>Ga0224557_1001920_pt1 | contig 18806 bp, 17 predicted proteins | sample 714S31014metaG_FD_180677 | JGI IMG/M metagenome (GOLD analysis project Ga0224557, IMG submission 180677) | Peat soil microbial communities from Stordalen Mire, Sweden - 717 S3 10-14 | ecosystem: Environmental > Terrestrial > Soil > Wetlands > Peat | place: Sweden: Norrbotten County, Stordalen...
GGGCCGTTCCAGTGAGCACCCCGCCCGAGGCATCGGTCAGACCGAGGGCCGGGGACGGGTACATGTACCCGTCCACCTGGCGCACGCCGTAGGAGGACTCATAGGTGTCGAGGGCACTCAGCTGGCCCGCCGCGAAACCCGCTGGCGAGTCGGCCAGCACCACGCCGTTGAAGTTGCCCACCGACCCGGTGGTGAGCGCAGGGAGCGAGACGGTCTCGGTGCCGTAGGACCCGGAGGCGGTGACGGAGGTGTAGGCCACGCCCTCGCTGCTCAGCGCCGACTGCCACGCCGCAGTGGTCGAGTCCGACGACCCCGTGCCGATCAGGAGCACGTTGAGGTTGAGCTGCACCGGGGCGGCCGCCGCCGAGCCGGGGACCACGGCCACCGAGCTGGCCGCCACCAGGACCACCAAGGCGCAGCCCGCCACCGCCTTGAACCGCGAAGACTGCCTGAACACGGACGAATCTGACCGTCCCACGGTGAGTGCTCTCCCTCGCGTCACTCGTCCCCAACACGCGCCTGCGCTGACTGGCACCCTAAGTCCGATTCGGCTCTCCGCATACCCTGGACTGTCGGTTCCCGACCCTGTACATTCGGGCTCAAGATCCGGGCCGACCCCGGCATTAGGGTGCGGCGGGCCCGGTCACGCGGTCGCGGCTCGGGCAGCGCCGGAACCGGAGGACAGGAAGCCTTGCCACCCGGTGTGCCCTGCCCGCCTGTGAACCTGCAGGGGACGGTGGGCGCTGCTGGTGGCCGCAATCTGGACCCCAGATGTGATCTCGTGCGAGCATCGAGAGTCGACTTGAAGTGTTGTCAGGGGCAGGGGAGATCCGCTGTTGCCGAGCACTCTTCCGGAGCCAGGGTTCAGTAGTGGGAGATCAAGACCGATGGCGTGGGTTCTGGCTCCGGACAGGTCACCGTCCCTCCAGGTCACCGGTGTTCTGTCGGGAGCCCGCCAAGGAGTATTGACAGAACCGTGCAGGTGGTACCGACAGATCCCAACGTCATGCGGTGGCTGCCGGTCCGACAGCGATGATTCACGGCTTCCGGCAGATCACGCGGGGTAGTACACCCATGGCATCGCAACACCGGTTTTCAGACGCCGATCGCTCCCAAGCGCTCACGCGTGTCGGCTCGCTCCAGCCGACGCAGCGCCGACACTCTCGCCTGGCGTGCAACTGCAGCGCGGCGATCGGGATCCATGGGGTTGGGCCCGATGACCGCAGCATCCTCCGCCGTCGGTTGGATGGCGACCACTTGCGTGCCCCGCCGGCGAAGTCGTCGCGCCTCGGCTTCGAGGACCAGGCGGGACCATCGGCGCGAAGGTTGGTCGATGGCCAGACGAATCCTGCGTCCGGCCAAGGACATTGGCGAACTCACCAGGACGAGGTCCAGGTCGGCGTCGACCAGCACGTCCGCGTTGGTCGGCGAATGTGTCCCGCCGTCTACAAAGCCCTCCCCGTCGATGCGTACCGGCCGGAAGAACCCCGGGATGGCGCACGACGCCGCCACGGCGTCAGGTAGCGGAGGCTGGCAGTCGCGCCCGAACACCACCAGGCGCCCGTCACGTTCACGAACGGCGCACAACCACAGCGGCTCGCTCGGCCAGGCACCCGGCGCCAGCCGGGAGATTGCCTCTGCGATGAAGTCGACATCGACTGTTCCTTCCGGCGCCAGCCCGGCGAAGAGCGCCAACGGTCGGGCCTCGAACGGGTGGCTGGCGGCACGTGCCAGCCTGGTGCCGATGTCCGTGGGGCGCCGAAGCCTGGCGGCGGAACGCACGGCGGGCGGCTGCGGCGGACTGACACCGGGCAGCAGCCGCCTACCGGCCGCCGACATGGGTCGGTCCTCGGCACGAGCGAGCAGGTCAGCGGCGGAAAGCCCTGCTCGCAGCGAGGTGCCGGTGATAGACCCAGCAGACGTGCCGACAACCACAGCGGCGCGACGGGGATCCCAGCCGGTCGCCTCCTCGACGGCGGCCAGGACTCCAGCGTGGAAGGCGCCACCGGCCACACCGCCTGCTCCAAGCACGAGACCGACCCGAAGTCCTCGGCTAACACCACCGACGGTTACTGCACTCTCGTCGGTGTCGTCGCCCGAACTCATGACTGCAGGTGCAGCGGCGTGGTCATCAGCACGTGTCAGTTCTACACGCCGGAGCATGGGGCCCCGAGTACCCCCAGGCTGCTGGCGGCGATCGCGGTAACGTTTGACGTTGCGGCGGTGGCTGGTGGACCGTCGACATCCTACCGAGGAGGCGGCGATGAGCTCCACGCCGATGGCAGGCGCAGATGCCACGTGGCTGCACATGGATCGGCCCCGGAACCTGATGATCGTCAACATCGTGCTGTGGTTCGACGGGGAGGTCGAGTGGACCGCGCTAGAGGACTCGTTCTTCGAGCGGGTCGTGGAACGGTTCGAGGTCTTCCGGTCACGGGCGGTCGACCCACCTTTGACTATGGGGCTCATGGCGCCTCGGTGGGAGCCGGTCGAGGTGAGCCGGGTCGACCACATCCGACTGGTGAGGTTGCCCGATCCCGGGGATGACCCCGAGCTACATCGCTACATCGCCCGCGAGGTTGCCCGACCGCTCGACGATCGAGTTCCGCTCTGGCAACTGCACCTGATCGAGGGGTACGCCAATGGGGGGGCCGTCCTGCTGCGCAGCCATCACGCCCTCGGCGACGGGCCCACGTTGATGCACATGCTCGACGCTTGGTCAGGGTCGCACCCAGCGGGAAAGGACCCGTCGATGCCGATGAGGCCGCTGTCGAAGCGTGCCGGGTGGTCGGTCGGCGGCATCGGTGGAGACGCCGGCGTGTTGGCGAAGTTGGTGTCGGGCCTGCCCTCGAAGGCCGGCGTTCTCGGGGGCAGGCTCGGCGGCGCGAAATCAGTGGCGTGGACAGCCCCGGTTCCACTCGAGAGCATCAAACAGCTTGCTCGAGAGACCGATTCCAAGGTCAACGACGTTGGGCTGGCTCTTGTCGCAGGATCGCTTCGACGCGGCGTCGAGGGCGCTGCTGGTGCGCTGGTCGAGGCGATGGTACCCGTGAACGTGCGGGCCAAGGAACAGCCGATCGAGTACAGCATGGGAAACCGTTTCGGCCTCGTCACCATCAAGCTCCCGACCGATGTCGACAATGCCCGAGAGCGAATAGCGAGAGTGAAAGCGGACATGGATCGAATCAAGTCCACTCACGAAGCCCAGGTCGTCTTCGACGCGCTCACTGTGCTCGGCGCCACACCGAGGCAGAGTGCCCAGGCATGGGTCGACGCGTTCTCTCGCCGCGCCAGTGTGGTGATCACCAACATCAACGGCCCGCAGCAGCCGTTGCACCTGGGCTCGGTGGAGATCGGCGGCATGGTGCTCTGGGTACCGGCCACCGGCCCGATCGGACTCGGTGTGAGCATCTGCAGCTACGCCGGCGTCGTGCGGTTCGGCGTGATCGCCGACACGGCAGCCGTGCCTGATCCGCAGCGGGCCGTCCAGGCGCTCGATGAGGAAATCCAGGTTGTGTTGACCAGCGGATCCGCCTGATGCCGTCCCGGTGGTCGAGAGTCCTCGCCCAGAGCGCGCACCGTGCCGAGGCGCCACGGTTTCCGGAGGGTCGACTTGTGACGATGCCTGATCCGACGGACAGTTGCGCGAGCAACTGCGCGGGAGCTCGAGACCAATAGCGCGGGAAGTGGCTTCGGTTCAGCTCGTGGTCCCTCCAGTTCACTGCGGTCTCGTCGCTACCCCGCCAACTGCCGAACGGCGCACCCGCCGCCTCGCCGGATGAACCGCACCAGAGCGATGTCACCTCGAGCACTGTTCATGGGGAGCGCTCCGGGAGCACCCCGGCGGCGCTCCGGCGGGAGTTCAACACGGAGGGGTCGTGGTGTCGGGCGGCTCCTGGTGGGCTCGGGGAATGGCCGGCACCGGTCATCCCTCCCGCCCGTCGATGATCAGGCAAGTGCCCGTCGCGGTGGCGACGAGCCTGCCTGTGCCGTCGGTGATCTCGGCACGGGCGAAGGCCACCCGGCGGCCCGGCTTGGTCACCAGGCCGGTGGCCAAGATCGGTCCGCTGGTGGCCGAGAGCGACCGCAGGTAGCCGATCTGGAGGTCGATCGACGTGTAGCCGACTCCCGGATCGAGGGTGGTGTGCACGGCGCACCCCACCACAGTGTCAGCCAGTGCGCACACCACGCCACCGTGGACCATGCCGATCGGGTTGTAGACCGACTCGTCCGGCTCGTACTCGAAGGCCACCCGCCCCAGCTCGATGTCCCGCATCCGCATGCCGAACAGGGCGGCTATCGGGGGAGGGGGGAGGTCCCCGTCGCGGATGGCACGGAGGAAGTCGATCCCGCTCATGGACGGCGCCGCTGCCGCGGTGATGGCCGGGTCGCTCCAGGTCACCGTCTTGGACCTCGGCCGACCCCAGTCGTGGGAGCGGCCCGCCACGGTCGGCTGCTCGATCCGGGTCATACGACCTCCACGGGGGCGAGCCGGGGCGGGGCGGACTCGAGGGGGCCCGGGCCGGTGGTGTCGAACCCGCTCGCCGTGTCGAGCGCACCGGGATCGGCCGGCACCCGGACCGACCCCGGTGGGCCGAGCAGGCAGCAGATCAGGCCGGAGGAGGCCGCCATCGCCGCCACGAACCACCACAGATGGTGGAAGTGGGCGAGCGCCTCGGCCGCCCCGGTCGGAGTGCCGAGGATGACCACGAGCAGGGCGATCCCGAGGGCCCCTCCGACCTGACGGGCGGTCTGGTTGACGGCGCTGCCCACAGCGAAGCGCTCCGGTTGGAGGCTCGAGACCGCGGCGGCACTGAGCACGGGGAAGGTCAGCCCGATCCCGAGGCCGACCACCAGCGTGCCCGGCAGCCAGACCGACAGGTACTCGGGGCGCAGGCCGACCCGGGTGGCGTACCAGACCAGGCCGGCAGTGAAGACGACGAACCCGGTGAGCAGCAACCGGCGGAAGCCGTAGCGGCCGGCCATCTTGCCGGCGGGGCCAGACACTACGGCCACCACCAGGGGGCCGGGAGTCACGGCCAGGCCCGCCCGGAGGATCGAGTAGTGCCAGACGCTGGTCAGGAACAGGATGTTGCCGAGCAGCATGGCGAAGAAGCCCATGGCGTAGAGCAGCGCGGCGGCGTTGGCCACGGTGAAGGACCGGGACCGGAACAGCGTCAGGTCGAGCACTGGCTCGGCGTGCCGGGCCGAACGGCGGAGGAAGCCGGCGCCGAGGCCGAGCGCCGTCGCGAACGAGGCGATGATCCACCCGCTGGACCAGCCCCAGCCCGGCCCTTCCGAGATGGCCAGGACCAGCGCGGCCAGGGCGCCGCTGAGCAGGACCACCCCCGGGTAGTCGGGCGACGACCGGGTCGTGTCACCCCGAAGTGTGGGCAGCACGTTGCGGCCGACGAGCCAGGCGACCAGCCCGATCGGGAGGTTCACGTAGAAGGCGGCCCGCCAGCCGAACCCGGTGATCAGGACGGCGCCTAGCGACGGGCCCGTGGCCACGGCCAGGGCGCCGATCCCGCCCCACAGCGCCACGATCTGCGAGCGCCGCTCGCTCGGGAAGGCCGCCAGGAGTAGGCCCAGCGATGACGGTAGCAGGGCGGCGGCCCCGACCCCCTGGACCAGGCGGCCGGCCACCAGCAGGGGCACCGACGGCGCCAGGCCGGCCAGGGCCGACCCGAGGCAGAAGATGGCCAGGCCGGCGAAGAACACCCGGCGGCTGCCGATCCGGTCCGCAGTGCGGCCGGCGACGACCAGCAGGGCGCCGAACACGATGCTGTAGCCGGTGATGACCCAGGCCAGGGAGGCCTGCGCGTCGTGGGGGAAGGACCGCTCCAGCGCCGGAAACGCGACGTTCACGATCGAGAGGTCGAGCGAGGCCATGAAGGCCCCGAGGGCGGTGACGGCGAAGACCACCCGGAGGCGCCTGCGCGCATGGCGCCCGGCCACAGGGCCGGCATCGGTGGGTTCGATCATGCAACTTAATCTACGGGATTGCGTTGCATCATGCAACCCACTAATCTGGGGACATGGAACGCAAGAGTTTCGCCGGCATGGACTGCTCCGTGGCTCAGTGCCTCGAGGTGGTCGGCGAGTGGTGGAGCATGCTCATCGTGCGGGATGCCTTCCTCGGCGTCACCCGGTTCGATGACTTCCGGCGCCGACTGGGGATCTCGCGCAACATCCTCCAGCAGCGCCTGGCCACCCTGGTCGACGCCGGGGTGCTGGTCCGTGTCCCCTACTCCGAACACCCGCCGCGCTACGACTACCGCCTCACCGACAAGGGCCGGGACCTCTGGCCGGTGCTGACCACCATGCGCCAGTGGGGGGACAGGTACGCGGCCCCCTCCGGACCGCCTCTCGAGGTCACCCACAACGCGTGCGGGTCGACCGCCGACGCGGTACTGGTCTGCGGGTCGTGCGGGGAGCCCATCGGCCCCCGGGATGTGCGTGCGGCCCCGGGGTCGGGTCGGGAGGCGAGCGCGCTCCTTCCGCAACCGTCGCACCGGGCCGGTTGAGCGACCACGCCGTACCCGACGTGGTCGACGACAAGGCGGCGGGCCGGCCCGAGCTCTCCGTCGACGGCAAGTTGTCCGAGCTCGTCAACCAGGTCGAGGACGACTCCGAGGTCTTGGTCCACACGGCAGGAGGCGCTCTGTCACGGGTCGGGGACTTGCCGGGATCTGCGGTCATCCGGCGTGACCGATGCCCCGCAGCCGGACGAGGATACCGGGTCCGGAGCTTCGGTCGGCGGAAACCTCAGCTACGACGGACCCGGCGGCGGGCATCGTAGCGAACGGAGGCACTACCGGTGCGTCGCCGTCGGGCTGGTTGAGCCGGGCCCGTCGCCCTGGCACCGCAATCGTGCGCCGTGGGGGTTACGTGCCCAACCTTCCCGGCGACCTGGGGCTGTGTCGCCGCGTGAGCGAACGTGACGTCCCATCAGCTTCCAGACTGGCCCGGGGATGCCGGTCGTGAGCCTTTCGGAACGTAATCGAAGAACCGATGCGTCACACCGTTGGCTGTCCACTCGGAGCGCAGGCGGGTCCGACGCTCGACACGACGGAGAGCGGTCAACAGGTCACGATTGAGTTCGCGGGGATCGGTCCCTTCCCACCAGCCGTCCACTTCGAAGCCGTCAGGCGTCTTGCTGACCGTGCCGTCAACCAGCCGCCTGAGCACAGGTTCAATCGCGGTAGGGGAGTCGGAACTCACGCTGCCGACAAGATGGAAGGCGGACGTAGCCATGTCGATAGCCCACCACACAAAACGGGCACTGTCCTACTGGCCCGGCATTTGGTGGCACGCTGGCCCGCCTCACGGACGGGCGTGGTGTGACGCTCGTCCGGCACCGCTCACCGGTTCGTCGACAGCACGTCGAGCCACCGATCTGGAGCGAAGTCTCGTGACCATGGGTCGGCGTTTGCTGCGACAATCCGAGAGCGAGTGCCACCGACCGGTACTACGGCGCCTCTTCTCCCGTGCCGCGCGTGACAGGCATCTCTGCCCGACGCTTGATGCCCAGGAGCATCTTCCGTTCCATGATGAGGCTGCCTGGCTCCATGACAAAGGTTCCGAGCGCCCGCTGGAATGGAGAGGCGTCCGGTGTTCCGATCCGGTTTCGGCTGACGAGTCTGGTTCTCCCCTCGCCGTCCGGCTACAGGCAGAAGGCCCAGATCCAGTTGCCGTCCTCGGAATAGAGGACGATGGTCCGTTCGGGATCGAGGACATCGACCCGCAGTCGCGGGCCATTCGATCCAAGTTGCTCAACGTCACCGACCTTCCGGTTCTCGAACAGGTGCGTCACCACCATGTCCCGGAACGCACCTGTCTGCTCGTAGAAAGCTCCGCGCTTGCCCACCGACAACGCCTCGGGTACATCGATCTGGATGTGGTCGATGTGCTCGCGGTTCCAGATGGGCTCGAACAGCCCGTTGGCGAATCGAAACGCCGGGATGTTCTGTGCCGCCTCCTTCCCCTGGAAATGATCAATTCGAAAGACCTGGTCGTCGTCGAATGTCTCCTGGACGACCCCGTTGAGGTGGCGTGCCGTCGGTAGGTCGGTACCGAACGGCTTCTCCATGATGATCCGGGCACGGTCAGTGAGCTTCGCTTCACCAAGGGTTCGAACCACGACATCAGCCGCGTCAGGCGGGATGCTCAGATAGTGCAGCCGGTTCGGCTCGCCGCCGAGTGTCGCCTCCGAGCGCCCGACAGCTTCGGCCAGACCGGTAGCCCCGTGCGACTCGGGCACGTAGCTGATGCGCTGACGGAACCGGTGCCAGTGCTCTTCGCTGATCTCGCCCCGAACGAATTCGTCGCACGCCGACCGGGCGACCCCGTGGTACTCGTTGTCGTCGAGCTCCTCCAGCGAGGTTGCCACGATGCAGTACTCCCGACTCGTTGTCCACCGACTCGTCGAGTACGAGTCGCGCTTCGCCCCCATCGACCTCCGACACAGTGATCCCGGGAATGCCGCGGGCCCACGTCGCGTCCCGGTCCCCCTCCACCCGCGCCACCAGCCGGCGCGGACCGCTGCTGGCCACGTCGCCGATGGCGTCGATCCCCGTTGGGTCCAATCCGGCCAAGGGCTCATCCAGAACGAGCAGTTCAGGTCCGTGCACCAACGCGGCGGCAAGTTGCACCCGCTGCTGGTTCCCATGGGGGAGGGCATCCACCTTGCTGTCCGCTCTGTCTGCGACGCCGAGCCGCTCCAGCCATGTTCTTGTCGCTACCGTTGCGTCGGGCACGCTCATCCCGTGCAATCTGCCGAGGTACTCGAGCTGCTCGCCTATGAGCATGGCCGGATACAGACCTCGTTCCTCCGGCATGTACCTGAAGCGGCGGCGCTCGTTCTGGCCGACAGGGGCCCCGTTCCACCTGACAGTCCCGAAGTCCAGCTCGGTCAGTCCGAAGACGGCGCGCACCGTGGTCGTCTTGCCGGCCCCATTCGGGCCCAGGAAGCCCACCACCTGGCCGGAGGGAACGGAGAAGGAGAGATCGTCGAGGGCGGTGAGAGCCCCGTACTTGCGAGTCAGCCCATCGAGTTCCAAGGGGCCACTCACCACACCAGACTACGTGCCGCATGGCAGGTTCACGGATGCGCTCGGACTGGTCGCACGGCAGTGCGGAACCGCGGCCCTTCCGTTGGCCGGGGGCACTCCTGCACATGCCCGGGCAACGTGTCAATCTCCAGTTTGCGATGCCAACCACCGGCGCGCTGAGCATTCGACGCCCTACCGAGCCGTCGAACTCTGCATCACCGAACGTGAAGATTCCCCCATCAGAAGCAACCAGGCGATATCCGGCGCCGTCCGGCGCCGCCGGTCAGGTGCGTGCTGGCATGGTCGGAGCGAGCGCGTCGACCTCCGCCACTTCCTCGGGGGACAGCCTCCATGCACCGGCGGCGACATTCGCCCGAACCTGTTCCGCCTTTGTCGCACCGGCGATCACCGAAGCAACCACCGGCTTGGCTGCCAGCCACGCAAAAGCCAGATCCAGGAGGGTGTGCCCTCGCTCGGCAGCCCACGCGTTCAAAGCCTCGACAACGTCAAAGTTCTCATCAGAGAGCTCACCGGCCGCGCGATCACCCCACCGTTGCAGGCGCGTGCCTGGGGGTGGCGCTTCGCCCCGGGAGTACTTGCCAGTCAATAATCCACTCGCCAGAGGGAAGTACGGCAGGTAGGCGAGGCCCAGATGCCGGCATTCGGGGAGGACCTCCTGCTCGTCCTTCCGGTTGAGCAGGTTGAAGTGGTTCTGCACGCTTGCGAATCGTGATCCACCGGGGACCACAGCGGCGTCGGCCTCGCCAAGCTGTGCCGCTGAGAAATTCGAGCATCCGATCTCGCGGACCTTGCCTTCGTGGACCAGCTCGTCGAGCACACCGAGGGTGTCGGCAATGGGCGTCTCGGGATCAGGGCGATGCAGCTGATAGAGATCGATCCGGTCCGTACCGAGTCGCTGCAGACTTCGCTCGACCGCCTCACGCACGTAGCGAGGGGCGGCACCCCCGGTACCGTTCTCCCCTACGGGACTCCCGAACTTGGTAGCGACGACCACCTCGTCACGGTGCCGGCCCAGTGCTTGACCCAAACGCTCCTCGCTCTCGAGGTACGAGTCGGCCGTATCGAAGAAGTTGATTCCGGACTCGAGGGCTGCGTCGACCACCGGCGGAACCTCGTCCCCACGCATGCCGAAGCCGAAGTTGTTGGTTCCGAGGCCCACGAGGGATACTTCGAGCGTTCCGATCTGTCGCATGTCCATGATCGCAGTCTTGCCACACGCCTTCTCGATGGCAAGCCGCCGTCAAGATGCCTGGGCAACGGGTTCCGGCACTCAGCCCTTACGGCCCGGACGGTTGATTCGCCCACTCAGCCATCACAGCTGAGAACGCTGACTCGTGCCCTCAGGCTTCAGAGCTGAGCACATTGGCTTGGTGACTCAGCCGTCCATGCAGGATCTCTAGAACTTGGAGCACACAACCGCCATTCTGCGATACCAAGTTCGGACATCGTTGGTCCCGCTCTAGACCGAGGCGAACAGGTCACCGTAGCTATCGATGCGATCCAGCACCTCGGGTGCGGTGAACCGAAGCGAAGCGGGGTCACCCGACTGGTGACATCGTTCCACTTCTTCCCAGGTGACAGGGGTCGAGACCGTGGGTTCGGAGCGGGCCCGCAAAGAGTATGCCGCGACGGTCGTCTTGGCTGGATGGTTCTGACTCCAATCGATCAGCACTTTTCCACGACGATGGCCCTTGCGCATGTTGGAGACCACCAGGTCCGGAACTTCCCGCTCCAGATCCATGGCGATCTTGCGCGCATGTTCACGCGCCAGATTCCAACTCGGTCGGTCGCTCAGAGGTGAATAGAGATGCAGTCCCTTGGATCCGCTGGTTTTCGCGATGCATTCGAGGCCTTGGTCGGTCAGAATCCGAGCAACGTGGGTCGCCACACTGCAACATTCGACGATCGTCACCCCTTCGCCCGGATCGAGGTCGAACACCAGATGGTCGGGTGGACCGGGAACAGTGCTCCACATTGGTACTCGCCAAAGCGGAACATGGAACTCGACGGTGGCCAAGTTCACGGCCCAGATCAGTGTCGGTAGATCGCAAACCATGAGGTACTCGACGGCGTCGCCATCGGCAGTCGACGGCACACTGACCTTCCGCGCCCATTCAGGGGTGTGTACCGGCGCGTGCTTCTCGAAGAACGAGGGCTCGTCGACGCCGTCGGGACACCGCTTCATGGTCAGAGGCCGATCTCGAAGGTGCGGCAGCATGACCTGGGACACCTTTGTGTAGTAGTCGATCATCTGCCCTTTGGTGAAGCCGGTGGCCGGGTAGAGCACTTTCTCGAGATTGGACATGGTGAGCTCTCGGCCGCCCACGATCACTCTGTTCGACGCGGTGTGGTCAGGAACCACGGCGTACACCGTTGGCCGTATTCTCCGGTCGACAGCGTCGCAGTGTCGGATGCCGTAGACGGCCCGGTGGAATCCGGCCAATCAGCCTGATCTGATCGACCGGGTTTGGTCGGCACCACTCGGTATCCGGCTCCAGAGCAGTAGGAGCGCTTTCATCGAACGAACCGGCCAAGCGCTCAAGAGGCGTCAAGTCAGTGGACGGCGGCTCTGGCGGGATGCGGGTGAAGCCAGTCTCGTCCTTGCCCACGCAGGACAGTCTGCCTCGGCTCACCATCGCAGGTGCACCGAGCGAAGAGGCGCCAGATGTAGCTCGGTATCTGCCACGCATTGGCATCGAGGCACTGATGGCGAACTTCTGAGCGCATCGTCCTTCATCTGGTCCTGATCGTGGCCCGTAACTCCGAGCAGGAGAACGTCAGCTCGGCCCATCTGACGCACGGGCCGACTCGCAGCCCGAGGCGAGGAGCGAGGCCGCAGGCACCGCCGAGAAGCCTGCCCGATCGGGACCTTCGTCCCTGCTACCCGACAGGGGAATCCCACATAATGAAGAAGGCACCGACCTGGGGTGAACGGGACCGGTTGCTTGACCCGTATCCCCGTCGAGCGGGAACAGGCCGGCTCCCGACACGGAGGCGGAGAAGGGATGGCAGGCATGCCTGAGCGACCAGAGCGATTCGACCGGACCGAGGCCCTGCATCGGTTGCGCGACGAACAGTTCGATGTCCTCGTGGTCGGGGGGGGAATCACGGGAGCCGGGGTCGCGCTCGATGCCGCTGCCCGTGGGCTGAGTACCGCGTTGGTCGACAAAGGGGACTTCGGCTCGGGGACCTCGTCGGCGTCGTCCAAGCTCGTCCATGGGGGACTCCGCTATCTCCAGCAGTACGAGGTCGGCCTCGTGTTCGAAAGCCTCTCGGAGCGCCAGACCCTGCTGCGCAATGCGCCGCACCTGGTCCAACCGCTGGTTTTCGTGATCCCGCTGTTCGGAAAGGGTGGTGTGGTCGACAAGACCATTGCTCGGACGTACTCGCTGGGACTGTGGATGTACGACCTGTTCGGGGGCTTCCGGATCGGTCATCGTCACCAACGAGTGACCGCATCAGAGGTGCAGGGCCATCTTCCGACACTCCGGCTCGACCGGTTGGTTGCCGGGTTCCTCTACTACGACGCCCATGCCGACGACGCCCGGCTGACATTGGCCATTACTCGGACCGCCGCAGTGGACTACGGCATCGTCGCCGTCAACCACGCACCTGTCCTCGAGATCCTCAAGGACACGACCGGCCGGATCTACGGTGCACGCGTCACCCCGGAGGACTCACCCATCGGGGAGATCGAGGTTCGCTCCCGCATCGTGGTGAACGCCACCGGGGTGTGGGCGGACGAACTGAGGGACCTCGACATCCGCCATACCCACGTCATGCGGCCGGCCAAGGGGATCCACGTCGCCGTGCCCAATGCCAAGCTGCCGTGCGACGTGGCCGTGGTCCTCCCTTCGCCGTCGGACGGCCGCAATGTCTTCGTCATCCCTTGGGGCGGGATGACCTATGTGGGGACGACCGACACCGCCTACGACGGGGACCTCGACCACCCAGGCGTCGAGGCCTCTGACGTCGCTTACCTGCTCGAGGCAGTCAATGCCGCGGTGAGCAAGCCGGTGCGGCCGCAGGACATCACGGGTACCTGGTCCGGGCTGCGTCCATTGCTGGCCGGCGCGCCGGGCCGGCGGCGGCCTCCGAGTGAACGGACCGCGGATCTCTCCCGGCGCCACACGGTGTTCGAGTCGCCGTCGGGTCTCGTGACCATCACTGGGGGCAAGCTCACGACCTACCGCAAGATGGCCCAGGACACGGTGGACGCCGTTGTGCGTCAACTGGGAGGAGAGGCGCGGCGTTGCTCCACCAAGCAGCTGATGGTCCGGGGATCCAGGGGCGTTGCCACCCTCCTCCAACCGGGTACCGCCGCCCGGTACGGGGTCTCCGAGGAGGTGTTCTCCCATCTGCTCTCCCGCTACGGCGACGAAGTCGCCACCGTGCTCGATGTGATCAGTGAACGACCCGACCTGGCCGAGCGTCTGAGCCCCAGCCTGCCGTTCCTCGCCGGCGAAGCGGTCTATGCGGCCCGATACGAGATGGCCACCACCGTCGAGGATGTCCTGTCGAGACGGATGCGGGCATTGATCTTGGATGCGGACGCCGCCACCTCGGCCGCCCCCCGGGTAGCAGAGCTCCTGGCCGCCGGGTTCGGTTGGGACCAGGCGCGCATCGACAGTGAGGTTGCTCGCTTCACATCACTGGCGGCCTCCACCGTCTCCATGCTGGGTGAGACTTCGCCACCGTCAGAGCCCTCGGTTCCGGTTGTGCCATTGCCACCAGAAGGTTCACGGTGACGGGGCCGCCCGTCTCCCGCCAGCCCCCTATCGCGGTTGAGGGCAATATCGCTGAGATCGGCGACAGGTTCGCCGGGGCACGGGTCGAGTTCGACCATGCCTTGATTGCCGAGCTCCGGAGCGCCTGCGCCGTCGTCGATACGAAGCCTGAGGCGCTCGTCGCCGCCGGCCGTGACTGGTGGCCGATCTCCTTGCACTGGGCGATCGCCGGTGAGGTCGGCGGCCGTCCGTCAGCAGTGGCTCGGCCCAGCTCGATCGAGGAGGTGTGCGGCGTCCTCCGCTGCTGCAACGAACGAGGCATCCCGGTCACCGCGGCCGGCGGACGAAGCGGCGTGACCGGAGGGGCCATTCCCGTTTTCGGCGGGGTGGCACTGGACATGCGCGGCCTGGCCGGCATCACAGCAGTAGACGAGACTTCATGCCTGGTGACGGTGCTGGCCGGCACCTATGGGCCGGAACTGGCAGACGAACTGGCCCGCGACCACGGGCTCACGCTCGGCCACTGGCCCCAGTCCATCGACATCTCGACCGTCGGCGGGTGGGTGGCGTGCCGGGCGGCCGGCCAGTACTCCACCCGCTACGGGAAGATCGAGGACATCGTGGCCGGGCTCGAGGTCGTGCTGGCCGACGGCCGGCTGGTCCGCACCGGAGGCCTGGCCGGCGCCGGACCGCGGTCGTCGACGGGGCCCGATCTGAGCCAGCTCTTCCTGGGCAGCGAGGGCGCCCTCGGGATCATCACGGCGGCCCAGCTGCGAGGACGGAGGCTGCCCCAAGCCGAGCAACGCGCGGCATTCGCCTTCCCGACCTTCGACGAGGGCCTGGGTGCGCTCCGCCGCACGCTGCAGCGTGGAGCAACGCCCGCCGTCGTACGCCTCCACGACGCCACCGAGGCTGCCCGGAGCTGGGGAGTCGATGACGGGCACCTGCTTCTCGCCCTCGATGAGGGCGACGAGTACGTCATCGACGCGGCCATGAGGGTCCTGACCGAGGAGTGCCGTGATGCGACCCGTCTCGACCCGGCCATCGTCGGGCGGTGGCTCGAGAAGCGCAACGACGTGTCCGAGCTCACCGAGGTCACCCGGCTCGGTATCGTGGCCGACACCATCGAAGTGGCCGCGACGTGGTCAGAACTGCCCGGCTTGTACCACGACGCCCTCGCCGGGCTGGCTGTCGTCCCAGGCCACCTCTTCAGCTCGGCCCACGCCTCCCACTCGTACTCCGACGGCGGCTGCCTCTACTTCACCTTCGCCGGCCAGGGAACCGGCTCCGACGACGTGGAGGCACGTGAGGAGTTCTACCGTCGCTCGTGGTCGGCTGTCATGACGGCCACCCGCCGGCACCGCGGATCGATCAGCCACCACCACGGCATCGGCCTGGTGCGCTCGGGGTACCTGGCCGATGCCCTCGGAGAGGGATTCTCGGTGCTCGAGGGCATCAAGGCGACCCTCGATCCGGTCGGCATACTCAATCCGGGGAAGCTTGGACTGAGCAACCCGTACGGGCCGTCGCCGTGGCCCGCGCCGAAGGTCCCGTCCGCGGAGGTGGAGAGAGGCGGCGATCCCACGGCGGGCGTCGGCGGGGCGCAACCATGAGTGTGCTCGTGGTCGACGTCGGCACGAGCGATGTGCGGGCCTCCGCGGTGCGCCCAGACGGTCCCATCGAGTGCATGCGGTGGCGAGTAGTGCTGGCGGTGTCCCCGGAGACCCCGGACTGTCGGAGTTCGACCAGCGGGAGATGACCGTGGCCGTGCTCGAGACGACGCGTGCCGCGCTCGAACAGGCCGGAGCGGAGTCTCGGCCACGCAGGCTGACCGCCACTACCGACCACGGGGAGTGTGGCAGGAGCGCCGGCCGGCCCACCAACCCGATAGCGGAATGGGGGAGGTCGGGTCGCCAGATTCGAAACGATGCGCTCGGGCACGGGGAGTCAGGGCCACCAGCGGTCGATTTCGTCGTAGACCTGTGGCCTGTGGGCCAACGCCACGTGTGTCACTCTCGGCAATTGGCGCACAGTCGAACCAGGGAAAAGCCCCTCGCCCGTCATCTCGCTGAGTATTCCCGACGCACTTGATGCGGTGACCAGCGCGTCGCCGAACACCCTTGCCAGCGGGTGAGCGGGGTCGGCGGTAAGGCCACCGGCAATGATCAGGTATGCGGCTCGCTTCAGCATTGCCACATGATTCGCCACCGGTCTATCACGGGCGTCGAGGTCCTGGTCCAGCCAGTCCTCATCAGTGATTGCACCGAACCTGAGATCCTTGATTCCCGCACTTCGTGCGTCGAGACCCAGGCCGACCAGGTGCGTGGCAGGAATGGGCAGCGACCACAGCGCGGCGCTGGTCAGACTCACGAACACTTCGAGTGGCGCTCCCGTGTTCGGCACCCCGATGAGCACCACTCGCCGGGTCTTCGAGGTCCATGATCGCCGAAAACGGGCGAAACCGTGCCACGGTCGCGTGGTGAACGCGTAGTGGCACGCGGACCTGACCACGAGGCCGCCCATGCTGTGGCCGATCAGTGTGATGTCGCTGACGGGAACGGGCCATGCCGCAACGAGGTAGTGGAGCAACCTGGCGAACTCGCGCCCGTTGGCAGAGATGTGCCTGCCGGTGTTGTAGCGCAACGAGACAGGTGTGACGCCGTGGTCGCGGGCGAGCAAGCTTCCGTAGGTAGTAGCGGGGTCGCCGGGGAAGCCCCACACCGATTCCGTCGACATCAACCCATGGACAAGTACGGCAATTCGGCCAGTCGCCCGGGGCAATGCCCCAGCGAGGCTGTCGCGATTGATTGAGAGGACTTCGGTTCCCGAGTGCACGGTCATGGGGATGGCCAACTTCGATCCCTGATCGGCGAGCCTGTCACCGAAGAATCCGTTGACCACTGCGAGTGCCTCGTCGCGCCGACCGGGCGCAGCGGTCAGGAGGCGCAAGAGTCGTTCGGCGCTGGCCAGGATCAAACCGCGTTCGCCTTCGGGCGTATCCTGCTGCGCATACCGATCGTCGGCCATGAGCCGAGCCTACGGCTCGGCAACAGGCCACAGTGCTCGACACCAGCGCGACTTGATACATCTCAGAAGTGACCACCCGCCTCGACCTCGAGTCATCATGCTCCCGGCCTCTGGGGCATCCAGCGCTGTTCCCGGTCGGAATCGGTTTCGGGCAGCGTCCGTGGATTGGGGGAGGTCATCGAATACGGTCCAGCAATGGCGTCTTCGCGTGATGGCCCGAATTGCCGAGGACCAGCAGCAGAGGGCAGCGGCGCGGGAGGAAGCACAGTGAAAGAAGCTGCTCACCGCGCCTGGGGATCTCAGACACGCACGTTGAGAACGCTGAACCCGGATCTCGGCCATCAAAGCTGACGCGTCCGATCGGCAGCCACGACTAATGCTTCAGCACCCTACGGTGGCGTCGGCGCGAATTCCGTGTTCAACTCGAGGAATTGATTCACGAGGGCTTCCAATCCCACCGCAAACAGTGTCCACTCCTGGTCCTCACCATCGGGACCGGTCGGACGAATCATCAGCTCGATGTTGTCGCTTGTGTGCCGTCGCAGCGAACACCCTTCCGAGTACGCGATCACCGCCATCGTGAACTCCGCCATGGTCCAGGGCTGGCGAATCCGAAGACCGAGGAATTCCATGAATCCGGTGAGGGCCTCGCACCAGAACCTGGAGACTGACGTGTAGCCGACCTTGAGCGCTGCCTTGATGCGCCGCTGCTGATCTGGTGTCGTCGTTGCGGCCGCCATGGCAATGACGCTGATCCACAATGACCAGCTCGTCGAGCCGGCGATCGCGGTGCTGCTCGCAGCTCCGCCGACCCGGCACGCCTCCTGGACGGCCCGAGCACGGGACTCCGCCGTCGAGAGGTCGAGCCCACCGATTACGATCTCGACGGCCCGGACCGTGCCCTCAGCCTCCTGTCGTCCCTCGTCCTTGGCGATGGCGACTAGCACGTCGGCCTGGAAGTCCGCCTGGTTCTCCCATAGACGCCTGATGACCGAGGCATTGGTGAGCCGCACGCCCGCCTTCTTCTCCACCCGCTCGAAGACCTTCTTGAACGTGAGGTTGCTGGAACCGGCTTCGAGTCCGTCCTCGAACAAGATCTCGCGCCCCTCTTCCAAGAGCATGGCGCGCAGTTCCTCTCGGTTCAGCCTCGCCTTGCGCCGTTCGGTCAATGGTCCGCGCTCCGTCGACCGGTCCGGGGACGATTTGCCGATGGGGCTCATGACGCAATCATGTGCCGATTTCTCACACGAGTCGAGATCTTCCCTTCGGTTGTCGGGCCGGTGGTCAAGAGCCTACGCCGAGCCGACCGGCCTCACGGAATGTGCTCGTGAGCTGGTGTCCGTCGTCTCTTTTGGTGGCCGAGCTCCAGCGTTGCGATTCGGGGTTGCAATTGTGCATTACCCAGGCCAAGATGGCTCCGACGGGCGGCGGATCCCGAGCGAGTTTTACCAGCAACAGAGATTGCCGGGCACGCTCGAGCGACTGGCTACTGGCGTGGGGTAGCCGTCGATCCAGGTCCAGTTCATGACCTGCGAGCGGGGGTCGCCTCGGACTCAGTAGGTGGGAGCACCAGCTCATGCCCTCAACCTCGACAGCTGAGAACCCTGATTGGGGAGACTCACATCCGCCAGGCAGTAGTCGCCGGTCCACCCGGTCTGTGGACGATTGTCCTCCCTCCGAGTTGGTTCCGACCGACGGCGCCGTCGTTTTCGACCGATGTGCGCTGTCGGATTCGCCCGGTCGATCGAGGCTCAAGCGCCTGAGACGAGCTCTTCTCGGGTCTCCATCGCCACGGCAGCGAGTCCGAGGGCTTCGCTCCACGCTGCCGGCGTATCGGCTGCGCGCGCCGTCGCGACGATCGCTTCCAAACCCTCTGCCTTGTGCTTCGCGTCGGCTGCCACCTGCGCCGCGACCCTCGCAACTTCTGCAACCTGCGGGGCCGCCTGGGCGGTTTGCTCAGCCGTCTGCTTCGCGTCGG
>Ga0224557_1001922_pt1 | contig 18761 bp, 17 predicted proteins | sample 714S31014metaG_FD_180677 | JGI IMG/M metagenome (GOLD analysis project Ga0224557, IMG submission 180677) | Peat soil microbial communities from Stordalen Mire, Sweden - 717 S3 10-14 | ecosystem: Environmental > Terrestrial > Soil > Wetlands > Peat | place: Sweden: Norrbotten County, Stordalen...
AGTGGTCAACCGCTTTGTGCCGAAGGTGATTCAGCGAATCGCCGTGCAGGCCGGAGCCGATGTGGTGGAGAAGTGGGCGGGGCGCCTGATTCCGATTGCCAGCTCGGCCATCGGATGCGCGCTGAATTATTATTTCGTGCGGGCGTGGGGCGAGCGCGGGCGGGCGCATTTCCGCGCTAAGCATCTGGAAGCGCGGCGGCGGTTTGCGGCGGAACAAATGCAACTTCCGGGCGCGCCTTCGGCGATGTTGCCGTCGTGAGCCCAACGAGCACAACGAGCGGGCCACTAAACGCTACCCTCACAGAAGCTCGTCCAGAGCCAGCGTTTGAAAGCCTTCCACGCGTTCAAAGACGGCATCGTTCGTAATCAGACCGGTAGCCTGCGAATGTACGGCAGTAGCGGCTTGTAGAGCGTCGGGAGTTTGCAGGCGATGGAGAGCGCGAATCTGGGCCGCGAGCTCCGCGATCTCAAGGTTTGGCGCAATCCAATCCAGGTTGGGATAGGTGGAAAGCAAGCCGTAGAAGTCGTTTGCCCGTTGTTCGTCATCGTCGCGATAGGGCAGCACTAGAAGTTCCGTCATCGTTATTGTGGATGTGATCGCCTTGGATCCCGACCGCTCCAGCCAAGAAAAAATAGGGTCGGTGTATGCGAGATACTTTGGGTTGGCTTCTAAGTGATAAATGAAGATGCTCGTGTCCAGAGCGATTCGCTGGTGACGCCGGAGAAAGGCGCGGAGCCGCTCTACTCCCAACTCTGGCGTTCCTTTTGCAGATAATCCTTTGGATATTTACCGCGAGCTAACCCACGGATCGCAGCATGATAAGACTTCGGTTTCTGCAGGACGAGGACTTTCCCGCTTTTCACAACCACGAGAATTTTGTCACCCGGTTTCAGGCCCAAAGCTTCGCGCGCCTCTCGCGGAATGACTATCTGGTTTTTCGAAGATAAAGTTGCTTCCGTCATCGCTTTACATTGTAGCATAAGGTAAAGCGGGCGACCAACAAAATCTGCGGTTTCGTGGGCGACGTTACCGCAGCCACTCTTCCAGCTCAATCCCGCGTTCGGTCTTCTCGTCGCGATATTTCACGATCACGGGCGTGTAGAGCGAGAGGTTCCACTCGTCGGATTTACCGTTGCCTTTTTTCACGGCTCGCGAGCCCGGAACGACCACGGCGTTTTCCGGAACCTCCAGCGGATGGTCCGGTGACGCGCGGTAGATTTCGCCGCGCACCAGATCATAAAGCGGCGTGGATCGAGTCAGAATCGTTCCCGCTCCCAAAACCGCGCGGGCGCGGACCAGCGTGCCTTCGTACACTCCGCAATTGCCGCCGACCAGCACATCGTCTTCGATGATTACAGGAGCGGCGTTGATGGGCTCGAGTACGCCTCCGATCTGCGCGGCGGCGCTCAGGTGCACGCGCTTGCCGATCTGCGCGCACGAACCGACCAGGGCATGGGAGTCGATCATCGTGCCTTCATCCACGTAGGCGCCGACGTTGATAAACATGGGAGGCATGCAGACAACCGACGGCCCAATGTAGGACCCTTCGCGGATGGAAGATCCACCCGGCACCAGGCGAACCCGATCGGTGATCGCCAGGCGGCGAGCGGGGAAGGTGTCCTTGTCGACAAAAGAAAGCACGTCGCCATCCGACATCGCTTGCAACTCGCCGAGACGGAAGCCGAGCAGGATGCCTTGCTTCACCCAGGCGTTGACGACCCAGCGTCCCTGGACTTTCTCGGCGGCGCGAACGTCGCCCCGAGTGAGAGCGGCGCGGAAGTCGAAAAAAATGGGACGGGCATCATCCGGGTTGACGATCGTTTCGCTCGCCGATAGGCGCTCAATGGCCGACTTCAGAGTGAGTAGCGAATCTGGCATAGAAAAGTATGCGTCTGTGGTGAAAATCTCTGCGGCGCTGTCTAACCTCGGCGGCTAAAGCGGCTCCGAAACAGGCCCGCAATCGCAGCGCCGAAGCGCTGCGCCACCCCAAGTCAAACACAAAAAACTAACGGCTAGGTGCTAAGTGCTAGGAGCTGCTCTTACGCCACGCACTTGCATTCGCTGCGGATCAGAACACCTTGCATCTGATGGGTTGCCGCGCGCGCCTCGGTGAGATTGCTGTATGGTCCGTGCCAGCGCGAATGATTGGGATCGTGCCCGGCGGGGCGTCCTTTGCCGGAACTGCACTGTCCACAGGAGGCGCGGTGGAGCATCGCTTTGTGGGGGCCGGCCGCCCAATTTTCATAAACGTAGAATTCAGTGGCGGCGGGAGTCGCGGCCGCAGGCCGCGAAATCAATCCGGCTTCGGTTGCGATCTTCTGCAGCTTCGAGCGAGTGTCGCGGCGCATCGGCAGCAAGGGCAGGCGATACACTTCTTCGATCTTGCCCATCATCGCCAACACGGCCTTCACGGGCAGCGGACTCGATTCGATAAAGTTCGTCAGCATCAGCGGAAGATACTTGCGGTGGAGGGTCCGCGCCGTGTGCCAGTCGTTATTCAGAGCGGCGCGCGTCATCTCCGCCATCTCGCGCGGAATTTCGTTGGACGCAACCGATATCACGCCTACGCCGCCGAGCGCGATGACCGGCAGAGTGACGGCGTCGTCGCCCGAGAGCACAAGGAAGTGTTCTGGAACCACGTTCAGCACCTCGGCGATCTGAGTCATGTTCCCGCTGGCTTCTTTCACGCCCGCAATATTCGGAACCTCGCACAGCCTTGCCAGCGTCGCGGGCTCGAGATTGGCGGAGGTACGGCCCGGCACGTTATAGACGATGACCGGTTTGTCGACCGCTTCGGCAATGGCGCGGAAGTGGCGGTACTGGCCTTCCTGCGTTGGTTTGTTGTAGTAGGGCGACGCGGTGAGGATGGCGTTGACGCCGGGTCGCGCCGCCACTTCCTTTGCTTTGGCTACAGCCTCCTGCGTCGAGTTGGAAGTTGCGCCGGCGACGATCGGGACGCGTCCGGCGACGACCTCGATAGTGACGTCGATTACGCGCAACCACTCATCGTGATTGAGGGTAGGAGTTTCTCCCGTGGTGCCGCAGGGAACCAGAAAATCAATGCCCGATTCGACCTGCCAAGCGACCAGATTGCGCAGAGCGTTTTCGTCGATCGCCCCGTCCTGAGAGAACGGGGTAACGAGAGCTGTCCCACATCCCCGGAGTTGCATGAGCTAAGAATAACTCTTCTAGCGAGCGCTTGCATGGGCTCACCCTAAAGCTCACGCCATATGTTGCGGAACTCGAAGAAACCTGTTTTCCCCGCCAGCCACTCGGCGGCGCGCACCGCGCCTTCCGCGAATCCGTGGCGCGACTTGGCGTCATGGCATAGATAGATTCGGTCGCCAGAAGAATTGAAGACTAGCTCGTGCATGCCGACGGCGTCGCCCTCGCGGAAGGAAGTGATCTCGACTTCTTTTTCCGCGGATTGGCCCGCGGCCTCGCGGACAATCTTCTGAAGAGTGAGCGCCGTCCCGGAAGGAGCGTCTTTCTTCTGCGCGTGATGGCGCTCGAAAATCTGGCCCGAGTACTCGTATTTCAATGCGGCTCCAGCGGTGGCGGCAATCTCGAAAAAAAGGTTCACGCCGATGGAGAAATTCGATCCGTAGAGAAAGCCCGTCTTGGCCGAGAGCACCATTTCTCGGAGACGCGGCACCTGGCCATACCAGCCCGTGGTTCCAATCACAATGTTCTTATTGGCGCGAATACAGGCTTCGGCATTGGCGACAACCGCCGCCGGAGTCGTGAAGTCGAGGACCATGTCGGTTTTGGCCAGAGCATCGGCCGTAAGAGCGGCCGCGTTCTCGTTTTCGGCGGAGGAAAGAACTCGTACATGATGGCGGCGCGAGAACGCGACCTCGGCCACCATCGATCCGGTCTTGCCGCGGCCAAGGATTAGAAGGTTCATGAGAAATTCATACACCGCAGAGACGCCGAGAACGCCAGGAAACTCGAAAGAGCGAACGTTGAGCCCGTGTTGGGTGTCTCGGCGTCTCGGTGGTGAAACCCACTCTATGCAAACACTTCCGGATCGACGTCCGCAAAAAACGCCTTGTGCAAGCGCCGCACCACTTCCGCTGCGTCGTTTTCCTCAATCACAAAAGTCAGGTTGATTTCCGACGCGCCCTGCGAAATCATTCGGATCTTCACATTTTCCAGGATGCCGAAGACCTTGGCGGCAATTCCAGGTGTGTCCCGCAGATTCTCACCCACCAGGCAGACAATCGCTTTGCGTCCCTCATACTTCACGTCCGCGAGTTTTGCCAGATCAGCGGCCAAAGCCGGGATCGCTTCGTTGGTCTCAGCCGTGACCGAGACGCTGACTTCGGAGGTGGAAACCACGTCCACGCCGACTTCGTGTTTATCGAAGGCTTCGAAGATGGACTTCAAATATCCGCGCACCAGCAGGCGGCGTGGCGCGGCGATCTCGACGAGAGTGATCTTTTTCTTGAGCGCGATGGCCTTGAAAATATTCGCGCAGCGTGGAGCGCGCGCCGTGACCTTCGTTCCTTCACAAGTGGGGTTCAGCGAGTTCAGGACATACACAGGAATATTCTGCTGAATCGCGGGCAGGACGGTTGCGGGATGCAGCACCTTGGCGCCGAAGTAGGCGAGTTCGGCCGCTTCGTCGAAGCTGATGACTTTGATGCGGCGGGCATCGGGACAAAGGCGCGGGTCGGTGGTCATCATGCCGTCGACGTCGGTCCAAATTTCAATGCGTTCGGCATTGAGCCCCGCGCCAAAGATCGCAGCGGAAAAGTCGGACCCGCCGCGGCCAATCGTAGTCGTGATGCCGGCGCGATTCGAACCAATGAATCCGCCCATCACCGGGACTTTGCCCGCTTCCAGCAGAGGCTGGACCTTCTTGCGCAGCCGTTCGTTGGTTTCTTCGAACTGCGGAATGGCGCGCATGTAAGCGTTGTCGGTGAGCAGAACCTGACGGGAATCGACATGAACGCCCGCCAATCCACGCGCGGCGAAAGCGGCAGCCACGATCTTGCTCGACAGCATTTCGCCGTAAGAAGCTACATTGTCGTAGGTGCGGGGAGTAATCTCGCCGACCGCGCCAATGCCTCGCAGCAATTCGTCCAAGTCTTCAAAGTCGGCGCCGAGATTGCTGTGAAATTCCGTGAAGAGCGCCGTGCCCAGCAGTTCTCCGGCGGTGTCATAGTGGCGCTCGCGCAGGGCGCGCGCCATCTTAAGAGCGGTCTTGCGATCGCCGCCCCCGGCCGCCTTGCCCATGGCGAGCAGGGAATCGGTGACCTTGGCCATGGCGCTAACCACCACCACGGGACGATCCGCAGCACGGCCCTGAACGATATGGGCTACGCGGTCGATCGCCTTCGCGTCTTGTACCGATGTCCCGCCGAACTTCATTACGATCATGGGCGGGGATGCTCCAACGCGCGGTTGTAGATTTGTTTCACTCGAGGTATCCCTTCGCCTTAAGAAGTTCGGCATTCAACAGGGCCGCACCGGCCGCACCACGAATCGTGTTGTGCGATAGCACAGTGAACTTCCAATCGAGGACGTTGCACTTGCGCAAGCGTCCAACGGAGGTGGTCATGCCAGCGCCGAGATCGCAGTCGAAGCGGGGTTGCGGGCGGTCGGGCGCAGTCAGGTACACAATAGGTTGGTCGGGCGCGCTGGGCAGGCGCAACTTCTGCGGCTCGGCGCGGAATTGGTTCCAGACTACGATGATCTCTTCCGCGGTGGCCTTCTTCTTGAGGCGGATGGCGACCGACTCCGTGTGGCCGTCTTCCACCGCGACGCGATTGCATTGCGCACTCATGGCGAACGGAGCCGGGTCGATGCGCGAGTCGTGCAAAGTCCCCAGCAACTTCTGCGTCTCCTCCTCCATTTTTTCTTCTTCATTCTTGATGTAGGGAATCACGTTGCCCAGAATGTCGAGCGAAGCCACGCCCGGATATCCAGCGCCGCTGACCGCCTGCATCGTAACCGCGGTCACGGTCTCAAGCGTGAACGCGCGATGCAGGGGAGCGAGCGCGATCACCAGACCAATCGCGGAGCAGTTGGGATTGGTGACGACATATCCGCCCGACTGGCTTCGCCACGATTGTTTTTCGATCAACTGAATGTGGTCGCCGTTGACCTCGGGAATGACCAGGGGAACGTCGGCCTGCATGCGCAAGGCGCTGGAATTGGAGATGACCGCACAGCCGGCCTCGGCAAATTGCGGCTCCAGTTCGCGGGCAATGCCGGCATCGAGGGCGGCGAAGATGATTTTCGGCGCGCCTTCGGGCTTGGCCGGAGAGACGTTCATGTTGACAATCGACGCCGGGATGGCTGTTTTTAAACGCCAGCGCGCGGCTTCGGCATAGGGGCGTCCTTCCGAACGGTCGGATGCGGCCAGCCACGACACTTCAAACCACGGGTGGTGTTCGAGCATTTGGATAAATCTCTGCCCAACGATGCCCGTGGCACCGAGAATTCCTACGGATAATTTCTTCGACATGATTAGCTCCGATTTTATACCAGCGAAATTTCGGCAGGGAATGCCGCCGTGGGCACCCATGTGGTCATGGCCAGGTGGAGCGTGAGTTCTCCGCTTAGCTTCGCCCGCGACCGAGTTCTTGCGGAAAGGAATATTCGTTGAGCGGGCCGAACTTGCGCTTTTCGGCGTAGATGCGCCAGCGGCGCCAGACAATCCGCAAACTGGCCATCACCGGGATGGACAGATAGACGCCAAGGATGCCGGCGATTTCGCCGCCGGCGAGAATTCCGAATAGCGCCGCCAGCGGATGCAATTCCACTTTCGCTCCCATGACGCGGGGAGAAATTGCGTAATCCAGTACCATTCTCCAGACGAACAAAAACAAGAGCAGGAAGGGCCAGTGCGGATACCCCGACAGAACGGCGACGGTCATCATCGCCACACCAGCCAGTAAGGGCCCAGCGAGAGGAAGGAACTCGAGCGCGCCGCCAGCGGTGCCGAGCATCAGTGCGTAGGGCACGCGCATCACGCCCAGCATGGAGCTGTAGGCCATGAACGACAACGCCGCCAGCGTCAACTGGGCGCGAATGAACTGGGCCAGCATCTGGTTCAGATCCTGCAGCACATCCTGCAGAAACTCGCGCTGGCTGCGCGACTGCACCAGCGCCAGCAGCACCTCATGAAAGCTGCCGCCGTCGCGCAGGAAGAAAATCGCGAGTATGGGCACGAGAAACAGCACCCACACCTGCTGGGCCGCTTCGGCCACGTGAAAGCCGATGCGCTGCGCCAAGCTCGCCAAGTCGTCCTTGCGGCTGAGCACGAAACCCTGAATCCGTTTCTGGGTGGCAGCGCTCCAGCCGTGCTCGTTTCCGATCCGCTCGGCAAACTGGCCGATCTGGCCTGAGAGCTGGCCGGTGCCAGCCTGATCCATCAGCCCAGGCAACTGCGCTCCCAGGCGGGCGCTTTGCCGGGCAATCCTCGGGCCGACAAGAAAGCCGAACACGGCCAGAGCGACAAGAAGCAGAAGATAAATGATGCTGATCGCTCGGACGCGGCTGCGGACGAGCTTCTCCAGTCGCCCCACCGCGGGATTAATCAGATAGGCAAAGAAAATGGCGAAAAGAAACAGAATCAGCGTTCGTCGCGCGGCGTACAGAAATCCGATGCCCACGGCAAAAAGGAATGCCGTGAACAAAACGCGCGAGGTGCGTGAATCGAGAATCGTCACAAAGCAGTTCTCAGGTGTCAGTCTTAGGTGTCAGATGTCAGGTTTCAAGTCTTCGGTTTCAGAAATCTTTTGCTTCGCGGCCATATGCTTGATACCTGACGCCTGCAGTTTAATCGCGCTCCACTACAGTATTCTCGCCCTCCACCAACATTCGCATTACTCTCCATTGATTCTGATCGTCGATCCAGAGCTGCCACGCCCCCGCGTCGGTCTTCAGTTCCAGCTTGATCAGATCCCGCGGCCCATTCTTCAGGCTCAACATTTCCCGGCCGAGCGACTCCATGGCGAGCGGCGCCGAGGAATGCTGATGAGGGTTGATGGTTCCAAACTGCGCGCGCTGCCTCAAGGGACACTGCAGTACTCCCTTGTCCTGTTTGCAGGCAGAGGCGAGGAACCGCCACGCCAATATTTCGCGGTCGATGAAGAAGTAGTCGTCCAGGATTGTGGTCGACAGCGGCAGCAGGTAGGGCTGCTCGTGTTCTTTCTCCTGCGGCGAGGCGCGCCATTTCTGGGTCAGAAAGTCGTCATTGGGAAGCAGCACCGATTCGCCCCGCTCCGGGCTCAACTCCTTCCACTCGTACCGGCGGATGTCGCCGTTGGCGGCCAGTTGCATTTCGGAAGACTGCACGTCGGGCGGAGTATTCTCCGTCTTGAACTCCGACTTAATGACGGAGCCGTTGCCGGTCTCGTAAATCGAAAACGTCTCGGTCCCCACCCGATGACCATTCTGGAAGATGCCGAAAGAGCCGGAGTCGACTTTCTTACCTTCCGGTTCTTTTTCTTTGTCTTTGGGCATGGGAGCAGCCATTGCCACGCAGCAAAGAAGGGGCGTAATAAGAGCGAACCACCGATAAGACAACTTCACTTCGTTTCTCCTGTTCCAGAATAATCGCGCGGACTTGGATAGGAACCACTGGGGGTGGTCTTCTCTGCCTCGGCCTTCCGCTGGACCATCTTCCCCGGGTCGAACTCTTCCTGGCCGAGCTTGCCCCAAGAGTGCAATGTACTCTCGATTTCCGCGCAAAGGGAGTCCGGATCCTTGCCCGAGGTCACGATAGTCACCCTCGCCTGGCGATAAAACGGCAGCCGCTCATGATGGAGCCGGGCAAATTCGGTGCGATCTCCTCGTAACGGGCGCTTCGCCGCGTCCTCCAGGGTGCGTTGCCAGAGATCATCCACTGGCGCATCGAGGAACACAGTGGGCCAAGGCCGCAGCAACTCCAGGTTCGGCAATTGCGCGAAGGTTCCGCCGCCCAGAGCAACCACGGTATTGCGCGCCAATGGTTCGCGCTGCAGCGATTCCGTCAACTCGCGGAGAGCGCTCGCTTCGGCGGCACGGAACCCAAGTTCGCCGCGGAGCCGAAAGATCTCGGCGATGGTTTGCCGCTCGCGCGTCTCGATATGCGTATCCAGATCCACAAAATCCCAATCCAGCCGCTGGGCGAGTTGCCGGCCCACGCTGCTCTTGCCACAGGCCATGAATCCCACTAGAAATAGCGCGCGTACTCGCATGGCCGCGGCACAGAAGACCGCGGAGATTCCGCTCCGGGCTCCGCACCATCTGCTCCTGTCGATTTTCTTGTTGTTAGCGTTGCTTGAGGCGGATTCTACCACTGAAAGAACGCAACACGACCTCGGAGGATGCCTGGCCGGTGGTGCCAAAGAAGGAACGCCCTACTTCCTCGGGAAAGCGGGAGTGTCTCGGTTTGAGAGGAAAGTCGTGCTGCACGCGGCCGAGCACCGAGCGCGCCTTGAAGTCGGCGGAAACATCCGCCGGCACCAGCACCCGTATATCGCCGGTATGGGTGGTAAAGCGATACTCGCCGCCAGAGCTAAAGTCGCCGTCGTAGGAAATGCCTCCCCGGCCGGAGGTCACTTGTACCAACGGTCCGGTGACCCCTTTTAAATGCACATCGCCGCTGATGGAAGCGACTTCCACGTGCCCATTGCGAACATCGGTCAGCGTAATCGGCCCGCGCATGGTCCGGATGTGTACATGACCGTTCTCCACGTCGCGGACATTCACCGCCGCTTCCGCGCCTTCCAGCGTCAGGTCTCCCTGCAATCGTTCCGCCGACATCGGCCCGGTCGAAGAACGAAGATTGACGGTAGCGTCGGGCGGAATCAGCAATTCGTAATCCACTTGGCCATTTCGCTGATCCGTGCCCCGCAGCAGGTGGGAGGCGATTTCAATCCGGTTGCCATTCTGCTGCTGGTCGACTTCCACATTGTCCGACTTGAGCGTGGCCGTTACGACGACCTCATTGTCGGTCCCAGGCTTCACCGAAATCGACCCGTACTGCGTATCCACGGAAATATTGGCGTGAGCGCCGACGGTGTAGCGGAACTCCTTGGCGGCCTCGGCAAAAGCCGCCGAACATAGAGCCGAAGACAGACAGGTTGCCAGAACCGCGGTTACGATCGCCGTGTTCTTGATGCTGGCTGGCTGAGAACTGGCCTTCCGAAATTCCACCATAAGAAAATTCCACCCCTGCGGCCGCGAACCCCGGCGCGCTCTTCTATTGAATACGATCTAACGCAATCTGGTAAAGGAGTGCCTTTTGTTGATAAGCCTCCATCAAGTGCTCCCGTGCCTCCGCATCCCTCGGGTTCCGATCCACGTAGGCCTGCGTTTCCAGGATGTCAGCATTGACAGCTTTGAGTTGATTTTCATACGTGGCCCGCATCGAAGGGGCGCGCGTGGAAACCGCGCTTAGAAACTGCTGATCGTCCGCGCTCGGCTCGGGTTCTACCGTGGTTTGAGCCGTCACCGTGGGTTGCATTGACGCCTGAGCTGGGAGTCGACATTGCCAAGGAGTCGTTGGCGCGGAACCCGCCGGCGATGGCGCGGACGATGGAGCCGCATTTACCGGAGCCTGATTCTGTGCCACCGGCGTGGCCGGCTTATGGCTGACCACGTACGAGCCGCCCGCTACCAACGCAGCCGCAACCGGCGCCAGCCACCACGCGGTCGAACTCCAGCGCCGTCGAGCAGCCGTCGGCAAAAGAATCGGACGGCCCGGAGCCAACTTCGCGTCCGCTGGCTGATCCCGAATCAACCCTTCGGCGCGCAATTCCAATGCGATTCGCGCCCATACTCGCGGCGGCGGTTCTTCGCTTGCCGCCAATGTTCGCGCTGCGCCCGCGATCGTCTCCAGGTCCGAGACCAGACCCGAACACGCCGCACAGGACTGCAAATGACTTTCAACTTCAGTCGGAAACGCGCCGTTTGCCTCGCCGTCGAGCAGCTCCGGCAGAGCTTGCTCCACATCGGAACACGTCATAGCCTACTCTCTCCCCAATACCGCAGCTCTGTTACCCAGTTTTAACTATCCAGTCTTGGCCTTTTCGGCTCTCATGAACTTCAAGAAATCCCGCAGCTTCAATCGTGCCTTGTGGAGCTGCGACTTGCTGTTGCCAATCGAGCAGCCCACCATTTGGGCAATCTCGTTGTGCTCAAACCCTTCCACATCGTGCAACACAAAAACCGTTCGATAGCCTGGCGGCAACTTGTCGATCGCCCGCTGCAACTGCAGCCGGTCGACCGATCCCGTCAGTCTGAGATCCTTGGTCCCGAATTCCTTCCGGGGTGCCTCGTCGTCCGCTTCCAACGTCTCTTCGAGCGACACCACCGGCAAACCCTTCTTGCGCAGTTGCATCAGGACGACGTTGACCGTCATGCGGTGCAGCCAGGTCGAGAAAGCCGATTCGCCGCGAAAGGTTCCAATCTTCCGAAACAGCTGAAGAAATGCTTCCTGGGCCAGATCTTCGGCCTGGGCGGGATTGGCAACCATGCGCAAACATAGCGAATACACGCGGCGTTTGTGCAGGTGATACAGAACCTCGAATGCTGCTTCGTGGCCCTGCTTGGCCTGCTCGATCGCTTCTGCTTCCGTGATAGCTTGCTTCGGGTCGGTCAAGTCGCCTTTTCCGGCCGCTACTCGTTCAGATGCGGCTTTGAACTCTTTCCGTTGTACTTATTTGTCGACACGTTCTCGACCGTTCTTCAAGTTGCCAGAATACCAAAAACTGTAGCCAAAGCGATCCTTCCGACCCAGCCCCCCCCCGTCGAACTCAGGGCCGAGGGCACTTTCGTAACCCTTGCTGCACATCTGCACAAAAAGTCAGATGCCACTTCTGCTCCGACCGCTGCCAGCCCTACGCCTTTGCCGTAATTGTCTCCAGCCCGTGCCCATGGGGTCCGGTTTCGCGTTTGTGGAGGAGCAAGGCGAAAAGCATGCCTAAAAAGCCGATGATGGGGAAAATCCACATCTCCGGGCGGTAGCCCTGCGGGGTTATTCAGGCTGACTGTTTGTTCTTTCCCTGCTCCAGCTTGCCGCCATGACGCCGATCCGACTTGAGCAGAAGGAGGGCGAAGATGAGTCCTGCCACGCCGAGGCACGCGAACATGATCTCCGTTGCAGTGTAGGTTCCGGTCGCGTCGCGGAGCTTGCCATTGAGGAGCGGGAATAGTCCAAGGCCTATGTTCTGGATGGCTGTCATCAGGCCGAAGGCAGTGCCGACACGCTTTTCCTCGACCACAAGCGGAACCGACGGCCACATGGCTGCGGGAACCAGGACGAATGCCGCACCCAGCAGGATCATGCTGGGGATCGGGTTCCAATGGGTGAGGCCCATGACGAGATGGGCGGGAATCAGCATGAGAGAACCCACGACCATCAAGGTGGCGCGCTTGCCGATGCGGTCCACCAGGTTACCGGCGAAGGGCGCGAAGACCATGGACGCGAAGATGACGATGCTGGTGACTCCCGGCGCCGTTGAGAACATGTGCAGGAAGTTCTCAAATATCTGGGCCAGGAAGCCGCCCGTGGACTCGCTCACCAGCGGGATGCCCCACTTGTCGTGGAACATGTCGGTGGCCAGGGCCGTGAAGGGGAAGATGGCGCTATAGAAGGTGACGCAGAGCAAGACAACGTACCAGTAAGAAGAGTTGAACTTCCGGATGTCGGAGAACACAATTTTGTCGCCACCCTCCGGCTTCGGAAGCGCGAGCACCTTCTCGCCGTGAAGGTCCATGGCGTTGTAGACCAGATTGCAGAGCACTGAGAACAGGCAGAAGCCTGCCGCCGCCCAAAGTGCGACCCGGTAGCTTCCGTAATAACGGGCGATAAGTTCTTCCGTGTTAAAGCTGAAAAGAGTTCCGACACGGCTGATGGTGAGAGTGATGCCGAAGGCAAGCGCCAGTTCACGGCCCTTGAACCAGCGGCTGACGATCGCACTCTGCACCACGACCAGCGCTTCCGATCCGGCACCGAAAATCAACCGCCCCGCGAAGAGTTGCCACCGCGATTGAGCGAGCGCGACGATGGTGGCGCCCACCAGGACCAGCAGGCAGAACAGGAGGCTCGAACGGCGCGGGCCGAGCTTGTCGTAAAGCATGCCCCCGAAGAAAACGATGGCGACGGCGGCAATGGAGTAGGCCGTATAGAGATTGCCGATGTCGCTGCGGTCCAGATGCAGAGCCGCAATGAGCGTGGGCGCGAGGGCTCCAATGCTGTCGTAGGCAAAATAGCTTCCCATCACAATCAGGCTGATGAACGTTAGGATGGTAAAGCGGTAGGGACGTCGGGATGGATGGAAGAATCCCAGGGAATCCGGAGCGGCGGTTCCAGAAACGGACCGAAGGCGTGAGGGATCGGAGCCAACCGCATCAACCATTACGGAATCATCCTCGGCCGCTTCAAACCGTAGAAGCAGGCGCTATTTTTTTTGTTGGGTGAAAGGTACCGCACGAAGATAGCAGATTGGGGTCTATCGCGTCATTGAGCGACAGGGATATCGGCGATCGTCGAGGGAGTTACGTTCCCACATATCGGGCATACAAACTGCGCGCAACCGCCGTGTCGGTCGTGCCCTTGATGATCGCCCGTCCGTCGGGAAACAGCGTCATTTCATAGGGCTCGCGCCAAAACTTCAACACAAACTCGTTGTGGCGAACGTTGCCATGAGGCTGCAAACGGACGCTCAACTCCGCAAAGTCGACTGGCCGCTGCCGTTCATGAATCTGCACCGAATTTCTTCCGCACAAGGTGATGTGCGGACGCCCCTCCCCTGCCAGATGTACGAAATCCCCCGAGCAAGCGCGGCATCCCTCCCGCCGATGAATCGCCGACATCTCCGCCCGTTCATTCGTCCAGACATCCCAGGAAAGCAAAGTACCCCGCATTTTTACCCGCGCGCCCACGAGAAACTTCAAGGCTTCGGTCGCCGCAATCGACGCCACTAGATTCACGGCGGAATTCAAAATGCCGGATGTCTCGCAGGTCTCGACGGTTCCGCGCGGCGATTCTGGAAAAATGCACGCCAGGCAAGCCGTTTCGCCGGGCAGAATGTTCATGGTCACGGCGTAGCTGCCGACCGCGGCGGCATAAATCCAAGCCACCGAGTTTTTCACGGCATAGTCATTGACCAGATAGCGCGTTTCAAAATTGTCCGTACCGTCAAGAATGAGGTCGCAGCCGCCGAGCAGGGCATCGACGTTAGCCGGAACCAGATCGGCGACATGGGGCTCGACGACAATCTGCGAGTTGAAGCGCGCAATCTGCCGCGCTGCCGCGATCGCTTTGGGCACCGACTCGCGCGCATCTTCCTCGCTGAATAACGCTTGCCGCTGCAAGTTGCTCGGCTCGACGTAGTCGCGGTCGAGAATCCGCAGCGTGCCCACGCCCGACCGCGCCAGCAGCGAGGCCAGGGCAGAACCGGTCGCCCCGCATCCCACGATGACCACGCGCGCCTGCGCCAGCCGCTGCTGCCCTTCGGGTCCAACTCCCTTGAACAACACCTGTCTCGAATAACGGTCGTCCATCTGATTTTTCGCGGCGCTAACCTTCGCGATTACCTTTCAAAGGCTGTCCAACCAGTATTATAGGTCCGGTCGTTAAACTTGATTCTGGCGAGCAACTTGTGCCGTTTCGCGCTTCATCGAACCCAAAGGGTTGCATGCTAAACCAGCTTCGATTTCGGGAGAGCATCGTGGGCGGCGTCCGATTCGTGCTGGTCGTTGCGATTCTGGCGTTCGAGCACAATACAAGTTGGGCGCAGGGTTCGCCGCCAGCCGTGCCTCCAGCCGCCGAAATGCCCGCGCCGTATGCCATTTCCGCACCCAGCTTCGGGACCATTGCGCCCTACCTCGGACTAACGATCGACCAGCTTGAACTGCCGGGCGTTCCCGCGGACGAAGCGGCCTCGCTGCTGGCAGCCACTCCGCTCAAGATCGGCGAACCGCTCACGCGCGAGTCGCTCCACGACGCCATGCAGGCTCTTTTCGCCACCGGACGCTTCGCCGATATTCAGGCCGAAGCGGATCGCACGGAAACGACCGGCGTCCGGCTGCGCTTTCTGACGGTGGCTAATTTTTTTGTGGGCATGGTTACCATCGAAGGCGTTTCCAACAATCCCTCCGTGAACCAACTGGCCAGCGCGACCCGCCTGCAACTGGGAGAGCTCTACACCCACGAGAAAGTCAACCGCGCACTCGCCGGCATCAAACGAGTCATGGAGGAGAATGGATTCCACCAGTCGAAGGTGACGCCCTCGGAGCAGCGCGACGATCCGCAACACCAGATGAACATGACGTTTCACGTCGTCCCCGGGCCGCGCGCGCTGGTTGGGGGAATCTCGGTGGAAGGCGACGCCGGCTATTCCAGGGAACAAATCGAGGAAATCGCCCGGTTGCATCCCGGTGTTCCGGTTCGGTCGAATCGTATTACCCGCGCTCTGCAGCGCATTCGCAGCCGCTATCAGAAACAGGATCGTCTGCTCGCCCAGGTCGAAGTGGCCAGCCGCACGTATCGTCCCGAGCACAATGCCGTCGACTATGTTTTCAAAGCCGAGCGCGGTCCGGTCGTCGAGATCGCCGCCGATGGCTACAAACTCAGCCAGCATGTGCTGCGAAAACTGGTGCCCATCTACGAAGAAGGCGCGGTTGACGACGATCTACTGAATGAGGGCCGACGCAACATTCAGAACCATCTTCAGACGCTCGGATACTTCGACGCCGCCGTCAGCGTGAGCCGACGCAATACGGCGGACGGCAGGATGCAGATTGTTTACACGGTCAATCCGGGAGACCGGCACAAGCTCGCGGCCATTCGTGTTTCCGGCAATCGCTTCTTTTCCGACGAGCAGATCCGTTCCCGAATGCAGGACCAGGCCGCCGGGCGTCTGTTCAGTCACGGGCGTTACAGCGAAGCCTACCTCGAAGAGGATGTGAATGGCATCGAGCGTCTTTATCGCGCGAGTGGCTTCCGGCAGGTTAAGGTCACCAGCAAGCTGGTGGAAACTTACAGGGGCGATCCGTCTTTGTTGGCCATTGATGTCGCGGTCCAGGAGGGCCCGCAGACCCGCGTCGCCTGGGTACGGATCGAAGGCAGTTATACGCTTCCGCAGGAACAACTCCCGGAGATTCAGACCGAGGAACGACAGGGCTTTGACGAATCGAGTCTGGCGGACGATCGCGACACGATCCTCGAAAAGTATTTCGATAACGGCTTCCCCAATGCCACCGTCGAGGTCGCTTACGCCCCAATTCCGTCAGACGACACCCAGCCCCGCGTCGGTGTGACGTTCACGATTCATGAGGGCGAACAGTTTTTTGTCGATCAGCTCTTCCTCGACGGCCTGCATCATACCCGTCGCGGTGTCGCCCGCCGCGAATTGCGCGTCCAACCCGCCGCGCCCCTCAGCCAGCAGGATCTGCTCGAGAGCCAGCGCCGCCTGTACGATTTAGGCCTCTTCAAGCAAGTGGATACCGCCATCCAAAATCCCGACGGCACCGAATCGCGTAAGAACGTGCTGGTCACCACGCGCGAGGCCGACCGCTACACTTTCGATTATGGCGTCGGATTCGAGTTCCAGACCGGGCAACCCGCCGTCGGGGCCAGCCAACCGCTGGGCGCAACCGGCGTGAGCCCCATGGTTTCCCTGGGCGTCAGCCGCATCAACGTGGATGGCCGCCATCAGACCCTGACCATGAAAGGCAACCTCGGCCGTTTGCAGCAGAAAGCGCTGATCAGTTACGACATCCCGAAGGTACTGAACCTCGACCACCTTCGCTTTACCGCCACGGCGCTGTACGACAATACGGTCGACGTTTCCACCTTCACCTCGAAACGTCTGGAAGGCACGTTTCAGCTTTTGCAGGTGCTCTACAAAAGGGAAGACCGTGAGCTGACCACTTTCGCCTACCGCTTTAGTTACCGCCGCGTGGAGGCCAGCGACATTGAAGTTACCGAGAACCTCATCCCCCTTCTCTCGCAGCCAACCCGGGTAGGAACTCCGAATTTTATCTACACTCGCAACCGGCGCGATAACGATTTGGAAAGCACGCGTGGCAGCTATACCACTGTGGAAGGCGGCGTCGCCGCCAGTTGGTTTGGCTCGGAAGCCGACTTCAGCCGGTTGCTGGTCAAGAACTCCACCTATCGCACTTTCTTTCGGAATCACAGCACGGGACAAGGCTTCGTCTTTGCCCGTTCCACCACCGTTGGCGTGGAAAACCCCCTTGGCAGCACGGTTCTGTTGGATCCGGCGCAAACGCCGACAGCCGCCGAAACTCTGATTCCTCTCCCCGAGCGCTTTTATAACGGAGGGGGCAACTCCAATCGCGGATTCGGGTTAAATCAGGCAGGGCCCCGCGATCCCTTCACGGGGTATCCCGTCGGAGGCAGCGCTTTGTTCCTCAATAACCTGGAGATGCGTTTTCCCAATGTCCGTGTGCCGTACTTGAACGACAACATCGGCTTCACTCTTTTTGAGGATATGGGCAACGTGTTTGCTCGTCCGCAGGAAATGCTCCCCAGCATGGGGCGGTTTCACCAGCCCAACCGGCAAATTTGTTTTCAGGCGCCGCCGTTCGGGCAACTCTCGCAGTGCAGTTACAACTACGCTTCCCACGCGGTCGGCATTGGCGTGCGCTATCAGACGCCCATCGGCCCGTTGCGGTTCGATTTCGGATACAATCTGAATCCGCCCTACTTTCCCAGCTATACCAACATTACGACCAACACCACGCCGGGGCAGCCGGGGCAGCCCCCTGTGGTGCAGCAGGTCGGGCAGTTCGGATACCAACGCGCTCCGCATTTTAACTTTGCGTTTAGTGTAGGGCAGTCATTCTAATGAAACTCCGCCGCATCAAAATCGGGAGAGATTGCGCGTTAGGGACGCTGCTGTGCGTGGCCCTGAGTGCCTGCGCCTTCGGCGGTCAAATCGTCGATCGCGTCGTCGCCAACGTCAACGGTCATGTGGTTCTACAAAGCGACTTGGAGCAGGAGATCGCTTTCGAGGCCTTTTCCATCGGCCGCAATCCCGACGTGTTTACGGCCGACGAGCGCAAGACTGCGCTGGATCGCCTTATCGACCGGGAATTACTGCGCGAGCAGGTTCGACCGTCGCAGCCCGCTCCCGCCGATCAGGTTGCGTCCCAGGTCGCCGCGGTTCGCAAGCTCTATCCCGCTGGTGCGACCGACGCAGGTTGGCACGCCGTTCTGCAACGGTTTGGCTTGACCGAATTGGCTCTGGAGAAGCGCATGAGCAACGAGATCCAGCTTATGAAGCTCGTCGAAGACCGTCTCCGGCCCTCGATCCAGATCGATCAGCAGGCGGTGGAGACCTACTATCACGATGAACTGGTGCCGGAAATGAACAAAGCCGGCGGACCCGCGAAGCCGTTGACTGAAGTCTCCGCCCGAATCAAAGACCTGCTGGCCGAAAAGAAAATGAACGAGTTGCTCTCTGGGTGGCTGGCGAGCCTACGCTCGGGGAGTCAGATTCGCACTCCCGATTCCAGCGCTGGAGAGCAGAACCGTTGACAGAAGAAACGGCCGACAAAGCGCCCGAGCAGCCGTCAGAGCAACGGCCCGAGCAATCGCCTGATGCTATTCCTCCTGTGCGCCGGCGTATTCTGCGGAATCTCTTTCTGGCGTTCTGCCTTTTCACCGTTACCGTTTTCGCCGCGCTGAGCTGGTACATCACCACAGATTCCTTCCAGCAAGCTGTGCGCCGCCGGGTGATTGCGTCGGCCGAGAAACTCACTGGCGGACGCGTCGAACTCGGCGAAC
>Ga0224557_1001923_pt1 | contig 18758 bp, 13 predicted proteins | sample 714S31014metaG_FD_180677 | JGI IMG/M metagenome (GOLD analysis project Ga0224557, IMG submission 180677) | Peat soil microbial communities from Stordalen Mire, Sweden - 717 S3 10-14 | ecosystem: Environmental > Terrestrial > Soil > Wetlands > Peat | place: Sweden: Norrbotten County, Stordalen...
TTGCGCGCCGATCGCCAGCCGGAGTTTACCCAGATCGATTTGGAGATCAGCTTCGCGCGTCCGGAAATGGTCTTTCACACCGTTGAAGGATTTCTGAAAGCTGCGTTCTCGACCATCGGCGTGGATTTGCAGACGCCGTTCCCACAAATGAGCTACGACCAGGCCATTCGTCTGTACGGCATCGACAAGCCTGACCTGCGCCTGCCTTGCATGGCCGACGTCCGCCACGCGTTTACGTCGGAGAACCTGGAAGCGCTGCACATCGATGCCGAGCTTCCCGTCGTGGCCATCGTCATCCCGAAAGTGGGCGAGCCCACGCGCAAGGAACGCGACGAGATCAAGACTATGTTCGGCGAGCGCAAAGACGCTAAGGTCTTCGAGGACATCAAGCGGCTGGAGAAATCGTTTCCTGAGGCGGCGGCGAAGGTCCGCGAGATTGCCGAGCCGAATGCCGAAGACCTCCTGGTTGTGGTCGCGGGCGCGAAGCGCACCGAGCCGGCCACCGCGTCAAAGGCCCGGCAACAAGCCCACGCCGTCCATTCCGCCGCGGGGCAACTGCGGCTCGCGCTGGGACATAAGTATGCCGAGCGGCACGGCGCGTTCAAACAGGGCAACTTTCGATTGCTATGGGTCACGGATTTTCCCATGTTCGAATGGGACGAAGCCGAGGGACGCTGGAACGCCGCTCATCATCCCTTCACCTCGCCGCACGACGAGGACATGGACAAGCTGGAGAGCGATCCCGGCGCCGTGCGTTCGCTGGCTTATGACGTGGTGCTGAACGGCACCGAACTAGGTTCCGGCTCGATCCGTATTCATCGGCAAGACATCCAGAGCAAGATCTTCAAGGCGATGGGCATGTCGCCGGAAGAGCAGCAGGCGCGCTTTGGCTTCTTCCTGGAGGCGTTGCAATACGGCACGCCGCCGCACGGTGGAATCGCGTTGGGACTGGATCGCATCGTGATGATCCTGGCCGGCGCCGATAGCTTGCGCGAAGTGATTCCCTTCCCCAAGACCGCGAAGGCCGTCGATCTGATGGTAGACGCGCCAACGCCGGTCAGCGAGCGCCAGTTGAAGGAATTGGGGATTGCAGTTGTGGAAAAGAAGGACGTGTAGCCGGCACGCCTCGCCTGACTGCAGAAGCAGCGTCGGCACTCCGAATCGGACGGACCCTCACTATCCCTCAGAATTTCAGCTCTGGACTCGGCACCGGCTGAAGCTCCGGAGAGCGAAGGCACTTGGTCTGTTTACATCACTGTAAAGAATCAGAGGGACTTGAGGATTGATGTTGAACGAAAATGGGATGTCGGTAACTTCAAGTCACTCATGCGGCGGACCTGGCAAGTTACCGAAATCCCGGTTTTTCGGACAGGACTGCATCTCTGTGAGCTTCGTAACCAAGAGTAGTGAAGCAACTGCCTCTCTAGACTGGATCGAAGCTAACAATCTTGAAAGACGAGATACTGTCGTTAGCAATATTGACATCTGAGTTCTCGACAAAACTGTAGTAGCCGGGTCCCAGTAAATTACTGGCGGCGCCTCCGAAGTTAGCGTTTTCGAAGAACTGCCAGGTTCCGGAGACGACGACGATGGAAGAGATCTGATCGTTCCACTCGTCTCCCACGTAGTTGATGTCGAGGTTTGTGCGAAAGCTATCACCACCCCAGTTAGCGTCCCAATAAACAACAACTTCTGGTAAAGCCATAGTTCCTCCTCGCTGCGGATTAGCTTGTTATCGACCACCAATGCGGAATGTATTCTTCCGTCTGGCAGATATTCCTCACGACCTTTTCGGTTCTTGAGAGGACCTTGGTGCGGCTGCGTCTTTCGTTGAAGCCCGGTGGGCCGCCTTGTCCCCCTTGTGGACAGAAGGCGCGCTGCAGATACGCTTTCCTCCAGAGATTACGATCCCGCTGGTAGGAAGAACGTTCTTGACGAGAGGAGCTCGATGAATCCGTTCTCCTTTTTCAGCATGTTCCTGTGTTGCCATTTGCTTGCCTCCAGTCACATAGTGTGTTGGAAGGCTAAACCGTTTCAGTAATGCCGTGATTTTCCCTGACAAAAGGCGATTAGGCGGCCCAGTGACTTGCAAAGTTGCTGCATCTTGCCCAGCCACGGTGTAAGATTGCTTCCATTTTCAGATTCCCAAAGGACAAGCGCTTGCAGTTTTTCGCTTTCGACGGCCCCTATCTCGAACGGCTTCGTGCGGGCGACTACCGCACGCAGGAGCACTTCGTCAGCTATTTCAGCGAGTTGATGCGCCTCAAGCTACACTCTCGGTTGCGTTCGGAACAGGCCATTGAAGATGTGCGGCAGGAAACATTCGCCCGCGTCTTTGCCACCCTGCGCTCGGGGGCAGGGATTCGGGAGCCGGAGCGGCTGGGAGCCTTCGTGAATTCAACCTGCAACAACGTATTGTTGGAGTCCTACCGGTCATCGTCACGCAATACGCCCTTGGAGGAGGAGGACAGCGAGCGTCTGCCTGATCAGGCAGTCGATGCCTTGAATACCCTGATCCACAAGCAAGCGGCGGAGAACGTCCGCCGAGTGATTGACGAGTTGCCGGAAAGAGATCGCCGCCTGTTGAAGGAAGTCTTTCTCGAAGAACGCGATAAGGACCTGGTGTGCCACGACTTCGGAGTGGATCGGAACTACCTGCGAGTATTGCTGCATCGCGCCAAGCAGAATTTTCGATCCATGTATCTCAAGACTGTGACTCAGAGGGAACAGGCAGGCGGGGAATAGCCGGCTTGTAACGGATTCGAGCGATTTCGCACTATTCGAAGGAGACTAGACAAATGGACCACAGTGAAGCGCTCCAACTGATGGCGACAGAACGATATCTCCTCGACGAATTTCCACCTGAAATAAGAGACCAGTTTGAAGAGCATTTTTTTGGCTGTCCGGAATGCGCGATCGACGTGCGAATGGCGGCCGCTTTTATCGAGCATAGTAAGAAAACGTTGTCCACGCCGGCAATCGTGCCGATGCCGGCAGTTCCGGTGAAGTCCGGTTGGTTTGCCTGGCTGCGACCGGCATTTGTAGTTCCGGCTTTCGCGATTCTCTTGGCGGTCATTGGTTATCAGGCTTTGGTCGTGCACCCGGCGCTATCCAATACCATTGCCGAGCTCACCAAGCCACGCGTCCTTGAGTCGGCCTATTTGAGCAGTGGAACCGCTCGCGGCGACAGCCAGACGGTGGTTACGGCCCCAGCCGGGCAACCGTTCGTCTTGTTTGTCGACATCCCCGCCGACAACCGCTTCAGTTCCTATTCGGCCGAGCTATTGAGTCCAGCGGGAACAAAAGTGTGGGCGCTTACGATTCCGGCTGAAGCTGTGGAGTCTGCAAAAGACTCCTTGGCAATCCGCGTCGCCCCCGCCAATAACCAGTCCGGCGAGTATGTGCTCGTGGTGCGGGGCATGGGCGCGGGAGCTACCGAGGGCCCTGAACTCGCGCGTTATTTGTTTAATCTACAACTGCGCTAAGTCTGCATCGAGATTGACTGAAAGGAACAGGCCAAATGGACGACAAAGCGACGAGAACTCATTTCTATCACGCTGACGCTAGCGCGATCGGCGGTCGAATCGAACGCCCCTTCGAGCAGGTTGTGCCGGTTCAAGCGCCGCTGTCTCTGCCTGCAGTCGGAGGGTACGCAACGGCACGTTCGGAGGATTTCCGGTTCCAGGGCATACTTTCGTTCCAGGCCGCGCAGACGCAAGTGGCGGGAAGCCTTAACGAACGTAACGGCAGTTGGACAACGGTCGTATCAACCGCGCTCGAAGGTCTGAACATACTAAATGTAGTCACCGCCGATCGGGTGGTGGCGCAAATCTCCACCGAGCATCCGCGCCAAGGCTACACCCCGAAAGTTTCCTTCGTCGGCACGCAATTCGTTAACCTCCGAATCGGCGGCCGCAAAATCGAGCCGGTGATCGACCTCGGTTTCTGCGATCCGGATGATGCCAACGAATATCCCAAGCAACCCTGTATTCAGAATCCAGCCTTCTTGAAGAAGGTCGGCGAGCTGCACCGTAGAATGAGATCTGAGCAAGAAGGCACAGCCAGCCCGGTTTGGAGCCGGTATCGCGATTGGCTGCAGCTGCGATATCCTTTGCCCCAGTCGGACCCCAACCTGGGGGAAGCGCTGAATCAAGAAAGGGGTATGGTTCTATGCTCACTGGTGCAAAAGATAGAAGGAGACTGCCCCGGGAAGTCCTTCGGCCATGTCCTGGTTATCCCCGACTTTGGCAAAGTATTTCTGGGCGAGTTGCTGCTCGATCACAACTCTTTCCATCTGATCATGGTCCGGCTAGAGCTGGGCTGTCCTGTACAAGGAGTAATTGGCGGGGGCGATACAAGGACCAATGGCAGCACTTATCCATAGGATGGTTAGTCGTACTTGTCCTCCTGGCATTGTCCTGTAGCAACCGCAGGTGGAAGTCTGATCCGGGAGAAGACTACCAGCAGGCGCGCTTGACGATGGTCAGAGGTGACCTGGTCAAAGCGGAGCAACAGGCCAAAGCGGGGCGCGATCGATATTCTCGGCAGAGTGTCGAGTGGGCATGGAAGTTTCGCATACTCGAAGCGGAGATTCTCGCCTATAGGAAGCTCGATCAGGAAGCGCTCTCGATATTGAACTTCCCCTTGCCTGCAGATCTCTCCAGCGGAGACCAAGCTATCCAAAAATATATGGTAGAGGGCTTGGCGCTGGCACGGCTCGGCCGCGACCAGGAAGCTAACGAACACCTGCAAAAGGCCGACCATCTATGCCAGCTTAATAACTCCTCGGTCAATGGCCAGCTTGCTCAGGTCCATGGTGTGGTCGAATTCGGCAGAGGAAATCTCGCCATGGCTGACATTTTCTTTCGCCAAAGCTTGCGATCAGCTCGTGGACAGAAAGACAAATTGCTTGAAGCCACAACCTTGTTGAATCTCGGGATTACTGCCTTGAAGCAAGAACACTACGACAACTCTATCGTATGGTCGACGGATGGCTATCAGGCTGCACGGGGCCTGGGAGCGCATTTCGCGGAGCAGAAAGCTCTGGGCAACCTGGGCTGGGCTTATTACAGAATGGGCGACACCGACAAATCCGTTTTCTTTTTTCAGCAGGCGGCAGATGAGGCCCGCAATCTGACGGCAAAGAGTGACTTGCTGAAATGGGTACGCGCGCTGGGACTTGTCTCCCAGGAGGTGAACCAAACCGCTGTCGCGAAAAGTTATTACAAACAGTCGCTAGCGCTGGCACAGCAATCGGAAGACAAGGAAGACCTGGTCGATGCGATGACAGACCTGGCGGCGGTTTCGGTTGAGCAACAGGAGTGGAACCAAGCGATTCGGTACAGCCAACAGGCGGTCAGTCTCTGCCGCTCCCAGGGAGACCGTGCAGGAGAGCTCGACGCCCTGCTGGTGGAGGGGAAGATCGCTGCGCATCAGAATGATGCCGCTCGTGCCAGCCAACTGTTTCGTGAAGTTGCAGCTGATGGACAAAGCGAGATCTCATTAAAGTGGGAAGCACAAGAGAGCCTGGCGAGGCTCTATGAAGATGAACATCGCCCATTGGACGCCGCGCGGCAGTACCGGCTTTCCCTGGCAACGTTAGAAAGCGCACGGTCTTCGCTCCATGAGGAGGAACTTAGACTGCCATTTCTCGGCAATGCCGCCCACCTTCAAGATGACTATATTCACTTTCTTGTGGATCAAGGTGCAACCGTAGAAGCTCTCCAGGTAGCTGACTACAGCCGCGCGCAGACACTTGCCGAAGGACTGGGCCCGACGAAACAGTATTCTATTTCCAAACCAGCGGCGATGCAGAATCCGCAAAGGCTAGCCGCGCGCACCGATGCCACAATACTGTTCTATTGGCTGGGGCCGAAATACTCTTACTTGTGGGTAGTGACGCGGAACCAAGTCTCGCTTTTCCCGCTTCCACCGGTAGCGCTCATCGATGCTCTAGTCCGAACCTATGGCGAACAATTGCAAGGGCCGCGGGACGTGCTACGAACAGCCAACCAGAACGGGATCGACCTGTACAACATTCTGGTCGCACCAGCTCGCCGTGAAATCGCACGTAGTTCGCACACCATCATCATTCCTGACGGCACCTTGAACAATCTGAATTTCGAAACTCTACTCGTGTCCGGTGACAAGTTACATTATCTTATCGAAGACGCAACCATAATAAATGCCGGCGCGCTCAGGCTGCTGAGAACGTCTTCCGCGACCCAGCCCTCCAGACCAAAGCTTTTGCTGATTGGAGACCCTGTTTCGCCGAACCATGAGTATGCCGACTTGCCCGATGCCGCAATCGAAATACGTAGCGTTGAGAGGCACTTTGCACCATCCGATCGGACGGTCCTTACCGGCGTTGGGGCGACGACCCAGGCCTACTTGAGCAGTAATCTCGAGCCGTTCTCCTACATACATTTTGTGGCCCACGCTACAGCGAGTAGACTTAGCCCGCTGGATTCCGCCGTCATTTTGTCGAAGGTTGCGCTCGATGATGACTCGGTCAAACTCTATGCCCGCGACATTATTCGCCGGCCGGTTCAGGCGGACCTTGTCACTATATCAACCTGTTATGGCGCTGGCGCGCGTGCCTACACCGGGGAAGGACTGGTAGGGCTTTCGTGGGCCTTTCTGCGCGCTGGTGCACACAACGTGATTGCGGCACTTTGGCAAGCTAGCGACTCAGCCACGCCTCAGCTCATGGACCGGCTCTATGAAGAGTTGGCTGCAGGCCACAACCCCGATGTCGCTCTTCGAACCGCCAAGCTATCTCTTCTGCATTCAGGTTCCGTTTTCCGTAAACCTTTCTACTGGGCTCCCTTCCAGCTCTATAGTTACCAGGTGAAGCGAAATCGGGCGCTTGCCACTGCGCAACTGCTTCCCACTACAGGGAGCAGTGGATCGCCGTATTCCGCCCGCTAGCCGGCACCCGCGTGTCGCAGCTCACGAGGAATGACACTCGGATTGCAACCTACCTCTTTATCTGCCAACTCTTTGCATAATAAGTTCGGGCATCACTTTTCATTCGCCCCCGTCCGGCTGCTTTGATGACGGGCAGCGCGCCTTCCTGCGAGTTCTCCGCTTGGCGTTCTCAGGTCATGAAACGTTTTGCCAGTCTGGATCACTATTCTGCAACCAGAAGCTAATACGCGGACGACTACAACGGAACGTCAAATTCAATTCAATGAAAGAGGAAGATATGACTAAGACAAGGTTGTTTGCATTTGCGGTGCTTTTGTCATTTGCTTTGGGAACTTCCGCGCTGGCAGCAGCTCAGGAGGAGTTGACTTCACCACAAGAAGCGACCCAAGCGCAACAGGCGATAACGACGGAAGAACAGGCGGCGCAGTCCGCGATTGTTAGGCCTCAGGGCACTGTGATCACCCCGGAGAGCAGTGTTGTGCGGCCGGAGGACGCCGGCGTGCGCGCCCACACGAATGTTCTTATTTTCGCTCCCAACGGTCGTAAGTCGTCTTCCGGAAGCCCCGACTACACCTTCCCGGGAGAAACTCCGGCATCGTTGGGTTGCGTTTACCAGGTTGGCCCAATCTACTCGGGATGCAACCCGGCAACCGGTGGCACCAACCACCCCAGCGGCGGCTTCGGCGCGATCGTGTTAGTGGATGCCTTTGACAATCCGAATGCGGCGTCTGACCTGGCGGCTTTTTCCAGTAACTATGGCTTGCCGGCAGCAACCTTCACTAAGGTCTATGCCAATTCGAGTTGGGGAACTCTTAACGGCATGACGGCCAGTTGCGACGGCAGGCCGGCGGGCAATACGGGCTGGGGCCTGGAGGAGGACTTGGACATTGAGTGGGCGCACGCCATGGCTCCCAACGCCAAGATCGTTCTAGTAGAGGCCTGCACTAATGGTAACGGGGACTTGTTCTATGCAGAGCAGGTCGCCGGCCATGAGGCGGATAACTATGGCGGCGGCGATGTCTCCAACAGCTGGGGCGAGGGAGAGTTCTCCAGCGAAGTCGGCGCTATAGACGACGTGTTCTACCGCTATCACTATAGCCAGGTCAGCTATTTCGCGTCGGCTGGCGACAGCGGATGGGGCGCTGCGTATCCCAGTTCCTCGCCTTGGGTAGTTTCAGCCGGCGGCACTAGCGTCAACCGCGATTCCAACGGCAATTTCTTAAGTGAGAGCTGCTGGTCTGGTTCAGGCGGCGGTGTGAGCCAATATGAACTCTGGCAAAACCCGCCCAGCATCATTAACGGAATGGGACCTTGGACCAACTTCCAGTATGCGCTATTTGGTCAGTCCGCGCGACAGACTCCCGACATTGCTTTTGATGCCGATCCTAACACCGGCGTGAATGTATATGACACCTATGGCTTTGGAGGGTGGTTGATCGTTGGAGGTACCAGCGTAGCTTCGCCTTCCCTGGCCGGAATCGTCAACGCCGCCAACAACCGGTCAGGACAGACTCAGAAAGGCGGTGGGTATTACTACAACGAGGAGAACAATCTGATCTATGCGGCGCTGACTGCGCACATCGGATACAAATACTACTTCGATGTCACCACAGGCTCGAACGGCAGCGGCCACAACGCAGGTCCGGGCTACGATCAGTGCACCGGCGTGGGAACTCCCCGCGGCATCGGATACAAGTAAACGTCCTGCTGCAGTTTAACCATGGCCGTTCTTCTGAGGTCCTGCTTGGCGGGACCTCTTTTTTTTGCCCCGCATGCCGATTTGAGCTTCCGTGACTTCCCCGGCGATCGCACCATCGCACCGGCTTTACCTGAACGGTTAACATAAAGGCGATGATTTACTATTGGGCATCCCAGTCCGTGACTGCAGCGGCCAAGGCAACACAGGGGTTCGTGAATCAGACCGCCACGTCACGTCCGTCTCACGGACTATTGAGCGCAATATGAGATTCAAGATCTTGTTCGCAACCGTTGCCTTGCCTCTGATGCTCGGCTTGCGGTCGTCGGGGGGGGAGCCAAAGAACGGTTCAAGTGATAGCAATCGGTCAGCCCAGCATTACCGCGTTACAATATTGCCTTTGCGGCCGTTCGCTATCAACGACGCCGGACAAATTGCCGGCACAAGCAATTCGTTTCGTGCGGCGATATGGAGCAGCGAGGTGGGACTGCTTGAGATCAGTCTTCCCGAGGGATTTACTCGTGCCGAGGGCATAGGGCTCAACCGTCGCGGCCAAGTCATCGGCGTGGCGATCAACCTTAAGACGAACCAGCGTCAGGGCTTTGAGTACGCCAACGGCAAGACGGCTTTTCTTTCCGGTAGCCAATCGAAGCCATTTGCCATCAACAATGACGGTCAGATTGCCGGTGAGTGCATTCTGAACACCAGTGGCAAGACCGCTGCCGTGGTTTGGAAAGGCAATACCACGGTGGATCTCGGAGGCTGCTGCGGTGGAACGGCGGTAGCACTCAACAATCATCGGCAAGCGGTCGCGAACATTTATGACAAACAAGGCCAGTACAGGGCCTTCCTTTGGGACCAAGCGCGGGGACTGCAACCTATCGGTCCTCCTAATGGGTTCAGCTCAGCATTGGCACTCAACGATACTGGTCACATTCTGATCGAGTCTTTTTCCCACGGCATTCTTTTCTACGCGGACGGCAAACTGACCCCGGTGGCTTTATCGCCAAAGCTGCCGAGCCAGCCGCGCGCCCTGAGCAATTCCGATGTGATCGTGGGCTCCTTTGGCTCGTTCGCTGACTCCGCTCATGCCTTCATCTGGGACAAAGAGCACGGCTTTCGCAATCTGAACGATCTGATCGCTTCTGGTTCCGGATGGGTGCTACGAGCGGCGACTGCCATTAACAACAAAGGTGAAATCGTAGGGTGGGGCGACCTGCATGGCGAGGAAAGCGTAGGCTTTCTGCTGACGCCACAACCGTAATCACCCACAGGCAACAGCTTCTATTGAGAATCGCACGATAGGCAACATTCTTCAGATTTGTCATCTCGAGCGCAGCGAGGACCGGCTTCTTGCTTGCCCACCGAAAAGCAAATTCCTCGCGCCCAAAACCGGGCCTCGCGATGACCATCGGCAGAGAATTACGCCATCGGGACGTACGTTATGGATTGCCGGAACTCCCCTCTTTCAGCTGTTTTCGGGAAGGGGTATGGACCGGCCAGAAGGTCACCTGCAATCCTGCGGCGACATTGGTTCTTGGAGTTGGGCTTACCAGCGGGAAATCAAAGCGCTCGTACTGTACCATCGGTGAAATCTGGATTTGCGGCTTGATAAGCCAATCCACGGTGGCCGCAACATCATTCAGTCCGCCGCCGCCTAGAAAGATAGGATCATTGTACTGTCTGCGATAACTCAACTGGATCTTATTCTGGGCCGAAAACCAGTAGGTGCTCCAAGCTTGTATCCCGTCTCCCTGCCGCCCAATCCAGCTACCGAGGACCTCGCCGTAGGAACGGTATCCATCGGCGTAGTGCTGATTAAAATAGTAGGGACCCACTCCGGGATAGTTAGGGATATTGGTATAAATTCCCTCAACCCGCAAGTCAAGATTGCGTAGCTTTGGAAACTGCGGAATATATAGGCCTGGGTTCCAAGCGGACTGCACCGGGTAAGCGATCGGATTAGGTTCATCATTGGCCATGCCATCGGCATAAATCGTCAGCCAGTTGCGCAGGCCGGGAATACGATAGGAGAGGTTGAAGCCATTAAAACGCTTACCGGGATCAACTGGCTGCGCGTTACCGTGGCTGGACCAGGTATGCAGCCAAGTAGCGAGGGTGGCCGGTCTTCCCTCCCCCGCGAACATTACGGTGATCGTCACTCCAATCTCAAAATTCGGTGTCATCTTCAAGGCCAGTTTGTCGCCCCACATGTAAGGCTGGGGATTCACAAGTTGGTAGCCGTTTCCCACCAGCGGAAATTCTGGATAAGGTCCTCGAAGGTAGTAGTAGCCGCCAACTCTTCCGACGAAGGACGTGTTGCGGACCATGCCTAGCCAACTCAAGAAGCCAGGCGGTTGAAAAGGAGTAATGCGGCTGATGCGTAACATGGGCATCGCTTCCGCGTTATTCGAGAGCATGAGCGAGCCGCCGGCGTCAGGTCCCCACTCCAGGCTTTGTTGGCCAAACGACAGTTGCCAGTTGGCAATATTCAGGGCCGCGTATGCCTCAATCGTATTGAACTGATTGACGCCATTAAAGGAGGGAACGGAATTCAGCGGAAGCTGGTCTACGTTGGCAATCGCCTGCGCCGTTGCCGAACTATAGGGAGCAATCGATGCCGAGTGTTGATACTCTCCCCGCAGATAGAAAGCGACGGGCCCGGCCTCGGTACGCATCGAGGCTCCTACGATGCTGTTGAATCCCTGACCATACGGCCGGCCATAGTCGTTATAGAGGGTCTGGGCAAAGTGAAAGCTGTCGTCCAGCGGCATGCCCATAATCTCGATTGCCCGCGCGTAGGCCGACTCCAGTTGCACGCCCACGTTGGCAGCGCCTTCCAAATTCGCCAATTCGATCGCGAACTCCTGGCGCAACTCGCCAACGACCTCTGCGGACTCGTTGTGGACTTCGGGATAGCCAGTGCTCTCCTGGGCCTGCAGCGTCAGCCGCGCACACTCCAGACGCGCCAGCGGACGAATCGCCTGCACATACTTTGGCAGGTATCCCAAGGCTTCCAGTCGATCCAGCGCCGGGTAAATCCAACTATCCAGAGGAACGTAGGTCGAACCCATATAGCCGGGGTCGCGTCCATCGTCCGGGGGAGATTTCACGAATGTTCCCCAGTAATCGGGATTGATTTCGTGGCCGCTACTGCGCGCGCGATAAATCTGACGCCCCAGATACCAGCCCAGCGCGCTGCCCAGGAGCGAGTCTGCGACCCAGTGTTTCTGGCCAATCACGCGAGCCACGCTCACTCCTCCCGCTGTACCGTAGGCAAGAATCTGGGTGAGCGTGCCGGGGTATTCACGGGCGATTACACTGGCTGCCGCCCAACTAACGGCCGTGGTGCTGGAAGGAAAGGAATCGCCGCCGGAGAAAAAGGTCCCTTTATCGTTTCCCGTGTCGGGGCGTAAGCGTCCTGCGATGTACTTGAAGGCCGTGGAATCGACGTAGGCGTCAATGGCCGCTTCCCCAGCGAGGAACCCGGTCTCGCGTTGGTGCTCATCCTTGGACATCTGTCCCCAAAGGAAGAGTCCTCCACCGGCGCCCAGCAACGCAGCCATCCCCGCATCGGAAGCATTGGCCGCCAGGCTGATCGTGCTGGAGCCCTTGGGCAGATGGGCTTCGATTGCGGTGTCGCTGCCTACCAGGATCGAACTGGCGAAGATCGCTGGGACAACGAAAAACAGGTTGTCTGACTTCATGCGGAAAGGCGTGGTAAGGAATGCCTCTTGGTCTTCCAGCAGGTTCTTCGGCAGAGCCCTGACATGGATAGGAGTCTGACCGTCATCATCCGCCGCCGGCGCAGACGATGGACTGCCGGCCGCCGGTTGCGGCGCTGGAGACTGGGCCTCAGCGTAGCTGGCGAACAGACTGCAGCACAGAAGAATACTCACCAGGCTCAACCCGCGTGGGGATCGGGTTGCCATCTAAAAGTGAACTGCAACGGCAGCGGCAACGGCCAGGCTCGCCACCAGTTGGGCGGTCTCCAGGGCAGTCTTCCATGCGGTCGATCCACCCAACACCTTTTCAGGAACCACCAGGATGTCTCCGGGACGCAATTTCGCATCGAGAACGCTCCCTTTGAACCAGCCGCTTCCCTGCGATGTGATTACGGACCCATTCGCCCGGATCACATAAATCGCCTTCTTCAGGGCCAACTCCGTGGGGCCACCGGCCTGAGCCAGGTACCACGAAGCAGGTTTGCCTGGTTCGTAGGTAACGGCGGTAGGGTTATAGACTTGTCCGTAGGACAGCACGAAATTCGGCTTGCGGGGAATAGTAATGACATCGCCCGCTCGCAGGAAGATGTCGGCGGGAGTATTTTCCCACTCGGAGATATTGCCGGTGATGGTGATCACCAGACGGCCGGCGGCCGGTTGTGAGCGCAGCCGGTTGAGAGTCTGCGTCTGCTGCTGCTGCAATGCTTGCAATATAGCGGCCTGGTCTTGCCCGGTGCTGTTAGGAGAAAAGTTTATCGTTGAAGTTGAAGCTTCAATGCGGCGAATCAACTCTTGTCTTCCCTTCTCCTCAAGCTGACGAACCTCGACCCGCTCCATTACAGCGCCTGCAGGATACGCTGAACTGCGGAAGCCCCCCACCCGCTTCATCAACGAACTCAGGCGCTCGCCTTCATTGATCCCATAGCTTCCAGGAAACTTAACTTCCCCGTTGACGGTGGCAGACCGTCCAATGTCGCTCCATCCCGGAATCTGCAGAATGGTGAGAGCGTCGCCCGGCTTGAGCTGCACATCCGCTGCAGCATCTCCCGCTACCGCAGCGCCAATTCGGATCGTCTGTTGGTTGGTTACCACGTGCATACCGTTCTGCATATCGTAGCTGGCGAGGTCGGCGGTTTCGGTAAACGCGCCTCGGCGGAAGCCGCCTGCCATTTTCACCAACGCGGCAGCGGTCATCCCGCTGCTCATGGGATATTCGGCGGGACGAAGCACTTCACCGTAAATCATGACTTTGGGAGCATCGATTTCGTACCGTCCAAAAATCCATACGGTGTCGAACTGCTGGAGAGGAATGGTTTCATCTCCCGCCAGCGCGCTGGCCAAGTCCACCTCGATGGTCTGGGGGCGAAAGTCTGGAGGTTGCATGCGAATGATTTCCGCGTGGTTGGAGGGTTCGGGCAGAACCTCCTGGTAGGAATGGATCAAGTCCGCGATCTTCATTCCTTCTTTGAACGCATAGGTGCCCGGGCGGTACACGTGGCCCTGCAGGTACACGGTCTTGTCGCTGTAAGGAAGGATCGGGGCCACCGAGACCCGGTCTCCATCCTGCACCTGGAAGGGTCCAATCATCGCCCGCTGCGCCTTTTCCTCCGCCCCAGGCGTAAGTTTTACGTTCAGGATGACCCGCTTCTCGTGGGCTTCGATGCGTTCAACCTTGATCTCGCCCAAGGCAGCCGCGACCGATATGCCACCCGCCATTTCCAGCACATCCGAGAGTTGCGTCTCGTTCTTCAGTTCGTAAATCGCAGGACGCTTCACCATTCCCGAGACCGCTACCAGCGGCCCCACGGGGGGAACGAGAATGGTGTCGCCAGGTTCCAGGTGTTCGATGGACTTTCTCATTCCGCGAATGAGCAAATCGTAGAGATCCATCTGGCCCACCAACTGCTCTCCGCGATAATGCTTCACCAGGCGCAACGAACCGGTCGAGGTCGGTCCTCCGGCAACATACAACGCATTGAGCGGAGTGGAGAGTGAGCTGATATCGTAGGCGCCCGGTCGCTGGACATCACCCACTACGTAAATTCTGACGGTGTGCAAATGGCCCACTGAGAGTTCCACGCGCGCGTCATGGTATTGCTGTGCAAGAGCGGCTTGGACGACTTTTTGGGCTTGCGCCAACGTCAAACCGGAAACCACCACGGGTCCGGTATCGGGAAGCGACACTCGACCCTCGCGATCGACCGGCCGGCTGATCCGCTGCGAAACACCTCCCCAAATGTCGATGGTAACCGTGTCCCCCGGACCCAAGACATAGTCGGCGCCGGCCGGCAAATCCATGGGAAACTCGTTCATACCGACAACATCGGGACGAAAGATGTCCGATCCAAAGCGCCGCAGAGGCTTGGACTGCTCGGGAAACTGGGTGTACAAATCTCGCGCGGATGGAAGACTGGGATAAGGATTGGTCTTCGGTATGGTCCGGGGGTTCAGCGCCGAATCATCGTACGGCCGTTCCGTCGGCGGGGGGCCGAGCTGCGTAGGTCTCTGCCCGGTTCGAGTTCCCGCCGCTCCGCCAGCGAGTTCTTCCGTAACCTGGGCATTTGCCTGGGGACCCAGCAGGGTCCGGGCGTCGTCTTCGGAAATATATCCCAGTTGAACCAGCGACCGGACAGCTTCTGTCCGAAACGCCAGGTCGTTCTGCATGCGATCGTACACCGCTTGGTCAGAGACCGTCTGCTCATCGACCAGACTTCCTTCTGCCCGCAGCCGCTGCACTAACAGAAGCTTGAGCTGTTCCATCACCTCGGGACGGTTCTGCAGGAAGTTGCGGATCGCCACGTTTGTCTGATTAGTAGTGGCTCCCGGAGCGTTCGACTTGGTTTGGCCTGTCGAACTCTGGCTGCCGGAGGTCGCAGAAGGATTCTGCTGATCCTGAGAATTCTGCTGATCTTGGGAATATTGCGGGTCTTGATTGGCACTCTGTCCGCAGGCTGCGACGGCTGCGAGGCCACACCATAGAACTGCAGCAACGACAGGGTACTTCCGAAAACCGAGTTGGCTCATTCAGGTGCTTCTCCGCGTCGCTAGGACGCTGTGTGCAGACGCACTTCCACCACCCCGTAAAACACCTGAACTGCTGCAGAAGCAGGAGATAGTGCGGCGGCAACCTTGTTACCTTGGGGCGTGAGTTGCGTGCCCAAAGGTTAGGGCAACCGCTTCTTATCGTCAAGCAAAAAAGGTCATTGATAGGTTACCACCAGCTGCTGAACAAGTTACGTACTGCTCATCTTGGTGGGCAGATTACATCAAGAAAATAGCGGTGCAGACGGACTGGGCGCTGGCGAAGGACCGCAGCTAGGCTATGGTGCTGTTCAGATCGCTGGCGACCGCGCTGAAAGTATTGCTAATGCCGGTAGCAACGCCGTTCATGGCGGCGATCGCTCCGATCGCGATCAAGGCGGCGACCAGAGCATATCCGATCAGGTCTTGACCGGAATCGTTGCGGGGCAAGTTATGCAGAGTTGAGAGCTTCACGTAAGTGCCTCCTGCTAGGCGTTGATTCCACGATTTTGCCGGGATTTCTAGAATCAATACCCAAGCATCGGGGGTCTGCCTATTGCCGCTTCAACATCCGTCGACTCGCTGCGCTCGCCTGGGATGACAATCCGGGAAATGCTGGTGCCGCTGGATGACAATTTGTGAAATGCACGGCACCAGCTCTCACCCGGGGCGTTTCACTCCTACGTCGATTTTTTCCGGAGTAACGGTTGGTTGCGACAGCATCCGCCGCTTCAGGCTATCGTAGATCGGCTCGCTCTGGAGCAGCATGGCCACCACCATAGCCACCACCGAGGCACCCAGCAAGCCCAACGTCAAATCGGCGCGGCCAGTCATTTCCACGGTCAGCACGATACCGGTCAGCGGAGCGCGCACCGTAGCAGAAAACAACGCACCCATGCCGACGATGGCGCAGGCCACTGCGGACACACTCTGATGAGGCAGGAAGTGATTCACTATTCCTGCAAAGAGAGCTCCAGAAGAAGCGCCCAGCAATAACAACGGAGCAAACAGACCTCCCGGTGCGCCCGCGGCATAGGACCAGGGACCGAGCGCGAAGCGCACCAGAAATATGGTGATCAGGCTCACCATGGTGAACTGGTTGGAGAGAATAGACTGCGTTAAGGTGGCGCCGCCTCCGACCATGGCCGGAACAAACCAAGCCGCCACTCCCACCACTGCGCCGATTATTGCGGCGCGCTGCAGCGACGAAAGATTCGGCATCTTGTCGCTAATGCGAAGCAGTCCCATGACAACGGCGTTATAGATCGCCCCGGCAACGCCCAAGATCGCACCCAGCACAAGAAAAGGCCATTTGTTCCAGGTTTCCGTGGGACTGACTTGCGGCACCGGAAAGTCGAGCGCGTTGCCCAGCATCAACCGCATCAGCCATACCGCAACCGAAGCCGCGGCGAGGGTGGCGATCAGCAACCATGGAGTGAAGTTGCTGGTCAGCTCTTCGAAGACGAAGATCGATCCGCCAATCGGGGCATTGAATGCAACCGCCAGGCCGGCGCCAGCGCTGGCGGCATCGACCACCCTGCGATCTTCTTCCTCTTTGATAAGGAAGCGCGAGAACCAGGAGCCGAAGGAAGCGCCCATCTGCACCGTAGGGCCCTCGCGCCCCAGGGCCAGTCCGGAGCCCATGGCGAGCAGACCGCCGAAGAACTTCACCGGCACCACGCGCGCGGAAGCTGGTTGGATTTCGCCGCTGAAGACGGCTTCGACGCGCTGCACGCCGCTGCCCTCCGCGGTAGGAGCAACCCTCAGGACGAGCAGACGAGCCAGCCACGCCCCGGCAGCGCCGAGAGCGACCGGCAGGAGCCAGCCAACATAGGGCCGCCCATGGGCCCAGGTGATCAAGTTGCTGCGCAAGACGTCGGACATGATCAGCAGATACCGGAAGGCACCGCCGATCAGTCCGATCAATATCCCGCCCAGGACACTGGCGCTCACGATGCGGATCACGCGCGAATTCAAGAGCGTCATCAAGGTCAGGCTCCCGAGCCAGAAGTCAGCCCATTCTAGGCGCGTCCTGTGGATGGATTTCTGCTACTGCTGGTCCCAGCCTCCACCTAATGCCTGGTAGAGCTGCACATAGTTTTGCAGCTCGAAATACCAAGCTTGGGAAAGGTTCAATTCGGCGGTGAAGTAATCCTGCTCCGTCACCAGCACTTCCAGAAAGCTGGTAACGCCACCCTGGAAGCGGACGTTGGCCAGACGCGCGGTCTCTTTGTACGTGGCCGCCTCTTCTTCCAGCTTCATGCGGTACTTTCGCGAATCGTCGTAACCGACCAGGCTATTGGAAACGTCTCCAAATGCTTGCAGCACAGTTTGCTTGTAGACCAGTTCAGCCTGATCGCGTTGTGCCCACGCCAAGCGATAACCGCTCCTGATGCGGCCGCCTTCAAATATCGGTTGGGCAATCTGCCCGCCCACCGACCAGAAGGTCGCCGGACCACTCAAGAAACTGGCGATGGAAACACTTTGCGCGCCAAACTGGCCAGTCAGTGAGATCTGCGGAAAGAAAGCCGCTTTGGCTACGCCCACGTTGGCGTTAGCTGCCACCAGACTTTCCTCATCACGCCGCACATCTGGCCTGCGTTGCAGCAGCGCCGACGGCAATCCAGCCGGAACATCCGGCAGGTGCGGCTGTTCCACCAAGGGCAGGCCACGCGCAATCGCTCCCGGATTTCTGCCTACCAGGATGCTGATGTTGTTCTCGGTCTGCTCGATCGCTGTCTGCAGCGTGATGACCTCGGCCTCGGCCTGTTGCACCAGCACCTGTGCCTGGTAGACATCGGTAATGGCAGCGTCTCCGCCTTTGTACTTGATGGTGTTCAGCTTCAGGATGTCGTTGTCCGCTTCTACCGTGTCTTTGGAATATCGCAGCTGGGCGTCGTACTGACGGAGCACGAAATAATCGCTCGCCACCATGGAAATCAAGGTCGTCTGCACGACATCACGCCCATAGATGGTCGAGAGCAGAACGGCGCGGGCGGCTTCCGTGGCGCGGCGATATTGCCCCCAGAAGTCAACGATGTAGTTTAGCTGCAGCCCTGCCGTGTCGAAGGTCGGCGCGCCGGTGTATAACGGCGTCGCCTGTTGATTAGTGACTCCGAAGCTCCCGCTGACCTGGGGGAATTGGTTGGCGCGCGTGATCCCCAGGTTGGCGCTGGCCTGTAGAATGCGCGTTGCGGCAATGCGCATGTCGTAGTTGTTGGCCAGCGATTCCTTGATCAGCGCCTGCAGCGTTTCATCCTGAAACACAGTCCACCACTTCATTTCGGCAAACTGTTCCGCCGTGGGCGGCTGCTGGGTGGAAGCATCTGGAGCCAGACCGCGATACTGGTCAGGCACGGTCAACGCCGGCCGCTTGTAGTTGGGAC
>Ga0224557_1001924_pt1 | contig 18748 bp, 18 predicted proteins | sample 714S31014metaG_FD_180677 | JGI IMG/M metagenome (GOLD analysis project Ga0224557, IMG submission 180677) | Peat soil microbial communities from Stordalen Mire, Sweden - 717 S3 10-14 | ecosystem: Environmental > Terrestrial > Soil > Wetlands > Peat | place: Sweden: Norrbotten County, Stordalen...
TCGAAGTAAGTCGGCGTGACTATGGCAGTCGCGGTGTAGTTACGATTCAGCGTCCAAACCGGCGTGGACGAGATGCTCTGCGTTTGAGTGCCGTCGCCAACCGTCAGGTTGATGGCCAGGTTTGCGAGTTGGCAGGAGGGCGCCGCGGGTCAACCAGGGTCAACGTGCAAATGTTCTGCGCGGCTGCGGAAAACAATCCGGCAGCTGCCAAGAAAGCTCCAAGACGTCCTAAGCTCTTCCCCATGCACTGAAATCCTCTTACGCTAATTATCTGACACCCGGATCGATGCTCTGGGAAGGTCGATATGAAACTCGCCCGGAGCGAGCAAGGCACCTCCGTGGCTGCCCTAACAATACAGATTTAGAGTCTGTATTTGATTCCCGAGTGGTCGGCGACTCGCAGGATGCCACGAGAAGGCGTCCCTGGCCATTTCTCCCGCGAAGTCCGGCTCACGTCATCTGGCCGCGCACTGGTCCCGGCGGAGCCGCACCTGCTGGTGGGTGGACCTGCTCCAGTCGCCATGCCGACTCGTTCCTGATCCGAACTGGTGCTAATGTGGGCAGGTGCGCTCCTGCCCAGGCAGCCCGTCCCGCCTTGGAAGGTCCTCCCCCGCGTCTGTTGCAGCCGGCCTGCGGGTACTCGGATAGAACCGTGGGTGGCGCATAGAAGAGAAGGAGCGGAGGTGGACCCGCTATGATATCGATGCAGCCGATCGGGTATGTAAGAAGCTTCTACAGGGACACGCAGGAGATTCCCAAGGGGTTAGGTGCAAGACATGAGGTGGAAGGCCTTCTTGAGATACGGCCGGAATTTGAGCCTGGCCTCTTGGATATAGAAGGCTTTTCTCACCTGTACGTCATCTGGGCATTCGATCGCTCCGAAGGGTGCAACCTCGTGGTAACGCCGCCGAGCGACGACCGGCCGCACGGCGTGTTCGCGACCCGCTCACCGCGACGTCCGAATCCGATAGGGTTAACAGTGGTCCAGTTGATGAGCCGGGAGGGGCCGGTCATCGGCGTCCGTGGCATCGACATGCTCGACGGAACCCCGATACTCGATATCAAGCCCTATCTCTCGAACGTTCCGCAGGAACGGATACGACGCGGGTGGCTCGCGGATGCCGAAGAGCGTGCCGGAGCGAAACCGTAGCACGAATGGCGACCAATCTCCGAATGGCGCTTGACTCGCCCGGAACCATCAATCGCGCGCGGAAAACATTAGTAAACGCTGGCCGACTTGTGGGTCCCTAATCCTCTTCCTGGCCCGCAAAGGCAGTCGACGCAACCCGGTCAATGCCTGAAGGAAGATCAGTCCCACCCTCGCCGAGAGCAACAACAACAAGGGAGGAACAGCTGAGCGCGTGCCACGCTGATCAGGATCATTGCACCCGCAATGACAAGGACAGGTCAGTCGAGGTTCATGTCTGATCCTTTGGGCTTTCAAGCGCCGCCAACATTGTGTGCCAGGCCAACGAGGCGCATGTCATACGCACAGGATAGTCACGCAGTCCCGACAGGGTGTTCATCTGCTCAAGTTCGACTTTCATCCCGTCCTGCGCTGCCTCCACTCCGCCGGTGGCAATCGCCAGGAAGCGATCAAACAGAGTCCTCGCCTGGGCACGGGTCTTCCCTACCAGCACTTCCGTCATCAGCGAGGCCGACGCGGTTGCAATCGCGCAACTCTGTCCCGCGAACGCGATGTCGCCGATCACTCCGCGATCGTTCATCTGGAGGAATACGGAAACCTCGTCGCCACACGCAGGGTTTTCGCTGCGGGCGGCATGGCTGCAGGCCGCCATGGTACGACGGTTGCGCGGACGACGGCTGTGGTTCAGGATGACCTCCTGATACAGGTCGCGTACTACGGCATCGTTGTTCACGGTAGGAACAGGGCCTCCACCCTTTCCAGCGCCTCGACCAACGCATCCACCTCGCCAGCCGTGCTGTACAGCCCGAACGAGGCGCGCGCTGTCGCGGGAACGCCGAAGCGAGCCATCACCGGCTGTGCGCAGTGGTGCCCGGCGCGAATCGCTATGCCGTCGCCGTCGAGCACATGCGCGCCGCGCCGCAGTTGATCCCGCGTCTCAAGGCCATCATCAATGCCAACTACCCAGCAACCAAACTGGCTATCACCGATCCGATGAATGCGCGATAGATGAGAAGCTTGGTGGCTGCGTCTGATTAGCTGAGACTGCCTCCAGGCCTCGACCTGCGCGCGCAAGCCATCAAAGCTTCGCTGCATCTCAGCCGGGCCGATCGAGAGCGCGTTTTGCAGCGAGAAGTGCTCCAAAAGCTTGGCCAGCACCGGTTGGAAGTCACCATGAACAGTATGGCAAAACTGCCGTTTGAGCTCCCGGTGCCGAATCATGTGCTCGGCTGAAGCCAGGTCGCGGGATGTCCGGAACCAGCTTCGAGCCGCTGCGCACCAGTGTGTATGGGCAGGGAGACAACGGGTCAGCGTGGAGGGTTTCAGTGAAGATCTCATATCACGCTTTCGCCTTCACCTGCCGCAGTGCCAATGCCCAGGGCCCAAACGCGGCAGGTCTTCGCCCGTCGTGGGATGGGCTCAGCGGTTTGTCGAACATCTCCGACTTCAAGACCGCAAGGGTCGGTCACGGACCTTCGTGGAAAGGGCTTAGAATACACCTAATGCAGCCAGCGCGCGAGTTTCAAGCAGGTGCTCGACGGGCGCGCGGCGCGGAGACCGCGCATGAGTGGCCGGAGCCGCGAGCCGCGCGAAGCCTCGTGAGCATCGCAGCGCGGAACCGAGCGTACGCTTGCGCCGCGCGCGCGCGTCGTGTCCGCAGCGCGGTTTCCGCGTCGAGGGACGTTGGTCGCCCGCGGCGGAGGCGACGGGGCTCGTCGATGCCCCATCCGCGGACGTTGTCGACCCTCAGAAAAGAAGGTCTGTTTCGGTGGCTTTCCCGGCGCTGACGCGCGAGTTTTCAAGCAAGTGCTCGACGTGGCACGGGCACGCGGCGCTGCGCATGATCGAGGACAGGCGCATCAGTGCCGCCGTCCTCGCTCCCCCGCGAGCCGCGCGAATCCTCGAGAGCATCGCAGCGCGGAATCGGGCGCGATCGGGTGTGCGTGCGCCGCGGCGGGGGGCGGCCCGCAGCGCGTCCGGCGCTGTACCCGCGTCGAGAGCGGTGGGGCGCTCGCGGCGGCGCCGGACGCAAGCCGACTTCCGGGTACCAATCCTCCCGCTAGGCTTTCAGCTTCATGTTTGCCGACTATCCTGGCATAATCGGTAAAGCTACGCCGATTTGCGTGATCTACTCCTAGGAGGAACCTGGATCGGGATCATTCGGAAATTGGCCTATCATAGCTTTGGATCTCGAAGTCGATCCCTGCCAGCGATATGATTTAGAAGGGCAGGACGGGTGGCGACCAATTTGAGACGTCGGCCGCAGCAGATCAGCAGATGAGCTGGTGGGTCACTGATACGGACCGACGCAAAGACCGCGGCCTTCGCCCTGATCGAGCACAAGGAGCACACGAACATGAAGCCAAAGAACACGATCTGCCTCTGGTTCGACAAAGACGCGCATGAGGCGGCGCGCTTCTACGCCGTCACCTTTCCGGATAGTAAAGTAACCGCTGTTCACGAGGCTCCCGGTGACTATCCGGGCGGCAAGAAGGGCGATGTGCTGACGGTGGAGTTCACCGTCCTGGGCATTCCCTGTCTCGGTCTCAACGGCGGCCCGGCGTTCAGGCACACCGAGGCCTTTTCCTTCCAGATCGCTACGGAGGATCAGGAAGAGACGGACCGTTACTGGAACGCGATCGTCGGCAATGGCGGCACGGAAAGCCAGTGCGGTTGGTGCAAGGACCGCTGGGGCCTCTCCTGGCAGATCACCCCGCGCGGGCTAACCGATGCGCTTGCGGCTGGTGGCGGAGCGGCAAAGCGTGCCTTCGAGGCGATGATGACGATGAAGAAGATCGACATCGCCGCCATCGAGGCAGCGCGGCGAGGCTGACGTGAACACGCCGAAACGTCCTTATTCCCCCGGAACACGCACAAACCGGAAGTCGGGCTGTCGCAAGCCGACTTGTGGGGACCTATTGGCCAACCCGCTCATCCCTTTTTCCGAGTCGGACTTCATGTAAGGTATCCTCGGCTAAATGAGAGTCCACGTCGCCCCGCAAACGGCTATTGTTGAGGAACATCAAGGGGGTGGTGCGGCGCGTGGCTCCTGCGTGGTTCCCATGCGAATCTCCGCGGCGCCAAGTTTTCGGCGAAAGCACTACGCCGAACGAGTAAGCGCCGTGCGAGCACCGCGGCGGGCGATTCGACGAGTCCAGATTTAGTTCACATTGGGCCATGTTTCGGTGGAGGCCACAGAAGGGTCCCTGGGCTGCAAGCAGCGACTCTGGAGTGCAGTGAACGACCGCGTCGGCCTGGAGCCGTAGCGCGAGCGCGCCGCACTCGCCGAGGTTGCGCTATTGGAAGAGAGCGAGGTCGATGGCTTCGGCCATCGCTTGATAACCGGCATCGTTTGGATGGAGATGATCTTCCGATGCGAACCGGGGCAAGAGCCTGCTGGGATGGTCGGGATCGCGCAATACCGCATCGAAGTCGACGACACTGTCAAACGCGTGGCTGGTTCTAATCCAGTTGTTGACGGTCTGCCGAGTAGCTTCCTTCGCTTCAGAATAGTAGCCAGGAATGTCCACGCCTTCACAAGGGGTCATCGTGGAACCAATTAGCTTGATTCGATGGGCGTGAGCGCGAGAAATCAATTGGCGGTACGCGCCGATTAGATCCTCGGCGCTCCGCGTATCCCCCGGATCAGCAAGCGAGAGTCGTCCCAGCTTAGCGCCAGGAAATCCGAGGTCATTGATCCCTTCCAGCAGCACGATATGAGTGACTCCTGGCACTGATAAGGCATCCTTGTCGAAACGGGCTAGGGCGCTGATGCCCAAGTTCGCAATGGGACCGTCATCCAACAGACGATTGCCGGCGATGCCCTCATTCACAACCGCCCATTTCGAGCCCTCAGCCCTCTTTCCTATTCGGCGGATAAGGTCACTCGGCCAATTGCGGTCTGCCTCGGGCGTGGAGCCATCGCCATCGACGATGGAGTCGCCGAATGCCACGATCAGGCGGTGGGAAGGTCGCGCCGGAACGAGCACCGCAGTCACGAATACTGAGCTCGAGCTTTCCGTTCCGCCTCGAATCTCCACTTCATGGGAATAGTCTCCCTTTGGCGAGACCACGGCGCGCTTGAGTGCCAGCGCATGCCACGTGGGTGTAGCGACACGTCTGGGAATGTATAAACTGATGCTAATCTCGGATCCGTTGGCCGCAGAAAAAGCCGCCCGATCACTAAGCGCCGTTGCGCCCGAAGGAATTGTGATCGAGGCGCTTCCCCCAAAAGTCACGGCTCGCATTGAACCTGACTTTACGCTCGCTGCACCGTTTGGCTCTCCCACAGTCAGAGAACCAACAACGAGTGGGGAGGAGCCGAATTCGTTTGAAAGACGAATGCAAATCTGAGAGCCCCCAACAGATATGCGCACGCGCTCTCGGACCGTTCGATTTTCAAGATTGAGCATTGGCTGGTTTGGATCGGGTTCTGCGGGCTCGGGACTGGCCGCCCAAGTGGCGATCCAGGATTCCTGCGCCGGACCAAGTAGTGGAAGCAACAAAAGAGAACCGATGAGGGCACAACGCCGGACCGCGTTCGTGAGCGTCAACTGTTTCATTTCGCCTACCTCATCGCTGAGAAATCGGTTGGCCGCATATACACTTCATCGACGTGGTAGTCGCCGTTGACGTTCTCAATCAGTGGCTCCGCTGATTTGCGATAAGGCAGAAACGCGGGGTCGGCATGAAGAGCTTGCCAATTTGCATCCGCTTCCTTTCGGCTGGGATGGACGACGAGGTAAACGAACGTGTCTCTCCAGGCAGGGTCTTCGCTGGGTACCCAATAGCCGGCCACGTTTAGATTGTGTTTGGTTTGCAGCTTGGCAACATCGCGAAAGATCGATTCAAGGGCAGGCGCTTTGCCGGGTGCGGTATGGTAGATCATGAGCTCAAAGACGTGACCGCTATCCGCTCCCACCTGTTTAGGGCCCGCCAGTCGCGCTGTAAAGAGCGACCCGGCGGCGAAAGAAACCAAAGCGGTAGCCAGGAGAATCCAGCCTTTGTTTCTCCAGCGATGGAGCATGGACTGCGCTGCTTTGAAACTCATCTTGATTGAAACCCTCCTCGTGCCACGATGGCCTTGGTCACAGGGAGCTCCACGGCGAGGAACCGGATGTGGTTGCGAAATCGGTTTGTGTTCTCGCGTGGCGCCTCGTGACAAGTTCATAGACGGCACCCTCCTGAAAATGTTAGCTGGTTTAGAGGCGTAGCCGCTCGTGGGAATTCCGCATGAAGTCGGAACTCGCCGCCTCCCTTAAGTTGCGACCGAGTGACGCGCGACTCGGAAAGAGCTGGGAGCCGGCCTGCCGTGGATTAGTACTGAGCCAGGAAGAAGAGACTGGCTGGACAAAGAGGCCGACTTCGGTTGGGCTTGGACGCGAAGCGCAGTTCTATGATCTCTCTGCTTGCAAACGCGCATGATACCGGAAACAAACCCGGCAGCACCAGTACGGCGACCAGCTAGTAGCGACACTGGGGGCGCCCCTGTGCCAGTGCCATGGGGAAGCATATACTGGCTAAACGGCAGAGCATGGCATTGTTTGGATGGGCGTTTATAGCGTCGAAATGCGCACGTGCATACGGATTGCGGGCACGTTTTGGGCACAAACGAAAATGGCTGCTGTATCTTAATTGATACAGCAGCCGGTTATTTGGTGCGGAGAGGGGGACTTGTTCTCTCCTAGCTTACTGAAAACAAGTAACTTATACATAACACAAAGTTCTCAAAATACCAGAAGTTCCAGAAACACCCAGCCAAGTCACACCACGAGTCACACGGGCCAGTTTTGGCCGCGCCGGAGGCAAGCGTGAGTGCCGCCGGGAACACGCGAATGGGTTGCGAGGAACCGCGGCCGCCCGCCATTGGTCAGCCCGTCAGTCCCTTCAAGCGTTTCCTGGCCGCCCTCATCCCGGAGCAAATCTGCAGGTATAGAGGAATCTCACCAGGCGCGAAACTGATTTACGGCCGACTGTACCGCTACGCTGGCGAGAACGGTGTTGCCTTCCCTGCGATCCCAACCCTGGCTGAGGAGACCGGCCTCGGCGAGACTCAGGCCCGCGGCTACATCAAGGAACTGGAGAAGGTTGGACTCATCGCGGTTGACCGCGAGAATAGGCACTACCGGAAAGACGGCAGTGGCGGCTCCAACGGATACATATTCCTTTGGCACGACGCTTTTACAGGCGACTCGGGCGAGCGCCGAAAGGCACCACCACCCCTGCGGAAAACCGAACCCGAAGAGAATCAGGTTCAAGAGGGTCAGGGAAAGAGGGTCAGTCAACATCTGATTACCAGCCTACGAATCGCAAAAACCGCGATTCGCACGCTGGCCGCCAATCCGATACGACTGATGAGCCCGCTGAAAACCAAACCCCAAAACCAAAGCCCGCTGCCTCAGAGGGCAGGCGCCAATTTACACCCGAGGAGTGCGAGTGGATGTCGGTCGCGCTCAACTCGTATGGCCAGCGGTGCACCATGCAGCGACACATGCAAGAGAGCGCACCGCCGCAGATTGTGCAAATGTGCCTGGAGGCAGCGGACGGCATATCGTTGCGGGATATCGGAGAGCTCCTGCGACATCGGTGTTTGCATGGCTGTGAGCCCGGAACTAGCAAGGGCCCGCATAGCTGGGGATGGTTTCCCACGGTAATCGCAAACGCAATTCGATCCTGGCGCGAGCAAGAGGCTGCTACTCAGGATCCCTTGAGGAAGAAGCATTGGAGGGAGTATCCCGTCGAGGCGGGCTCGGAGATGGAGCGTGCGATCTCAGCCTTCGACACGCTCGACTTAGAGGCGACCGCGTGAGAACAGCAACCAACGCGCTGGAAACCGTCGGCAAAATGGCAGCCGCAGCAGTGGGCAGCTTGGGACGACGAGCTCCTTACCCTCGAGTTGCAGGAACTGAGCGAGGCCGATTACGACCTCAGCCTGACCGGCTTCGATCCGAAAGAACTCGATGACCTGCCGATCGCGCCCGCAGAGGACGAGCGAGCCAACGCGACTCCGCCTTTGCCGGACAATCCCGTGTTCCGACTCGGCGACCTGTGGATTTGTGGCTCGCATCGCGTACTCTGCAGGGATGCGACCAGCGCGGAGGCCGTGGCGAAGCTGCTGGGCGAGAAAAAGCCGCTGTTGCTGGTAACAGATCCTCCGTACGGCATCGAGTTGGATTCGGAATGGCGCGACCGCGCCGGCTTAAATAGCTGCGGGGCCGCCGAGCCGAGCTATCTGAAACACAGAGCATCCCTCCGGCCAATCCGCGAGTAGGGCGTGATACGTCAAGTCGACGCCGGACGACCTCAATTCCGGTCACCCATCCTCAATCCGTGGCCGCGCTGTCGCGCGGTACAATCGTTCAACGCACAATGTCCTTAGCTCCCGGAAATCGGCTGGGGCCCTATGAGATCGTCGCGCCCATCGGGGCGGGCGGAATGGGGGAAGTATACAAGGCCCGCGACAGACGTCTCGACCGCCTTGTCGCCATTAAAGTCTCGGAGGCGAAATTTTCGGAGCGATTTGAGCGCGAGGCGCGCGCCGTGGGCTCGCTGAATCACCCCAATATCTGCCAGCTCTATGATGTCGGGCCGGACTATCTGGTGATGGAATTGATTGAGGGCTCACCGCTCGGGCAGGTAGAGAATCTTCGCAAACTGCTCGATATGGCGGTGCAGATGGCTGACGGGATGGCTGCGGCTCATGCGGCTGGAATCGTGCACCGCGATCTGAAGCCTGCCAACATCCTGGTCACGCGTGAGGGGCGGGTGAAGATTCTTGATTTCGGCCTGGCCAAATCGGCTGTGAACGCGCAGCCTGGCTCGGATGCCTCCACTCTGACCATGACCATCACCGACCCCGGCACGACGGTCGGCACCGTCAGTTACATGTCGCCCGAGCAGGCGCGTGGGGAACCGAATCTTACCTTCCAGTCGGACCAATTCTCGTTCGGCCTGGTCCTGTACCAGATGGCGTCGGGCAAGCGGGCCTTCGAGCGCCCCAGCGCAGCGGAGACCATGACGGCCATCATCCGCGAAGAGGCGGAGCCGCTGCCCGCCGGCGTGCCTCTGCCGCTGCGTTGGGTCATCGAACGGCTGCTGGCAAAAGATCCTGCCGAGCGCTACGACTCGACGCGGGACCTGTATCGCGAGCTGAAGCAGATTCGCGAGCGTCTCTCACAAAGCACCAGTGGGGTTGAGGCGGCGCTGGCCCCTCACGCGGGGCGCAGGCGGCAGCGTCTCCTTATGGTCCCTGCGGGTGCCCTCGTATGCCTGACCGCCGGAATCATTCTTACGCGGCTCCTGACACCGGTGTCCGGTCCGGATCTGTCGCAGTACAAGTTCACGCGAGTTGCACTGGGAGAAACCGAGGAGCGCGCCCCGGCATGGTCGCCGGATGGAAACACCATCGCTTATTCGGCCAGGGTTCATGGAGTCCAACAGATCTTCGCGCGCGGCGCTGGGGCGCACGAGGCGGCGCAACTCACCAGATCGACTAAGGATTGTCATGCCCCCATCTGGTCTCCGGACGGTGAATCCATCTATTACTTCGCCGATGGCAGCCTGAGGGCCATCCCGGCCTCCGGGGGCGCCGGGCAGTTGGTTCTGGAACATGTCGAAGCAGCCGCTATTCACCCCGACGGCAAAACGCTGGCGTTTGCGCGCGACGGCAAGCTTTGGCTTGCTGCCCTTCACGGGGGAACGGCGAAGGAGTTCTGGCCGGGTCCGCTTGCGCCCACCATGCCTACGACAAACATGTATTTCTCGCCCGATGGCTCCTATCTCGCTTTTGACAACGGGACGGTTTGGCTTTTTTCCTATCCCTCCGGTAAGCCCCGAAAGCTCTACACCGGAACAGAAAACGGAATGGGCGCCGGTCTGTGGGGCGCGAGCTGGTTCCCGGACGGCCGCAGTTTACTGGTGGCGCGCAACAGCGCAACCGACTCATTGATCCGGCTGGCGGTCGCGGATGGCAGCCGGCAGACCATCTATTCTGCGGGTTTCACGATCCAGGGTTCCTCGGTGTCGCCGGATGGCAGGAAGATCGTCTATTCGGCCGCGGAGTACGAATGGAACATCGTCGAAATCGGGCTCACCGATGGCGCCGTGCACGTGCTGGTCGAAAACGGAGGAACCAACATTTCGCCAGATTGGGCGCCGTCGGGCACGCACTTTTTGTTCTCTGCACAAGGTAAGGCCGACGTGGGTGCGGCGGTCATGGACCAGGAGGCCTCCGCTGGTGGCTTCTCGCGCCGCCTGGTCGATACCAGCTACGACCTTAAGCAAGCACGCTGGTCGCCGGACGGGGCGCGTTTCGTCTTTGTGGATAGTGGCTATACAGACAGGCTGAGGCTGGCGAACGCGGCTGGCGGCCATGCCATCCTGCTGGACCAGGCCCACAACATACAGGGAGAAGCGTGGTCGCCTGATGGGCAGTGGCTCTCGTATGATCGCCAGAACGAAGGCCAGTCGAAGCTGGCGAAGATTCGAGCTCTGCCGGGAGCCGGTCCCGTGATCCTGGCGGACGCAGAAGGCCCGACGCAATGGTCGCCGGCGGGGGACTGGATTCTGTACAGTGCGGGGAACAGTCTCTGCCTGATCTCGCCCGACGGCAAGTCCAGACGGACGCTGTCCTCCCGCCGGTTCACGGTCTACGACTTCTCGAAGGATGGCCGCCGCGTTTACGGCATTTTTCACAACGCGACAGACCCGAATCGGGAGTGGCAGCTTTACGAGGTGAGCGTGACGACCGGAGCCGAAAAGCTCGTGTCGTCCTTGGATCTCCCGCCTGCATCCGCTAGACTGTCTGGGTTCAGCATCCATCCGGACGGCAAACGCGCTCTCACCTCGGTCGCGAAGTTTCCTTTTCAAATTTGGATGCTCGAAGGTTTCGAGCAGCCGCGCGCGAAGAACTGGTTCGCGGGGTTGGTGGAGCGCCGATGACATCGTTCTTGAACTCTGGGCCCTGCGAGGCGAGGGACATCGCGGTCGTTAAAGCGTTAGCAGACTTCATCCCTGCGGCGTCGCCCCGCGACCGGGATTCTTACGCCAGGCAGTCTGCCTTTCCCACCGCAAGCTACCGATATGAGGTGATATCGCTGGCGTGGATCGGACGCCGCTCAGGGCTGGACTAGGCCCACTCGGCGGTTTGGCGATTTCTCGTCCGCGTGGATTGCTTCCGGATTGACGACTACTCACCAGCAACAGACGATCCGACAGCGTCTTACCGGCTACTAACAGACTCCAACGGTGGAGCGCTTGGCAAGCGAAGGGTCCGAATATCCCGCATCGGTGGTTGGCCGAAGAAACGGCTGTATTCGCGGTTGAATTGGCTGGCGCTTTCGTATCCGACCTCAAAGGCCGCGCTTGCGGCGTCCAGACCATCCATGAGCATACGGCCCCGCGCTGCCTGCAACCGAAGCTGTTTCTGATACTGAAGAGGACTCATGGCGGTCAGCACACGGAAATGATGGTGCAGCGTGGACACGCCCATGCCCGCGATTTCTGCGAGATCTTCCACCCGGAGCGGCTTCGCATAGTTCGCACTGATCCAGGCGATCGCTTTTGCCGTTCGGTGGCTCTGCTCTCCTAGCGTTGCAATCGCTCGAAGGCGTGCTCCCTCCGCACTGTGAAGGATTCGGTAGATGATCTCGCGTTGAATCAGGCCACCGAGAAAGGGAATGTCCTGCGGCGTGTGCAGCAGGTCCACGAGCCGGCAGCATGCACTGAGAAATTCGACCGTGGTCTTACCGGTCGCCATGCCAGGACTGTCCGACGGCGCCTCAGCCACCTCAATCTCCTGCCGACTGAGAAGCTCCCGGACCACGGGCATTTCGAGTTTGAGCGACAACGCCAGGCAGGGCACCTCTTCACTCGCCTCGATCACCCGGCTGACGACCGGCAAATCGACCGATGTCAGCAGGAATCGCGACGCATCGTAGATGAAAGTGGTTCGGCCGAGTTCTACCCGCTTGCGCCCTTGGGCGATCACGGTCACGCCCGGCTGGTACGTCATTGAGCATGGAGCGGTAGGGGCAGAGCGCCGGTGGAGCGTCAGCCCGGGAATCTCCGTTGCCCGGTTCTCTGCGGAGCCAATGAACAAGGCAATCTTGCGAGCCAGCTCAGCCCGCAATTCACGTGCCCGATCTGGCAGCGGAGCGGCGTGTCCCCTGTCGTTTTTCATAGTAACGGTTTCGCTCTTCTCTACCCTAGGGTAACGGATGGCTCTGTGCGTTAGTCAACAGTGCAAGAGGAATAGGCAAGAAATCGGAAGGATCAGGATACCGCTTCCAAGGCGCTCGACTCTATCCTGGAAATGCGGGGTTCTTAAGGAGAAAGAATGCAGAAGCGCAAACTGGGAAACAGCGGCCTGGAAGTTTCAGCTATCGGGCTCGGCTGCATGGGAATGAGCTTTTCTTACGGGCCGCCCAAAGACAAGCAGGAGATGACCGCTCTCCTCCGGGCAGCCGTGGAACGCGGCGTCACCTTCTTCGATACCGCCGAAGTGTACGGCCCGTTCACAAACGAAGAACTCGTGGGCGAAGCCCTCGCTGGGTTCCGTGGACAGCTGGCGATCGCCACCAAGTTCGGGTTCGATCTGAGTGGCAGCGACAATCGGCCGGGAGCGGCAGGTCTGAATAGTCGGCCCGAGCACATCCAGCAAGCCGCCGAGGGCTCGCTCAAGCGGCTCAAGGTGGAGACAATCGATCTCTTCTATCAGCACCGGGTTGACCCGAACGTGCCCATCGAAGACGTAGCTGGAGCGGTGAAGGACCTGATTCAGGCAGGCAAGGTCAAGCACTTCGGCCTTTCCGAAGCAGGAGTGAAAACCATCCGTCGCGCACACGCAGTCCAGCCGGTCACTGCTCTCCAGAGCGAATACTCGCTGTGGACGAGGACTCCGGAGAAAGAAGTCATACCGACCCTTGAGGAACTCGGAATCGGCTTTGTTCCGTACAGCCCGCTGGGCAAGGGCTTCCTCACGGGCAAGATCGACGAAAATGCGAAGTTCGACAGTTCCGACTTCCGCAGCACCTTGCCTCGCTTCACGCCGGAGGCTCTCAAGGCGAACCAGGCGCTCATTAATCTGCTCGCCCGCATCGGGGAGCGGAAGAAGGCGACGCCGGCTCAGATCGCACTCGCCTGGCTGCTGGCCCAGAAGCCGTGGATGGTACCGATCCCAGGCACCACAAAGCTCGATCGCCTGGACGAAAACATCGGGGCAGTCTCAGTCGAACTCACGCCCGACGATCTGCGTGACATCGAGAACGCCACCTCAAAGATCACGGTCGAAGGCGCCCGGTACCCCGAAAAGCTGGAGCAGATGACCGGCCGCTGAGCGACCACGCAAAGGAGTTCAAGAAATGGAGATCAAACGAAGCGGTTCCCAGCCGTCCGGCAAAGGACCGGCAGAGTATTTTACCGGCACGGTGCGGGTTGACCCGCTGTTCAACCCGCCCGCTCCGGCGCGTGTGGTCAGTGCCAGCGTCACCTTCGAGCCCGGGGCCCGTACGGCATGGCACACCCATCCGCTGGGACAAAACCTGATCGTGACGGCCGGGCGCGGCCGGGTACAGCGTTGGGGCGGACCGGTCGAGGAAATCCGGCCGGGTGACGTGATCTGGTTCGCGCCGGGTGAGAAGCACTGGCACGGGGCGACGCCAACCACGGCGATGACCCATATCGCCGTTCAGGAGCAGCTTGACGGCAAGACCGCCGACTGGATGGAACAGGTCAGCGACGAACAATACAAGGCCTGACTAGGGGCCGAAAAGGAAGAGAACAGGGGCGCAAATCATGTACAACACGAAGGCTTACTTCGCTACGAGTGCGACATCGCCGCTTGCCTCCACGACGATCGCACGCCGAGATCCAAACGAACACGACGTTCAGATCGAGATTCTCTTCTGCGGGATCTGCCATTCCGATCTCCATTCGGTGCGCAACGAGTGGAGCGAGTTCATGCCCACTATATACCCGATTGTCCCCGGCCATGAGATCGTCGGCCGTGTCACCAAGGCCGGCTCAGCAGTTACCAAATACAAGCCTGGCGACCTCGCCGCGGTCGGATGCCTCGTCGACTCGGACGGCACCTGCCCCCGGTGCAAGGCTGGCCTCGAGCAATTCTGCGCGAACCTGACCCTCACCTTCAACTTCCCCGACAAGCATCTCGGAGGCGTGACCTATGGCGGCTCCTCCGACAGCATCGTCGTCGATGAACGCTTCGTGCTGCGCGTCCCCTCCAACCTGGATCTCGCCGGAGCCGCGCCGCTCCTCTGCGCAGGGATCACCACATATTCGCCGATGCGCCACTGGGGCGTCACAAAGGGCAAGAAAGTTGGCGTGGTCGGTCTCGGCGGACTGGGCCACATGCGCGTGAAGTTTGCTCATGCGTTCGGAGCCCACGCCGTCGTCTTCACCACCTCGCCCGGTAAGAAGGAAGACGCGTTCCGCCTCGGCGCCGACGAAGTCGTCGTTTCCCGCAATGCCGACGAGATGAAGAAGCACACCGGCAGCTTCGACTTCATCCTCGACGCGGTCTCCGCCGCGCACGACATCAACGCATATCTCAACCTGCTCGGCCTCGACGGCAATCTTACCCTTGTCGGCGCTCCCGCGAAGCCCCTGGGGGTCTCTGCCTTCGGCCTCATCATGGGCCGCCGTAATCTCTCCGGATCCAACATCGGCGGCCTCCCTGAGACTCAGGAGATGCTCGATTTCTGCGGGGCACATCACATCACCGCCGATGTCGAAGTCATCCCGATCCAGAAGGTCAATGAGGCCTACGAGAGACTGCTCAAGTCCGATGTGAAGTACCGCTTCTCCATTGATATGGCTTCTCTCAAGTCTGAGTAAGACAGGCGAAGTTGTGTCCGGGCAACCGGAAGTTGGGCAGGGCGCAGTCAACCGGACGAAAAACGCCCTACCCGCGGATGTGGCCAACCGCCGGATTCGGCCGGGCCGTCGGTTTCCGCGCGGCGCGCTCGCGCACAGCTGCGGAAAACAGTGTCCGATAATGGTAAATAACGCCGCGTGGACCGGGCGCCGCTCGCGGCTGGACCAGGCACCACTCGGCGGCTTGGCGACTTTTCGCCCAAATGGGGGGCCAGTCAGACAGGGCGTCGCTGAGGTTCCCGCTACGTCGCCCCGCGAGCCGATTTCGGACTTGCGCCGACGGCCAGTGTGACAAACGAACCGAACAGTCTACGTAAGTCGGTGCGGCGAGTAGGCCATCGAGGAGCAGCCCGTCGCTCCGCTGCCCGACGACAAGACCAAGGAGACGCAGGAACCCAGCACGCCGCCCAAGCAATAGTCATCGACTTGAAGGGAAACTGGCTCTCGCTCGGGCGGCCTTGCGGCCGCTATTCGGTGACGAACATGGTTGGGGCGGGGGTGGTTTGACTTGACACGCCACCGACTGTGATTACCACCGAGTATTGGCCGGTGCTCAGGCCGACGGGCACGGTCAGGTTGGCTTGATCCAACCCCACCCAGCCGGGCGCCAGGCCGAGGAACGGGTAGTTGTTGAGCGGGGTGGTCCAGCCGCCGATGGTGGAGCTGTAGGTAAGGGTCGAGGGCGACACTGATGTGGTGGGAGCGGCCGCACCATCGGCCGGCGGGTTGGAGACGGGACCGATACCGATTAGATAAGCGACGACTAGGCTGCCCACTTTGGCCGGGTTGTCGGGACCGTTCAGGGTGTACTGGCCGGTGGATGCATTGTAGTTCTGCACGATGGCCTGCGCCTCACCCTGCCCGGTAACGGTCTGCAGAATGTAGGGCGCGGCTTGCGCCACTTGGACCTGAACCTGCCCGCTGGAACCGCAACTGCTGTTCACCGCAATCATCGCCGAGCCGGGTACGGTCTCAAATGGCACCTGGATATTGATCTGGCTGGGGCTGGCATAAAATATCGGCGCATTCACGCCGTTCACGCTCACGGTGACTCCGCCCAGCGAGGTGGTCAGCGGGAACCCACTGAAGAGTTGCGTGGAAGGAGCCAGGCCGCTTCCGAAAATGCTCACGATGGAACCCGGCGCCACCGCGCCACTTGCGAAATTGGCGTTGTTCACAATGCCGCCGGGGGTGATGTTGTCGGGAACGCTGCCGGCCCCGATCTGGGCCACGAACGCATCCGGCGCGCCGCCGGGGTACTTCGGAGTGACGGTCCCGCTGGTGGTGGGGAAGTTGGTCGAGTCCGTGAGTCCGGCCACCACCAGCCCGGCTGCGCAGTTCAGCGCTAAGGCAAGGCCCGAATCCCCATAATTGACGGTCCCGCCGAGCACGGTTGCCGCGGCATTGCCGCCCAGGTAGCTGGAAAACAGCAGGCCGGAGCCCGACGCATTCAGGCCGGCCACGAAGGCGTTAGCAACGCCCGAAGGGGCCCGCTTGGTGCTTTGGAATGCATCGCTGATCGGGAAGTTGGTGGAAGTGGCGTCGCCGGTGATGTAGGCGTTGCCCGCGGAATCGATGGCGACGGCGTTAGCGGAATCGCCGCTGCTGCCTCCCAGGTACGTCGAGTAGAGGAGCGACGACCCGCTGCCGTCCAACCGGGTGACGAAGGCGTTGGTGCCGTCCTGGGTGCTTCCATAGGTTGTTTGATAGGCGCCGGGCGTCACGGGAAAATTGAACGAGTTTGTCTCACCGGTGATGTACGTCGTGCCGCTCGAGTCAACCGCGATGCCATTGCCCATATCGTAGACGCTTCCACCCAGATACGTGGAGTAAACCAGCGCGCCCGAGTTGGGTGCGATTTTGGCGACGAATGCGTTCTGGACGCCTTTGAGCTTAGATTGAAAGGGGTTGCTGCCGGCCACCGGAAAGTCGCTTGACTCGGCGGCGCCGGTAACGTATGCGTTGCCATCGGCATCGACCGCGATGGCGAAGCCTTCATCGGCGACGGAACCTCCCAGGTAAGTGGAGTAAACCAGTGCACCCGCTGAGCTGAACTCCACGACGAAGGCATTCCGCGCCCCCGTGCCACCCAGGTAAGTCTGCGCGGGACCCGCCGCGGAAGTGCTGAAGACCGGCAAATCCAACGAATTGGTGTTTCCCACCAGATAGACGTTGCCCGCCGGATCGACCGCCAACCCGTAGAAGGCATCAGTGCCCGATCCGCCGAAATAGTACGAAAAAACCGGGGTGGCGGCATTGTTGAGCTCCATGACAAAACCGTCGACGGTTTCGCCCGGGTGAACGTCCTCGTTCAGGTAATAACTACTGGCTGGGAAGGTCCCCGAGGCGGTGCCGCCGGCCAGGTAGATGTTGCCTGCCGAGCTCACCGCGATGGCGGTAGCGTCGCTGCTGCCGGACTCGCCGCCGATGAATGTGACGGAGTTTGCCGTGCCGGAAGGGTTCAACTTGGCGATGAAGCACTCGTTATAGCCGACAGAGCTGAACACCGACCCCGCCAGGTAGATATTGCCGGCTGAATCGAGCGCCACGGCCAAGGTCTGCACGTCCCTGGTGGTCACGCCATTGCTGCTAGGCAGCAGATAGGTGGCCCAGGTGAGCGCCGGGTCGATGACCAGCGGCTGGGAGCGGTCATAGCGCCCAAGCGCGAAACGCACTTCGCGTCCGCGCAACAGGTACCGCCTGGCAATCTGGCGGCGCTGGCCGTTCGATTCCTGATAGACGATGGGACGGTGCTGCCGGAGCTCGCCGCCCGCGGTCGCGATCACCAGGTCGCCCGCGTCATCCACGCGCAACCCTTGCGCGCCTTCCACGCGCAGGCGAATGCGGTTCGGATCGGCACCGCGAGCCAGCACCACATCGTATTCCAGGCGCCCGTCGTTCACCTCGTAAACCACGTCGACGCCGGGATACAGTTGCCGGTAACGGACGCGCGAATAAGTGGGAATATTCTTGCGCCAGCGCGAGGGCTGATTGCCGATGAGGTAGTTGACCACGCCGGGCAGTGCGTCTTCGCCCTGACCCTGCACGCCGCGGCGGGCGGATTCAAAAACCACCGCCACTCGCGCCTCGCGCGAGATCCACTCGGCGAGGCCGGCGCGCAGGGTCAAGGCGGCACCCGAGGTATGCGCAAGGAATTCGGCCGGTCCAGGTTCCTGACCGCGGTTCGGCTCAAAGGCGACCGGCAAGCTGGCGGCCGACGCCAAGGCCGCGCTCAAGAACAGCAACAACGCACATCGCATAGGTTTGGCTCGAAGACTCCCTCACTATGCATACCCTTGGGGGAGCCGGTTGGTTTCGAAAAAATGTCACGGCCTCTGCGATGTATGGAGGCTGGCCCCAGCCGAGGAATGAGAACTCTCGCTCGATGTTCCAGGGCTCGCTCGTAGATAAGTCTTGATTCAACACAGGCCGGGGGGTGCACTCGAGAACGAGCCAAGCAGGTCATCACTCGTGACACGCACGCTCATCGGACCACAGTAGCACTTGGTGCCTGGACGGTAAAGGGGCGGTTCGCCGCTTCGCTACTGGGAAACGGTGTCCGATAATAGCGAAACTGAGTATGCACTGTCGTTAACAAGTCAAGTTGTCCGGTTTTAATAATTAGTGATCTGTCCGCTTTGTGAAACAAAGCGATGCGGCCTTTAGGCCGCCGCCTTGTGGGTTTTGGGTTTGGCCTTTGCTTTGGTTTTG
>Ga0224557_1001925_pt1 | contig 18746 bp, 20 predicted proteins | sample 714S31014metaG_FD_180677 | JGI IMG/M metagenome (GOLD analysis project Ga0224557, IMG submission 180677) | Peat soil microbial communities from Stordalen Mire, Sweden - 717 S3 10-14 | ecosystem: Environmental > Terrestrial > Soil > Wetlands > Peat | place: Sweden: Norrbotten County, Stordalen...
CACGAGCCGGCCCGGCGGTTCGATTCCGAGCATCCCGCAGCGGAAACAGACCAATATGTAGAAGAGCTCGTTCCGCAGGCGGAAGCACGGCTGGCTCAGCCTGCCCCGCAGACGGTCGTTCAGCTCTCCCGCGCGCGACGGCATCTGGCCAAAGTACCGATTGACGCTTGTAGCCGCTTGGACATTGCGCACAGATCAGGCACGCCGATCATTGACCCACACGACCGATGGTGCCGCGACGCGAGCCATGACCTGGCTGTGGGCGACGTCGACCGCAAGGTGCTCAATGAGCAGAACGCGCTCGAAGAGTTCCGGTGACACCGCTACCGGAACTGAGAACCGCTACTTGGTCGTAGTCGGCGTGGTCGTTGTGGTCGTCGACGTCGACGTGACAGGTGCGTGCAGCACCGTGCCGCTGGTGATGAACCCGCGACTGTCAACCACCGCGCAGTTCTTGATGTCGCACGAGATCGCTGACCAGGTGCTGGTGGCCCGCTTGCGAGCCGCGCTGATCGCAGCCCAGCCGCCGGTCAGAGGCGAGACCGTGTCGAACGCGTTGTCGGCACCGTCGACCGCGACGCAGAAGCCGGCCGTGGGGCAGGCAACCGAGTCCAGCAGCTGGCTGTTGCCAGACGGGACCGTTGTATCGAGAGTGGTGTTCGTCCAACCGCTTGTCGGACCCGACGGGTTCGCCGTAGCTGAGGCAAGACCGGTGGTCGAGTCTCCGTAACCGACGCCTACGCAAAGGGTGATGGACGGGCACGCGAGCGACTCCAGGACGCCGCCGACGATCGCGCCGCGAGCGGTCCAGGCGCTGGCGCTGGCCGTGGGCGTGATCGACTCGTAGCGAGTGCTGCCGCCGAGCACACAGAGTGTCGTGCTCGGGCAGGCGACGCTGGTGAGCGACGGCGTGTCGTGCAGCGCCGCGGTCGTCCAGGCCGACGCCCCGGCCGTTGGGGTGATGCTGGTCACGACCTGACCGGCGTTGTCCACAGCCACGCAGAGCTTGGCCGATGGGCATGAGATACCAGCGAAGCCGGCGGGACCGCCACCGGCCGCGGCCGTGGTGTCGACCTGCACAGGCTTGCTCCAGTACTTGGCTCCACCGCTGGGCTTCTTGGAGAAGATCACGTCACCGTGGTTGTCGACGGCCACACAGAAACTCGTGTTCGGGCACGAGATCCCGGTCAGCGAGGCGCCCTTGACCTTGTCAATCGTGATTCGCTTCCAATGGGCGGCGCGCTTCCAGGGAGTCGTCGTCCACCAGATGTGGCCGGTCTCATCAGCGGCCACGCAGAACTGCTTGCCGGTGTTCTTGCTCGTTGTCTTGCCGGTGGTGGCGTTGGTCGTACCCATCGAGCACGAGACCGCGTCGAAGGAGCCGCCCTTCTTTGGGTTCTCGAGTGGGACCGCCTTGGCGGCCCACTTGATGGTCGGGGTCGCCGCGTCAGCGGCCTGCGGGATCACCGCGAGGCACGCGAGCAGCGCGATCAGAGTCAGCTTCAGCGTGGTGCGCAAAGAAATATTGGGGCGGGAAGACAAGGGCGTATTTCTATCAGCCGCAAGCGGCAGTCCTGCGTAGAAACCATCTTAAGGGCCAAAGGTTGCGCTGGCCGGGCGCGCGCTTGCAAGAGATCCAGGGATTTCAGGGCAGTTCATCCTGGGATTTCAGGGCAGTTCGAGCCCGATCGAGGCGGCCGCGGTATTGACCGCATCGACCAGCTCATCGAGCGCGGGCCGGAGCGTTTCGTCGGCCGTTTTCCACTCGATCTTGCGCAGCACGCGCCGCAGCGGGGGCAGTGTCATCGAGGCGCCGCCGTCGCGCAATGCAAATGAAAGCGTGGTCAGCGCCTCGTCAAAACCGTCACGCAGCGGAGCGAGCTCAGGATGGGCCGGCGGCTCGCGCTCGCCGCTCAACTCGAGCCGCAGCGCGTGGACCGCGTACACAACTCGACGCAGCGCCCCGAGCGTCGTCGAGGCCATGCGAAGGTCGGCATCGTCATGACGCGGCTCGGTCCGTGACAGCGCGACCAGGGCGTCGGCGTCCGTGAAGACGGCACGGGCAACGCGGGCGTTGTCACGGAGCGTTGCGGGGTCAGGGCGGCGGCCGCCGATCAGCCCCGCGAGCACCGTCCGCATGTAGGCGTGCTGGGCGTCGACCAACCGCGAGAGCAGCGGTCTTGTCGAGCGGGCCGACCATGTCGGCCAGAGCGCGTAGGCCGTCAGGCCGATGACCCCGCCGATCACAGTGTCAAGGCCACGGTCGAGTGCGGTTGCGACCGAGTCCCCCACCACCGCGTGCAGCAGGAACACGATCACGGCCGTGATCATCGCCGTGCCGGCTGTGAAGCTCGCCGGGAAGACCGCGTAGGTGAGGAACGCGAGCAACGCGACCACCGCGACCAGGCCCCAGCCGCTCGGGTTGAGCACGACAGCGATCAGCGACGCGACCACCACGCCCACGCAGGTCCCGAGCACGCGTTCAGCGCCGCGCGTAAAGGTCGCTCCGAAACTGGGGCGCAGTACGGTGGCCGCGGCCACGACGGCCCAGTAGCCACGTGGCAGCCCGACGCGCTGGGTGAACAACTCGGTGCCGGCCACAACCAGCGCGAGCCGGAGTGCGTGACGTCCGGCCGCGGACTGCAATGTCGCATTGGCGCGTATCTGTCGGAAGTCACCGCGAATCCGGTACGCGGTCCGGAGCCACAACCCGCGGCCTCCGAGCGTCGGGCGACCGACGAGCAGCAGGCGGCCACCAGGGGCGTCGATGGCGGCGGCCAGGCGGGCCGCCGCAGCCACCTGCCCGATCAGCGCCCCGAGCCGCTCGTCAACGCGCTCGAGCGGTAGGCCTTCGCGCTCGGCGCCCCAACGCGTCAGCTCGTCGGCGGCCGGAGTGAGGGCGGCGGCGTTTCCCGGCGTGCCGTCGATCGCGCCGGCGATCCCCTCAATGACGTTCGCCACTCGCGCACGCACCTGCGTGAGGAGGCCGCGAGCTCGCTCATAGAGCTGAGGCTGCTCACGCCTCGCCTGATCCAGCGCGGAAGCGAGGCTGGCCAGCTCGAGCCGGATGCGACGGCCTTCATCGACCAGACCGGCGAGCGCCTCACGCTCGCGGTCTGCGAACAGTGCCGGGGTGCTGAGCAGAACCCCGGCCGCTTCAAGTGCGCTGGCTGAGGGCGCCCCGGAGCTGTCCACGGCGTTCAGGAGATCCGCGAGCTTGTGGTAGGCGCTTGCAAGAGCCTGGCGCTGGCGGCGCCAGGCGGCCGGAACTCCGATCAGCCAGGAGAAGAGCGTCTGCGCGACGCCACCCGCCAGTACCAACCCCGCGAGTCCGCAGGCGTTGGCGAAGTTCTCCGGGAAGCGCCCGAATACGACGTACGCGATGATCGCCTGGTTCCCTGGGGCGATGCCGCGGCGGCCGAGTGAGGTTGAGAGCCCCGCTACGAGGCACACGATCAGCAGCACGCCGAGGTGCAGCCAGGGCCAGCGGCCAGTGAGTGTGCCCATCAGCGTGGAGAGCGTGAGCGCGACATTCGCCGCCACCATCGTCCCGATCGGCGGGATCAGCGGGCCGTTGCCGGCCCGCCAGGAGACACCGACCAACATCGCGCCGACCCCCATCGTGACCGCGTCGGTCGGGGAGTTCAGCGCGATCCCAAGTGCGAGCATCGCCGCGACCGGGATCGCGGCGATCAGTCCGGCGCGTACCGAGATCTTGGCCCGGTCGAAGTCGCTCGCCTGCCTGAACGCCTGGCCGACGGCGGTGGTGGTACGCGCCTGCGAAGTCGGCCCGGCGTCGGCGCTCACGCCACGGGCGGAGTTGGGATGTACGGCGTGAGCGGGCCGGGGTTTCCGCGAACGGCGATCGCGCCATAGGACTGGAAAGGCAGGCGGACAGCCACCAGCACCTCGATGGCCCACTGCTGGGCACCGGTGATGAAGCTGATCTCGGTCACGGCGTCGGCCTTGACGTGGTCGAGGCCACGCCAGAGCAGCGCGGTCGCGGCCTGCTCATCGAGCGCGGCCAGCGCCCATACACCGCGGCCGGGCATCGCCACGACGAAGCCCCGGTCCTGGAGGCGGAACACGGTCGCCCCCCGGTTGAAGGCGAGTGCGAAGTCCTGCGTGTGCGCGGCTCCGCGAACCGCCCGTGAGATCGGGGCCAGCGTCTCGATCTGCTCGGGCGGGACGTCGGTGATGTCCGGGTGCAGGGCCGGGATCCGACTCGGGTCAACCTTGCCTTTGGCTTCGAACGTCGGGTTGAGAGTGAACCCGGAGCTGCCATACAGCCGTAGCGCCTTCGGGTCGTTTGAGGCGATGATGATCCCGGCTTCGCTGTCACGGTCGTACGCGAGCGCGGCGTTCACGAGCGCGCGCCCGTCCCCGCCGCCGGCGCGCTGGAGGGTCGGGCTGACCGTTAGCAGCGAGAGGATCCAGAGGCGCTCACGGATGGCCGCCTGCGCGACGCCCACAACCGCGCCGTCGTGTTCGGTGACGAACGCTCCCTCCGGATCGGTGAGCAGCGTGTGGCGTATCCGCCACTCCCAGCCGGAGCGCGCCGATGGCTCGTTGAGATCTATCTCGAAAGCCGCTGCCGAGACCGACGCCGCCTGCGCGACATCGGACTCCGTCATCCGACGGGCCTGTACTGGGCTCACGGGATCAGCACGATCTTGCCGCGTGGGTGGCCCTGCTCGAGCTCGGTGTAGGCCTGCTGCACCTGATCGAGCGGGAAGCTCGCGTGGATCGGCAGCTCGATCTGGCCGTCGTTGAGCAGGCCGAGCAGCTCGGCGATCTGGGCCGTGGTTCCGGCGGCGCCGCCCTCGGCCTTGGCGCCGTGTTGCTCGGCGGCATCGTGGTCGACGATCGTGTCGATCCGGTCGGGCGCGACACCAAGGCCGATTCCTAGCTCGACGTAACCGCCGCCCGAGACGTCCAGCACGGCGCTGACCTGGCGCCCTGCCTGCTCAGCGGCTGCGGCTTTGATTCGGGTTTCTACGTCGGGGCCGTACATGACTGGTGTGATGCCGTGCGAGCGCAACCACTCGTGGTTGCGCTCGCCCGCGACGCCGATCACCGTTGCCCCTCGGTGGTGTGCCAGCTGGCTCGCGAGCGCGCCGACGCCACCGCTGGCGCCGGATACCAGGACCAGGTCGTCGGCGCCGACCCCCACTGCGCTGACCATCGCTTGCGAGGTGGTGCCGACGACCCAGAGACCGCCGGCGACCTGCCAGGAGACGTGCTCGGGGCGCTGCAGCGCTTTGGCCTGCGAGACCAAGGCGAAGTCCGCCTGGGCGCCACGTTTGGCTGTACTGCCGACGATCTCATCGCCCGGTTTGAAGCCTGTAACGCCGGGACCGACGGCCTCGACCACGCCGGCAACGTCATTGCCCTGGGCGGCGGGGAACGAGAACGGGAAGCGGCCCTCCATCATGCCCTTGCGCAGCTTGACATCGAACGGGTTGATGCCGGCCGCCTTGACCTGAATCAGCAGCTCGCCTTCACCGGGAACCGGCTTCTCCACATCCACCAGCTGGAGCACGTCGACTCCGCCGTACTGCTCGAACCTGACTTGGCGTGGCATCTGATCTCCTAACGAGGGGGCGCGTGTCCGGCCCGAACTTTGTGAATTCACTTCGGACTGTCCGAAGTGAATTCACAAAGTTCGCGATCCGTGTGGGCGCCTATGTCTTCGAGGGACTTTAAGTGAACTGGGCGGCCAGGTCCTCCAGACGGCGGCGAACGAGCGCGGGCTTCTCCTCGGCGATGAAGTGGCCGCACGCGTAGACCAGTTCGAGACGGTAGTCATCGGCGTTGGCTGTCTCGGCGGCGGCGAGCGAGTGGTGGACCGCCTTGTCGCAGGCGCCGAACAGCGCGAGCGTCGGGACCGTGGAACGGCGGCGTTCAGGTTCGCGCGCGCCTGCACGCAGCTCGTAGCGCCAGAAGGTCCGGTAAGTGTCGGTGCCGGCGCGAGCGCAGACCGGCGCGCGGAAGCGCTCACTGAACCAGGCGATCTCCTCTCGGGTGATGGCGCTGCGGTCCACGAATGAGCCGCCGATCGCCTTCGCGACCACGCTCGTGTGCCGCATCAGCGGATATCCAATGAGCGCGAGCGCCGGTTGGTAGAGCAGGAAGCGCCACAGATGGGGCGCAAGCGTCCGCGGCGTGTTCCAGGGGTGGGTGATGTTGAGCGGCATGTAAGCGTGAAAGCGCTCGGACGCGTCGAGAACCATGAGGTGTCCGACGAAGCCGCCCCAATCGTGCCCGACCAGGAGCACGCGCTCGAGCTCGAGCGCGTCCATCAGCGCGATCAGGTCGCTCGCGATCTCCCGTTTGAACCAGCGGTGCGGCGGCGGCCCCGACCACCCGTACCCGGGCAGGTCAGGGGCGATCAGGCGCAGGCCGGGCGGCGGGTCGCAGAGCAGATGACGCCACGTGTAATGGTGTCCCGGCCAACCGTGCAGCAAGAGCACCGGCAGGCCGTCCGGATCGCCCGCCTCGGTGACGTGAAAGTCGATACCGCGCGCGGTGACGCGGCTGCGTCTCACCCCCGGAATCGGCGGCGGTTCGTGTACCGGAGCTGTTGGGATGATCACTGGCTGAACCCTATTCGGGATGGCGCCGGGGCGTGCGGCTCTCTGGCGATGAACAGTCATCCGCGCCGCCGCGCCAAGCGCCGAATCCGCGTAGAATGCGCTGAGTAATCATCGACCGCCACTCATTGGTATGCGGCGAACTTCAGCAATCGAATTTAACTTCGCGCCATCGTAATGAACCGGAATCAAAGGGCGCGATCTGTGCCATCAGAACACTCGCGGCAGACCGGACAGGAATGGGCGCGGTTGGTGACGCCAGGCAAGCTCGAGCTTGGACCCTGGTCACTTCTCAAGCCGGCAAATGAGGTCCGCCTCGGTGACCTGCGCGGTGACGTCGACGCGGACGTCCTGATCGACTCCGCATCGACCGAAGTGTCGTTCTGGGAGGGCTTCGTCCCGGATCCCGTCGAACCAAGAGCATCGGAGCTCGACGGGCAGCCGCCTACCGGTGGTTAGTGCACCGTTCCGGAACCACGCACTAGTCCTCAGCGTGCTCGGCGGTCAGCAGGGTCCGGGCCTCGATCACAGCCACGGCGGCGATGGCGAGTGCGACCACTCGGTCGGCCCACCACCAGCCGAAGAGGTGGTCCAGCAGCAGCCCCACCAGCGCCAGAATCGCTGTACTCGCGCCGATCGCGCTGAGCGTGCTGTCGCCCTTCAGCGCGTGACTGCCTAGCTCAACCGCGACGCGCCGCTTGGCGAACGCCAGTGGCATCAACACGACGATGCTGACCGCCGCCGAGATCACCGTCAGCGAGCCGCTGCCCGGGTGCGTGCCGGCGATCAACGCGCGGATCGACTCAAACGCGAGCACGACCGCGATCACTCCAAGCGTGATCGCGACACAGAGGGCGGCGCGCTCCTCCACCTCCGAGGCTCGGTGCGGAGTAGTGCGCTCGGTGCGAAAGCGCCAGATCAGCACGACCGAGCCGATCACATCTGCCAACACCGAGAGTCCGGCGGCCAGGACGCCAAGTGAGTGCTCCGCGATCCCGGAACCGACCGAGACCGAGCCCGACACCAGTCCGAAGCCGACCGACAGCCAGGAGAACTCCAGCGCCCGTTTTAGCAGTGGGTGGCGGTCAGCCGCGTCCATGGCCGCAGTCTGCCGCAAGCCGCAGCGCCGCGGCAGCACGACGCTCGTACGTCAGTCGACGCGCTTGCGCGAGCTGCTCATCGGAACTTCGAGCCTGTTCATCTCAAGCTCACGCAGCTGATCGGAGATTCGACCGCGATAGTCGGCGCTGGCGGCGACGGGCGGTCTTCGGATCGTCGCGGCAGATCAGGCCAGGCTGATCATCACGTGCTTGAGCTCGGTGTACTCCTGCACGGCGTAGACGGACATGTCCTTGCCGTAGCCCGACTGCTTGCGGCCGCCGTGGGGCATCTCCGACATGAACGGAAGGTGGTCGTTCACCCAGACCGTGCCGAACTGCAGTCGCCTCGCCGCCTCCATGGCACGCGCGACGTCACGCGTCCAGACGCTCGCGGCGAGTCCGTAGTCGACGCCGTTGGCCCAGCTGATCGCCTGCGCGTCGTCTTCGAAGCGCTGCACGGTGACGACCGGGCCAAAGACCTCGCGCTGAACGATCTCCGCGTCCTGCGCAACGCCACCAAGCAGCGTCGGCGCGACGAACGAGCCGTTGCCCTCCGGTGCCGACCCGCTGGTCAGCACCGTCGCCCCGGCCGCCACGGCGCGCTCAACGAACCCGTGAACCCGCTCTCTCTGCCGGTGGGAGATCAGCGGCCCCATCTCAATCGCTTCGCCGGCGGCGGGGTCCCCGACGTTGAGTGACTCGATCGCGGGGACCAGCTGCTCCAGCAGGGCGTCATAGACGCGCGAGCTCGCGAGCACACGTGAGGAGGCGGTGCAGTCCTGACCCGAGTTGAGGTAGCCGCCGAGCCGGACGGCCTTGACCACGGCCTCGATGTCGGCGTCATCGAAGATCACCATCGGCGCCTTGCCGCCCAACTCGAGGTGGACCTTCTTGAGGTTGTCAGCGGCCGTCCTGGCGACGATCTTGCCGGTGTTGACGTCACCGGTGATCGAGACCATCCGGACCTGCGGATGAGCGACGATGCCGGCGCCGACGTGCTGGCCGTCACCGGTGATCACGTTCAGCACGCCCGGCGGCAGCAGCTCGCGTTCAGCCGCAAGCTGTACGAAGCGCAGCAGTGAGAGCGGCGTCATCTCAGACGGTTTGAGCACAACGGTGTTGCCCGCCGCCAGCGCCGGTCCGAGCTTCCAGACGGCCATCTGCAGCGGATAGTTCCAGGGCGCGATCTGCCCGACCACGCCGATCGGCTCGCGGCGAACCATCGATGTGTAGCCGCTCACATACTCACCGGCGGCACGACCCTCGAGGTTACGGGCGGCCGCAGCAAAGAAGCGCAGGTTGTCAGCGGAGATCGGGTTCTCCTCACGCGCGAGCGTGATCGGCTTACCGACGTTGGCCGATTCGAGCTGCGCGAGCTGCTCGCTGTGCTCGTCCAGCAGATCCGCGAGTCCGAGCAGCACGGCGGCGCGTTCACCCGGAGTCGAGTCGCGCCACCCGGCGGCCGCAGCGGTGGCAGCCAACACGGCACGCTCCACATCTGCCTGGGTGCCCTCCGGTACGGAGGCGATGACGGCGCCCGTGGCCGGGTTGGTGACCTCGCGCGTCTCACCTTCGACGGCGGCCACGGACTCGCCGCCGACGAGGTTGAGAAAGCTCATGGTCTCGCTCACGCGAGGATCAGATCCTGGGCGCCGCGCAGCACGGTGCGCATCTTGTCGACGATCTCATCCAGGATCTCGTCGTCGGAGATCAACGGCGGGGCGATCTGCATGACGGCGTCACCACGGTCATCGGCACGGGCGATCAGGCCGGCGTCGAGCATCGCCTGCGGCATGTATCCGCGCAGCAGATGCTCGCGTTCGTCGGCGTTCAAGCGGGTGCCACTGTCGTCCTTGACGAACTCGACCGCCCAGAAGAAGCCGGCGCCGCGCACGTCCCCGATGATCGTGAACTCGTCCTTCAAGCTCTGCAGACGAGCCTCGAGCCCGGCCGCATGGGCGTTGACGTTGTCGATCACGCCCTCGCGCTCGAAGATCTCCAGGTTCTTGAGCGCAATCGCCGCGCACAGCGGGTGACCGCCGAAGGTGATGCCGTGCAGGAGCGTGCGGTTCTCCTCGTAGAACGGAGCCGCAACCTTGTCAGAGACCAGGACCGCGCCCATCGGCGCGTAGGCGGACGTGAGGCCCTTGGCGATCGTGATCAGATCCGGAGTGGCGCCGTAGCGCTCGACCGCGAACCACTCGCCGATACGACCAAAGCCGGTGATGACCTCGTCGGCGTGCAGCAGGATCCCGTACTTGTCGGCGAGCTCACGCAGGCCGGGCCAGTAGCCGGGCGGCGGCACGAAGCAACCGCCCGCGTTCTGGACCGGCTCGGCGACGATCACCGCAATCGTGTCCGGACCCTCTTCCAGGATCGCGTCCTCCATCTCCTTGAGCAGGTGGGCGGTGAGCGCCTCACCCTGGAGCGCGCTGCGGAAGGGGTTGGTGTTCGAGACGTGGCGCGTCTGAATCGCGGGCGGGCCAAAGACATCCTTGTAAGCGGGAACGCCAGTCAGCGAGAGCGCGCCGAGCGTGACGCCGTGGTAGGCGATCTTGCGCGCGATCGCCTTCAGACGCTGCGGCTCACCGTTGAAGACGTGGTACTGACGCGCGAGCTTCCAGGCCGACTCAACCGACTCCGAGCCGCCCGAGGTGAAGAAGACCTTGTTGATCGGATCCGGGGCCAGACCGGCGAGCCGGTCGGCGAGCTCGAGCGCCGGCGGGTGGGCGGTGTTCCACATGGTGTTGAACGCGAGTTGCTGGAGCTGCTGCGCCGCGACCGCACCCATCTCCTCGCCGAACGAGTAGCCGATCTGGGCGCAGTAGAGGCTTGACAGGCCGTCGACGTAGCGGTTGCCGTTGGTGTCAAAGACGTACGCACCCTCGCCGCGTTCGAGCACGAGCAGCTCAGCGCCGCCAGGGCCGTAGGCGCCGTTGCGACTGAAGTGCAACAGGGCCGAACCTTGTGCAACTGCCATCTCCGCATCACCACTTTCTCACGGGTCGGTACGCCGGCCGCCAATTTAATCGCGGCAGCCTTTGCAGTGTGGTGTAGCCCGGCTGATCCGGCAATCGCCCGCTCGGCGTAAGAAGCCGGGAAGGTTTATACGCCGCGCGGCGTCCCTAAGCTTCAGGAGAAGCAAACTATTCCTATGACGCCGGAGAGGGACTGAAGAGCTTCGGTGGTACCTGGAACGTGCTCGGCGGCTCAGGCGTTGCCGCCTCGATCGGGTCCAGTTCCAGCAGTGGTTCCGGCTGGTAGAGGGCTCAGCTGGCTGTAGGGCTCAGCCGCCGTGCGGGACGTATGTGCCTGCACGGCGGACTCAGCCGTTCGTCACCCGCGGCGCATACCGGTGGTGCAGCATCAGCGCGTTGCCGTCCGGGTCACTGAAGAACGCCATGTGGCAAACGCTGGTGTCGATGGTGTCGCCGTGGAAGGTGACGCCCTTCTGCTCCAGGGTGGCTCGGACGGCGGGCACGTCGTCAACATGCAGCGCGAGCGGATTCGTGAAGGTCACGTGCGGCAGGCCCATCTTCTCGGCGTTCATGAGGTTGAGCGTCAAATTGCCGGCCTCGAACTCGGCGAAGTTGCGGTCCGGCATATACACCGACCGCGGCAGCCCGAGAGTCTCGCCGTAGAAGGCCACCGCCGCCTCCAGGTCGTGGGTGGGAATCCCGATGAAGTCGACGCCTGTGACCAGCTGTTGGGTATGTGTGCTCATGGGAAGCAAGCCTACGCCGATGCGGTAAGGGGTACGGGTTTTATCGGCCGGTAGGACGGTGGCTCGCGCCGCGCGTGAAGCCGGCCGAACCCTTCCCGCGGGTGCCGCCGTCGCGCGCTGCACCGTGAACCGGCGGCGGGGTGCGGCGGATGAGCAATCGCAATGCCGGGTCGTCCGAGCCCGCCTGCTCGCGCTCGCTCAGCGTCTCAGGGTGGGCCGTGCGGAACACCGGACCGCGGCCCGGCTCGACCACAGCGACCACGACCTTGGTACGGCTCGGCTTGTCGAACACGATCCCGTCGAGCGCGGGGCCAACGCCGGCAACGCTCACGAGGTCACCTATAGCGATGGTCTCCACAACCCGAGCTTATCGCGCTTGAGCCCGCCGACTGCGGCTGCGACTCGGGCTCGGCGGGGGGCAGCCGTTCCTGCGCAACTTCTCAGGCCCAGTACCGTGGATGTATCGACGACACGCAACACAGGCCACGACGGACCGCACGGGAACTGGCCAGGGCAGTGGACAACGGTCGCAACGTCAGCGCCGCGCTGCGGCATCTGAACGGTCATACATCCGATCCCGACACCCAGGGGATCGCCGACGCGCTTGCGCGATTTCTGGTCGCGCGCTGCGATTCGCATCACGCCGGTTGGCGAGCCGTTCGCCAGGTGGTGGTCGATTCGGCTGCTGACGCGCCATGGGAGAAGTGCGCGCGACGCGCTGTGCCGATGGTCGCCGACGATCTCATCGCCCTCGCCGGCACCCCCGGGCGAACTGGGTTGCCTCAGGCCCAGCACATCGCCGCTCAGCGCCGAGCCGAACAGATCGCTTCCCACGTAGACCAAGCCGCGGTTCTCGCGGGCCTGGGACTGAGATGCCCAGTGACGACTCCCGATCGTTGGCGCGTGGCACTGAGCTCCGCGGTACGGGCCCGCTCGCGCGAGCAGGTCGCTCGCGCGGTCGATCGCTCGTTGCACGCTGATTGAGACCAGCTCGGCCACGCGGGACTCCAGTACCTCGACTACCTCAGCCAAACGGTCGCCTGGTGACGGAGGGTGATCGCGATATCACTCCGGTAGCTGCACCCGCTGGGCTCGATGCAGGTTCGTCATTCGCGTGGGCAGAACAAACTCTCGATAGCCGAGTTGCGGGCCTTGGCGTTTTTCGAACTTGCCCAGTCGAGTGTCTGGCACCTCGATCTCCACCCAGATCGCGCCTTCTGCGGCTGCGCCGGGCTGCGGATGGTCGACCCAGACGAGGAAGTCACCGTAGAGCGCCCCGCGTTCGGCCTGGTCGGCTTGCGCAGCGGACAGCGGCGTAAAGAGCCTCACCGGACCCAACTTATCGGTCACGGACGCACAACGCACTCGTAGAACACAGCTCGAACGTTGGAACCATTCTCGGCCTGCCAGGGGTTATATGGGGTGATGGATGATTTCGACGACTTCGTCGCCGACAACCTCGAGCAACTGCTGAGGACGGCTTACGTCATCACATGGGACGCAGGCGAGGCCGAGGATCTCGTGCAGGAGTGTCTCTTCAAGGTCGCGCGACGGTGGCCGCGCGTGCGCAAGATGGCGCAGCCGCGGGCGTACACGCGGCGGATCCTCGTCAACCTGGCGCTTGACGATTCCCGCAGCCTCTGGCTACGGGTTCGGCAGTGCCCCCGGCGGCGGCATATCGGCCGGCGGCACAGTGTCCGGCGGCCATTCTGGGGCGACTGGCGGCGCGTCCAGCAGCCAATCGCGGACGACCGTCAACAGCGCGGGCTCGTCGCAGTAGCGGCGCTGTAAGCGCCGGGGGTGGCAACCAAGCCACCCCCGGCAGAGCGTGTCGGCCGGGAGTGAAGATGTGGCAGGCCCCGAGGATCTCCTGGTTCTGCGAAGTCGAGACCGGGGGCGATCTGAGCTGGCCCCTGGCGAGCCGGCCGCGCGGCCCGGTGCTGCAGGTCCTAGCTGACCGGGCTGGACTCAGCGGGCTCCGAGCTGGACTCTGCGTCGAACTCCGAGGTGGGCTCTGAGATGATGGGCTCACCGTTCTCATCGAGCTGAATTTCAGCTTCCGCGGGAGCGTTCATGCGAGCAACCTTCCTTGCCTCCTTATCGAGGCGACGCTCACGGAGCTTGCGCTCGCGGTTGAGCTTGTTCATCGTGGTCTTCTGTTTGCTTGAGGCCATACTCGGCGCTCCTCTGTTGGGTTCTGAGCGCCGTCCCGGCGCGACGCCCGATCGGTCGCACCCAGCAGAGCCCGAGTGGGGTGACCGCTGTCGAGCTCTGGGGGCGCAACACACCAGCGCCGCTGAGGAACAACTGCCACAAGCTTCTTCGGCGACGGCCACGAAAAACGTTCGCGGCGCGTGGTCGAGCGCTCACTCGACCATAACTGACTGTAGCGGCAGCGCGCAAGAGCCATCTCAGCGCTGCCGGCCAATCAGCCAAGACGTCCGACGGGTGCGTTGGTTCGGAGTAGAGTCGGTTGAGAGCTGGGCCTGCGCCGTCCTTGTATAGGCGTCAACACCCCGGCTCAGCGGCTTCCCAGGTTTCTGGACGTAGGATCCCGGGACGCGGCACCGCAGAGGATGTGCGCGCAGGACGCACCCCGACGAGTACGTCGCCGGTCCGCTTCCGTTTGACGCTCGACAGGCATCCGTCCTGACTGCACCGCCGCTCAGGGACCGGCGAAAACGCCGCCGAACGAATCAAACCAAGGAGAGAGCATGGCAGCCAGAAGCAAGGTAACAGTGTCAACTGAACCCTCTAAGCGCACTCTCAGCACAACCGAACGGCGCGCGGCCCAGTTCGCCGAGGTCGCGAATAAGCAGGCAGAGCTGAAGCAAGAGGCAGCTGACCGACGCGCCCGGCAGACTCCAAAGCCGAGCTGAGTCGTGGTTCAGGCGCGCTCTGCATCCTGCACCAGCAGCGCGATCTGAACGCGATCGTCGGCTAGCTGCTGCTACCGACGGTCTGGCGCGCAACTGCTCAAGGATCACTCGTGGCGCGGGCACGCCGCAGAACAGCACCCCGACCAGCTTCCGTCAGTGGGCGCAGGAGACACTGAAGCCCGCGATCCTCGGCTAGCGAGGAGCGATTACCAGTCCATCCCCACTTTCAATTTATACCTGGTCCGGGGCCCTCATGAGGCCGTGCCTCGTGCCGCATAATCGCCCGCCACAAGCCGCAATCGCGAGAAGAGGAGCAGCGGAATGGGCAAGAGAGAGCGTGCGGTGGTCATCGCCGGAGGAGGTCCGACCGGGATGATGCTGGCGGCCGAGTTGACGCTGGCGAAGGTCGACGTCGCGATCATCGAGCGGCGTCCCGATCATGTGCTTGTCGGCTCACGGGCCGGCGGTTTTCACTCGCGCACGATCGAGGTGCTGGATCAGCGGGGGGTCGCCGATCGGTTTCTTGCGGAGGGTCAGGTGGCTCAGGCCACGATGTTCGCCACGACCTTGTTGGACATGAGCGACTTTCCGACCCGTCACCCCTATGCGCTTGGGATCTGGCAGAACAAGATCGAGGCGATCATGGCCACCTGGATCGCCGAGCTGGGCGTGAAGATCTACTACGGCTCTGAGGTGACGGACTTCAGCCAGGACGACAGCGGCGTCGACGTCGCGCTCGCCGACGGCCAGACGCTCCGTGCCCAGTATCTCGTCGGGTGCGATGGCGGACGCAGCCTCATCCGTAGGGCGGCCGGCATCAACTTCCCGGGGTGGGACCCGACCAGGAGCACCCTGATCGCCGAGGTCGAGGTGACCGAGGAGCCGCCGCGGGGGATGCGTCACGACGCAGCCGGCGTCCACGCCCTCCAACGCTTGGAGGATGGAAGGACCTTCCGGGCTATCGTCGGCGAGCAACAGCTTGGGCCCAGTAGCGAGCCCGCCTTGGCCGACCTCAGCGAAGCGCTCACCGCCGTCTACGACACCGACTTCGGGGTCCACAACCCCACCTGGATCTCGAGGTTCACCGACATGACCCGTCAGGCGGCGGCCTACCGCGCTGGACGGGTCCTACTCGCAGGGGACTCGGCGCACATCCACTACCCGGCGGGTGGGCAGGGCATCAGTCTCGGCGTACAGGATGCGGTGAATCTGGGATGGAAGCTGGCGCAGGTCGTCAACGGCACATCCCCGGAGGACCTCTTGGAGACCTACCACGAGGAACGTCACCCGATCGCAGCCCGCGGGCTGCGATTCACCATCGCTCAGGCTCTGCTTCACCGCGCTGACGAGCGCATGAAGGCCTTGGTCGATGAGCTGTCGGAGCTCGTGAAGATGGAAGAGCCGCGTAAGCACATCGCGGGGCTGCTCAGTGGTCTGGACATCCACTACGACCTGGGCGAAGGACATCCGCTGCTCGGACGCCGCATGCCCGATCTGGACCTCGTGAGGGCCGACGGGCCGCTCCGAGTCTTCGAGCTGCTGCACGATGCCCGACCGCTGCTGCTCAACCTCGGCGAGCCAGGGGTGCTCGACACAGGCCTGTGGGCCGATCGGGTCCAGATGATCGACGCCAGCTACGCCGGGGAGTGGGAGCTTCCGGTAGTCGGGGCGGTTGCCGCCCCGACAGCGGTGCTCGTTCGCCCAGACGGATACGTTGCGTGGGTGGGGGACGCAAGCGACCTGGGACTCACGGACGCGCTCACCACCTGGTTCGGACCAGCCACAGCCCAAATCCGGGCACGGGACTGGTAGAACACAGCGGTGGCTCCGGATGCGTCGGCAATTGGTTGCGTCGGTCGGCTGACTGTCGCCACGCGCGGGGCCGACGGCCCGGGCGAGGTGCTGATATCGGTTCGTGGCGGCACCGAGGAGTATCTGGCGTGGTCCGAGAAACCACTGCCGCGGGGGGCGACCGTGTTGGTTTTCGACACACGCGGTGAGCGGTCGCTCGATGTGATGGAATGGACCGATTCTTCGGATGACCCCGACGGGGCGCCGATCACCACTTAGTCCCTCGAGGAGGCTGTGATGTTTGGCTACCGGGTACCTGCTCCTGACGAAGCGATGCTGATCTCTGGCGGTAAGGCCGACCGCGACGGGACACCGTTCCGGGTGGTCACCGGCCATGGTGCCTTTGCGATGCCGTTCACGCGCTCAGTCACGTTCCTGACGTTGGCGATGCGTGAGGCGGAGGTGGCTGAACAATGCGTGACCAAGCAGGGGATCACCCTGGAGGTCAAGGCGGTGATCGCGTTCAAGGTCGGCAATGACGAGGAAAGCATCGTCAACGCGGCGCAGCGGTTCCTCTCGGATCAGGATCAGATGCAGATCTTGGCGGGCAGGATCTTCGCGGGGCACCTGCGCTCGATCGTCGGTTCGATGACGGTGGAGGAGATTGTCACCGAACGCCAGAAGCTCGCGACCGAGGTCCTAGATGGGTCGAAGGCTGAGATGGTGAAGATGGGCCTGATCGTCGACTCGCTGCAGATTCAGTCGATCGACGATCTTGGCGCCGGATACATCACGGCGATGGCAGCACCCCATAACGCAGCGATCCAGCGGCAGGCGAAGATCGCGCAGGCTCAGGCCGACCAGGCGGCGGCTGAGGCCGAGCAGCAGTCCCAGCGCCAGCAGGCCGAATACGCACGGCAGACAGCGGTCGTGCAAGCCCAGTACAAGGCTGAGATTGACAAGGCCCAGGCAGAAGCCGCGCAGTCGGGACCGCTTGCTCAGGCCAGCGCCCAGCGCGAGGTAATCGTCACGCAGACTGAGCTTGCGGAGCGCCAGGCAAAGCTTCGCCAGCAGCAATTGGTGGCTGAGGTCGTGAAGCCCGCAGAGGCGGACGCTGAGAGGGTCCGGGTGCTCGCGAGGGCGGACGCTGAGCGCATGACGATTCAGGCCGAGGCAGCAGCGTCCAACAATAGGGTCGCGTTGGATCGGATGTTGATCGACCAACTGCCGCAGATCGTCAAAGAGGCCGCGGCAGGCCTGGCGAACGCCAACATCAATGTCCTGAACGGCGCTGACGGCCTCGGGGAGATCGCCGCAGGCCTCGTCGGCCAGGGCTTGACGATCTTCGATTCGGTCAGGCAGAACCTGGCCAGTAGCCGCGAAGCTAGCGAGGCCGTGGCACCGCTCAGCGCTCCGGTCGGCGACAGCGACGGCGACGGCGACAAAGCTGAGTAGCACGCATCGGCGTCGCCTGGCACGGTGAGCCGTGGAGTCTGATCAAGACCCGAGCCCTGGCCTTCCGATTCCCGACGTCGTTGTCGACACGGACGATCGATGCCCCCAGCCATCGATGCGCCGATCAACCTGAGTTTCCGACATCCCAGACCACGGCCGCTCCGAGCCACGCCTCACCGCAGCTGACGTGATGACCGCTGCCGAGGTCGCCGAGCTCCTCGGAGTGCCCATCTCGACAGTTCATCACTGGGCGAGAGAACGAACCATCCCGAGCCGCAAAATCGGGCGCCGCCGCATCTTCGTTCGCCCAAAGCTCGAAGCGATGCTGCTCTCCGACGACCGCTGAATCGGCGCATAGTCCAGCCGTTTGGTACCCACGGGTGGTACCCACGGGCCGTTTCTCGTTCACAGAAAACGGTCCCCGGAACCCAAAAGAACCGCCTTTGCAGGCGGTTCTTCAAGCGGGAGCGACGGGACTCGAACCCGCGACCTCCGACGTGACAGAACGCCGCTCAAACCGGGGTTTCCCCCGCAAATAGGCAACTCGCCTGGGTTTTGGACACCGCCAAGTCACCGTTTCCAGTTTCGAGTTGGTCGGCAAGGCGAATTTGGCAGCGAGTGGTGGAAGCACAGACCAGGAAGTATCCCGCTTATGGCGGACACTGAGCGCCTCTCCGGGCCTGCCGACGTGAGGTTTCAGGCAGCGCTGCGGCGGGCCTGGCACACGGCGTGAACTTCTTCAAGCGCGATCCGGTCTGCCTCATCCGCTGCAACCGTTCCGGCTGCGCGAGCGCAGAGCCCGGAACCTCGATGCTCGCGCGTGCGATTGCTGATCGAGAGTCAGGCAGTGGTCTTCTCGGCGTAGCGCTGCCGCGCGGCCTGGCGGGATACCCCGAGCGCAACAGCGATCCGGTTCCAGGAGTGGCCATGCCCACGCGCGATCTGTACAGCCTCACGCAGCCTTGCCTCTTCGGCACGCATTGCGTTGGCCGCAGTGGCTATTTCGCGTAGGTCACTGACATCCTCGAGCTTGGCGGGCTCAAGCGCGTCCGCCCACTGCTCAAACCGGGCGGCAGCGTCGTTGATCTCCTCGTCGGTGTGCTTATTCATGATGATCACCGTCCTCTACGGCAGAACCTTCGGTCGGGCTGGCATGGCATGAATGACGACAGGGTCCTCGCCTTCCAGATCAAGGACACCGATC
>Ga0224557_1001929_pt1 | contig 18725 bp, 19 predicted proteins | sample 714S31014metaG_FD_180677 | JGI IMG/M metagenome (GOLD analysis project Ga0224557, IMG submission 180677) | Peat soil microbial communities from Stordalen Mire, Sweden - 717 S3 10-14 | ecosystem: Environmental > Terrestrial > Soil > Wetlands > Peat | place: Sweden: Norrbotten County, Stordalen...
CCGAAGCTGCCAACGCAGCGGAAGAACTGCTTGTCTTGCTTGTGTTCATCAAAGTGAGATTTCTTTCCCCGCCCTACAGTAATTGTTGAGGGTCTACTTGTCTCACTCATCTTGGCACAGAGGGTTCCCGCAATGGGCGCTCCGAACTCCGCTAGAGCTGCAAAAACAGCTTTGGCGTTCTCAGCGTCGGTACGAATCCACAGGTCGATGTCCTTCGTTGTGCGAGGTTCGGAGTAGGCGCCGAATGCATAGCCTCCGACGACGAGATACTTAACCCCGTGCGCGTTGAACGCTTCCAGGATCTCTCGAAAGTCCTTGCTCATCATTGGCAGGCGCTCCTTTGAAGGCTGCCGCAAAGGCATATGCTTCCTGGCTAAGTTCGGAGATGGCAACAAGCCGATCACCGATCGGCAGACTGTTCCAATAACGATAGGTCTCGGCTTGTTCCTCTTCGGGATCGGTGACGCGGCGGATCGTCTTATCCATTGGATATTCTCCGAATGCCTTTGATCCTACTGCAGCAGCGTCCCCTGCTCGCCCTCGTGGTTGCCGTTTCCGTTGCCGTTCAGTTCCTCCGGTGGGATGATGACCGCGGCGGCGACTTTGTCCTCAGGCTCGAGGTTGAGAAGCCGGACGCCTTGCGTGGCCCGCCCGGCTGAGCGGACCGTCTTGGTGTCGATGCGGATGATCTTGCCGAACTGGCTGATCACCATCAGTTCCGACTTGTCGTCGACAAGCTGGATCGAGCTGACCCGGCCCACGCGCTCGGTGACGGAGAGGTTCTTGACGCCCTTGCCGCCGCGCGTTTGCAGGCGATACTCCTCCACATTGGTGCGCTTACCAAAGCCGTTTTCGGTGACCGAAAGAATGCGGTACGCGCCCGCGGCGTGCTCCTTGGGCGTGACCGCGACGCCCACCACGTAGTCGTTCTTGACGAGGGCGATGCCGCGCACGCCGTAAGCCGGACGGCCCATGGAGCGCACGTCGCCCTCTTCAAAGCGAATCGCCATGCCCATGTGCGTGGCCAGAAAGACCACCTGCGAGCCGTCGGTAATGCGCGCCGCCACTAATTCATCATCGGTATCGATGCCGATGGCGATGATGCCGCGCGACATCACGTTCGAGAAGTCCTTGAGCGGCGTCTTCTTCACGGTGCCCTTTTGCGTGGCGAAGAAAACGTATTTGCCTTCTTCCTCAAGATTGCGGACAGGGAGAATGGCGCGGACCGTTTCTCCGGTTTGCAAGTCGAGCAGGCTCTGCATCGACTTGCCCTTGCCCGCCGCGCTCACGTCGGGAATCTCGTAGACCTTGAGCCAGTAGACGCGACCCATGTTGGTGAAGCAGAGCAGGTAGGCGTGCGTGGAATCGACGATGAGCTGCGCGACAAAATCCTCCTCGCGCGTCTTCATGCCCATGCGTCCCGTGCCGCCGCGGCGCTGCTGGCGGTAGATGGAGATAGGCGTGCGCTTGAGGTAGCCCTGGTGGCTCACCGTCACGGCAACCTGCTCGTCGGCGATCAGGTCTTCAAGCTGGAGCTCCGCGCTCTCGTCCACAATCTCGGTGCGGCGCTTGTCGCCGTACTTCGCGCGGACCTCTTCAAGCTCACCCACAATCACGGCGCGCAGCTTCTTTTCGCTGCCCAGGATCTCCTCGTACTCGGCGATTCTTGCTCTGATCTCGGATAATTCTTTCAGGATTTCATCGACCGAGAGCTGGGTGAGCCGGTAGAGCTGCAATTCCAGAATCGCATCGACCTGGCGCAGCGTCAGCCCTTTTTCCTCGTGCGGCCCCGGCTCGCGGTCGAGGCGGATGACGATGTCCTTGCCCTTGCCCCACGCGTACAGGTTCTCGCGAGCGTCCGCGCGCGAGTTCGATGCGCGGATGATCCTGATCACGGTGTCGAGATTGTCGAGCGCAATCTTCAGGCCTTCCAGAATGTGCTCGCGCTCGCGGGCCTTGCGCAGCAGGTAGACCGTGCGCCGCTGCACCACGTCGATGCGGTGGTCGATGAAAAGCTGGATGGCATCGGCCAGGCCCAATTCCTTCGGCTGGCCGTTGGTGACGGCCAGGAAGATCATGGAGAAGCTCTCCTGAAGCTGCGTGTGCTTGTAGAGCTGGTTCAGCACAATCTCCGGCTGCGCGCCGCGCTTCAGGCCGATCACGAATCTCATGCCGTCGCGGTCGCTCTCGTCGCGCGTGCGGTCCTGGCCGATGTCGATGTCGGTGACGATTTTGTTTTCGACCAGCTCGGCGATGCGCTTGAAGAGCGTGGACTTGTTGACCTGGTAAGGCAGCTCGGTGACTACCAGCGCCTTCAGCTCCTTGGTCACGGTCTCCGTGGCCACGCGCGCGCGCATCAGGAAGCGGCCGCGTCCGGTGCGGTAGGCATCCACGATTCCCGTGCGGCCGTAGAGAATGCCGGCGGTCGGGAAGTCGGGCCCGTGCACGTGCTTCAGCACTTCGGCCAGTCCGCCCTTGGGGTTCTTCACCAGCGCGATGGTTGCGTTCAGCACCTCAGTCAAGTTATGCGGCGGAATGTTGGTCGCCATGCCCACGGCAATGCCGCTCGATCCGTTCACGATCAGGTTCGGAATCCGCGTGGGCAGGACCGACGGCTCAACCGTGGACTCGTCGTAGTTGGGCACGAAGTCCACGGTTTCCATATCGATGTTGGCCATCAACTCGCCGGCAACGCGCTCCATGCGGCACTCGGTGTAGCGCATTGCCGCGGGCGGATCGCCGTCCACCGAGCCGAAGTTGCCCTGCCCGTCCACCAGCGGATAGCGCAAGGAAAACGGCTGCGCCATGCGCACCAGCGTGTCGTAAATGGCGGAGTCGCCGTGAGGGTGGTAGACGCCCATGCATTGGCCCACGACCTTGGCGCACTTGGTGTACTTCTTGTTGTGCTCCAGGCCCATCTCGCTCATGGTGTAGAGCACGCGGCGGTGCACGGGCTTCAAGCCGTCGCGAGCGTCGGGCAGCGCGCGCCCGATGATCACCGACATCGCGTAGTCGAGATAGGAGCGGCGCATCTCCTCTTCGATGTTGATGGGAATGAGGTTCGTGCCGCCGGGAGGGTTCGCTCCGCCGAGAGGAAGCTGGGGATTCTGATCGTCTGCCATAGGCTTTTTCGAGGGCGTGCAGGAAGGCGGCAAAAAGTCCGGAAAAAGCAGGGCCGGATCCGCAGCTCATCGCTACTATTTTAGAGGTTCGAGGCGGCTTTTTGCAAGGGTTGAATGTGGAAATAAGCCTTTATTTTTCTTTCAATTACAGGAGTCTTCCATTTGCGATCCCGAGGCTCTCTCGACTCAGGCGGCAAGGCGCTTGCTTGTCTTCGCTCCTGCGGTCCGTCTGGAGCCCTTGGGAGTCCGTTTCGTGGGCTTTGGGGCCTCACGCTTTTCCCCGAATCCCGACAAAACCACCGGCGCCCGGTCGGGAAACTCAACGATCAGCGACAGCTTTCCTCCCAACCCCTCCACATAGTTTCGCAGCGTGGAAAGATAGAGATCCGTGCGCTTCTCGATCCGCGAAATGCCCTCCTGACCTATTTTGAGTTTTTTGGAGAGCCGTGCCTGGGTGAGCTTGCGCAGGCCGCGCATCTCGCGCAGGTTGATTTCCTGGCGAATCTCGTCGGCACGCTTAAAGATCCGGGTGCGCCGCTCTTCCGGCATTTGATTCAGGATTTCTTCCAATGTCACTGTCATTTCGATGTCCTCCCTTGCATCCGAAGCGTTTGCAAATGACGGTCGAACCGCCTATCCGCCACCGCGATCAGGTCACGGTAGAACCGTCGTTGCGAAATTCCCGCCTTGTTTCCCGCAACGAGTAGAACCGCCTTTCGCTCCGGGTCGAACGCAAAGGCAATCCGCCATACGCCACCATCAGCCCGAAAGCGCAACTCCTTCATGTTCGCATGTCGGGAACCGTTTAGGGTGTCCACCAATGGCCTACCCAGGAGCGGCCCCATTTCGCGGAGGTTCACCGTTAAGGCGAGCAGTTCGTCCTGAACCGCCTCTGGAAGTGCCTCATACTCTGCAACAAATTCGACGTGGAGATCTACTCTCCACTCGTCACTATTATGCTCCACAATGCCTAATGTCTTCAAGTGCATTTTCTGTTCCTACACCAATCCCGGCAGGCTCAACATGCATAGCACCGCCTGCAAGGCGACCATCGCCGCCGCCGCGCCCAGCGCCCAGCGTCCGCGCGGGCCGTCGTAGGCGTCGGCGAAGACGCCGCCCACAAAGGTCAGCAGAAATGGCTGCGCCCAGAGCCACGGGCTGCCCGCAGAGCCGGTCATCACGAGCACAAAGCAAACCAAAGCGCAAAGCAGCGGAGCTGTGTTGCCGAAGTAGCGCGATCGGCGCGCGCCCAGATAGAGCACCAGTGCGGCGAACGCGGCCACCGCGATGCCGGCATTCGGGAGCGCGCCGAAAAAGCGCCGGGCCGGGTCCAGCGAAAACCACAGGAAGCCCGCCGCGGAGCGAAAGACGTAGCTCGACGCGTCGGGCGAAAAGCCGTAGCAGGCAAACACCAGCACGAGCGCGCCGGCCCCGGCTGCCAGCACCACGGGCAGCGTCTGGCTCCTGCGGCCCTCCGCCACCCAAAGCATGGCCGCCAGGCCCAGCAGCGCGGCCAGGGGAAGCGCCACAATGTGCGCGGCCGCCGCCACGCCGAGAATCGCCGTGAGCAGAACGACGCGCGGACGCCATTTGGCAACCGGCCCTTGCATGGCGTGGGCGACGCCGATCGATGTGTAGACGCCGCCAAAGACGCCCAGCGCGGCCAGCACCTCGGGGTTGGGCGTGACGCAGGCCCGCAGCACCGCGGGCGAGAAGCAGTAGAGCCCGAGCGCCGTGTAGCCGCCCAGATTGCCATAGAGCCGCCGCGTGACCCACCAGATGCATCCGCCCAGCAGAAAGCCTGCAAAGAGAAACGGCAGCCGCATCAGCAGCAGGATGTGCGTCATCTGATGGCGCAGCTCCCATGTGCTCAGCTCCGATCCAGAGCTTTGCACTACGCGATTCTCCGGCTTGCGCTCGAGGTCGAGCCCGCGCTCGGCCAGAAGATTCAGCGTGAGCGGAAGCCCCGCCAGCCGGTAGGCAAGAATGCCGTCGTGGATGTTGCCGCAGGAGGTGTAATAGCCGGCCAGAGGCGAGGGCTTCTCCCAGGTCTCGCGTCCGCAGCGCGCGTACTGGTAGTCGAGGTCGGTCAGTGTCTGGCGGGTAACCAGCCAGAATCCCTGGAGGAGAAAGAGCGCCAGCAGTCCCGCCGCGATGCGTTGCGGCAGATTGAAGCGAAAGCGGCGAAGGGCTTGAAACCGGTGGGTCATGCGAATCGAGCAGACGTTAACAGTCTAAACGCTGGTTCACGGAGTTCTCAGTTTCTCACAGCCGGAGAGCCGTTTCGGTGCTATCCTCCTCTGCAAGGGCTTGCGCATGAGCAGATTTTTCACTCTTGGCCACTCGAACCACGATCTGGAGGCTTTGCTTGCCCTCCTCCGCCAGCACGAGGTCGAGGTGGTGGTCGATACGCGCAGTTCGCCCTACTCGAAGTATGTCCCGCAGTTCGACAAGGAACTCTTGCAGCGTTCCTTAGAGGAAACTGGAGTCCGCTACCTCTTCCTTGGCGCGGAACTGGGCGGCCGCCCGGCCAACCCCGCCTACTACGACGCCAAAGGCCGCGTCCTCTACAGCCGGCTCCGCGACGACGCCCGCTTCCAGGCAGCCATTGTGCGCCTGGAGTCCGGCATGGAGCGCTTCTGCGTGGCCCTGGTTTGCGGCGAGGAAGACCCCGCTCACTGCCATCGCCGCCTGCTCATCGGCCGCGTGCTCGCCGAGCGCGGCCACACCATGATTCACATTCGCGGCGACGGCCGCCTGGAATCCGACGAAATGGTCGCCGCGGCCTCCGGGAAGTCGCTCCTCGACGCTCAGGGAGAGCTTTTTGCGGAAATCGAAGAGGATAAATGGAGATCTACAGCATCGGTTTTACCCAAAAATGCGCCGGCGAGTTCTTCGGCGCATTGAAGGCCGCCGGCATAGAACGCCTGCTCGATGTGCGGTTGAATAACACTTCGCAACTTGCGGGCTTCGCAAAACAATCCGACCTCAAATACTTTCTTGAGGAGATTTGTGGCGCCGTGTATGAGCGTGAACCCCTCCTTGCGCCCACGCAGGAGATTCTCGACGCATTTAAGAAACAAAAGGGGAGCTGGGAAACCTACACGGAGGCCTATCTTGCGTTGATACAGTCGCGAAAGGTCGAGTCGGCCATTTCACAGGAAAGCTTTCAAAGACGAACAGTCTTATTGTGCAGCGAAGCATCCGCCGAGCATTGCCATCGCAGATTGGCGCTCGAATACCTGCAGCAGCACTGGAACGATGTAGTCATTCATCATCTCTAGATCTGAGTTCCGGAGGGTTGTCAGCTCTATGAGTGTCGACCGGGTTCTCTGTCTTGCGAACTCCTATAAACACAACCACCGGTGTGTTGCCGGGATCGATCTCGCAACCAAGCGATGGGTCCGGCTTGTCGGCAGAAAGATCGCGGGTTGCCTGACCGTCGAGCAAACTCGCTACGAGAACGGTACCGAGGCTGCACTGCTCGATCTGTTTGAAGCGGAGATCGGGGAGAGTTGCGGGTCAAACAGCCACCCGGAAGACGTATTCGCGGCGGAAGGGAGGTGGCATCGCGTGCGTCGCTTCGACGAGCCGCGCGACAAGCTATTTCTTGAGAATCTCGCGAGCAAGCGCCCAGTTCTTTTTGCGGATTACGGCGACAGAATTCATGTCGACAAGTTTGCCAACGCCCCAGCCACCCACTCTCTTGAGCTTGTTCAACCCGACGACCTGAGGTGGTGGATTCGCGAAGAAAACAGCAAGCGCCGCAATCGCGCGCTGTTCCGCCTGAATTACGGTAGCCGCCCGCGCTACGATCTGGCCGTCACAGATCCGCAATGGCTCAATCTGCTGAATTTTCTGCCTGCCGGAATCTACCCGCATTCTCTCTTCTTCAAGGACAAACTGCCCGTCACTCTCCTGACGGTGAGCCTCAGCGAGCCGTTCGAGAACTTTCATTACAAACTGGTGGCTGGGGTCGTCAACCTCCCGGCTTGAAAGCATTCGTCGCCGCTCTGCCGGATGCCTGCCCTTCGCGCGCCCAAAAAGAAAGCCGCCCCGAAGGGCGGCTTTCCGTGAGTGGACGTGGCGGTTAGTTGAAGATGACGCCAACGGTGACGTTGGTATTTGGGACGGTGGCTGAGTATGGGGTGCCGGTGTCATCGATGTATATACCGGTAACGCTAAGAGGCGCTACGCAGTAGTTTGGTCCATTCGCGGTCCAGAGGATCGGCCCGGTAAGGAGATTGCCGTGGGAATCACTCGGGGCGCAACTGGTGGACCAGCCTCCGAACGTCCCCGTCCCCGCCCCCACCTGTTGCGCCTCTATCAGTACGCCTGGCGTCGTGCCGGTGAGCGGAGGCGCAACGGTGTTTTCCGGGTAGGTTGCTGTGCATACAGAACCGCCGGCGCCACCGCTCAGGGCCCAACCGGGGCCGCAGTGGAGCACATTTGGCGTAGCGGTGGCCGAAGCAGCAGTCACATACCAATTCGTAGTGTTCACGCCTTCGTTGAAAATCGTAAGCGTCGAAAGAAGCGGCTGAGGCGGTTCCTCACCGGGATAACACGTGGCGGTCGTGGCGCCCGCCGCAGGAAGAGCCTGGGGGCAGCTAAAGGTAGCCTGCGCGGTCTGGATCGTTCCATTGGTGGGATCTAAGGGATTGTTATCTTCGCTCATTACTTCCGCAACGATGGTGGCCTGTCCACTCGCATAGGCAGTAACGATCCCGCCGCTGGCCCCGAGATTTGCCCCTGTACTTGCCGTACCGCAGTTCGAGCCTGTGCTGTTGGTGCCGGCGGCGGAACTGTTGCTGACGGGAAACGCCTCCGGCAAGGTTGAGATCCAAAGGGTGCATGGATCGTTGGTCACATCCCGGACGTAGGGAGGCGTCGCGTACGTCGCGATCGCAAGGAATTGTCCGGTCAACTGGAAGTCGCCCACCGCGATCGCGCCGGGAATGACGGTGAGCGAAAGAATGGGCAAGGCCGGAGTCGTACTTGTCCCGGTAACGGCCGCCGTACCGGAAACGATGGACTTGTCCTGGTTTTGCACCTCTACTGTAATCGTGCTTGGGCCCACGCCCGCATCCGTCACCACTCCATTGCCAGCGGTCAGTCCTGATGTGACCGTCACGTGCGTTAGATCGCTCGACAACCATGTCGTATTCGGCAAATTGGTTACATCTTGCTGGAGGCCGGTGCCTCCCTGGGTGGCCAGCGCAGTCAAGTTGGCCGATCCTCCGGCCGCTAGCGACTCGCTGCCGGGAACGATCGTCACCGCCGTGAACTGCTCCGCCAGACCCGCACTGACCGAAAACGTCCCTGTCCCTGTCACGGTGCTTCCGCCGCTTGGATTCGTGTACTCAGCGATGATGGCGTCGCTGCCTTGACTCACCGCCGTAGCAAAGCCTGTAGTGGCGCCGATGGTGGCAATCTGCTGGCTGGCCGATTTCCAAGTCACTGCGGTGGTCAGGTCCGTTGTCGCCCCGGTGCTCGAGGTTCCAATCGCGAGGAACTGGGTGGTGTCGCCGGGGATTGCCACCGACTGAGAACTCGGAATCACGCTCAGCGACGTAATTCCCCCGATGGTGCCGATTCCCGTCGTGCCGCCGGCCACCGTCACCGCCGCCGTCGCTGAAATGAGGCCCGTGTACCCGTTCATGGACGCCGTGATCGTCGTGGTCCCCGAGGTCAGAGCAGTCACCAGGCCGGGGGTAGTGTTGCTGACGGACGCTACCGCGGGATTACTCGACGTCCATTTCGCCTGGGCAGTATCGTCCTGTGTCGTCGAAGGGTGGCCGCTTCCGTGGCCCACCGTTCCTATGGCCGTGAGCTGCAAGGTCTGGTTCACCGTCAGCGATGCCGTAGAGGGCGAAATCGACAGGGTATCCACCAAAGGATTCGAGCATCCGGCGAAGGGCAGCGCCAGTGCAACCAGAAGGAGCGCCCAGGGTGAGAATCGATTATGCATGACTTACCTCCGGAGTCTGCGTTAGCTTTGACGGCGACACAACGGCGTCATGGCAGACTCTCGCCGGTTCTACGCCACCAAGTATATGGCAGTGAAACCAGCGGCTTTGTGGCGCGGGACGCTATACTTTCGCATTCCGCACCAAGACAGTCAATATACCACTGCTCGCAGCCTTTTGCTTGAGCGACCGGTCTATTCGTTGCATGTGCCTGCGCTTTGCCGCAGCCACTGGGAAAGGCTACACTTCTCCTCAGCATGGCCATCGCCCGCGACAACTCTCCGGAACGCCTGGTCAGCGCCGCGCGCGCCGACGAGGAACAGGGGTTTGAACTCAAGTTGCGCCCGCGCTGGCTGCGCGAGTTCATCGGGCAATCCAAAGCCAAAGAGCAGCTCTCGATCGCCCTCGAAGCGGCCAAGTCCCGCGGCGAAGCCCTCGACCACGTGCTGCTCTTCGGCCCGCCCGGCCTCGGTAAAACCACGCTCGCCACCATCATCGCCAACGAGCTCGACGTCGGCTTCCAGCAAACCTCCGGTCCGGCCCTCGTCATTCAGGGCGACCTGACCGCCATCCTCACCAATCTGCGCGAGCGCCAGGTTCTCTTCCTCGACGAGATTCACCGCCTGCAAGCGGTGCTCGAAGAAAAGCTCTACACCGCGCTCGAGGACTACAAGCTCGACATCATCATCGGCCAGGGACCGGCGGCGCGCACCCACGTGATGGAGATCAGGCCCTTCACCTTCATCGGGGCCACCACGCGCCCCGGCCTGCTCTCGTCGCCCTTGCGCTCGCGCTTCGGCATTCTGCTGCGCCTGGAGTTCTACACCGAAGAGGAGCTGCGCATTATCGTCGAGCGCTCCGCCGAGGTGCTGCAGATCCCCATCGATCGCGACGGCGCGGCGGAGATTGCGCTGCGTTCCCGCGGCACGCCGCGCATCGCCAACCGCCTGCTGCGCCGCGTGCGCGACTACGCCCAGGTGCGCGGCTCGGGCTCCATCGACCTCCCCACGGCCAATGCGGCGTTGACGCTGCTGGAAGTCGATGCGCACGGCTTCGACGAAATCGACCGCCGGTTGATGCTGACCATCATGCAGAAATACGATGGCGGCCCAGTAGGCCTGGGCACATTGGCCGCCACGCTCGCCGAGGAAGAAGACGCGCTCGAAGAGGTCTACGAGCCGTTCCTGATTCAGATTGGTTTTCTGGATCGCACGCCGCGCGGCCGCGTGGCTACGCGCCTTGCCTACGAGCACTTCGGCATCGCGGCCCCCGGCCGCCAGACAGGTTTGTTTTAGAAGCGGCGAAGCAGGACCGCCGACCCTAACTCCGCTAGCTCCGCTAACACCGCTAACCCCGCTTAAGGAGAACAATCATGGCCCTCACCGAATCCACCATGCTCTCGCTCGGCACCGTCGCCCCCGACTTCTCGCTCACCGATGTCATTACCGGCAAGACCTTCGCCCGCGACGATTTTCGCGGCGAGAAGGGCCTGCTCGTGCTCTTCATCTGCGCCCATTGCCCCTACGTCCAGCACATCGAAGAATCCCTCGGCGAGCTCAGCGCCGACTACGCAGAAAAACCCCTCAACATTGTCGCCATCAGCTCGAACGACGCGACCACGCACCCGGCCGACAGTCCCGCCGGCCTCAAGCAGCAGGCCCTTGCGAACGGTTTCAGATTTCCCTACCTCTACGATGAGTCGCAGGCCGTAGCGCACGCTTACAAAGCCGCCTGCACGCCCGATCTTTATCTCTTCGACGCCGATTTCAAGCTCGTCTACCGCGGCCAGTACGACGCCAGCCGCCCCGGCAACGGAATTCCCGTGACAGGCAAGGATCTGCGCGCGGCTATCGATGCGGTCCTCGCAGGCAACCCCGTCCCCGCCGACCAGAAACCGTCGATCGGCTGCAACATCAAATGGAAGGCGTGAGAGAAAGCGGAGCTAGCGGAGTTAGCGGTGCTGGCGGAGCTAGCTGGAACGGCGGATTGCATGAGCTCCGCGAACGACGCGAACGCCGCTATTAGAGCGGAACCATGATTGCTGTACCCCAGAGCTCCGTGCCCCATCCTTGCGGCTTTTTTCTGTCGCAAGGGTGGGAGGCCACCATCGCTGGGTACAGCATCTCTGGTTCCGGTCTAGCGGCCGCATAAGCAATGTCCTGTCAGGCGCGCCGGAGGCGCAGCGTTTGTTAGCCCCGCGCTTCAGCGTGGGGTCAGCGAATTGAATAAATTTGCTCCGGAGTCCCGTAGGGACGGTGCAAGGGCGTTTTCATTTGCAGAAATCGATAGATGGTACGGCGACCGGCGTGAGCCCCGCTAACTCCGCTAACTCCGCCAACTCCGCTAGCTCCGCCAACCCCGCTGCCCTTACGCCCCCACCGGCGCAGGCGAGAGCCCGGAAAGCAACTCCCGAATCTCCAGCAGAACCTCGTCGGGCCGCGATGTCTTCAAAGGCAGCTTCAGCACGCCCTGCGGCGTGAACTGCGCGCCGCGCTTGGCATTGCGCGCCACCAGTTGCATCAAGTGCGCAGGATCGACCGCGGCATTTTCGGTGAAGCGAATCTGCAGCTCGCCGCGCTTGCGGTCGATCTGCGCCACGCCTATGCGCTCGCACTCCAGGCGCAACTCGGCCGCCTCTAGCAAATAAACAGTGGGGTCGGGCAGCGCGCCGTAACGGTCTTGCATCTCGGCGCGAAGCTCCTGAATCGCGGCCTCGCTGATCGCGCCGGCAATCTTCTTGTAGAGCCGCAGGCGCTGGTTTTCTTCGGGCACGTAGCTCTCGTCGATGCGCAGCGTGATGCCGAGGTTGAGCTGTGTGGCCGGCCGCTCCTCGCTGCCCTCGCCTTTCAATTCTTTCACTGCTGCCTCAAGCATCGTTGTATACAGCTCAAATCCCACGGCCTCGATGTGGCCGCTCTGCTCGCCGCCGAGCATGTTGCCCGCGCCGCGCAGTTCGAGATCCAGCGCCGCAATCTTGAATCCCGCGCCCAGGTCGGAGAACTCTTTGAGCGCCGCCAGCCGCCGCCGCGCAATCTCCGTCAACTCGTTCTCAGGCGGAATCAGCAGGTACGCATACGCTCTTCGATTCGAGCGCCCCACGCGTCCGCGCAATTGGTAAAGCTCGCTCAATCCGTGCCGCTCCGCGCGATTGATCAGGATTGTGTTCGCCAGCGGAATGTCGAGCCCATTCTCGATGATGGTCGTCGCCACCAGTACATCGAACTCGTGGCGCATGAAGGCGAGCATCACCTTTTCGAGATCGCTTTCGCCCATCTGCCCGTGCGCCACGGCCACGCGCGCCGCCGGCACAAGCTCCTGAATGCGCGCGGCGATTTCGTAAATGGATTCCACGCGGTTGTGCACGAAAAACACCTGCCCGCCACGCTCCAGCTCCAACTCGACAGCCGGCCGGATCAGCTTCTCGTCAAACTTCGCCACCACGGTTTGAATCGCCATGCGGTCCTTGGGCGGCGTTTCGATCACGCTCATGTCGCGCAGCCCCACCAGCGACATGTGCAGCGTGCGCGGAATCGGCGTGGCGCTCATCGCCAGCACATCGATCTCCTTGCGCAACTGCTTCAGCCGCTCCTTGTGGCGCACGCCGAAGCGCTGCTCCTCGTCGACAACCAGCAGGCCCAGATCCTGAAATTTGATGTCCTTCGAAAGCAGCCGGTGCGTGCCGATCAGAATGTCCACCTTGCCGGTCGCCACGCGCTCCACAATGTCCTTCTGCTCCTTTGCAGTGCGGAAGCGCGAGATCATCTCGACGTTGATGGGGAACTGCGCGAAACGCTGCTTGAAGGTTTCGAAATGCTGGAAGCTCAGCACCGTGGTCGGCGTCAGCACCGCTACCTGCTTGCCGTCCTGCACCGCCTTGAAGGCCGCGCGCATGGCCACTTCGGTTTTGCCGTAGCCCACGTCGCCGCACAGCAGCCGGTCCATCGGCGTCGGCGATTCCATGTCGTACTTCACGGCGCGAATCGCGGCCATCTGATCGTCGGTCTCGCTGTAATCGAATGCGTCTTCGAACTCGCGCTGGAATTCGTTGTCCTTCGTGAACGCCGTGCCCTCCGCGGTGTGGCGCTCGGCGTAGAGCTTCAGCAGCTCCGCGGCCATGTCCTGCATGGCCTTGCGCACGCGCGCCTTGGTCTTGGTCCACTGCTGCGAGCCCAGCCTGTTCAGCACCGGCGCGGGGCCGGTGTCGGTAGAGCGGTACTTCTGGATCAAATCCAGCCGCGTCAGCGGAACGTACAGCTTTGCGCCTTCGGCGAACTCCAGAATCATGAACTCCACCGCGAGCCCATCCTGCTCAATCTCTTTGAGCCCCTGGTACTGCGCGATGCCGTGCTCCACGTGCACCACGTAGTCGCCGACGCCCAGGTCGCGGAAGTCCGACACAAAGGCTGCGGTCTTCGATCGCTTCGGCTCCGGCCGCGCCGCCACGTCGGCCTCATCGGAAAGGTCATTGGCCCCGAAGACAATCAATTTCGATTCGCCGAAGACCACGCCGGACGCGAGCGGCGAACGCACGATCGTCGGCACGCGCAGATCGCCGCCCAGGTAGCTGCCTTCGTCGAGCAGGGTTTCACCGGGCCGCGGCGATCGGCTGCCCAGCCGGTAAGGAACTTCGTAGTCGCGCAGCACCGTGGCCAGCCGCTCCACGTCGCCCTGGTGCGGCGCGGCCAGCACGATGCGCGTTTCCGCCTTCATCAGATTTTTCAGTTGCTCGGTGAGCGCGGGAATCGATCCGTGAAAGCGCAGCGTGGGCCGCGTCGGCAGCTCGATCTCGCCCAGTGTCGCATCCTCTTCGAGCACGTCCACCGCGCCCAACTGATCGAGGTCGAGTCCCATGTGCGCGTCGAGCGAGGCCCTCAAAATCTCCGGCCGCAGGTAAATGTCTTCCGGCCGCACCAGCGAACCGATCCCCGACCGCTCGTGCCGCTGCTCCACCTTGTTCCACCAGCGATCGATCTGGTTGCGCACCATCGCCGGCTCATCCACAATCAACACGCTCCGCGGCACGAGCTTCAGCAGCGATTGCTCCGCGCCCGCTACGGCCGCGAAAAACTCCCACCCCGGAAACACGCTCACGCCCCCGGACACAGCGGCCTCGGCCGCCATCTCTTCTCCAGTTTCGACGCGCTGCTGGCTCAGCCTTGCGTTCACCGCGGCCAGCAGCCGCTCCGTCACCGGCGTCTCCGTCAGCGGCAACAGTTCGGTCTCGTCCAGTCCCGATTGCGAGCGCTGCGTCTCGGGATCGAATTTGCGGATGGTCTCAATCTCGTCGCCGAAGAACTCGATGCGCACGGGCCGATCGGCTTCGGGCGAGTACACGTCCAGAATTCCGCCGCGCCGCGTGAACTGCCCCGGCATCTCGACGATATCCATGTGCGTGTAGCCCACGCTCCCCAGATGCGCGGTCAAGGTCTCGATGTCGACCTCTTCGCCGCGCTTGAGCGTCACCGCCAGGCCGGCGTAGTACTCGAGATCGAAGAGCTTGAGCGCCGCTGCTTCGACGGGCGCGATCAGAATGTCCACCACGCCGGTCGCGAGCTTCCACAGCGCCACGGCGCGCTGCTCCTGCACATCGGGGTGCGGCGAGAGATTTTCAAAGGGCAGCACATCGTGCGCGGGAAAACGCACCACGCGCGCCGCATCCACGGCGCCCGTCAGCTCGCATCCCGCCTTGACCAGCGGCTCCAGCGCCTCGGCGGCCTTGTTGTCGGCCACAATCGCAATCGCCGGCCGCTTGGCGGCTCGCGCGATCAGCGGCAGGTAGAGCGCCCGCGCCGTGGCCGTCAATCCAGACACACGCCGCCGCCCCGCACCCAGGCTTAGGTGCCTGCGAACGCGCTCAAATCCCGAGGCCTGCTCCAGCTCCGCGAAGATCTCGCGGACGAACGGGAGGATCATCTGGCTCTAGTTTAGCAGCGGAGGCGCTTCGTCAATGAAGGCGTGGCGCGGGTTGCGATGGCATCACGTATGACATTCGGGCGCTTCAACGCACTCGCCATTTTCGAGCTTGGCGAGCCATTTGTCGGCCTCTTCGCCTGTCAGATGAAGTCCTGTGGTCCGATAGTCGTCCCAAGCGGCAAGGGCGTCGCGGAGCAATTGCTCGCGTCTACTCACTCGCTGGTCCGCACTCTCGCGCATAAGGGAAAACCTCAGTCGATGCGCGGCGTGCCCCGGCGCAGCACCAGCCCCGTGACGCCGAAGATGCCGATCAGCGCCAACGCAAGGACGAAATAAAACGCCATGGGGTGCAGCCAGCCCGGCGAATACTTCAGGTCCTGCCCCACCCACAACAGCAGGATGGTGGCCAACGCCGCGAATTGGCCGGCAATCACCAGAAAGGTGTGACCGAGATCGCGCCGCTTGTCCAGCGCCTCAACCTGGGCGGGAGTCAGATTGCGCTCTCCGGGGGGAAGCAGGGAATTGGCCATGGGATCTCTCCTTACGGGATCTCGCCGGACTGCACTCGGGGACCTCCGGGTCCGGCGTTCCTTGATTCGATTGAATCATAGGCCGCCCACCCCGCGCCAGATGACGGGCCGTCTCAATCCGTCAAAAACGCCAGCGACTGCAGCGTCGTGATCTCGAACGGCTTGCGGCAGCGCACATTGGCGCACTGCAGCTTGTCGTCGCGCCGCACCATATAGGATTGCGCCTTGGCAAAACGCGCGCGGTCGCGCTCGCCGGCCCCGCGCGGCAGCTGCGGGCGCTTGCGCCGCACCACCCACGTCACTTTGTATTCGGCTGCCTGCCCGCACTTGGGGCAGATGAGGCTGTGCGTGCGCTGCTCCGTCGTCTCGTTGAAAAACTCCCGCTCTTCCATTTCCATGCCGCCTTCCGCTCCACCCTATCGAGCGATGAAGCCCCGTCACCCGCGCCCGCTCCGCCCGCCAGGCCCCGCAACCCGCTCCCGCACGAAAAAGCTGGAAGCTGGAGGCTAGGAGCTAAAAGCTGTTCTTATCCACTTTCCCAAATGCCCGAATCTATTCCATACTCGATCTTGCCATGGCGAAACGCAAGCGGTCACAAAGCCAGCGGAAAGAGAAACCATGGCAATCAGACCAAGAGGCACAAGTTGGCAAGTCGACATCCGCCTGGTGGACGGGAGCCGACTGCGCCGGACCTACGCGACCAAGGAAGCCGCAACCGAAGCCGAAGCGGCCATGCGTCCAACCCCTCAACAGCGCTCGGTAGCGAAAAAGAAACGGTCCAAGCGATCCTCCGAGCGCAGCAGCACACACCGGCCTGGACCAACATCCCAGTCAGACGCGCACTGCTCAAGCACTGCGCCGAACGGCTACCATCCGAAATCCAACCTCACCACGCTGCAGCCATCGCAGCAGAATTCAGGAACGCTCACCCTGGTTCCCGGTACACCTACCTCAACACCGTCGCAACCTGGCTCCGCAGAACCGGCGCGCTGCAAGCCCTGTCCGGAATCCCCCGCGCAACCCGGCCAGGACCAAGCGAGCGCGTCGTTCCAGAAGCCGAGTTTGAAGCGGCAATGAAAACCGGCACGCCAACCGAAAGGCTGCTGCTGCTCCTGGCCCACGACGAAGGATTGCGGGCAGGAACCATCGCCAGGATGACCCGAGAGAACTGCGACCTCGAAAAGAGGGAGCTGCGCGGCAGCACGAAACTCGGAGCCGGTTACGCCGTCCCCATGACGGCCAGGGTGTACGAGCAAATCGCCTTCGCGTGGGCGGCGGCACAACCGGGAGAAACCATCCTGGGGGCGATCAGCTTCCGGCGCAAGGCCATCAACCACAAGAGCGTCCAGGAACTTGTCCGCAACGCAAAACGCCGCGCCGGGATCCGAAGCAGCTGGACGCTGCACGATCTCCGGCGCGGCGCGGCCCGCCGCATCTACGAGCGCACCCGCGACGTCCGAAAGGTGCAGCGGCTCCTGTCGCACAAAAACCTCAGTACAACAATGTGGTACCTCGGCGACACCGGCGTCGACATCGACGCCCGGGACATCGAGCCACGAACACCGGGAAAGGAAAAAGCCTCATGACAGAAAAAACGTCCACACGGGAAACGATCGAAAGCCTTGTAGGATACCCGGTCGAGCTGCTGCCGACACCGGCACTGAACGTGAAACGATGCTTCCTCGCCATGGCAAAAGCAGCAGCCTACGCCGACGAAAAAAACCTGGACCCGGAAGAGAAACGAGACCTCGCGCAGGAAGCCTACAAGATGAACCTGCCCGCCCTGGACGGGCGGGCAGCGATAACCGCAAACATCGCATGCGTCGCCCACGGCATCGCCGTCGGTGTCATCGACGGGGCAACCGCGAGCAAACTCCTCTACGCGGCGCAAGTCGCACTCACACTCACACGCCAGAAAGCAAGAGAGAAACGGAGCAAGAAATGACCCAGCGGAACAGGAATCCCAACTCGGCCAGGGACAACCGCCCGCGCTACTGCCACGGATGCCACAGGGAACACGAACCACACGGCGACTACGGAGTCTGGTGCAGCCGACGCTGCCTCCAATCCAGACTCACACCCGCAACCCCAACCACCAACCCAAAAGGAGAAGAACACCATGACAGTAACCATCACAGCAACACCGAGCACAAGCCTACTCACAGACCTGGCCAGCCTGAACCACCCGACAGACCTGACCCTCATCAACTCCAGGGAACTGCCCGACCTCGATTACCTGGGAATGCTCAGCGCAGCAACGCAAGCGCTCTGCCAGGCGAAGAACGCAATAACGGACCTGCTGGCGGCAACCGACTCGGCAGACGGCAACGCAGCGGTCCTCGCAAACATTCTCGCCAGCTTGACCTGATAGAAGAGCTACACTGAAAGGGCAGTCTGGCGACTGCCGCAGATCACGACTCCGGGGGCCGCGCAAAAATAGCGCGGCCCATTTTCTGCCATGACGATCTTCCAGCTCGATCAAGCCGCACGCCGCATCTCACGCCAGCAAATCACCGCGGGCCGCATGAGCGTCAAACTCCTCGCCGCCAAGACAGGCACCAAGCCACCCCATGTCTCGAACTACCTCGCGGGCCGTAGGAACGTCAGCGTCAAAACCCTTTCCGCATTCCTGGCCGCGCTCGGCTTGACAGCCGAGCTCGTCCCAATTCAAGCCTCCAGGGTGCCGCAGGACGCGCCGCAACCCAAGCCCGCAGCCCACACCACTCCGGAAACGCCAGCCAGGAACTATAAAAAACCATAGATAAAGAGCCGATGAACGCCGGGACCCCGCCCAGGAAAAACAAGGGGAGGGAGAGAGTGTTTTTCCGGGGCGCCCCGCGTTCATCGGATAGATAAAGAACCATAAAAAGCCCCTTCTGCATTCCTCGCTTCGCTCGGCTCCGAAAAGCAAAAGCCCCTCCTGCATTCCGCGCTTCGCGCGGCTTAGAAAAGACAGGCGTCGGCTCGGGGACGGCTCCGTGATCCGTCGCACCTTCGCGCCCCTCGCCGCCGCCCTTGTGTGCAGCCGTGCCCGAGCAAAGGCCACGCATCGCCGCGCGGCTGCCCAGGCGCCGCGCTTCGCGCGGCTTAGAAAAGCAAAAGCCCCTTCTGCATTCCGCGCTTCGCGCGGCTTAGAAAAGCAAAAGCCCCTCTTGCATTCCGCGCTTCGCGCGGCTTAGAAAAGCAAAAGCCCC
>Ga0224557_1001930_pt1 | contig 18725 bp, 15 predicted proteins | sample 714S31014metaG_FD_180677 | JGI IMG/M metagenome (GOLD analysis project Ga0224557, IMG submission 180677) | Peat soil microbial communities from Stordalen Mire, Sweden - 717 S3 10-14 | ecosystem: Environmental > Terrestrial > Soil > Wetlands > Peat | place: Sweden: Norrbotten County, Stordalen...
TGGTATCCGGCTATCTCGGACTGGTCGCGGTGCCGTTGCGGCACAACGCCGCGGCATCCGGGTTACAACCGATCATCGCCGAGATCGAGCCACGGGTAATCGCAACCGGCGCAGGATATCTCGACCTTGCCGTCGATACCGCCCTGGGCAGCACATCGTTGCGGCAGTGCAGATAAAGACATTCCGCACCTTTCGGCTGCTCTGATCGACAAATACGTCACCGATCTGCAATTACGGGGTCTGCTTTAACCGGTGCAGCGATACCGCGGTGGTGACCGCGTGAAGTAGCGCGGCGAGTTGCTCGGCGCTGTTGATGGTGCGGTCGCCGGACACCAGCCGCGTGAACACGCCCGCGATGAAGGTGGTCACGGCCGTGGTCTGCGCCGCGAGCAGGGCAGGGTCATCGGTGCCCGGCTGCAGGTGGGCGATAGCGTCGCGGGTCATCGTGTTGATCCGGCCAACGAAATCTTGTGACATCTCGGCCAGATCGGGGTCACGCGCGGCCCCCAACAGCAGTTCATGGCGGGCCCTGTTCAGCATGAGCCCGGGTCCGTCGGCTTGCATCATGGTGAGCTCCGCCAGGTGCGCGAATGGCGATCGGGGATCGAGCGGCTCGTCGATCACCGAGCGCAGGTTGGCCACGTCGATTTCACCGACGCGCTTGCCGACGCCCCGTAGCAGGGCCGACCGGGTGCGGTAGTAATACGACGTCGTGCCTTCGGGGACTCCCGCGTAGCGGTCGACTTGTCCGTGCGTCAGTCCCCGGGATCCGTGCTCGGCCAGGACTTCGATTGCCGCGTCGCACAGTTCGCGCCGGCGTTCGTCGCCGTCGCGTTTGCGTGGTGTGGTGGTGGCCATGGCTGTATCCAGGTGCGTCAGCGGAGAACGGTGCCGCCGTCGATGTTGATGACTTGGCCGTTGATCCACTCGCCTTCCTCGGAGAGCAGGAAGGCGACCAGCGCGGCGATGTCGCCGGGTTCGCCGACGCGGGTTCCGCGTATGCGTTTGAGCGCACCGGCCTCCAGTTCCGGCCATTGCGGAACCGAGCGAATGAGTCCTGTCGCGGTGAATCCCGGCGCGACCGCATTACACCGGATACCTTCTTTTCCCCACCGCGACGCGACGTGCCGGGTGAGGGCGCCGATACCGGCTTTCGCGGTGGCGTAGGCCGGTCGCGCGGGCTCGCCCTGGAACGCCGCCGCCGAGGACATGTTGACGATCGCTCCGCCGCCCCGACCAAGCATGGCGGGGATGGCGTATTTCATGGCGGCCACGTATCCGCGCAGGTTCACCGCCATCACGCGGTCCCATACGTCGAAATCGATATCGACCACATCCGTATCGGCCCGGAGCGTGCTCATGTCGGCGCCGACGTTGAACAGCAGGTCGACTCCGTCGTGGGTAAGTACAGTCGTGTCGATCAGGTCTGCGACCGACGCGGTGTCAGACAGGTCGAAGGCGATGTGAGTCGCGGTTCCGCCCGCCGCCACGATGCGCTGAACGGTCTGCTCCGCGGCGTCCACGGCGACGTCGCCGATAATCACCCGGCAGCCTTCCTCGGCGAGGCGAGCGGCTGTCGCGGCGCCGATGCCGGTGGCGCCGCCGACCACGACCGCAACCCTGTCGGCAAGACCGCGAAGTCCCATGGAAACCCCTTCGGCGACAGAAGATATTGACTTTACCTCTAGAACTATAGAGGATCGCCTCGAGCGTTCTAGAGGATCACGTGTGCCGTTCAAGAGGAAGGGCGTCGTCATGGCGGGGATTCATCGGGAGCGTCCCGGAGCTGCCGACCTCGCGACGGCGACCGACACTCCCGCGACACCCCTGGGCAACGACGTCTGGATGTCGCCCGGCGTGTCCAATTCCTACGCGGTAGCAACCGGCGACGGGCGAGTCATTGTCAACGGCGGGCTGGTGTTCGAAGGCTCGTTGCACCGCAAGGCTTTTGCCGACGTGCCAGGCCCGACGCGGGCCATCATCGTCACCCAGGGGCACGCCGACCACTGGGGCGGGGTCAACTCGGTGCGCGACGCGGACACCGACATCGTGATGCACCGCAACTACAGGTACTGGCGCGACGACAACGATCTGCTGATGGGCTACCGCGTGCCCAAGACGTCGTTTGCTTTCCAGAAGTTCTCCGACGCGGTGCTCGAGCATTTCAAGACCATCGATCCCGCAACGATCGACTTCTCGTTTCCCGAACCGACCACCACATTCGACCGCCGCCACGACATGAAGGTGGGCGGGCGCGCCTTCGAGCTGACGTGGACACCGGGCGGTGAGACCACCGACGCGCTGGTGGTGTGGCTACCGGAAGATCGAATCCTTTTCAGCGGCAACCTGTTCGGGCCACTGTTCGGCCACGTTCCAAACCTCATGACCATCCGCGGCGATCGGTATCGCGATCCGCTTCTCTACATCGAGTCGCTCAACGCCGTGCTGGCATACGCACCGCAGCGGCTGATCACGGGCCACTTCGCTCCGATCGAGTGCGCCGACCGCATCGCCGAAGAGGTCACCGCGATGCGTGACGCCATGCAGGCCGTACACGATCACACAGCCGAGCTGATGAATTCCGGGGTTGACTTCTATACAGCGATGCGCGAAGTCCGAGTACCCGAACATCTCGATGTCGGTGAGGGTTACGGCAAGACCGCCTGGAATGTGCGGGCCATCTGGGAGATGTACACCGGTTGGTTCCATCACCGCTCCACCACCGAGCTCTACGGTGTGGCACCGGCGTCCGTCGCCGCCGACGTGGTTCGCGCGGCCGGAGCCGACGCGCTCGTCGACGCTGCCCGTGCACAGCTGGCGAGTGGGCGGCCGGTAGAGGCGCTACACCTCACCGATCTGGTCCTCACCGCCGAGCCCGGCCACCCGGGTGCGCAAGTGGCGGCCGCCGACGCGCACGAGGCGCTGCTGGGCGAAACCGAGAATTTCTGGGAAAAGGCCTGGCTCACCAAATCCATTAACGATCTGAGATCCATCGACGAATTGAGGACCGCCGAATGAACACCGTCAACTTCGACTTCACCGGCGCCAACGTCTTGGTCACCGGCGGCACCAGCGGCATCGGTAACGGCATCGCCGCCGCCTTCGCGCAGGCCGGTGCGGCGGTCACGATCACCGGAACGCGCGCCGCGCCAACCGATTACGATGACGATCTCAGCGCCTTCACCTACCGGCAGTGCCGGATCGAAAATCCGGACTCCGTCGACGCTTTGGTGAATTCGCTGGGCGAACTGGACATTTTGGTCAACAATGCGGGCGGCCCCTACCCGGCGGGCGACGAATACGACCCCGATGGCTACATCGCGTCGGTAACGCAGAACATGTTCGGTCCCATGCGGCTGACGATGCGCTGCTATGACCGGCTCAAGGCAAGTAAAACCCCCGGCGGGGCCAGCGTCGTCAACATCGTCTCGATGTCCGCGTTCCGCTCGGCGGTCTTCGTCCCCGGATACGCCTCATCGAAGATGGGCCTCATCGCGTTGACGATGAACCTGTCCCGCCGCTGGGCCAACGACGGAATTCGTGTCAACGCCGTCGCTCCGGGCCTCATCGACACCCGAATGACACACCCGGCGATGGGCATCCCGCAGATCATGGACGTCGAGATCGGCTTCCACACTCCCCTGGGCAGACCCGGAACACCTCAGGACTGTGCCGGCGCGGCATTGTTCCTGTGCACCGACGCCGCGTCGTACATCACCGGGAGCAGCATCGCCGTCGACGGCGGATACCTGACGGTCTAGGCGGAATCATGAGCGAATACGACAACATCGCGACCACCGACGATGTCCTCAAGCTGGCCGCCCAACGCACCGGCCTCACCGAGACCGAATCCGACTCCTGGCGTGAGGGATTGGCCCTCATCCTCGACGACCTCAACAACTCGCCGGCGTTCACGCCGTACGGCCGGGAACGCATTCTCGACGACGCCGCGGGCGCGTTGGGTCGGCGTCTGCAGATTCACGCCTACATCCAGGCTCATCCCGAGGTGCTCGAGGCACCCGTGCAGCGACCGCTGATCGTGCTGGGTATGCCACGCACCGGCACGACGGTCATCAGCTACCTGCTGGACCAGGACCCGGCACGACGGTCGCTGCTGCACTGGCAGTGCGTCGACCCGATACCTCCGGCCAGCACCGAGACGCTGCGCACCGACCCGCGGTGCGTGGGCCTGCTGGAGGAACAGCGCAAGATCCTGGAGATGGTCAAGCAGGCGAATGTGCCGCTGCCGCACTGGGAGGACGCCGACGGCCCCACCGAGGACATGTTCATCCACAACCAGGACTTCAAGGGCCTGTCCTGGGACTCTTTCCTGTCGACTTCGCGCTACTACAAATGGCTGTTCGACGAGACGGACATGACCAGCACCTACGAGTACCAGAAGCGCTACCTGCAGGTCCTGCAGTCAAGGGCGCCGGGCACCTGGAGCCTGAAGATGCCGTCGCACTCGGTGCACATTGATGCGTTGCTCAAGGTGTTCCCCGACGCCCGGTTGGTGTGGGCGCATCGCGACCCCTACAAGGCGACGGGATCGTTGGCCAACCTGTGGAAACTTCCCAAAGGGATGGTGCTGCAGCCGGACGCCATCGACCTGGAGGCGATGGGGCGCGACGCGGCGGCACAGATGCGGTACCACGTCGAACGGCCGCTGCGGGTGCGTGATCGCATCGGCGACGAGCGCTTCTTTCACATGTATTACCACGAGATGATGCGTGACCCGATGGATGTCATGCGTCGCATCTACGAATGGGCCGACGACCCGCTTACCGCTGAAACCGAAGCCTCCATGCGGAATTGGCTCGCCGCGCACCCCCAGGACCGGTTCGCCCTCAACACCTACAGCCTCGACCAATACGGCCTGACCGTGAAACAACTCGAACCGATCTTCGCCGAATACCTCGACGCCTTTGACATCGAACTGGAAGGCACACCGTGAAAGTGTCCATGGTCACGGGCCCGGGCAAGGCCGAGGTCGTCGCCGCCGACCGTCCCGAGGTGGGCCCGCACGACGTCCTCGTGCGAATGCGCGCCTGCGGCATCTGCGGCTCGGACACGTTCTACATCACCATCGGCGGTGTCCCGCCGCGCCAGGGCCACACGCCGCTTGGACACGAACCCGCCGGCGAAGTCGCCGCGGTCGGCGCCGAGGTGGCCGGCATCGATGTGGGCGATCACGTTGTCATCAACCCGATGGCCGCCCCCAGCGGCATCATCGGCAACGGCGGAGCCACCGGGGCACTGGCCGACTACCTGCTCATCGAGAACGCCATCCGTGGAACCAGCCTGGAAGTCATCCCCGACCACATCCCGTGGGAGGTGGCCGCGCTGAACGAACCGATGGCCGTCGCGCGCCATGGCGTCAACCGCTGCAAACCCAAACCGTCGGACAAAGTCGTCGTATTCGGCGCCGGGCCGATCGGACTGGGCGCGACGCTGGCTTTCAAATCCCTTGGCGTGCAACATCTGGTGGTCGTTGACCTGATCGGCTCCCGTCTGGACAAGGCTTTGCAGATCGGCGCCGACGCCGTCATCAATTCCGCCGACGAAGACGTCGTAACGCGCCTCATCGCGCTGCACGGCAAGGGCGAGAGCAGGTTTCCCGGCAAGGCCGGCACCGACATCTACCTCGACGCCGCCGGTGTGCCCGCCGTGGTGAACACCGCTTTGGCGGCTGCCAAGATGGGCGCCACACTGGCAATCGTCGGCCTCCACAAAGAGCCCGTTCCGGTCGAGCTGGTCAACGTGATGAGCAACGAGATCACCATCATCGGATCCATGGGATACCCCGACGAGATCTTTGAGGTGACCAAGGATCTCGTCGCGAACTGGGAGAAGTACGCGCTCATCGTCAGCCACACCATCCCCTTCGACAAGGTTGGCGAAGCGCTCGAACTGGCCAGCACGCCCGGCGCCGCAGACAAGGTCGTGGTCGCCTTCCCGTGAGCCCGGGCGGAAACTCCCCGATGCGCCGAACGTGAACTCACGGTGAGATTTGAGCGAAATTCTCACCGTGAGTTCACGTTCGGCGGGCGCGAAAGCCGGCTAGCTGGGCAACCCGTTCTTGATCGCGGCATCCTGCTTGCGGCCGATGTCCGTCGCCACACCAGGATCGACCGGATCGTTTGCCGCGCCAGCGAATTCCAGCTTGACCAGCGCCTTGCCCTCGGCGAACGAGAGCACCGTCATCGCCTGAGATTTGTCCGGCGACGTGCCGGAAATCATTGAACCGTTGGAGCCGACGGCGGCCGGCTGCCAGGTACCGGTGACCTTGCTCGCGTAACTGCTCTTGGTGTTGTCGAGTGCAGCCACCGCCGCGGCCGGATCGGCAAAGATCGAGATGGTATCCCCGATGCGGCGGCTGTTATCGGGGTTGGCGAACAGCACCTCAACGCCCGCGGCGCCGTTGGGATTCTGCACCGGCGGCTGAGATGCGTTGAAATCGCCGCCGATATCACTCGGCTTGATCAGCAACGCACCGTAACCCGAGGGTTGCGAATTCGAGAAAGCGGCCGAAGACGACATTGGGGCTTTGTGCTCGTTGCCGCAGCCGGTGGCAATCCCACCAACGATAGTGGCGGCAACCGCCCAGTTAACAAGAGTTTTGCGAGCAAGCTTCACGGGCATTCCTTCGAGATCTATCAGGTCCACCAGCCGCCGGCGCCTGACGCTACTGCGAAAAGCTGACCGGAACAAGCCGCCCACGCTCCCGCGTTGCACTGTGAAAGCTTCGCCTACCTGCTAAGGAGATCGCATGACGGGTCCGGTGGCACGCGCCGTACGGTTCGACCGCTACGGCGGACGTGAAGTGTTGTATGTGGCGGACATCGAGATGCCGTCGGCTGGCCCGGGCGAGGTGGTGGTGCAGGTTCGTGCCGCCGGCATCAATCCCGGCGAGGCCGGCATTCGGAGCGGGGCCATGCACGAGGCGTTCCCGGCCACGTTTCCGTCCGGCGAGGGCAGCGACCTGGCCGGCGTCGTTACCGCGGTGGGACCCGGTGTCAGCGAGTTCTCGGTCGGCGACGAAGTTTTGGGATTCAGCTTCCGCAGATCGAGCCACGCCACCCACACCGCCGTCCCGGTGGATCAACTGATCCGCAAACCTGCCCAGTTGAGTTGGGAGGTAGCGGGCTCGTTGTACGTGGTCGGTGCGACGGCGTACGCCGCCGTCCGCGCGGTCGCGCCGCAATCGGGCGAGACCGTCGCCGTATCGGCAGCCGCGGGCGGGGTCGGCAGCCTCGTCGTCCAATTGTTGGCACTGCGCAAGGCGGCGGTGCTTGGCATCGCAGGCCCAGACAACGCTGACTGGTTGCGCGAACATGGCGTCACCCCGATCTCCTACGGGGACGGGCTGGCGAAGCGACTACGCGAAGCGGCTCCCGATAGCATCGACGCTTTCATCGACTTGTTCGGCCCGGACTACGTCCAGCTCGCCGTGGATCTCGGCGTAGCGCCCGACCGGATAGACACCATCATCTCGTTTCAAAAAGCGGGCGAAGTCGGCGCGAAGACCGAGGGCAGCGGCGAGGCGTCGACGCGGGAGGTGCTCGCCGAGATCGCCGATCTGGTCGTCACCGGCGCCGTCGATTTCGACGTAGCGGCCACCTACCCGTTGGACCAGGTCGCCGATGCCTACGAAGAACTCGAGAAGCGGCACACCCACGGCAAAATCGTTTTGCTGCCCAACGGGTCGCCGTAATCGGCGGTCAGCGGCCCGACGATTGACCGTTTGGCTGGTGCGCTGGTGCCGCGAGCACCCCGATTGGCATCCGCGAAACGTAAAGGTCGGCTCGGTCGTCCGAAGTCGGGATGCGCAGCGCGCTCAACTTGCTGGTCACTCGCCGAGCCGCACGCCCGAACGCCATTTCAAAACCGCTAACGCGTTTGGTAACAACAAAAGCCATGATCTTCTCCTTTTGGGAGACCCGATCGGGAATCTTCCAGAAACCCCCGAGGATGAGCCACTATGATCCCGTGAGAAACACACGGGCCGAACAATATTCAGATAGCTCAGGCGGGAAGAACGCCGGAACCGGATCGGGACAAGACGGATTTGGGATGGGGACTGTCGCCTGGACTACGGTCACTCATCTCGCCCTCACCTCCTCGCAGCCGGGACACACGGGGGTGTCGCCATATTCACCTGTACGGAAGAGGCGCGACGGCCCAACGAAAACCGTCGGACACACCCCTCTCGTCGGAGCTTTGGCACTGCACGGCGTATCCGGACTTTCGCCCGGAAGCCACTTGGGCTCAACCCTTGGGTCCGGGAAGAGCTGTCCTGACCCGGGGCGTCTCTCGACGTTCGGGGTCAGTGGCCTGTGTCCGTGCAGACGCCTCACCTACCGAGGTGCTTGCATCCTCCAGCTTGCACCGCCACGCGCCGTTCGTCAAACGTTTACCTGTTATTCGTTTGGCGTGGGTGGCCGGCATCCGAGCCGGCCGGCAATCTTTGCGGCCTATTCTCGTTGGTATGGCTACAACGTTGCAGGATCCTAAAGTCGAGTCGCTGCTCGACCGGATGTATGCCGAGTCGAAAACTCAGATGTCGCGGTTGCGCGGGATGCACGGTCAGTTGGATCGGCCGATGACCACACAGGAACGCACCGAGGCGATGAGCGAGTTCTACATCCCGGTGACCCCCGAGGCCGGTCGGTTGCTGTACGCGCTGATCCGGGCGACCCGACCGAAGACGGTGGTCGAATTCGGCATGTCTTTCGGCATCTCCGCGGTCCATTTGGCGGCGGCGGTGCGCGACAACGGCAGCGGCCGGGTGGTAACCACCGAGCTCAGTACCACCAAGATCGCCGCCGCAAAGAAGACATTCGCCGAGACCGCGCTCGATGACGTGATCACCATTCTCGAAGGCGATGCACTGAACACGCTCGAAGGTTTGGACGGGCCGGCCGATTTCGTTCTGCTCGACGGCTGGAAAGATCTGTACCTGCCGGTGATCAAGCTGCTCGAACCGCGTCTGCCGACCGGGGCACTGGTCATCGCCGACAACGCCAGTGCCGCCGACATGAAGCCCTACCTGGACTACGTGCGCAACCCCGGCAACGGCTACATCAGCTTCAACTTCCTCGCCCGAGAAAGCGACAGCATGGAGATCAGCTGCCGCACCAACGATTGAGTCCTACTTCAGCGATTCCTCAAGCCACGGTGTCAGCCACTTCACGCCCTCCGGCGTGAGGTGGACACCGTCGCTGCGCACTTTGATGCCGTCGACCTTGGCGGTGTAAACGCCGTCGGGGCACAGCTTTTTGTTCAGGTCGAGAATCTGGGCGCCGCTGTGGTGGCCAACCGTGTTGCGCAGCATGGTGTTCCACTGGTTGACCCGATCCGGTTGATCCTCAGGGTATAGGCGACCGTCCGGCCTTTCGCCGTCCCGGCTGTAGGGCACGCTGGCGACCACCACTCGAACCCCGGTTGAACCCGCGATAGTCAGAGCCCGCTCGAGTTCCGCGTTGAGGTATGCATCGAAAGTCGGGTCTCCGATATGGGTCCACTGTCCCTCGTTGACCCGATCTACGGTCTCCCAGCGGCCGATAACCAGCAGCGCGACGTCCGGCTGGTCTTGGCTGACCTGCGTCGACCACCTGCTCGGCCAGGTATCGCATTCGGGCCGCTGCTCAAGGGTTTGGCCGATATACCGATACGGGGTGCCCCGCACCAGGCTGCAGCCGACGACGGTGTGGTCGAGGAAGGAGAACCCCGGCGTCGGGGGAAGGTAATGCATCCAGGTCCAGCCGATCGAATCGCCGAATACCGATACGGTGAACGGCCGCTTCGGATCCCGCGGTCTCGGGTGGCTGTTGCCGGGCGGCGAGGGCGAAACCGCGGCGACAGCCGAGAGGCCGGGCGGCAGACCGGTTTCTCGTAAGCCGGGTCCAGTATTCACCGGAATCACCATCAATGTCACCGCGGCAGCACTGGCTACGGTGGCCGCCGCCAGCGGCAACAACGGGACCCCCGACGGCCGCCAGCGCCGGATGGGTTGTTCGATCAGCCACCATGATGCGGCCGCCACTGCCAGCGTGGCTCCGCACCGAGCCGCGAACAGCGAGAGCCCGGACAACCCGGTGTGTTCGCCGCTGAGCGCCAGAAAGATTGGCCAGTGCCACAGATAGACGCCGTAAGAGATGGCGCCCAGCCAGACCAGTGGGGGTAGCGCCAGGATGCGGGCGATCGCCCCGCGCTGTTCCAATGTCACCGGGGCGACCACGAGCACTGCCGCGACCGCGACCGCAATCAGCAGGCCGTGGCGGAACTCGCCGGCGCTGCCCGTCGCGTAGTGCGTCGCCGCCGCCAAGCCCGCCAGGCCGATGACCGGCAGCGCGCGGGCGACCCGTCGCCCCCACCGAGACCGGATCAGACACCACCCGCGGTTCAGCGAGGGCCAATCCCGAACCAGCAGGGCCGATGCCGCGGAACCGATCAGCAAAGCCTCCACACGGGTATCGGTGCCGAAATATACGCGGTCGCGGTTCGCATCGGAGGCAAGGACGACGGCCAGCACGGCGGAAGCCAGCGTCCCCAGCGTGGCAATCACGAATATCGTGAACCGCACCCCACCCACGGTGGCCCGTCTGAAGTAGCGCTTCGCTCGCGCCGCCAAAAGTAGAGTCACCCCGATCAGCAGGATCGGCCAGACGAAGTAGTACTGCTCCTCAACCCCGAGCGACCAAGCGTGCTGCAGCGGCGATGCCGGAGCGCCTTGCGTGAAATAGTCGGTCTTCTGGGCCACAAACCGCCAGTTCGCCACCCACAGGAATGCGGCAAGCGCGTCATCCCGTAACCCGGTAAGCGTCTGGGCAGGCAGAAGTTCGCGGGCCGCACCCACGGCCAGCACCATCAACACCAGCGCCGGCAGCAGGCGGCGCGCACGGCGAATCCAGAACCCGGTCAAGTCGATACGCCCGGCTCGGCCGAGTTCGTCGAGCAACAGCGACGTGATCAGGAATCCGCTGAGCACAAAGAAGACGTCGACGCCCAGGAACCCGCCCCCCATGCCGGGGATGCCGCCATGCTGGGCGAGCACCAGCACAACCGCTATCGCGCGTAGGCCGTCCAGAGCGGGAATGCCACCGCGTCGGTCCGGTTTGTCCCAAATCGCCAGCCGGCCGACACGCCGGACGGGAGCTACCCATCGGCGCCGCCGAACCGAATCGGCCGGTGCGGGATCAGTCCCGCCCGGCTCAGCGCTAGTTGTTAGCGCGCCAGGACCACCCTCTGGTCCGGCGCCATCGTTGCTGCCGATGCGTCGCTGCCCCTCCTCGTGATCTGAGCAAGCCTAGAGGCGGCCATGCCGAGATTCACCGAAGACACGCGCCCCGCGTCGAACTAGCGCGCGGTCTAGTTGGGCGCATAGCCCAAGGTGCTCTTGACCTCCAGATACTCGTGGAACGCGTATCCGCTCCACTCTCGCCCGTTGCCGCTGCGCTTGTAGCCGCCGAACGGCGCGTTCAGGTCGAACGCGTGGTTGATCGCTACCGAGCCGGCGCGTATCCGGCGGGCCACAGCGCGGGCATGGTCGAGGTCGACTCCCGAGACATAACCGGCGAGGCCGTAATCGGTGTCGTTGGCGATCTCGACGGCCTGGTCGATGTCGTCATAGCCGAGGATGCACAACACCGGCCCGAAGATCTCCTCGCGCGCGATCTGCATGTCGTTGCTGACGTCGGCGAAGACCGTCGGCTGGACGTAATGCCCCTTCTCCAGCCCCGCCGGCCGACCGGTTCCGCCGGCGACGACGGACGCACCCGCGTCGATGCCGCTCTGGATCAGGCGCTGGATCCTGTCGAACTGTGTCTTGGACACCACCGGCCCGATCGCGGTCTTGTCTTCGGGGTCGCCGACCTTGACCTGTTCGGCGACCGCGCGCGCGACGGCGACGGCCTCGTCCATCCGGGAATTCGGGACCAGCATGCGTGACGGTGCGTTACAGCTCTGCCCGGAATTCGGCATCATGCCGGCCACCCCGGCGCGCACGCTGTCAGCGAATCCCGCATCGTCGAGGATGATGTTGGGGCTCTTGCCGCCCAACTCCTGAGTCACCCGCTTCACTGTCGTGGCGGCGAGCCGGGCTACTTCGACGCCGGCGCGCGTGGACCCGGTGAACGACACCATGTCGATGTCGGGATGGCTGGCCAGGGCCGCGCCCACGCCCGGACCGTCGCCGTTGACCAGGTTGTACACGCCGGCCGGGACGCCCGCGGCATCAAGGATCTCGGTGAATATGTAGGCCGAAAAAGGTGCGATCTCAGACGGTTTCAGAACCATCGTGCAACCCGTCGCCAGAGCCGGGTACACCTTGACGGCGACCTGGTTGAGCGGCCAGTTCCACGGTGTGATCAGCCCGCAAACACCGATCGGCTCCCTGGCGACCAGCGTCGCGCCTTGCTGCTCCTCGAACTGAAAGTTCTTCAGCGCGTCGATCGCCGTCGTCAGGTGACCGATGCCGAGGAACACCTGCGGCCCCGCCGCCAGCGACGGCGGCGCGCCGATTTCCTCGGTGACGGCGTCGGCGAGGTCGCCCGCCCGCTTCTGGTACTCGGCCAGGATGGCCTGCAACAGATCCAGCCGCTCTTCGCGACTGCTCTGCGACCAGCCGGCGAAGGCACGCCGGGCCGCGGCGACTGCCACGTCGACGTCGTCGGCCGAGCCGAGGGAGATCTTCCCGGCGACCTGCTCTGTCGCCGGGTTCTCGACATCGGAGGTTTTGGGCTGTAGCGGGTCAACCCACTTGCCGTCGATGTAGAAGTTCAAGTAGTCGCGCATGGCTGCTCCTTTTCGCGGTCCTTCTACTTACTGAGTGCCTTCGGCATACCAGGTGCGGAATCGGTCGTACTTTGGCATCTCCTCGGAATTCGCCTTGGGATCGATGCACACGTGCACTACACCGACTTTGCCACTGGCGTAGGCGCGAGCGATCGCCGGGATGATCTCCTCCTCCTTCTCGACGTACTCACCGTGGCAACCGAAGCCCTCGGCAACCTTGTCCATCCGGACGTCCTTACTCCAGTGGACACCGGGCTGCGGCGACGGCTGCTCGAAGGTGCGCTTGTACACACCCACCTCGAGGCCCCACTGGTGGTCCACCCCCACCACACACACCAGTGGGAGGTTTTGCCGCGCGGCGGTTTCCAGCTCGGCGATGTGGAAGAGGAACGCCGAATCGCTGGTCAACAGCATCACCGGGCGCCTACCGCCTTCGGCCACCGATGCCCCAACCGCGTACGGCAGGCCGGTGCCGAGGTGGCCGAAGTTCTGGTTCCAGATGACGTCGCGCGGTTTGGACTGCGAGTAGGTCCACTGGAAGATCACGGTCGCGCCGCCGTCGCGGACCAAGATGCCGTCCTCGAGTTCGTTGAACGCCTTGGTGGCCTCGACGACGTAGCGCGCCGGGTGGATCGGCGACCGTCCGGACGGCGCCGATTCCGCCATGTCCGCAAGCTCTTTCGCATCCTTTTCGATCAGGACCTGCAGCGCGGGTGCGGGTTTGCGCGGAGCATCCTTGAGCGCCTCGACCAGCTGCGGCACGACGCCGCGCAGATCGCCGACCAACGCCACGTCGAACCGGCGGTTGACGCCGATGGCGGCCGGGTCCTGCTCCACGTACACCCATTTGCGGTTCGCATCGTTGCCGGCCCAATGCTGGGTCCGGCCGTAGTGCATCGGCTCACCGAGCTCGGTACCCAGCGCAACGCACAGGTCGGATTCCTCGACTGCCTCGTTGGCGGCCGGGGAGAACAAGTAGGGGAACGTCCGCTCCTGCAGTCCCGGGATGAACGAGGTCCCGCCGGAGGTCTGGATCACCGGGCAGGCCATGAGCTCGGCCAGCTCCTTGACCTCCTGTTGGGTACGGGAGGTGTGTACGCCGTGGCCCACCAGCAGGACTGGGCTCTTGGCCTCGCGGATCAGCTTCACGGCCTCGGCCAACTCGCGGGTACCGGCGCCCTGGTTGACCAGCCGGTAGCTTGACGGGCTCGGCGCCTCGGCGACATCGAGCTCCTCGAGGATCACGTGCGACGGGAACTCGACATAGGACGGACCCGGGGTGCCGGACATCGCCCTGCGGATTGCCTCGTGGATGATCTCGTCGGTCTGGTCGGCGTACTCGATCGAGCTGCTGTACTTCACCGACGCGGCGAAAAGCGGTTCCTGCCGGACGAATTGGATACGGCCGCGTCGCACGCGGCGCTCCGTGATGCGGGCCCGCTGACCGCCGAGGAAGATCACCGGCGAGTTCTCGACGAGGGCGCACTGAATCGCCCCGGCGATATTGGCCATGCCCGGGCCCAGCGTGCCGATGCACAGGCCGGGCTTGCCCGTCATCCGCGACGCCGCCTCGGCCATGAATCCCGCGCTGAGTTCGTGATGCGGCGCCACCACCGACCAGCCGCGCGCATCCGCCTCGGAGAACATATGCACGAAGTTCGGGTCCGGGATCCCGAACAACGTATTCACGCCCTCTGCCTCGAACAGGTCGAGAATGCGCTTGTAAACGGGCACAGCCATGGTTGAAAACTCCTTAGGGGTAGATACTTTTGAGCGAGTCGCTTTCGACCGCCAGGCCCAGCTCGTCGAGGATCTCTGCGGTGTGGGCGCCGAGCTCTGGCGCCGGCCCCGCGACGCGACCTGGCGTCGCAGAGAACCAGGTGGGTACGCCCGGGAAGCGCACCGGTCCGTGCGGGGTGTCCACGGTCTCGAACATGCCGACGGCATTGAGATGCTCATTGTCGAACAGCTCGCCGGGCGTGTTCAGCGGCGCGGCGGGTATCTCGAGCTCACGGAAAAGCGCCAGCCACTCCTGGGTGGATCGCAGTTTCATCGTCTCGGCCAATAGCCCGTAGATCGAGTCGATCTGACGTGCTCGCTGCTCGAGCGTCGAGTACAGCTCACTGGCCCACGGTGGCCGGACGGCAGCCATGAACGCGTTCCAGTGTTTGTCGTTGTAGATCAACGCAGCGACGTGGCCGTCTTTGGTGCGGTATGGGCGACGGTTGGGTGCCACCGCACGCGGATAGATCGCCGGCCCCAGGGGAGGGTCGAACAGGGCGCCGTTGGCGTGCTCGACGAGCATGAACGAGGCCATGGTTTCGAACATCGCGACCTCGACTTCCTGGCCCTCCCCGGTGCGCTCGCGGTGAAACAGCGCCATGGTGGTCGCGTACACCGCCGTCAGCCCGGCAATCTTGTCGGCCATGACGGTGCCGACGTAGTCGGCCTCGCCCGTCAGTTGCTGTTGTACCGCCGGCAGACCGCATTCGGCCTGGATCGTGTCGTCGTAGGCGGGCCGATCGCGATCGGGTCCGCGGCGCCCGTATCCGTAGCAGTTCGTGTAGACGATCGCTGGATTGATCGCGGCGACGTCGTCGTAGCTGAAGCCGAGCTTGCCGATCGCTTTGGCGCGCATCGAGTGGATGAATACATCCGCGGTCTCGATAAGCGCGCGCAACGCCCGCGTTCCCGCTTCGGTTTGCAGATCCAGCACGATGCCGCGCTTGCCCCGGTTGATGTTGATGAACACGCCGTTCATTCCCGGCGCCGGACCGACCGAGACGTAACGGGTGTTATCGCCCTGGGGCGGTTCAACTTTGATCACGTCAGCGCCCATATCGGCCATGATCTGCGTGCAGTACGGTCCCATCACCATTGCGGTCAGGTCCACTACCCGCACGCCGGCCAACGGGCCCGTTCGCGTCGGGCTAGCCATGCAGCGCGCCCCGATCACTTGAGCGGTGCGCCAGTTCGAAGCTATACCGGATGTGCTGGTCATGACCATCGGGCACCACCGGAAAAATCAACGGTGCCTCTATATTTCGGATCGCGTCCAGATGCTCCTCGACGTCCTCGACGGTCCACGACAGCCGGCACACGCCCGGGCTTTCGGCGATGACCGCGCGCGCCACCCGGCCGGCCAGCGCGATGAACAGTTCGCCGCTCACCGAACAGGATTCGTGTGCGAGCCAGCCCACCACGGGCGCAACGAGTTCCGCGCCCATCGGCGGGTAGGCCGAGGTGTCGATGCCCTCGGCCATTCTCGTCACCGCGGCCGGGACGATGACGTTGCACGTCACGTCGTCGGCGGCGCCTTCGAGCGCGGCCACGTTGGATAATCCGATCACGCCTGCTTTCGCGACCGCGTAGTTGGCCACACCGTGGTTTCCGTACAGGCCGCCGATCGACGACGTGAGCACGATGCGTCCGTACCCGGCCTGGCACATGACCGGAAACGCCGGCCGCACCACGTTGAATGCACCGCGCAAGTGCACGTCGAGCACGGCGTCGAAGTCCTCGTAGGTCATTTCCTTCAACGAGCCGCGACGGACGTTGCCGGCGTTGTGGACCAGAATGTCGATGCCGCCGTAGTTCTCGAGCGCGGTCGTGATGATCGCGTCGCCGCCTTCGCGGGTGGCGACCGACGCGGTACACGCGACGGCTTGCCCGCCGGCCGCCGTGATCTCACTGACCACCTGCTCGGCCGGACCGGCGTCACCGCCTTCGCCGGCGAGGCTGCCGCCGGCATCGTTGACGACGACCTTCGCTCCACGCGAGGCGAGCAACAACGCGTACGCGCGGCCCAAGCCGCGGCCGGCTCCAGTCACCACGGCCACGCGATTGTCGAATCGCAGTTGCGGCGTTGTCATGCGCCCAAGACCAGACCCTCCAGGTCGCCCTTCTCGCGCCACTCGTGCAGCAGGTCGGCGAAGGCGTAGAAGCCGGGGCCATAGGGTTCGCCAAGGTGGGATCGGATTCCTTCTCCTTCCGTGGTCCCCCCTCCACCCCCCTCGTTGTTGTAATAGCCAGGCGTGCACTGCGCGTCGAACGCCGAGTTGTCGATCGCGGTTTCCCGGATCGTCGCGCACCACTCATCCTGTGCCTCTTGGCTGGGCTCCACGACGTTCACCCCCCGTGCCAGGGCTTCGGCAATGACGTAGGCGATGTGCTCGCCCTGCAACTCGTAATTAGCGGCGATGTTCGCCGAGATGCCGACCTGTGTGAAACCGGTGAAGAACTGGTTCGGGAATCCGCGGCTGGTCATGCCGTGCAACGTCTTGTAGCCGTCGTGCCAGTAGTCGTACAGCGACTGCCCATCACGACCCTCGATCGTGTCGATCGAGTAGCGGCGGCTGATTTCGGTGGTGATTTCGAAGCCACTGGCATAGATGAGGCAGTCGAGCTCGTATTCGACGCCGTTGGCGATCAGCCCCTTCGCGGTGGCCCGCTCGACACCCTTGCTCGACGAAACGTCGACGAGGGTGACGTTCGGCCGGTTGAAGCTCGCCAGGTAGTCGTCGTTCGAACAGGGCCGCTTGCACAGGAACCGGTAGTAGGGCTTGAGTGCTTCGGCCGTCGCATCGTCCTCGACCAGAGACTCGATGCGGCGCCGCAGCCGCTCCATGAGCTTGTAGTCTTCCTCTTCCCGGATCGCCATGAATTGCTCGGGGGTCAGCGACGCGGGGTCGTCCAGGGCGAGCACCCGGGCCGCGGTGTTGCGCCCGAGCTCGGTCCAGAAGTCGCACACCAGATCCGGCTGGCCCAGTGCCATGCCCTCGAATGTCCAGGAATGGAAATTGCGCTGACGCTCCTTTTGCCAGCCCGGCTGCAGCGACTTGGCCCATTCCGGATCGGTTGGGGTGTTGTTGCGCGCGTCGACGGTGGACGGGGTGCGCTGGAACACGTAGAGGTGTTTCGCGTACCGCGCGAGGAAGGGCACAATCTGGATCCCCGTGGCACCCGTGCCGACGACCCCGACGCGCTTATCCGCGAGTCCATCCAGACCACCGGAGGCATCGCCCCCGGTGTAGTCGTAGTCCCACCGCGACGAATGAAAGCTATGCCCGGCGAACGCTTTAATGTCGGGAATGCCCGGCAATTTCGGCCGATGGAAGGGCCCCGACGCCAACACCACAAACCGGGCGCGAATGTCGTCATCGCGATTGGTACTGATCAACCAGCGTTTGATCTGGTCGTCCCAACGCAGATCGCGGACCTGAGTGGAGAAGATCGCAGAATCGTAGAGGCCGAAGTGTTTGCCGATGTTCCGGCAGTGCTGGTAGATCTCGGCACCGTCGGCGAACTTCTTCGACGGTATGAAGTCGAGCTCTTCGAGCAGCGGTATGTAGCAGTAGGATTCGTTATCGCATTGGATTCCGGGGTAGCGATTCCAGTACCAGACGCCACCGAAATCGCCACCGAGCTCGATGATCCGGACGTCATCTACGCCCGCCTTCTTCAGATAGGCAGCCGAAAGCAGGCCCCCAAACCCACCACCGAGAACGGCGACGTCGATGTCCTCCGCGATCGGCTCGCGTGGCGTCACCGGTGTGTGAGGATCGACTTCGTAGTAGCCGGCGAAGTCATCCTCCAACTCGATGTACTGCTTGGAGCCTTCCTTGCGCAGCCGCTTCTCGCGCTCCTGCCGATACTTCTCACGCAACGCGTCGATATCGAAGTCGTCGGGCGTCTCCGTCGGCCCGCACGGATTTTGCTGTGTGGTCATGCCTGCGAGGGCTCCTCATCTGAAAGTTCGCGGGGCTCACCGATACCCATGTATTTCGAAAGTTGGTGGTGCAGGTTGACGGTGCTGCGCTCGCGGTAAGGGTTGGGCTTGGTGCCGGGGAAGCCAAGGGATTTCATCCCCTGCTGCACCGCGGCCATGTTGGAGAAGTCCTGCGGTAGCACCGACCGCCACCGACGGTCGC
>Ga0224557_1001933_pt1 | contig 18707 bp, 16 predicted proteins | sample 714S31014metaG_FD_180677 | JGI IMG/M metagenome (GOLD analysis project Ga0224557, IMG submission 180677) | Peat soil microbial communities from Stordalen Mire, Sweden - 717 S3 10-14 | ecosystem: Environmental > Terrestrial > Soil > Wetlands > Peat | place: Sweden: Norrbotten County, Stordalen...
GCTTATGTGTGGCTTACATATGGATTACTTGAAAAACGTTATTTGCAGACAGTTTTTTGAGTTGCCTTACTTGCCTTACCTAAAATTGATCCCTTTTACATAGAAAAAAGAAAAAAAATATTTTTCAATCATATTTTCTAAATTATTTTAATCAGAGAGTTGGATTTTTTTCTTTATCTCTCACATGTAGCTCAAAAATAGGTAAGGCAAGTAAGGCAAACAGGTATTTTCTTTATACAGCTATTGATTATTGGGTAAGGCAGAAGGTAAGGCAGAAGGTAAGGCAGAAGTAAGGCAGAAGTAAGGCAGGGTAAGGCATAGGAGATAGATAGATTATAGATATATATATTTTATTTTTTATTAGTTAGTTCGTTTATAGTTATTGTTTCTCTACTCCTTTGTGCTTATATTGCTAAGTTTCTTCTATTCTATTTCTAAGATTTTCCAAGTTTAAATTTCTTCCATAACCAACTATTTAAGTATCAAAATAATATCAATTACCATTACCACTACTAAGTGATGATAAAGTATAAATACTAATAAATCATATATAGTAGCGTGGTTTCTTGAAAATTGACGGGCTGATAGATTGAATAACATGAAAGGTGGTAAAACAAGATTTCAGCAGAAATTTACAGAAGATATGTTCCTGAATGCGCTATTAATTGATAGTATCAAGTCCACTGCAACTATTATGAGTTTAGTAGGATGCAGCAGGTCCACAGCTAAAAACATGCTTTATAAGCTTGTAAATGAAGGTAAAGTAAATACAATTGAAATTGAAGGCGGCTGTCACGGTTGGCAGAAAGTCAAAGGTGATTAAGATGACTATTTATGCAGGATACAAGCAAGAAATTAGTCTTGAAGTAGCGTTACTAATGTTGCCTGAATTCAAAGAAGATTATCTCAAAAATAATCCATGCAAATGGAGAACAGGTAGGATAGCGCTTTGGGAAGTCGCACGCGCATGCATTGAAGATTGTGACCCATTAATCGAGAAATATTCTATTCTGTGTACGCCGGTATTTTTTAGTAAAAAAGGAAAACATAGATATTTCACACCATACGAAGAAACGATCCAAGAGCAAATAGCTAAGTTTGATCAACAACTTAGTGTTATTCATGAATTGACTTGTCCTCTAACCGATAAAGATGGTAATACAGAAGTAAAAGTTAAGCTTGTGCAGATGGAGTCGAAAATTGATCATAGGTGTAAATTGTAGATATCTAGCTGACAGGTTGCTAAATAATTTGTTATAATTTATATATCTTGTTCTAAAAGAATTGGGGGCAAATCAAAATATCCCTTACTCATTTAGTATTATTAGTATCATTTCCATGATTATGGAATCCAGATAAAAAAGGGAAATTTCTGAGCTGCAGATGAAGGGGTACCTACAGCTCGATAGCACATCTCATTTGATATACGGGGAAATATATTGAGTATAATTAAATTTATTTTAATATATATTATTAGTAATATCTTATCCTAACTTGAACTATTTAGTATTATCATTATGTGTTCCCACTCTCATGAATTATAACAGACTGAAGCTCTTACTAGACAACCAATAAAGGATTTCATCTTAGCCCCTACAGTACAATTATAATTCGTGCCAATGATTTAACCCCAACCTGCTCACGAAAATGCCTTAAATAGCCCCACAATCAATCTTCTTCCCCTTCATTTAATTAAATTAGGCGACCAGATCGATCTAATATGTAGAAAAGTTGATCTTGTGAACTGCAGGTGAAGAAGAGTAAATGCCTGCAGCTCGATAGTAGGTTTGCTTGGAAGCACTGGAAATCGATAAATTATAACTAGATTTTATAGATTATATATTTATATGAATATATTATACGAATTTAAAGTAATGAGTATTACATTTTTTGGTTCTGATCTTATGAATTATAACAACTAGAAGAGTTCCTACTCCAGTAAATAGGTTGCTTAATTTATATATTTTTAAAGTAATAAAAGTGTATAGAAAATCTCGTGAACCTACCCCCAGTTATCTCGGTTTTGATTCATGGGGAATTAGTTTGGGAGAAATGGCTTATTCGGAGGCTCCCAGGGCTATTTTTATTAGAAGTTAATGAAATAGTATCACCCAGCAAAAAACTATAGCCCACAGAGCCCTAGACTGGCTCCTAGTTGATTCGATGCGTATAACCCCCGTTTGCATGCAGAACAAAAATAACTTAATATTAAATACAAGATTCGCTAATATTAATTATAAAAAATAAAAAACGGTGCTCTTATGGCTAGACCTTGTAAATTAACTCCTGAAATACAACAGAGAATCGGCGAGAATATAGCACTCGGTTTGACTTATAAATTGGCTGCCGAGTCGGCTGGTGTAACATACAAAACGTTAAACGAATGGAATCAAAAGGGACAGACAGATAAATCTGGAAAATATTACCAGTTTGCACAATATATCCAAAAATGCAATGCGGATGGGGCTTTGAAGCTTCTGGAACGCTTAAACGAAGCCGTAAAAGCTGGAAACTGTACGGTTTGCATGTGGATTTTAGAAAGACGTTTCAGTGAAGATTTCGGCAGGCGGGTATATAGGAAAACAAATCTTGTCTCAGAGAATAAAAATGTGAATGTTGAATTAATTGTCAATGATGCAGATGGAATTAGAAAACAAATTTTAGCAAAGTTTGAGAGGATTGGAGAAAGTAATGAGTCTGTAACTAGTTGATATTTTTAATCTTAACTTAATCTATTTTTGATATAAAATATCTTATTACTCATTTTTATCCATTTGTATACTCATAGTTGGACTTACCAAAACTTCCACCACTTTTTTGTTCCGGGTGCTTCAACTGCTTTCTGATTAATTAAGGATTGGATGTGTATCGCTTGGGCTTGGATTGTTTCAGACAGCTTTTCTATTTGGTTATCCTTTACTTTAAGCTGTTCATTTTGTTTTTGAAGGTCCATAATTCGCGTATCCTTCTCGATGCATAAGTTCAAATGCCCTTCAGATGTAGCTTTTAATGTTGACATCTCTGAAGCTTGCCTTTGTATTGTCTGTTCATTTTTAAGAATGTCCAAAGATTGTCTTTGTACTGTCTCTTGCAGCTTCAATATCTCTATATCCTTCTCTTTTAAGTTTATAGTTGCAGTATCAGCAAGGTCACGCTCTAAAGCCAAAATAATACCAGCTGTTTGATTAGGATACTTACCGCTTGCGACTGCATCTACCAGTGCATTGTAGAGAGATGTCGGAATCTTTATTGTGACATGTGATTTACTTTCCGAAGGCATGCCTTTAACATCTATATTAACTGTTTAAATGGATTTCCCTTATTTATATAGTCGGATCTTCTTACGTGTGGTAAGATGTGCTATAATACCCAAACTCTAGTAAAATATGTTGGTCTGTGAATTTCATATTAGCTAATTTCCAGCTGGAACTGAAAAAATGTAGTGTATTTGTCATAAAACATAGAAGCTATTTGGTAATTGTTACTTTAATATGTTGCGTAATATATATTCCTTAAAATGGTAATTTCACCCTAGTTAGTTGATACAGAACTAAATTTTCATTATAAGGGAAAGAAAAGGACCTGGAGTCAATCAGATTTTGCAGAACTTTCGGTAAACTATCTATAATATTTTAAAATTCTCTACCTGTAAAAGATTCAAGAAATCTTATTTTTGCTGAAGTAGCGCCTGTTACCATATTCAATTTGAATCCTGGGATCGATACTTTGTTATCTTGTACACAATTGATATTATTATTGATAGCACCCACTGGAATGATCATGAAAATAACACATAATAACATCATAAAAGATTGGATTATTGTTAAGCCATGTCTTAAAAACGGCAAATCGTTTAATTATTGATACATAATTTGCATTCTATTAAAAAAATAGTATAGGGATTAAAATAACCCCTACTCATTTCATACTTCAATCTAATTTTTATGGATCTCTATATGTTACAGTAGGCTTAGGCCATGTACTAATCTCAGAAATGGTTTCGGTCATTATGGGATTGCCAACAGGATGATTCGCGTCTATAATAGTCACTGTCAAAGTGTCGGTATCTGGATTGTTGCTAAGTAGATAGCCAGAGACCACTTGTATGAGACCATTTAGGGAAACAGACGATGTATCGCTTCCGGGAGAACCGTTCGAAAGACTTACTAGAGCAGTTCCACCAGGTATCACCTGGTTTGGTGTAATCCCCACAGCGAAGCTACCTTTAGTAGATTCCATAGGGTTTGCAGACACTGTTAGAGTTTTAACATCAATTGCGCTTGCTATACTCGATAACATCACAAGTAAAAGAGCTATCGCCAATATAGTTTTAAGATTAGATACTATTTTCATTTAATACCCCCAAATTAGGTAAAAGAATCAAATTATAATTTGATATCAAATTACAATAATCCATTAATATTATAAAAAATAATAATAAAGAGATATACTAATCAGATATCACTTATAGCTAATATATGTACTAATTTATTTAAGTATCAAAATGCACAGTTTTTGTGTTAAAATCTATGCATTATCTCAGTTTCAGCTAATATTGGAAGGCATTTATTATCTAAATTTTGGGAAAATACATATATTTTATTAAAATAAATGCAATACCTAAAAACGAAAGAATTACTGTTTTTATTTATCGAAGATGAGGAAAATTGTCAAAATTAAATGTAATGTCGTAACTATTCTATTGGATTAAAGCAATATCTATAGCCGTCATTAGTTCGATTTTTAAGAGCAATATGATCATATCCAATTTCCTGTGCAGAAATCAGTTTCGTATTTTTAGCAGCATTAAACGTTCTTTTAGAGAAACCATATCTGCCGAAGACTACTATATCTGCATCCCTAACTCTCGATATAAATTTTTCAATAGAAGAGATAAACTTTCAAAAATAGTGAGGTTACTGTGAACTTCAGGTGTTTTTTGTATTCCTCTGGTGAGAAGAAAAAATATACCTCATCGTCTGGGAAGATAGAAACTAACTTTTATAATTTACATGGCTGAGAGATAAAATCAAGTACATGTAATTTTGTGATCATTAATAATATTTAAATAGTTAAGTATTAATTTCCGTTGTTTTTGAGTTCAGACTCGTAAGTCCTAATGAAATTATTAGCAGTGGGATTTACTAAGCTGACTTATCTACACCACTTTTTTTTGCACTTATTTATACTTTACATCTAGAGATTCTCTCTGGGATGATATGTTAAGCATACTGGCAGGAATCATCACCTGGTAATCAGACACTTTTTGTAAGTCGGTTGGTGCAACCTCAATTTGAGTGTATGCTCCCATATTTTTTACGGTTGTTTTTGGTGTGTGATCTGTTTTATACCCCCAAACTTCGTTAATTTCTCTTTTGACTCCATGACTTGTTGGGGAATCGCCTTGTGATAGCATCCACTGTTTTGGGGTATAAAGATATTGTGTGTTTTGGATTGTCATAAGAGGGACACGCTGAGTTGTGAAATTTTTAACTGTCCATACACCATTTTCAGTAGTCGCTTGCGTATAAAACACAGTCCAAGCTCCTAGAGTATCATGCGCTGGGATCCAGAGTTTCAGGGTGTTCCCATCATCGCTAAATTTACCTGCACTACGATATAATTGAACATCTTCATGTGTCGCAGAAGATGAATCCCCGACTTTTAGAAGTGGTGAGCTTTGAACTGTGAAATTATCAGTGTAACTGTTTGCAGTTGCAATATGTAGATCGTCGTTGAACCCTTCGTTACTCATCAATGTGAACAATGCATACAGTGTTGATTTTCCTGGATAATTCATCGTATTCATATGCCAGGGTTGATAGTTGCTTGATTGACCTACAACTTGCTTATTATCAAAATTTACACTATCAATGGATGTGTATCTGTAGATCACATGCGGGTCAGGATCGATGTCAACAATCCACATGTAATACATTTTTGTGGCTCTATCATAGAGAACGGTTGGTGATACCCCATGAGCTGTGACATTTATTTCTGGAGAAACAGTGATACCATCATACGTTTTAACTTTAGGGCTTTCTATGGTTACATTACCTATGATATCCCCAATTACATAGTAGAGCATAAATTTTTCAGTATCAGGATTGTATATGAGATTAGGATCAGAACCATAGGGATCAAAACCATAGGCATTTGAATTATAATCAGATTCTATTCGCGTTCCTATAGGATTTTTCACTCCTGGAGGTACATTCCAAATTAGTCCATCATCAGAATAGTACAAACATGCATTTTCATATGTACCGTTAGAGTATGCATATGGTGTGATGAACATCCACCATTTGTGACCAAATACACCAGTCTCATTGAAATAGATAGACGGCTGATTGAACTGGTTATACCCATATGGATCAGGTATAGATAAGGGGAGACGATTTTGAGTTACATTTAGCATATACATATTTGCATTACCAGAAGCATCATAACAATATGTCACTGTATGTGGAATACCCTCTTCTATGTAATCACTTAATCTGATTCCTGGAGTGGGTGTACTAACATCCGAACTGTTTGAGTTTACCCAAATCATTGGATCATATATTCCCTGGCTTTGGAATGACCCACCACCAGTAGCAAACCTTGTATGCCATCAATCTTTTCCCCTAATCCCACCTACTAGTGCTCCGGAACCAAAAGAAACATCAGTAAATGTACCCACATCATGAGTACCACCTGCTAATGTTTCATTGACTGCCAATTCAATGCCATTTGTGAATGGTTTATTTAGCACAACATTCGCAGATGATGTGTTACCAGAGCCTGACAACACCAAATGTCCATTCTGCACATCTACTGTTGCGTTATTGCTTCCTTCTTTGTAAGCTGTCCATTTTGATGTATCTAAGCTGCCTGAGCTAAAGTTATCGTGTGCCCACATGACTGCTTCCCCATTTGGTGAGTAACCAGGCTTATGGTACACCTTCAAATGTTGTGTGCTGCCACTCATGTTGACTTTGAGCCACAAATTATGTGTAATACGGTTGTGAAGCAGATTTCAAGGTAGGAGGTGTTGCAAGTGTAGTCGCCGGCAATAAAATCATGCTGATGAATACAAAGAATACTTTATATTTCATTTCCATAATGTTTTCATCTTTTAAAGATTATTTTGATAGTATTCCTGAATGATAGGCTCAGTTCCAAAATCTAGTGTTTTTTAATTTCACATCTATCGTGATTCTGAAAATCTATCGAACCTTTAAAGAGGGCAATTATGGGTCTCTAAAAAGGTGAAGATATTCATCTTTTAAAAAGACAAGCATGTTTTTTTCGAAGTGAATTGAGAAGCTCTTCGTCTAATTTCGCATTAGAGAGTGTTTTCACTTTAGATAGCTGTTCAATTGTTAATTTGTGAGCTCCTTGAAGGTGAGCCTCTTCAAGGTTAGCCATCACGAGGTTAGCTCCATCAAGGTTAGCACCATCAAAATAAGCCATAAAAAGATCAGCCTCCGCAAGATTAGCTCTTTCAAGGTGAGCTTTTTCAAAGTGAGCTCCATCAAGATGAGCTTTTTCAAGATTAGCTCCTTCAAAGTGAGCCCCTATAAGATTTGCTCCTTCTAAATGAGCTTCTATAAAGAAAGCCCCTTCAAAATGAGCGTTTTCAAGGTTAGCTCCTTCAAAGTGAGCCCAATCAAGATGAGCTTTTTCAAGATTAGCTCCATCAAGATGAGCTTTTTCAAGGTGCGCCCCCACAAGATCAACCCACTCAAGATGAGCTTTTTCAAGGTGAGCATCTTCAAGGTGCGCTCCTACAAAATCAGCTCCTTCTATGTGAGCCTTTTCAAGGTGAGCTCCTTCAAAGTGAGTTTCTCCAAGATGAGCTTCTTTAAGATCAGCTTCTTTAAGGCTAGCCTCCTTAAAACAAGCCTTTTCAAGGTGCGCCCCCATAAGATTAACCCACCCAAGATGAGCTTTTTCAAGGTGAGCATCTTCAAGGTGCGCTCCTACAAAATCAGCTCCTTCTATGTGAGCCTTTTCAAGGTGAGCCCCTTTAAGATTAGCCTCATTAAGATTAGCTCTTATAAGGTTAGCTCCATCAAGATTAGCTCTTATAAGGTTAGCTCCTTTAAGATCAGCTCCCATAAGATTCGCTTTTTGAAGGTTAGCTTCTTCAAGATGAGTTTTTTCAAGGTGGGCTCCTTTAAGATCGGCCCCTGCAAGGTTAGCTCCTTTAAAGTTAGCTCTTTCAAGGTAAGCCATTTTAAGGTTAGCCTCTTTAAGGTTAGCCTCTTCAAGGTTAGCTTTTATGAGGCTAGCTTCTTCAAGGTTAGCACCCATAAGGTTAGCTTCTTTAAGATCAACTTTTTTCAGATTAGCTTTTATGAGGTTAGCCTCTTCAAGGTCAGCTCCCGTAAGGTTAGCTAACCAAAGGTTAGCCCCTTTAAGGTTAGCTCCCTTAAAGTTAGCTCCTCTAAGGTTAGCTTTTATGAGATTGGCTCCTCTAAGGTTGGCTCCCACAAGATTAGCTTCTTCAAGGTTAATCTCTTCAAGATGGGCTCCCATAAAGCTAGTCCCTTTAAGGTTAGCCTCTTTAAGGTTAGCCTCTTCAAGGTTAGCTTCTTCAAAGTTAGCTTCTTCAAGATTAGCTCCCTGCAAGTTAGCTCCCTTAAAGTTAGCTCCCTGCAAGTTAGCTCCCTTAAAGTTAGCCCCCTTAAGGTTAGCTTTTTCAAAATTAGCTCCTCTAAGGTTGGATCCCACAAGATTAGCTTCTTCAAGGTTAGTTCCCTTAAAGTTAGCGTTTTCAATGTTATCTCTCTCAAGATTAACTTCTATAAGGTCAATCAATGCAATAACCCCTTTCATTTACCATGAATTTTTTTTTCTTTATCAATTGTGAACTAAACAAATACTAGCATATTAGGAAGAGATCTTCTACTAAGTGGTGAATGATGCCCCTCATCACTGCAATCGCTATAAAGATACCTGTAGCTGCGGAAAGGAAGTTCTGGACTGTAAGCCCAACTATTTTGGTAAAATAACTTGCTCCCGCTTCACCACTGTAGACCTGCCAGTTTGTGTTAGTGACAAAACTAGATGCAGTATTAATAGCAAAACTCAGGTTAAAAGAACCAAATTTTTGTGGATTTAGAGGCAATGAATCTTGAAGAAGAAGAATTAGAAAGAGAATTAGAAAACCTATCCCATTGAAAATGAGCATATCTCGCGAGTAGCTCCGCCATCTATTTTTTTTATTAGACATCATAGATATACGGCCCATATGAAATATTGTCATAAAGACTCCTCATCTACCATTTTCCAACATCTTCGTTAGCTCGCTTTTTATAAGATTCTGCAAATGCACATGATCGTAGCACCCTTTTGTGCACCTTTCGTCTTTCAAGCATATGCTGACAATTTTGCTGTGTGTATTTTCGTCTATACATGCAATGTCAAGGAGCACAATAACTGCAGCGATTGCCAGTTCTATATTTTTTATAAGATCAGGATCCTGTTTTACTTGTCCTGCTAATTCGTCAAGTTCAGGATCTATGTCAAAATCCAACTCATCCATAATCTCAATTTCCTTCTGTTGAATCAAGTACAAATTTATAGTTCGAAACCATAGTTCACAGCTGTTGTATTAGTTTGAAATTTTAAGTTCGAAATTTTATCCTAGATCCCATAGGCAACAATCGAGAGTCGTATGGTGACTTAGGTATAAATACATTGTTCTTCATTAAGTCTAACGTTCCCAAAAGTCCACAAAAATGCCATCCGACAATCGGTAAATGAATTCCACATCTGTGTATATCTATAGACTGGGGAAAAAATATGTAAGTCAATGTGAAAGAATATCTAGTAAAAAAAATATAAAAGTTACTATTTATAAATCCGGTTCAGGAAGTTTTTTAACTGTTCCCTATTATCAGTTAAAATTTCCTGAATTTTTAATATCTAGTTGATCCCAAAACTTATTTTACTCTAAATAAGCTGATGTTATAACTCAAAATTTACTTTCGAGTCTTATATTCCGAATAATCTATCAAATCCAGATCATGGAAACAATTTGGAAAGTTTTTAAGATTACGCGAAGAACTGTTTTGGAGGATGAGCTTGCTTATAAGTATTTATCACTTATTGTGCTACCTATTAGATTGTAGGATGAAATAGGTTTTGAATTCAAATAAGAATTTACATACAAGCAAGTAATATCCCATTTCCTTATAGTACTATTTATATTTTTCTTACTTTGAAACTTCAGTGCTGAAGGTTTAAAAAAAGTGCAATCGAGACTGTTGTTTAAAATTATATTTGAGCAGTGAAATGCTTAAAGCTTCTGATATTTCAGTTTAACTACATTAACCCTAATATTTTCATGTATTCTATATTCCAAAAATACGCACAGATATCTCCTTTATTTGCCTATTTACTCAATGTTATCCATCAAAGAGTAATGATACATTCTTAAATTATTACCTTATTTATAAATTATATGGCATATATGTGGACTTTTGGGAACGTTAGACTTAATGAAGAACAATGTATTTATACCTAAGTCACCATACGACTCTCGATTGTTGCCTATGGGATCTAGGATAAAATTTCGAACTTAAAATTTCAAACTAATACAACAGCTGTGAACTATGGTTTCGAACTATAAATTTGTACTTGATTAATCAGATGTTCAATAACCACCGAAAACAATGAAGAAGAGAAAATACAGAATAATTTATCCATATCTCTGTTTTCAGCGGTTCATGTTTAGGTTAAGATTAGTAAAGAAATTTTGGTACTTGATTAGAATATGACAACACCAGATATACTCTCAGATAGTATAATGCTAATCCTTTTTTTGGTTCTCTTAACCGGGGTGGCATTTCCTTTCAGCGGTTTCATTGTTCGTGTTTTTGACGGAAGCTTGTCCAGAGGAATTCCGGGACAGATCGAAAAGGCAATATACAGATTAATTGATACCGATCCTGATAAAGAAGAGGGATGGCGTGGCTACGCCCGAGATATGCTCCTTTTCAATGGGATAGGTTTTGTAATTCTCTTTCTAATTCTTATTCTTCAAGATCATCTACCTCTAAACCCACAAAAATTCGGTTCTTTTAATCTGAGTTTTGCTATCAACACTGCAACTAGTTTTGTCACTAACACAAACTGGCAGGTATACAGTGGTGAAACGGCAGCAAGTTATTTTACCCAGATGGCTGGGCTTACAGTTCATAACTTCCTTTCCGCAGCTACAGGTATCTGTATAGCGATTGCATTGATGAGGGGCATCACTCGCCAGTCGACCTATAAGATCGGCAACTTTTGGGTAGATATGACTCGCTGCACTCTTTACATTCTTCTTCCGATAGCTTTTATTTTTGCTCTTGTGCTTGCTTCCCAGGGCGTCATTCAGAATATAGATCCTTATGTAAACGTCACAGGGTATGGTCCAACAGGACCTCAAACAATCCCAATGGGACCAGTAGCTTCCCAGGAAGCGATAAAAGAGTTAGGTACCAACGGAGGAGGATTTTTCAATGCAAACTCTGCACATCCATATGAAAATCCAACTCCTTTGACTAATCTGATCGAAATTTTTCTTATACTCATAATATCTGCAGCTCTACCTCTAGTCTTTGGAAGGATGGTCGGGAGCATGAAAGAGGGTTGGGTTATCTACGGTATTATGTTAGTGCTGTTCTTATGTGGATTCTATGCACTCTATGCTGCAGAGCTGGCAGGAAATCCACTGATAAAAGAGCTTGGCGTTTCTGGAATATCCATGGAAGGAAAAGAAATCAGATTCGGGCTATTGGGGTCCTCGCTCTTTGCCACAGCCACTACGGCAACATCATGTGGTGCAGTCGACTGTGCTCATGATTCACTCACTCCACTAGGCGGTCTGGTGCCTATGTTCCTGATTCTTCTCGGCGAGGTTGTCTTTGGGGGAGTAGGATCAGGATTCTACACTATGATCGGATTTTTGATACTTTCAGTCTTCATTGCAGGACTTATGATTGGACGAGTACCTGAATACCTCGGGAAAAAAATAGAGGCATTGGAAATGAAGATGGCCGTCATAACCGTTCTGATCTCTGGAATCCTTACTCTCCTGTTTTCGAGTATTGCACTGATTCTACCGAAAATTGGAGATTTAATGGGAAATCAGGGCCCGCACGGACTTTCGGAAGTGGTATATGCCTTTGCATCCATGTCTAATAACAACGGTAGTGCTTTTGCTGGGCTTGACGCAACAAAGTCATTCTTCACATACGGAGGTAGCATAGCAATGTTGTTAGGCAGGTTTATCCCTGCAGTTGCCGTGCTAGCAATAGCAGGATCAATGGTGCAGAAGAAAAAAGTTCCATCAAGTTCAGGAACTCTTCCTACAGCTTCGTTTTCATTTGGTATTTGGACAATCCTAGTAATCCTGATCATCGGTGCTCTTACCTTCTTCCCACTCTTCGCTACTGGACCAATTATCGAACACCTGATTATGATGGGAGGTAATTAATAATGCCACGAACGCAATCCTCCTATTTAGGTGCTTTTGATTCAAAACTTATTCGTGAAGCACTTATCAGTTCAGTGTTGAAACTGAACCTACGTCAGCAGATCGAAAACCCGGTAATGTTTACTGTGGAAATAGGAAGTATCCTAACCACTATAAGTTTTCTCATCAGCTTCTTCTCTGCTACCACTGAATCCTCTTTCTTCATCGGCTTTATCTCTCTTTGGCTGTGGCTGACAGTTCTCTTTTCCAACTTTGCGGAAGCTCTGTCTGAGGGGCGTGGAAAAGCCAGAGCAGCATCTCTGCGGCTGTCCAGAACCAGCGTTCCTGCTAAAAAGCTCACCGCAGAATCTTTCGATAGTCCTTTCACTGAAGTGCCTTCCTCCGGTCTACAGAAAGGTGACATTGTCCTTGTAAAGACAAACGAAATAATCCCTGGGGACGGGGACGTTGTGAAGGGAGTTGCATTAGTTAATGAAGCCGCAATTACTGGGGAGTCAGCACCTGTTGTACGTGAATTTGGTGGTGACCGGAGTGCTGTGACCGGAGGAACCACAGTTATTGCCAATGAGATAATCATCAGAATTACCGCTGATCCCGGACATACTTTCCTGGACCGTATGATCGCCATGGTGGAAGGTGCAGAGAGACGGAGGACTCCTAACGAAATAGCTCTTAGCATACTACTCATTTCGCTGACAGCTGTATTTCTCGCGGTTGTGGTCAGCACGTACTCCGCTTCTGCGTATAGCGCTTTATCAAGCGGAAAAGGTTCCCCTGTCAGCTTCACAGTACTAATTGCACTTTTCGTCTGTTTAGCACCTACAACCATTGCAGCCCTGCTCTCAGCAATTGGAATAGCCGGAATGGATCGTTTATTCCAGTTGAATGTCGTCGCTCTCTCAGGAAGAGCAGTCGAGGCTGCAGGGGATGTAAATATCCTGCTGCTGGATAAAACAGGTACAATTACCTTAGGTAACAGACAAGCGACTGAATTTGTGCCAGTAAATGGTCAGTCACCTGATGATCTGATGGAAGCTGCTATGCTTTCCTCTTCTGCAGACGAGACTCCAGAAGGCAAAAGCATTATTGATCTCATCCAGAAAAAAACCGGAAAAGTTCCAGTTCCTTCAGAGAATGTCATTTTCACACCATTTTCGGCATCTACAAGGCTTAGTAGTGCACAGTGCGGCGAGATAACATACATGAAAGGTGCTTCTGATGCAATAATTAAGTTCGTTCTTGAGCATGGAGGTACCGTTCCGTCGGATTTGAAAGCAAAAGTAAATGAGATCGCATCTACAGGAGGCACACCACTGGTTGTCGCTCGCAATGAGACAATTCTTGGAGTGATTTTCCTCAAAGATATCTTAAAAACTGGTATTCGAGATAGATTTGCAGACCTGCGCACGATAGGAATAAAGACAATTATGATTACAGGAGATAATCCTCTTACGGCTGCTACTATCGCAGCAGAAGCAGGAGTAGATGATTATCTGGCAGAAGCAAAACCTGAAGATAAACTCACGATGATCAGGGACTACCAGAAAGAAGGCTACATGGTCGCCATGACAGGGGACGGGACAAATGATGCTCCTGCTCTTGCCCAAGCCGACGTAGCTGTGGCCATGAACAATGGCACACAGCCTGCGAGAGAAGCTTCAAACATCATTGATCTAGATAGTGATCCAACCAAACTGCTGGACATTGTCGAGATAGGTAAACAAATCCTGATGACCCGCGGAGCTCTGACCACCTTTTCTATAGCTAACGATATCGCCAAATACTTTGCAATCATTCCTGCTGCTCTAGTAGGAATATATCCACAGCTTGAGGTGCTGAATATAATGGGTCTTGCTACACCACAGTCAGCTATTCTGTCTGCGGTCATATTCAATGCTGTGATCATTCCAATGCTGATACCACTTGCACTAGCCGGGTTAAAGTTCAAGTCTATGTCGGCCTCGAAACTTTTTGCCTATAACCTAACCATCTTTGGTTTTGGAGGAGTTATCGCTCCCTTTATAGGAATCAAGGTAATAGACCTGATATTGGCCGGTTTAATGCATATCTGAGGAGGTATTGATCATGAAATCTCTCAAAAAAGCCACGTTGCTATTCGGAGTATTATTTATAATCACAGGACTTGTCTATCCCTTTGCTGTAACGCTAGTCTCAGAGAGCGTATTTCCTTCCCAGGCTCATGGGAGCCTTATTATGGACAGTAATAAAACAATTATTGGCTCGGAGCTCATCGGTCAGAACTTTACCGCACCTCAGTATTTTCAGAGCAGGCCTTCATCTAGTGGAAATGGATATGATCCAACCGCATCTGGAGGATCTAACCTAGGCCCAACAAACCCTACTCTCCTAGGATCGGTAGCCAATAGGACTAGTGCACTAAAGGAAGCCGGTGTTACTGACCCTATACCTTCTGATCTGGTTATGGCTTCAGGAAGCGGGCTTGATCCACACATAAGCATGGAATCCGCACTTGTACAGGTACCTGCTGTGGCGAAAGCACGAAATATTTCGGAAGAAGAACTACAAAAATTGGTGCTTTCAGAATCTATCGAGTCTCGATTCACTGGAACTTATGTTAATGTTCTTTCTCTCAACCAAGCACTTGACAAGAAAGGTAGTTCTTAAGAGGAAATTATGGGAATGGGTAGTCGTGAAGAAGAAGGAAGACCACTAGCCGAAGATTTGCTCTGTATTGCTCGCCGTGATGAAAAAAAAGAGCATGAAGGGAAATTGACAGTTTACTTGGGCTATTCTGCAGGTGTTGGAAAAACATACTCAATGCTTCAAGATGCACTTCAACGGCTACAGGAAGGGAAAGAGGTCGTAATCGGCTATGTTGAGATCCACGACCGGCCTGAGACAAACGCACTGGCAAATAGTTTTGAGATTATTCCAACAATCTCTATTGAGCATCATGGTCTCTCCCTGAGGGAAATAGATCCCGATGCAATCATTAGGCGTCGGCCTCAAATAGTCCTGGTAGATGAATTAGCCCATACCAATGCCCCAGGCAGCAAACATGTGAAGAGGTACCAGGATGTCGAAGAGATCCTGCAAGCTGGAATATCAGTTTATACGACCGTCAATATTCAGCATATTGAAAGCCAGAACGATGCCGTTACCCAAATAAGTGACATCCGGGTTTCTGAAATCGTACCGGATGCTTTCTTTTCAAATGCCGATGAGATTCGGTTGATAGATATCACACCAGAAGAGCTAAATATTCGCCTCAAAGCTGGGAAAATCTATTTAAAAGGTATGGCTGAAGCTGCTATACAAAGTTTCTTCAGAACCGGAAATCTCCTCGCACTAAGGCAACTTGCGCTGCGATATATGGCAGTATATACTGACCAGATGATGATTGGTTATATGAGGAGCCGTGCTATTCAGGGTCCATGGCCTGCAGTAGAAAGGCTGCTTGTCTGTATCCGGCCAGGTCCTACAGCTGAAGCCATGGTAAGGGCAGCATACAGACTTGCAACCAGATTCGATGCCGATTTTATTGTACTTTCAGTAGATATTGGCACCGATATGGCTTTATCTTCTATGGAACGTGTATGGCTCAATCAAGCTCTAGAGACGTGTCGAAGGCTGGGTGGAAGGATAGTTCGTTACCGTGGAAACGATATAGCTGACGAGATTATACGTTATGCTCGGCGGAGCAATGTCAACATTATTATGCTTGGAAAACCCCACGGTATAGATGTGCTCTTCTCTCCAGTATACAGAGTCATAAGGAATTCGCCGGGTATTGATATCCACCTTTATGAGCCGAAAGGAAATGGCTTGCACATACCTCTTCAGCGACGAATTCCACTATTTTTCACAGTGGAATATGCAATTAGCCTCATCCTAATTATAGCAGTAATGTGCGTCAATTTTCTTCTTAAAGATCATATCGGACCCACGAACTTACTGATTATTCAGCTCTTGCCAGTCCTTGTATCTGCATTCTTTTTCAGGCGCAAAGTAGCTATTTTTACGGCATTTGTGAGCATTTTAATCTTCGATTTACTTATTGTTCATCCTTACTCCATGATTGTTACTGATGATTTACAATACTTTATTGCTTTTATAGGATACATTGCCATTGCTCTTATAATCAGCAGCCTTGCAACTAAGTTACGTCATCTTCTACCTCAGATCTGGAAGAGCGAAGCTCAAGTGGAAGCAACATCAGGTCTTTCCCGGGAACTTGTGAAAGCAAAAACACGGCAAGAAGTTTTAAAAATTCTCTCAGATCAAATGCACAAATTTGCACCAGGTACTTTTGCAATACTCTCATCCAGCTCCATCGGGCTTCAAATCGAAGAAGGTGATGCTGACTACCCGCTCAAAGATAAAGAAAATGACATTGCTCGATGGGCTTATGATAATTGTCAGGCAGCTGGCTACGGAACAGATAATCTTCCTGCAGGAAGAGGGTACTATATCCCGCTCAAAACACACAGGATGATTTTGGGCCTCATGGCATTTGCCTTTGAACAACCTGAGATAGCTCTAACTCCAGAGAATAAAGAGATATTTGAAACAATGGCATTTCTTGGAGCTCTTGCACTTGAACGCTTATAATAAAAAACGGACTTCATCTGAAGTAGCAAGCGTTGCATACAGGTGTTTTGTTCTTCAGTGAACTACCTCTCCCTGCTGCTTTGTAGCGAGAAAGAAGCTTCCTGGTTCAACCATTTCTGTTGTAAGAACATGTCCCCAGGCTCATCCCCTGCGTTCCACAGGTGTCAGATTACGGCTAGATTTTGATTTTGAAGAGAGGATTTCTTAATATTAATAGCGATATTGATATCGCTATCATGATTTGTTTTACATGCAGGACATTCCCATTCTCTATATTTCAATGTTAGTTCAGAGTGATGGAATCCACAATTATTACAAATCTTTGTCGATTGTTCCAACTGTCCTATTTTTAGTATAGTTTTTCCAAACCATGCAGCTTTATATTCCAACTTAGTTACGAAACTACTCCATGCAGAATCACCTATCGCCTGAGCTAAATGATGATTCTCAGTCATACCTTTTACATTTAGAGTTTCCAGCGCAACAGCTTGATTCTCGCAAATAAGTCTAAAAGATAATTTATGCTGGAAATAATTCCTTTGGTTACTTATTTTCTTATGTAGTTTAGTAAGCTTTTGTTTTGCTTTTTCTCTATTTTTGGAACCTTTTATTTTTCGACTAACTCTTTTTTGAAGAACTTTTTCACGCTGAAGAGAATTTTTGAAATATTTAGGGTAACTGATCCTTTCTCCTGTAGAAAGTATCGCAAAATTCTTGATACCTACATTTACTCCAATAGTAGATATTTCTGAAAATTTCTGTTTTTTTGGGAGTTCTTCTTCATTATTCACAAGAACACTGATGTAGTACTCCCCTGTATGCGATTTTGAAACAGTTGCTGTTTTTGGGGTGCCTTCAAAACATCTGTGGAAAACCGCTTTAACTTCTCCAATCTTAGGAAGTCTGACAATACCCCTTTCAAAATCAACAATGTAATGTTGTGGAATTTGAAAAGATTGCACTGGATTCTTTTTCGATTTGAATTTAGGAAAACCTTCCTTTTCTCTAAAGAATTTGGTAAATCCAGACTCCAGATTCATCAATGAGGAAAGCAATGATTGAGAATTTACTTTTTTTAACCAATCATGAGAGGGTTTTATTTCACGAACAAGAATTTTCTGTAAGTCAAACCTTGAAATTGACTTTTGAGTTTGTTTATACATTTTAATTTTTTGTTCCAAAGCCCAATTATAAACAAACCTACACCCACCAAAATGAAGTTTAATAAATTTCATTTGCTCTTTTGTTGGATAGATTCTATATTTGTAGGCTTTTAGCATCCTATAATATATAGAACTTAATAAGATACATACTTTCCGTAATGCAATTAAATTATTTAATAGAGTGGTTAATTACTGTTAGAAGCTTCGCTGGTTCTGTTGCAAAAAAATATGAGATCGATACTATGAAGTAAATAGGAATTTAAGAGTATATAATATGCCATTAAATGCCTTTAAATGGAAACACTTTGTAGGCGAGATCATTCTGCAAACAGTAAGATGGTATTTAAAATAGCCATTGAGCTATAGAAATTTAAAGGAAATGATGATAGAAAGAGGAATTCAAGTTGATCACAGTACTATAATGAGATGGGTACATCAATATTCCCCTGAAATAGAAAAGAAGATAAGAAGACATTTAA
>Ga0224557_1001935_pt1 | contig 18705 bp, 22 predicted proteins | sample 714S31014metaG_FD_180677 | JGI IMG/M metagenome (GOLD analysis project Ga0224557, IMG submission 180677) | Peat soil microbial communities from Stordalen Mire, Sweden - 717 S3 10-14 | ecosystem: Environmental > Terrestrial > Soil > Wetlands > Peat | place: Sweden: Norrbotten County, Stordalen...
CTGATTGTCGCGGCGCTCCTCTCGTTCCGGTCCAGCCACCTCTTTTCCAAGCCGGGACGTTTCGTGGCCTACTTCAACGAGTCGGTGCAAGGATTGGACGTAGGAGGCGCCGTGAAGCTGCGTGGAGTTCGAGCTGGCCGAGTCGTGGCCATCCGGGTTCATTACGATGCGAAAACCCGGCAGTCGCAGGTCGCCGTGGTCGGCGAATTGGAACAGAATGTGATCAGTGATCGTGCGGGCCAGATGATCAAGATCACGGACCGCGCCACTCTGCAGCGCTTGATCGAAGAAGGGTTGCGCGCCAAGATCGACCTGGTGGGCATCACCGGCCTGCAATTCGTCGAGTTGGATTTTCTCGACCCCCAGCAGTTCCCCGCGCCTCGCCTGGAAAGCGGGGCCGAATATCCTGTGGTGCCGACGGTGCCCTCGGGGATGTCCGAATTGATCGCGAACCTTTCCAAAATCGTGAACAATTTGGGAAAAGTTGATTTTGCCGAGCTTTCCCACGAGCTCAAATCGCTGCTGGCCACTGCGAATCAGGAGGTCGGCGACTTGGACCTGAAGAAAATGGTGGCCAAAGTGACGGCGGCGGCGGAGTCCATTGAGGCGTTGGCCGGGTCTGCCGAAGCCAAGGCGGCGTTTGCGAACTTGAACAAGACAGCGACCGACGTGCAGGGGTTGGTCGCCAAGCTCGACACCCAGGTGGAACCGGTGCGGGCGGAGCTGGTGCGAACACTGCATTCTTTCCACGACGCGGCAGAGAGTGTTCGCAATCTTCTCGGCCCGCAAAGCGGTTTGGGCGAGGAAGCGGTCAGGACACTTCAGCAGGTGACGGAAACGGCCGAGTCGCTGCAACAGTTGGCCGACTTTCTGGAACGAAACCCCAACGCCTTGATCACGGGAAAGAAGCGCCCCAGCAAGGAACCGTAAACCAGCGTGGCCTTCGATGGCGCAACCACCCAGTCTTAATATGCAACTCACTCGAACAACCGAGTCCCTGCCTCCTGGAATTCCGCGAAAACTCTCAACGGCGGGCGCTGATCCAAAGAAAGGCCGAACAAGCGTCCCGCACCATTTGTTTGTTCTGCTGCTTTGCGCGTTCTCTTTCTGCGCTCTGAACGGTTGTGCTCTATTGCAGCCCCAGGCTGACCCGACCCGATTCTATGTGCTGACCGTTCAGAACGCCCCGCCCGCACGAGCCGTTGAAGGCGAGTTCAAAAGGTGGAAGGTGGGATTGAAGCCAGTGGAACTGCCGGCCTATTTGCGGAGCAAAGCTATGGTTGTCCGAACGGGCACAAACGAAATTCACTTCGCGGATTTTGATCGTTGGGCGGAGCCGCTCGACCAAGGGATCAGTCGCGTGATGAAAGAAACTCTCAGCTCCGCTCGAAACGTGGAGAGCGTGGCGCTGAATTCGCATGGCGACGACACGCTGGATTATGAAGTGGCGATCCGGATTTTGGCCTGCGAGGGGGTGCGGCTTGGAAACGGAAGCGGCTCGATTCGTTTCGCCGTGACGTGGGAAGCGCGGTCGGTCGGGACCAACTCGACAGTGACCAACCGCGGCGTTTTCACCGCGCACCCTGTGGCTTGGGACGGGAAAGATTATGGACAATTGGCCGAGCGACTTAGCGAGGCCGTAGCCGATGCGAGCAAAGCGCTCGCGGGAGACTTGCCGATGGATGCTACGACTCCTGGCAAGACGAGCACGGTAACAGCCAAACCATGAATATCAGGATTGAGATCCAGCGATACTTCGATTATGACCATTTTCGATAGAGTCATCCATGGGGGATTTGGCGATCCGTCCACCCTTATGGGCGCCGCCATCCACGCCATTATTCTTGCGTTTTTTGCGTGGCTTGTCGGGCGCGTGTTGCGTCTGGCCGTCCAACGGGTGCTTGCGCGCGACAAGAACGACCACGTTGATTTTATGGCCGTCAAATTCCTCGCGAAATTGGTCCGATACTGTGTCTATATTTTCGCATCCATTTTATACGCGCACTTTGTCCCAGCCCTGTCCGGTTTAGGCGCGGCGTCGCTGACAAGCATCAGCGTCATCACGGTGGTTGTTGGCCTCGCGGCGCAAAACACGCTCGGCAACCTTGTTGCCGGAATCTCCCTATTGCTCTATCGGCCATTCAAGCTTGGCGACTGGTTGCAGGTGACGGCGCCGACCGGACTGGAAACCGGCGTGGTGGAAAGCTTCACCCTTGGTTACACCCTGCTATAGACCGATGACAATCACCGAGTGGTTATTCCCAACAGCCTCATGGCCAGCCAGACCGCAATCAGCCTGACCGCGAACGACCCGCGCGTAATTTGCTTAGTGCCGATCGGCATCAGCTACGATTCGGACATCGACAAAGCTCGCGGCATTCTGCTCGATTTAGCCGGCAAACATTCGAAGGCCAAGGAGGTTTGCGGGTGCCCGCTTACGCAGTTGGGCAGTTCAGGCGCCGTGCTCACACTCGATGTGTGGTGCGCTGATGCCTTAAGCGCGGTCGCGCTCAAATGTGATTTGCTCGAGCAGGCCACCAGACGTTTTGCCGTCGAAGGAATCGGCATCCCGCTTCCGCAGATGACGGTGGTCTTGAAGAACGACCGCCATGTTAACCGCAAGCAAGAAAAGGAAAGAACCGGATAGAAGAGCTATGAAAAACCCATTGCAGTCTTTGCACGACCACGGCCAGTCCGTCTGGCTGGACTATCTTCGCCGCAGTCTGATCACCGGCGGCGAACTCAAACGATTGATCGAGGAGGATGGTTTGCGTGGCCTGACCTCCAATCCTTCCATCTTTGAAAAAGCCCTTGCTGGCAGCAACGACTACCGGGACATGCTCGAAGCTCCAGAGTCGCAAGGGATCGATGCCAAGGCGCTCTACGAACGCATCGCGGTGCGGGATATCCAGGACGCGGCCGATTTATTGCGGCCCGTTTACCTGGGGTCGAAGCGGCGCGATGGCTACGTGAGTCTGGAAGTCTCCCCGCAGCTTGCCCGCGAGACGCAGGGAACACTCGGCGAAGCGCGGCGCTTGTGGCGGACCGTGGCCCGGGAAAACCTGATGATCAAAGTTCCGGGCACGCCGGAGGGCATCCCCGCCGTCCAGCAGTTGATCAGCGAGGGTATCAACGTGAATGTCACGCTGCTGTTCGCACAGGAGCCCTACGAACAGGTGGCTGCGGCCTACCACGGCGGACTGGAGAGTCTTGCTCGGCGGAACGCCGACTTGAGCAAAGTGGCCAGTGTGGCCAGTTTTTTCATCAGCCCCATTGATACCGCCGTGGACAACTGGATCGCCAAGCGATTGGGGGCTTCCCACAATCCCGGAGAGCAAGCGAGATTGCGCTCCCTTCTGGGCAAGGTCGCCATCGCCAGTGCCAAAAGCACATACCAGAAGTATCTGGGTATTCTTCGCGGGGACCGTTGGCAGGGACTTAGCCGGCACGGCGCGCAAACCCAACGGCTGTTGTGGGCCAGCACCGGCACGAAAAACCCCAACTATTCCGGCGTCCTCTACGTCGAGGAACTCATCGGCCCCGACACGGTCAACACCATGCCGCCAGCCACGCTCGAGGCGTTTCGCGATCACGGCCGTGTTCGGCTCACTCTGACGGAGAATATCGAAGAAGCGATGAGCATCATGGATTTGGTCGAACAAGTAGGCATTCCCTTCAAGGATCTCACCGACAAGCTGCTCGTCGACGGCGTGAAGCAGTTCGCGGACGCTTTTGCCAAATTGCTCAAGGCCACCGACCGCAGCGGGAAGTCGTCCGATCATGATCCAGTTGAATTCCTGAGAGTCGAATTGCTCAAGGACTTATACCAGGAGCAACATCACTCGTGAGATCAATCATCAACTCACCAAAAGTATGCGCACATTGAACAACATTTCTCCGAGAGCGACACCGTCCGCAAAGTTGTCGGACCCTACCAAGACGTTGCCGGTTGTGGATGACGACCCGCCGGTTCGCAACGTGGAGGCACAGGTTGCGAACTCGAAAGAACTTGTCGCCCATTAGCGAGAACTGTCGGTGGTCTCGCAGTCACCTCCGCATCATAATGTTTTGGAGATCGCCTCTTTCGAGCATTTCAATTATCGTTGCGCCGTGGCGCCAAGCCCTCTTTCGGACCAGGCAGCGCCAACAACCAAAGGCTTTAGCGCTGAGAATAAGTAAACGACGGACAGCCGCAAATGGCAACTAACTCCATCATTCGCAACCTCGCTGCGGCTCCCGAAACCGAGGCGACCATGCTAGCTCTGTTCATTGGACATGGCAACCCGATGAACGCAATCGAGGACACCGAATTCAGCCGGGCCTGGGCCGAGGTCGCCCTATCCCTGCCAAAGCCCAAGGCCCTGCTCTGCGTCTCCGCGCATTGGGAAACGGCGGGAACTCGCGTCACGGCGATGGAGCAGCCAAAGACGATCCATGATTTCTACGGGTTCCCGCCCGCGCTTTTCGAGAAGCGTTACCCGGCTCCGGGGTCCCCGGACTTGGCTCGAATGGTACAGGGGCTGGTGCGGACGGCAGCTATCGAACTGGATTCGGACTGGGGACTGGACCACGGCGAATGGTCGGTGCTATGCCGAATGTTCCCAGATGCCGATGTTCCGGTGATCCAGCTGAGTCTGGACCAGAGAAAGATACCCGCCTCCCATTACGAATTGGGCCGGGAATTGAGAGGATTGCGCAAGAAGGGAGTGCTCATCCTCGGGAGTGGCAACATCGCCCACAATCTGCGCGAGATGGCGTGGGAAGATTCGGCGTACGATTGGGCGCTTGAGTTCGATGCCCGGATAAAAGGATTGATCTTGTCGGGCGACCATGAGGCGATCATTGGCTACTCCAAGCTGGGGCGTTCCGCCCATCTGGCGGTACCCACCCCCGAACACTACTTGCCGCTGCTTTACGCGCTGGGCACGCAGGATGATTCGGATGGGGTGGCCTTCTTCGCGGACAAGGTGACGCTTGGGTCGATGTCGATGCGCTCGGTGAAGATCGGCTGATTCAGGGGGCTCGGGACCATTCATGAAAAATCCACTCCGCTAGCGGGCGAGCTGGTTCTCCAGTTTGGGCCGTAAGATAGTCAGATCGGCGTTATGCCCCCGCAGGTTGGCGAGTGCGCGCCAACTCGTGCTTCGAGATTAAGCTCGCCAACCTGAGGGCATGTAGTATACAAACGGAATTATGATCTCTCTAAACCGTAGTACGGTGTGGGAGGAAGCCCAAGCGAAGGGGATCTCGCGGCGCGAATTTCTCGGTTTCTGCACGACCGTCACCGCAATGCTGGGCTTGCCGGTGAACTCAGTGGCAGAGATCACTAAAGCTCTTGAAACTAAGCCTCGCCCGCCAGTGGTGTGGTTCCACTTCCAGGAATGCACCTGTTGTTCCGAATCGTTCCTCCGCTCGTCACATCCTGCGCCCATTGACATCCTGCTGGACACGATTTCACTGGACTACACGGAAACGTTGATGGCCGCCGCCGGGCACCAGGCGGAGGAGGCACTCCAGGAAACGATGAAGAAGCACCGCGGCGAATACTTGATGCTGGTGGAAGGCGCAGTGCCGCAGGCGGATGGAGGGGTATATTGCTGCATCGGAGGTCGCACCGCACTCGACATCTTGCAGGAAGCCGCTTCGGGCGCGAAGGCAGTGATCTGCTGGGGCAGTTGCGCTTGCAACGGCTGCATTCAGGCGGCCAACCCCAATCCCACGGGAGCAACGCCGATTCGTGAATTGGTTTACGGCCGCCCGATTGTCAACGTTCCAGGGTGTCCCCCAATTGCGGAGGTGATGACGGGAACCATCGCTCACCTGTTGGCTTTCGACCGTATTCCCCAACTCGACGGCCTGGGCCGTCCAAAGGCGTTCTACTCACGGCGTGTCCACGACACGTGTTATCGCCGGCCCAACTACGACGCCGGGTTGTTCGTGAATTCCTTTGACGATGAAAACGCCAAGCGCGGCTTTTGCCTTTACAAGATGGGCTGCCGCGGGCCGGTTACCTACAACGCCTGCGGCGTCATGCGGTGGAACAACGGGGTAAGCTTTCCGATCCAGTCTGGGCACGGTTGTATCGGTTGCAGTGAGGCGCACTTCTGGGACAACGATCCATTCTACCGGCATCTGCCGTCATTTCCTGGTTTCGGCATCGAAGTCACTGCGGATAAGGTCGGCCTCGCCGCGGCGGCGCTGACGGTCGGTGGCATCGCCGCGCACGCGATTTCCACTAACATCCGGAAGCGGCACCTGATCGAAACGGAAAAGCGGAAATCCGTGGATGTGAAGGATGGGCGCGCCGAACAGGGAGGAGATCTGTAATATGCCGGCCAAGCGCATCGTGATCGATCCCGTCACCCGCATCGAAGGTCACTTGCGAGTTGAGTTGGAAGTTCAGGACGGAAAGGTGGTTGAGGCTTACAGCGCCGGGACGATGGTCCGTGGCCTGGAAATCATTCTGCGTGGCCGTGATCCGCGGGACGCCTGGGCTTTTGCCGAGAGAACCTGCGGTGTGTGCACCACCGTGCATGCCTTGGCGTCGGTTCGCTCCGTTGAGGACGCTCTGGGCATCGTGATACCGCCGAACGCTGAATTGGTCCGCAACCTGATGTTCTGCGCGCAGTATATGCAGGACCACGTCGTCCATTTTTATCATTTGCACGCACTCGACTGGGTGGATGTGGTGAGCGCACTGAAAGCTGACCCGGCGAAGACGGCCGAGATCGCCCGCAGCATCTCCCATTGGCCCAAAACTTCCCCTGCCTATTTTGCCGATGTGCAGAAGCGCATCTCGAATTTCGTCGGCACGGGCCAGCTTGGCATTTTCGCCAAAGGGTACTGGGGGCACCCAGCCATGAAGCTTCCCGCTGAAGTTAACCTGCTCGGGGTGGCCCACTACATCGAAGCCCTGGAGTGGCAAAAGGAAATCGTCAAAGTCCACACAATCTTCGGTGGCAAGAATCCCCACCCGAATTACTTGGTCGGCGGTGTTCCTTGCTCGATCAATATTGATGAGGCTAACGCAATCAACGCCGAACGCCTCGCTTATGTCAGCAGGCTCCTCGAGGAAGCGTACGCGTTCGTAAACCAGGTCTATTTCCCTGACCTGCTGGCGGTCGCATCCTTCTACAAAGACTGGGGCGCCATTGGTGGCGGCCTGTCCAATTACCTGGTTTATGGCGACCTCCCGACCAACGGCTTCCACGACGTCAGCCGGTTTAAATTCCCCCGTGGAGCAATTCTGAATCGGGACCTTTCGCAAATTCATGAAGTGGATGGGAAGGACCCGCTGCAGGTGCAGGAATCCATTCCGCACTCGTGGTACACGTATTCCAATGGGGACTCGGCCGCGCGCCACCCGTGGGAGGGAGAAACCACGCTCAATTACAGCGGCCCCAAACCGCCGTATGAGCAACTGAATGTTGAGGGCAAATACTCCTGGCTGAAAACCCCTCGATGGAAAGGCAACCCGATGGAGGTCGGTCCGCTGGCCCGAATGCTTGTGGCTTACGCCTCCGGCCGCGAGGAAGTCAAAGAAATCGTTGATGCCACCCTGAGCAAGCTTGAGGTTCCGCTGACAGCCCTCTTCTCCACCTTGGGCCGTACCGCCGCGCGCGGGTTGGAGACAGTCCTGGTTAGCCGCTGGGCGAAAGAGTTTTTCGGCGACCTGGTTTCTAATATCAAGAATGGGGACAGCCGCACGTTCAACCAACACTTCTGGGAGCCATCGACTTGGCCGGTCGAAGCTAGAGGCGTGGGTCTGAGCGAGGCGCCTCGCGGTGCACTGGCGCACTGGATAGTGATCAAGGACAAGAAAATTGCCAATTATCAGCTCGTCGTGCCATCCACCTGGAACGCCTCCCCTCGCGACGGAAAGGGCCTTCGGTCCGCCTACGAGGCCGCGCTGCTGGGCACGCCCGTTGCGGATCCGGGAAAGCCCTTGGAAGTGCTCCGGACCATTCATTCGTTCGATCCCTGCCTTGCCTGCGCCGTGCACCTTTACGACGAAAAGGGACGGACGCTCAACCGTGTTTCGATAGGTTAGGAACGGTATGCAAAAGACGATCCTGGGGCGTGTTTACGTTTGGGAAATCCCAATCCGGGTCTATCATTGGCTCAACGCGCTCTGCATCCTGATGCTGTGCGTCACCGGCTACATGATCGGCCAGCCTCTGGCGATCCAGCAAGGCGCGGAGGCCTGGCAATCGTATTGGTTTGGCACCGTTCGTTTTGTCCATTTCGTGGCCGCCTATGTTTTCTTCTTCAACTTCCTTTTCAGGATTTACTGGAGTTTTGCCGGCAACCGCTACGCCAATTGGCGCAATATCCTCATTTACAGGAAACAGCAGTGGAGAGAACTCCGACAGGTGTTGGCGGTCGATATTTTCCAGGCCGAGAACAAACCGATTGAAACCATTGGCCACAACGCCTTGGCGGGCCTTTCCTATGCTGTCATCTACGTGGTTTTTGTCTTCCAGGCCGTAACCGGCTTCGGCCTTTACGCCGCCATGAGCCAATCTCCGTTCGTCCACTGTTTTGCCTGGATCGTGCCCCTTATGGGAGGAGACTTCGCCGCGCGCCAATGGCATCATGCGTTCATGTGGGTCTTTGTCGTGTTCAGCCTCGTTCACATTTACCTGGTTTTTTATCATGATTATGTCGAAGGCCGAGGGGAGATATCTTCCATGGGAGGCGGTTGGAAATTCATCGAAAAAGAATACCACCCCCTCAAGAAAGAACCTTGGGAAGCCAGCAAGCGCTAAAACCCTCATCCTGGGCGTGGGCAACGTGCTCATGGGCGATGAAGGGATCGGCGTCCTCGCACTGAAGCACCTCGAGGCGGCGGGACTCGGGACCAGGGCCGAGCTTGTTGACGGCGGAACCGGAGGGTTCCACCTGCTCGGCTATTTCGTTGATTACGATCGGCTCATCCTGATCGATGCCGCATCTGACGGCAAGCCACCCGGGACCGTATCCCGCATCAAGCCTCGGTTCGCCGCCGACTTCCCACAGTCGCTAGTTGCCCATGACATCGGCTTGAAGGACTTGATCGAATCTGCGGTGTTGTTGGGAGCACTTCCCAAAGTCGATTTGATCACAGTTTCCATCGGCGAAATCAGGCCGATGACACTGGAACCCTCCGCGGACGTGGCGGCGGCAATTCCCGCGATTCAGGCAGCAGTGGAGGCTTGTCTTAACTGACACCAGTGGCGTTCCCTAATGCAAGCCGCCAATCGCCCGCGTTTCTTCCATTGACCTGATTGCGGAAGGAGCCCGCATCACTACGCAAGTGACGGAGGAGTTCCGCAGCTGGCGTTAAGCGGCAGAGTCCACTTGGGGATCGAACGAGTGAACGGGGCATCCGGCGTTCTATGCTGCTCGATCCAAACTAATTAATCCGTGTCGGCGTCCATTTGGGGAGCGCTGAGGGAGGGAGCCACACTCACGCGGTTCGAAATACGGACAGCTCGTTGTATATCCATGGTTAGCCTACATCGGACGCGCGTGGAACTTCTCACGGCCAGAGCCGGCAAAGAGGTCTGGCTTCACAAGCTTGAGCGTCCCTTTGCGTTCAAGCCGCCTTTTCGTGGTCGTCGTTATGTTTCCATCGTGCTTTCCAACGACCAGGCCGTCACAGATACCGAGTGTCACGCCACTACCTGCGCACTGTTTTGTTCGGGCTGCCGTTACGGCGTCATTGCTGTCCACGCTTGTGGCGCCTGGGCGCGGGCACTCAACACTTCTTGTATAGAGAGCGACCCGGACTACCATCCCTCAGACCAAGCGTTCACCTTGACGACATCACACGAGGGAGAGTCGGTCGAGGACGTCATGGCCTTCGGCCTGATGAACACCTCGTCTGGCCCACACGAGTTTGACCGCTCACTTGTCCTATTCGTTGGCCCTCGCGCAGGTTTGCGCGGTGAGGTTAAGAAAGCAATAAGGTCAGCCTGGTATCAGAATCATGTGGGCTAACCTTTCGGTCGACCGAGTGGGTGGCCCAGCACGACTTTGCGAATTCGGGAGTTGCGGCGGGGCCAATCATTGCTCTCCTTCGCGTTGGGCGGAATTCTGGCATGAATCGAGTTTTCCATTACATAACTGGTTAAGTCGTCCGCAATGGAGACCGTGTGCGCGCTGCCGGGCATCTCGGACCAGTCGTAGAGGTCTTCCCGCCTGCTTCTCACACAGCGGTGAGCTGCCGCTGCCCCGAAGGCGGAGTGAACATCCTCTCGGCGCGGCTCTGGAACTCAACCGGCAGGCCCAGCGCATTCCCTGCCAACGAGCCCCAGAGGCCGCCGGGGATGCGGTCTCTTTGCGAGGTTAAGGGCGCTGATTTCATGTTCTTTCAATGAAGTAGAGTCCGGCGTAGACTTTCGGCTCGATCAGGAGTCCTTGGTTTGCCCTCGCCGCAAGCCACCCGTTCACCTCACTCAGCGGCACTTCATGCACGGTGATATCCTCGTGAGCGACACCACCGCCGGCACTTACGCGCCGCAGACCCGAAGCCCGCAGCAACGTCACCACTTCCGAGGTGAGCCCGCTCGAGGCGGGACCCGTCGTGAGAGCTTCCACGCGATCGGCGGCGTAGCCCGTTTCTTCCAGCAGCTCGCGCTTCGCGGCGGCTGTGGGGCTCTCACCGAGGCCACCTGGCTGGTCACCGACGATGCCCGCCGGCAACTCAATGGTTCGGGCGTGCACCGGGATACGATATTGCTCAACCAGCAGAAGTTTTTGGTCGTCGGTAACCGCGACAACAATGGCCGCGCCGGTTGCGCCAATGCGATCCACATACTCCCAGCGGCCTTCTCTTACAAGCGCCAAGAATTTGCCGCTGCAAAGCGTGATTGTTGACGTCTGATTCATATCGTCCTCAAGAGTTCCATGCTCTGAATATATTGAGCCGGGGCGACGCTTAGCGCAATACCATCGAGACAGACAAAAGACGCCCCTGCGCTCTCCTCTCCGGCAAAACCAAGTGAACCATCAGGCCTTCCACAAACCACTTTAGACCGAAAGGCACCTCGTAAAGCTTACGGCTGAGCATCGCCGTTACGCGGTCAATCATCTGACTGCTTACCGCCGTTTTTCCCACTGCCGCTGCCGCGCGCCACCTCGGTCGATGCTGGAACAGGTAAACAACGGCCGCTGCCAAAGTAGTGATTTGGGGGAATCAGACCTGCGGTCCGCGTGACGATCCCGTGCCGTTCATGATCGGTGTCGCAGGCGAATGCAATCTCGAAGCGGTCCTTAAGACCGAGCAACCTCTGCATCGCGTAAGGCGACGACGGTGCCATGCGGATCTGGCCATCCCAATCCGCCGGCACAAAACGGAACGTCGGGTCGACGGCCTCGTTGACTACCGTCAGGTTCCGACCGTAGAGCTCGGCAATTGGCGCCACCGAGCGGATCGACGCCCATGCTGATCTTCGAATCGCGATTCACCTCCAAATCGATCACATTGATAACGCCGCTTGTGCAGGCGTTCAGATACCCTCTGGCAAGTCCTGACGATGTTGCCAGAAGTCGATCCAAGGATCTTTGGCCTCCAATCTGCGTCGGGTGGTCCGGAGGTTGAAGTCGAGCGGGTTTAGTTCGGGTCTGACCTCGTCCCAATCCAGAGGTATGGAAACAGGGGCTCCCCGCCGGCAACGAACCGAGTAGGGCGCCGCGATGGTCTGGCCAAATGCGTTGCGGAGCCAGTCGGCAAAAACCCGGCTCTGACGGTTGGCCTTGCGCATTTCAACCGTGATCGTTCGGGGCGACATCCTGGCTATCTCCCCGCAGACGGCGCGAGCAAACAACCGCACTTGCTCCTGATCCGGACCACGCCGCAATGGGACCAGGACATGCAACCCTCGCCCACCTGTGGTTTTGGGGAAGGAGCGAATCCTCATGCGTTCGAGGAGTTCTCGGAGTATGAAGGCCGCCTTGGCCGCATCCGCAAACAACCCCGAGGGCGGGTCGAGATCAAACGCCAGCCAGTCGGGCTGGTCGAGCGAACCGACCTCGCAGTTCATGACATGAACCGCGATGCAACCGAGGTTGACGAGAGCCACGACGGTTTGTTTTGATCCCCCCACGATGTAATGAACGGTCTTTCCGGAACTTTCGGCCGGAACGGCCAGCGTTGGCACGCCGTCGGGGAGGCCTTTCGAAAAGTTCTTCTCAAAAAAGCAGCCGCCCTCGATCCCGTCCGGGCATCGCTCAACGGTAAGCAGGCGATGCTTCAGCCAGGGGAGCAGACGGGGCGCAACCTCGGCATAGTACTGGACCGCTTCCAGCTTTGTGATCCCCTCTTCGGGCCACCACCGCTTGTCAGGATGGGTAATCGGAGTATGCGCGACGCTCGCGCCATCGACTCCTCGGACCCTCTGCTCCGCAAATGATTTGTCATTCTTCACGTTCAGATGGTTCATTCAATTATCCTCCCCCCTCTTCGGCCCCTCTCGACGTCATCCTGGTCTCACTCATCCTCGCAATCTCAGAAAGAGACCGGCCGCTGAAGACTGATCGTGGTTCAAGCCTGGTAATGTCCTCACTCGACGCGTAGGCGTCACGATGCTTGATTAGGAGCCAGTTATGGTTCCGCGTGTGAACGAGCACCCACGCACCGCGAAGCTTCTGGCCATGCAGAACAAACTTCAATTCGCCGTTTTCGAGGTTTGCCGCGACATTATCCGAATCTTCAGGAGTGTAAGTGCCCTGGTCCCAAACCATGACAGGCCCCGCCCCATACTGGCCTTCAGGAATATTGCCCTCGAAATCCGAGTATTCCAGGGGATGGTCCTCAACCGCCACCGCGAGCCGTTTGACAGCCGGATTGAGCGAGGGTCCTTTGGGCACCGCCCAGGACTTCAATACGCCGCCAACCTCAAGCCGGAAATCGTAATGAAGATTTCGCCCTTGATGCTTTTGGACCACAAAGAGCAGGCCTCGCCTGCTTGAGAGGCTGCGCTTAAGTTGGCCTTCCGCGTTAATTTTCATATGGGCCGATTTCTTGTCCCCAGCTCGCCTTGCAGCGGCAATTCGAGGATTGCCGCTGCAAGGGTATTTTTAACCTACTTCGATGCTGAATGCTTTGAATTTGATCTTGGCTTCTTAGTTAACCACTACGTCCTCCGCAAACCCCTCACGCCCGCAAGGCGTTTGGCCGCACGCGCGGAGCGGCCAACTTCTCAGCATACCCGCGCTATTTCATTCTGGAAGGCAACTTAATGGTCTCGCCGTCAACCACGAACGTACCGTGGCCATGATGATGGATGGTGCGGGGATGTTTTTGTGAGCGGTCAATCCATGCTTTGACCACCTTAGCGATGAAGATGTTGTATTGTGTCGCGAGCCTGGTGTCGATCACCCGGCATTCAAGATTGGCATAGCATTCGTCGATAAGCGGTGCATGCACACAGGCGGCGGTGCACGGCGTAAGGCCGAACTCTTTAAACTTATCGGTATCCCGCCCGGATGTGTTTCCGCAGGCCACCACCTTTTTGGCCAGTTCCACCGTCGGGATGTTGATGACGCATTCTTTGGTTTTCTTCAGTATGTCAAACGTGTAGCCCCGGTCACTGATGACGCAAGCCAGGATCGGCGGCTCGAAATCGATCATCATGTGCCACGACATAGTCATGATGTTCGGCCGCCTGCCGCTGGCGGTTGTGACCATCACCACCGGCCCCGGCTCGATCAGGCGGTAAACCTGAGCTAAGGGTAATGAGTTTCTTGCCATGCCTGCATCTCCGCCGGCGTTATTTCCAAATAATAATTTTCGGCTGTTTGCGAGGCACGGGCGGTGTTGCGCCGGCGGGCACGCCCACAATGATCGGCGCGACGGCCGTCATTCTAGCGGGGATTTTCAATGCAGCCTTCCACTCCGGCGAGTTCAGCGCCGAGACCGCAAAGCCGATGACGCAGGTGCCAAGCCCTTTTGCGCAGGCGGCAAGCATCAGATTTTCCGCTGCCAGCCAACAATCCGCCACGACAAACGGCCCTTGGAATTTGCTGTAGATTACGATCAGCGTGCCAGCGTTATAGAAAACATGGAAATCCGGTGCGTCCACCAGCTCAAGCGAATGCTTTGCGTGGTGGGAACCGGAACCCTGCGCCTCGTTGCGCACCCGCTCTTTGGCGCTGTCCGACAAGCGATTCAGCAGGGCCTTATCCTGAATGACGGCGAATGACCATGGCTCCTCGTGCATGGCAGTAGGAGCATGGACGGCGGCACCGAGCAGCTTGCGGATGACGGGTCGAGCGATTGTCCGGGGCGTATAGTTACGCACGGCGCGGCGATGATAGATAGCATCCATCACGCTCTTGGGGGCTTCGGGCTTGGCGGCTTTCTGTCGGTTGTTCATAGCTTTTTCCATTGATGGGGTTTTCATTGCATTCTTTCCCCGGACCGCGGCGATGTTCAAATCGCCGCGGCAGGGGCTGGGCTCTTCATGTTGCCTTCACTTCGACAGCTTTCGCCTTCGCCTTTTCATTCTTCCGCAGATAGACCTTCACCACGCCGTCCTTGAACTCCGCGCTGACTTTGCCGCCGTCGGCGCCCTCGGGCAGCGTGAAGCTCCGGAAGAAGTTGCCGTGCGACTATTCGCCGAATCCTGCCTGCTTCTTTTCATTGAGCACGAGGAAGGCCTGCTGGCCGAGGGTTGTGACCAAACTCGGGCCGGGCCGGGCCGGAGTTAGCTTTACTGCCTGCCTCCGCTCACACGGAAGAGCACGGTCAGATAGAAGTTCTCGATGCCGAAGCGCGTTAACGGAATCCGGACCGCGTAGCCGTCGCCCACGCCGGCCGGATAAGCGACTTCCACCGGATACTCGGTGGTCAGCGAGCCGTGCCCCTCGCACCGCCAGCACTCGTAAGAACCGACCGCGCCATGCCCGCCGCAGACGGAACACGTGGCCCTTGCCGGGATCCTCACGCGTACTCGGCCGCCGAATCGAGCTTCGTCCGGACTTACAAGGATCTCTACCGTTAGGCTCTCCAACCGTTCGGCCTTGGGCCGGTCGAACATATCAAAGTTGCTCCACAACCTTTCGAACAGTTCGTCGAAAGAGGGATGGTAAACCTCAAAAGATTCGGCGAGCGAAACTTCTTGGAACTGACAGGATGTCTCGACCGGACGGAAGGGTTCGCCCTCGGGCCATTCCCTCACCGGAGGCTTCGGCGCGGGTACCCGCGAGGGGCGACCTGTGGCGAGCGAGCCGGCCTGCCAGTCGTAGCGACGGCGGCGTTCGGAGTCGCCCAGCACTCCGTAGGCTTCCTGCACCTCCTGAAACAGGCCGCTTTCCAGCCCCAACTGGTCGGGATGCACTTCCAGCGCCTGGCGTCGAAACGCCGCCTTAATCTCTTCGGAGCTCGCATCCGCAGTGACGCCCAAAATCAGGTAATAGTTCTTTTTCATGGTGCCCTCCGCACTCGGTATCAGATCTTCGGTTTGTTATAAGCACTTCTTCAGCTTCACAAGAACACATCTGTCGCCTTTATCTACTCTACCACCAAGTAACGAATGCCGCCACCGCTTCAGTGCGGCGTTTACGGGAAGTCGTCGCGGTTCTCGGACCTGGAGCGCGAGCTGGCGAAAGCAGCTACTTGAGCAGTTTGGCCTCACCGCAACAGATTCTTCACATAAGGTGAGGCGCTCTCAGGCTTGAGTCACGTGACGCTTCGGGTTACACCGGTTCCAGTTACCAGCCGCGGCGACACCCACTACACGGCTTGCAGTCGATACGATCCCGTCGTTCGCACCGAGAACCGCGGCGCGGAGCCAGCCATTTCTTTGCCTTCCATGCCATTCACGATGTCGCATAATAAACCTTTCCTGATCTACGCCGCTCGCCGGAGTTCGAACACCCGCGAGCTTTTCCATTTCGAATTCGCAAGGAATCACGGAGAAGGCATTGCATCAAATCCTGATAACAATCCGGTTTTCAACCGCGGTTACACCGGGAGCGGCCGAGGCTGCCCGTTCAGCTTCATCCCGTTCCATAAAGCTGCGCACATCGCCGCGAAGCACCACCTTACCTCCTTCAGTCTCCACCTGGAGCTGCCGGGCATCCAGCAGGGCGTGGCGCTGAAATGCAGCTTCGATAGCCCCTTTTACGTTCAACGGGACTGGTCCTGGCTTAAGTTTGACAAAATTGGTCACTCCTCGGACCCCCGCCAGATGCCGCACGGCCTCCTCGGCAGCGGTCTTCTGATGCCACCCATCGACCGTGCCCTCCAGGGTGAGGGATCCCTGGCGGACCATTACCTTGATCGAGCCTTCTGGCACTGTGCTCACCCGTCCAATCGCAGCTAAGGCGGCGGCGGCAATCTCACTGTCCGTGCGCCGGGCTGATTCGGGCACCTCGACTGTCAAATCCTCGGCCAGCCCCCTCACTCCCGCAACCCGCTTGACCGCACGTTCGGCGGCCAATTTCTCGGCGTAACCGCTCACGGCGCCATTGAGCGTCACGATCCCGTCCTTTACTGAGACTCCGATGTCTTCGACTTTCACGCCGGGCTCGTATTCGAGCTCGGACAGAACATCACTTTTCAGATCCAAGTCGGTTTTCATACAACCAGAATGCCATTAAGCCCTCCAAAGGGATTCGAAACATAGGCAGGCGACAGCGGATCATCCGTCCACTGGCCATCGACAATAAACCGATATTCATATTTTCCTCGCCTGAGGATCAACTTTGCCGCCCAGCGGCCATCCCCTTCGGGGCACAGCGGGGCGGCCAAAGGATCCCAACCATTGAAAGAGCCCGCCACGAAAACCTCCGACGCCCCAGGATGAAAAATCTCGAGAGAAATACGTTCCATATCCAGTCCTGGAAAATGTTCGAGCAATAGCGGAACGGCCTTGGGGAGCTCCGTTTTCCCACGCGCGGACTGTTTAATCGCACTTTTCTTGAGCGGTCTCCTGGCTTGGGCCGTAGTGGCTTTTGCAGTTGTGGTGGCACGCCTCTTATTCGTCTCGGAAACTGCGCGTTTTTTCATTTGCCTGTTCAGTTGTTGGTTTCAGAGCTCGTCTAAATTGGCAGCGATTGAGGCCGCCGCAGGAGCCGCCCCAAGACCATTCTCGACTGCCATCGGAGCCGTCTCCTTCGCCCTTGGCATCTCCTTGCCAATGAAAGGGTGGCGGCAGTGCAGCCATCCGAATTCCAACTGGTCACAGGCTGCGGCACAGCGCGGAAAAAGCAGGGCGTTCTCGTTGTCGGAAGATCCCACAGCTTGTATTTTCCGCTCTTGGTGCCCGCAGGTCTAATACCTCTTTGTTTGAGCGAGCCAGACTTTTGGTTATCGGGCTTGCTCATGGGGTGTTTCCCCCACTATCGCTTTCAATAGATTTTGCCACTCTTTCACATATGGAATTGCGCCACCTGAAGTATTTCGTCTCCGTGGCGGAGGAGAGGAATTTCAACCGGGCCGCGGCAAGGCTCCGAGTGTCGCAACCTGCGGTGAGCCGGCAGATCGCAGACTTGGAGGAGGAACTGGGTGTGCACCTGTTCGCGCGGAACGGGCACGGGGTGGAACTTACCTCCGAAGGGGAGATAATGCTAGCTCATGCGCGGACGGTGCTTCGAGCCGCCTCAGATGCCAAGGAATCGATGCGGGTCTTTCAGAAGCATAGCACCGAGACGTTGGTGGTCGGATACGTTCCGGCTGAAATGGGAGGCATGTTGACTTCGGCGCTCAGACGGCTCGAGGTATTGTTCCCGAACGTGGAAGTCAACCTGCTGGAAATGTCTCCCCACGACCATGTCAAAGCGCTGCTCTCGCGGGAGTTGGACGTTGTGTTTGTCGGCAGTCCGTGGAAGCGCCTGGAGGAACAGGTTTCGATCCAGGTCCTGCAGAAACAGACCGTCCACGTAGTGGTTGCCGATCATCATCGTCTTGCATTGCGCAAACAGGTGGCACTGGCGGAGCTTTCTGAGGAAACCTTCGTTGGTTTTTGTGATAAAACATTCCCGGGCCGAAATGACGCGATCATCAGCGCCTGCCGAGCTGTCGGTTTCACACCGAATATTCGGCACTTGGCTGCGGGGCTCTCGGCTGCCTTCGCGCTCGTGGCCGCGGGGAAAGGTCTGACCCTCGCGCCGGGCGAGGTGACTCAGTTGCCACAGGCGCAAACGGTGTTCTTGAAACTGGAACCGGCCGTTCCGCTGCTAACGTCGGTGGCAGCGCTCAGGAAGGATGAAGAGCGGGCTTCCATAAAAAAGCTGATCGAGTTATGCAAAGAGCAAACCGAACCCGGGAACGTGAGAGAGGATGTCCATTCGGCGGTTGCGCGGCGTGCTGTCAACCCTAGTGCTCTCGGTGTTGTGCGTCTGCCTTTCCCTCAACCGCAACTGTAAACCGGCTCGAATTCGCTCTCGAAATCAGCAGGGCCGATGGGCTTGTGCGTTCCTTCGTGGGTGATGGCTAATGATGTTGCCCTAGAGATGAGATCTTTTGCCAATCGCCTTCGTGTCAACGAGATCACCACGAAACCGTGGTCGCTCGAAGAGGATGTCGTCGGCGCTCTGATCGCGCACGATCTCCTGAACGCCTAGAAATCCCTCCGCAACACAATGCGGTAATGCGCCTGGCCGGCCCGCAAACGTTCGAGCGCATCGTTGACCTTCGACATTGGGAACATCTCCGTCACCGGCGCGAGCCCATGGCGCACGCAGAAATCGAGCATGGCGGCGATGGCAGCCGGACTG
>Ga0224557_1001947_pt1 | contig 18623 bp, 14 predicted proteins | sample 714S31014metaG_FD_180677 | JGI IMG/M metagenome (GOLD analysis project Ga0224557, IMG submission 180677) | Peat soil microbial communities from Stordalen Mire, Sweden - 717 S3 10-14 | ecosystem: Environmental > Terrestrial > Soil > Wetlands > Peat | place: Sweden: Norrbotten County, Stordalen...
GGGCTGCTGGAATTCTGCCGCCGCTATCCGGCGTTTACTCCGCTCGTGATTACCGCACCAGGAGACGAAGAGACTGCGCGGAGATTAGGGATCCAAGCCATCAGTTGTATGGACTTTCTGTTTTCCGGTCCTCCAAAAATCAAATAGTCACCTACCGCTTTGTCTCGGCCAGCGCGCTGGCCAGTCCGTCGCGATCTCGCGAGCTCGCTGCGCATCTTCGCCAGCAGCACAACTTCACGTTGCAAGGTCTTCCTCTCTGCCTTGGCCACCTCAAGAGCAGCGACTTCGCTCCACTCCCGGCGCAGCGGAAAGAGGCGGTCCAGGCGTTCTGGACGGCGTACTTTGCAGCAGGGGCGAACCAGCCGAAATCCAATTTGATGGAACGGGAATTCTCGCCGACACGGAGCGTGGCTGTTTTGGCAGGAAACGATAGCGCATATTCCGGGGAGAGAGGAGCGTGACACCATGAGCGAATCGAACTTCATGCACTGGTGGATAAATCTGTCGGATCACTCGCAATTATCGCACTCATTCTGACGGCTTTGGGGATTATGCTGTGCATCGTGAAACCCGCCGATGCCCTCCGGCGCGTTGCTGCCATCCTGGGGATCGTTATAGTGCTGATCTTCATCCATGGCGTCCTTGTGAGCGCCTGGTCGTGCATGCCTCTGTGGGAAAAGATCGGGTTCGTCGCGATTGGGGTCGCCGTTTGGCAGTGGCGGCGACCGCAACAACAGCAACGGAAAAGGTAAAAAGGACCGACTAGAAGCCGGACAGGAACCCGCTTGAAATAGCAACCACTACAGACCCTGTAGCAAAAACGGACACTTGACCCCGATTCAGAAGCCCTCACTCCGCTTGTGACGCCAATCACTAAAACGATCCATGGTGGTAGTCATAACTGCCGCATCGCTCTTTGATTTACAGTCTACTTATTTCAAATAATGCGTAAATTGGGAATATTTTGCCAAGATTCCTTCACTCATCGAATTCCTCCGAATTACTTCAAGCGGATAAAAAGGAGTCAGAATTTAGTTGCTTTGCAGTCAACGTCCGTGGTTACCTCGATTGTTAAAAATATATTTTTAATTATTTTGCTTGACAGAATAGCAATCGGTGATAGCGTTATCCCCATCTACAAATCAGTGTCGTAGCAGAGTTACAAATTGTCGCGCTGATTTTCTTTCCTCCAGGTACACCAAACAATTAGAGGATAACTATGTTGAGGACATGTGTGCGTCCTGCGGCCCTTCTATGCCACGGTGCTTGCTTGCTGTTGTTTGCGGCACTCAGTAACCCGCTTTTCTCTCAGGCCGCGCCTGCTTCTAGTCCTAAGGCGGCAGGTTCAATGTTGCCTGCGACAACTGTCAAAAGTGACTCCGAAGCCATCCAGGCCATGCGGAATGTCATAGCGCAATCGGGCGGAGAAGCCGCATGGAGAGAGATTCGCTCGGTCGAAGAGAGCTTCTCGGTCTTGGGAGCGGGCGAAAAGACCCCGCATGTCATGTTGCTCCTCGATGACTGGTCTTTGGACACAACGCGCTATCGGCGTAAGGTGCAGGGGCAGAGCACTCCTCCCAGTGATCACAATGGCGCATCTACGTTTCCTGTAAATAATACTGGAGCCGCTCAGCTCGTCGCGCCTGAGTTCGATCAGGCGAGAGTGTTAGTGAGTAGATTGCCAGCGGCCGCAGCAGAGGTGATGTTGCGCCGAAGCGAATATGTACTGAAGGTCTCGAACTCTCCAACCTGCAAGAGCAGCGACATCTGTGTAGACGCATACCGGACACGTGATTCCACTTCGCGTCCGAGTCTCGATCAGCAGTGGATAATCTCGGCGGCCACCGGTCTGCCCATCACAATTCGATACCAGACAACAACCGTTGGACATGTCACAGGGCCGGTATGGAGAGAGGTGTACTTCCTGCATTACGAGACAGAGGATAAGATTGTCGTTCCAGTGTTGATCGGAGTGAACGTAAGAGGCCATCGACAGGCCTGGACGCTTGTCTCTCTCAAGAAAAATCCGGGATTCGACATCTCAAAGTTCGATTCGGAGGTTGCACAATGAACTGGTGCAAAGCGCTGTGCGCTCTCAGCATCGCGATCTACGGTTCGGCCTGCCTCGCACAGGACATCACGGACGTAGAGGCGAAGCCTTACGGGTCCTATACAGGCGGAGCGATCGACACCATAGATCTGACAACGGGGAACGTCATGCTTGACATCCCCCTGATCTCATATCCTCAATTAGGCACGCTTCCATCGCTGTCGTTCTCCGTTGAGCTAAACAACGCGCCGTATACCCAAGGCGGGCTGACCTGTAACTCAGATACACAGTGCGAGTTCGTTAGCTCCAGGTACGATACGTCGTCCCCAGGTGCGCCGTACCAATATTTGACGACTTCCATTCAATATCAGAATGTGACGATAAGTTTTCCCTGCTCTTCTGGAACATGTACGCAAACTGAGTACTGGGGATACGAGGATGGAAGTATCCCGAACATGGGAGCCCATCTGACCTCTTCCTTCGAAGGAGGCATAGTTACAGGACAAGAATATTCCCAGCCTGTTGGCGGTAACTATATTAGCGAAAATGACTTTAGTGTGGTCGATCCTTCAGGAACTACACATGGACTGGAGACGGATGTCTCGTCTTGGAATACATATCGCGCTTCAGATGGCTCCGGTTATACCTTCATTCCTAGTGGATCCTTGGATGCTTATAAGCCAATAGAAATAGCGCCAGTAAACGGGATGGGATGGCTTCAACTTAGTCAAGCTCAAATATGGCTTCAAAATGCCTCGGATTGGACTGGAACATTAAGTGGGGTGCGTCTCGGCACGCTCTACTCCCCAACGGGAATTCAATACACGGATACGATTCAGACATTTCCTCAGGTTAACCAGAGTAATACCAGCGAAGCCAATGGGACTGGTGTTCCTTCCTACACTCCGCAGGCGCTGATATCGACGGAGACGGATCCATCCGGAAATAAAATTACTCGTGGACCGTGGTATTGGTCCGGCTACAATTCGGTGCCGAATACACCCCTTGGTGACATTCAGACCATGTATGCGCAGAACTCCCCGCTGTTTCTACCGGGTTATCACGGCCCATATTATCAGGATTCCGTCGGACGAATCATCCCAGACGCAATCTCAATGCAGGCGACCCAGTACACGTGGACCGGGCCCCACGGTGGTGCACCCACCTTGACGTGGACGGTACCGGGTCCTGAGAATAACTACAAAACATACCTGATTACCTATAACACGATCGCCAACACTCAAAGCTGGTCGCCTCCGCCGAACGAGACTCTGGGAGAAGAAGTCCCATTCCCAGATCCGACAACTGACATTGAAGTCCAGGGATGGGCGATTGCATCCATCGCGTTGCCGAACAATACTCAGTGGACGTTCACATACAACGGTGCCGATCTTCAAACAGTAACTACCCCTAGCGGTGGCACAACCACCTATAGCTACACAACTATAACCCCTCAATCATCGCTAGGGCTTGGCCGATGCAATTCCGTCTGCCATGCTGTTGCACAGCGTACGGAGACTGATGGTCAGGGGCACAGTTGGACAACACAGTATTCCTATACCCACCCTTTACCCACTGACTTGCCAGCTTTAGCTTGTCCAACGGTCATGGCAGGAGGAGTACCGGTAGTCTTTGCCTTCACAACTACGGAAACCGATCCGCTGAATAACGACACGGTCCATAGTTTCTGCGCTGTGGGGATAACGAGTGGAACCGAGCCCGTAGCAAATCAGTATCATGAAGTCGAAACTCAGTACTACCAGGGTTCTGCGTCTGGAAGCATACCTCTCAGAACCGTAAAGACTGCCTTCGAGTACCAAAACGATATTGCTCATTCAGCTAGCAGTAGTACAGCGGGGCATGTAGGAATCATTAATCTTCTTCCTACTAATATTGCGACAACTACCCCAGCCGGTACGACAACAGACGTGAGGCAATACTCTAACGACAATGGCAAGGCGTTGTTTACGGCTGGCAGGATAGTGTGTAACTGGTCAGGAGGCTGCAGCACCCTGGGGTCCAACTCGTTAGGGTTACAGACAATTCCCATCAGCTATCTATCGCCAACGACTGAGATTGCCAAGGATGCATATAACAATTCCGTGCGCACCACATCGACCACCTTCATGTTCCAAAATCCACCATCGATCTATACGAGTGCGCATATGGACGCTCTCCCAATATCTCAGACGGTTTCAGACTCTTCGGGAGGAGCGGGAACCGTATCTGGAACAAACGGCTTTAGATACGACGAAGCCAACGGTAGCCCGCAAGGGACATACGGTAATTTGACATCGAAGAGCGAGACTTACTACTTGTCAGGGAGCAGTTCAAGCGGGACATCGACTACGACGCATACCGTTTATAACAGCCAGGGTATGCCAACGGCCAAAATCGACGGAAACGGGAACACGACTGCAATCACCTATGACTCAACGGGTCTCTTCCCCAATAGGATTCAACATCCAACTACGAATGGCGTACCGCACATCGACAATTATTCCCATGACACCAACACCGGGAATCTCAACTCGCACACAGATGAAAACAATAAGACTACCGGTTATAGCTATGACGTACTGGGGAGGGTGACATCGATCCAGTATCCAGATGGCGGCGGCTCGACATTCTGCTATACGGATATTGGCGGTTCAATTTGTCCTCAGGGAACGGCTCCCTTCAGCTTGTACACAAGCACCATAGCCTCACCGGATCCACCTATAACCACAACGCACACCTATGACGGATGGGGTAGACAGTATAGAAGCAGTATCACGAGTGACCCGCTGGGCGCGACTATTGTGGGCACCACCTATGACTGGGAAGGTCGGGTCACATCTGTCAGCAACCCGTACAGAAGTACGCCAGCCCCAAACGATCCCCCATCTGGCATTACTTCCTATGTATACGACGCGCTTGGCCGCAAGACGATCCAGACGCAACCGGACGGCAGCAAACAACAATGGTGCTATGACGGGATTGTCACAACCGGACAGACCAACTGCTCGAGTATGGCGGAGAGTTCTGGTGGATTTACCCCTGCGTCGTGGACGGATGTCTCGGACGAGACGGGACGGCACACGCAGCAGGTATTCGACGCTCTGGGGCACATGGGCGCAGTAGTGGAGCCCGATCCAGCCTCGGGGAACCTCGCGCTGGAGACGGACTACAACTACGACGTTTTTGGCGATTTATTTACCGTCAACCAAGGCACGGGAGGAAGTGCGCGGACACAACGCATGTTCTACTACGACATGCCGTCCCGCGTCAGTATGGCGTGCAATCCTGAAACACTAGGACCGGATCAAGACTGTAACATGAGTTCTACGGGCACATGGTATTACTATGATCCCAACAGCAACCTAACGAGTAAGACAGACAATCGTAGTATCACAACTAGTTATACATATGATGCGCTGAACCGGCTGCTGTCAAAGAGATACTCGAACGATCCGAGCGGCACTGCGTCTTCCTGCTATCAGTACGATGGCGCAACGGCACAGAATCTTTCTGGAAGGCTAGCGGCTCAGTGGACGCAGAAGGGCGCATGCCTGTCTTCTTCACCGGTGCAGACCAAGACGGCAATCACCGGCTACGATGCGATGGGCCGGCTGCAGAGCGAGCAGCGCTGCATGGGTGCCAACTGCTCCACCGGCAACTACACCATGAGCTATACCTACGATCTTGCGGGTAAGCTGCTGACCTATCCGAGCGGGTATGGAAATCTGAACTTTACAAATAACTACGACCCGGCCGGCCGTCTGTCCACTGTCACGCAAGGAGCCAATCAGCCCTTGTTCTGGTTGCCCTCCTACACTCCGGCGGGAGCCCTGTCGGGAGTGCAGTTGGGCACGTCGATCAGCATGAGCCGGACGTTCGATTCTCGCCAGCGCGTGACCAACGAGACGGACTCGAATCCGACTCAATGACTGACACTTCAAGTCGACTGAGATAAACGCTTGCACGCTCCAAGAGGCAGCATCACAGATCACAAAGTGAGCAAACCCGTCAACACAGAGCATTCTGACGAAAGGGCTGAACAATGATGGCCAGGAAATCGCAATACACCGCAATATCGACACTTCTTGGATTCATGCTAGTGATGTGCGCACTGTCAGGTCCGGCAGTGGGTCAGCGGACACAGGTTCGACGACAGCCCCCTTCCAGTAAACCATCTCCGATCAGACCCGTACCCGTGGAGCATCTCTATTGGTACTTCTTGCTATTCCAGAATCACCTTGACGCAAGAGCTGCGGAATTGGATGCGCAAGGGAAGAATGGCACTCTAATGCGTAACCATCTGCAAAGAAGCCTGGGATGGTCGGATGCGGATTTCACGCCGATACGCGCCTCGTCGGTTCGACTGGCAGCCAAAGCAAAAGATCTGCATGCGCAGAACCATGCGATTCTCGCAGCAGGCAAGTCTTCGTCGGGTCCCAATCAACTACGAGCCCTGGCTAGTCAAAGGGACGCGACACTCAATGCCGAGGTGTCGTACCTAAGAAGTACCCTGCCACCGGATAAGGTCGGCGCGTTCGAGGCTTTCCTCGCTCGATTGTTCTCTCAGCCAAGTGCGACGCCTCCGCCAGCCTCTGGGAACACACCCGGCGCACCTGCGGCGGTGCAACCATGACCTGCCTCGATCGGTTCCTTCGCCGCGCAGCCTGGACATTTCTAATCCTGATCGCTGGCGCACATGTGTTGATCCCAACCCATGTGCTCGCCCAGGTAGACACATGCACAATGAATACGGTCGATGGGACAAACGATGTGGAGGAAACAGTCTGCCTTGTCAGTGACTGGAGCGGCGAGCTTGATGCCTGGGCGGCCAACGATAGTTGGGTCGATTCAGATTGGCAGAATTGGCCTGATGGTGATCCTTATGTGGTAGGGCTAGGCACAGAAGTCCAGGTCTCAGACGATATCAATGGCATCGATTTCGACTCAGGGCTGGTGGAAAACGGGGAAGCCAGCGGATCTGTAAGTCCCACCCCCGGAGCCACTTACACAGCCTCCGGCTCTTCCTACGAGTGTTACGACCCCACAGGCACCTGGAGCAGCAACTGCAGTTGGCAAGGTGCCGGAGGAGTTTCGGTATCGGCGTATATTCCCGGGCCACCACCCTTATCGAGGCCAACCTTGAGCCTGACCACATCGGGCACACCATCTGCATTCGGACAGCCGGTGACTTTCACGGCAACCATCCCCTTCGACGCATCCGGTGAGGATGTGGACTTTTTTTACAACGGGAATACCTACTCTGGGACGTTCAACGGCACTACCGCTACGTTCACCACAAGCGCGTTGAGCCCAGGCTTCAATTCTATTGAAGCCTATTATTTGGGGGACTCAAATAACAGGTGGACTACGTCCAACACCATTTACCAGTTCGTCGATCTAATTACACCTACAGTGGCGGTCTCGTGCTCGCCGAATCCGATCACCAATGGTTTACAAGCGTCGATATGCACAGCCACGGTGAGCGATGGAGCAACCGGAACTGTCAGCTTTTCCATCGACGGAATCGCCTGGGCCAGCCCCACGCTCTCGAATGGCAGTTCTTCGGCGAATAGCCCCTATGCGCTGCGGCCAGGCTCCTACACCATTGTGGCCAACTATAGCGGCGACGACGCCCACTCCGCGGCCTCCGCATCCACCACATTGACCATTCAGAATTCTCCGTCGACAACTGGCAATATCTATAACTACAGCGTCACCCCCACACAGGAACCGAACGGTTACTATACAGACGGCTACGATAGCAACGGCAATGTTCTGGCCTATACTGATACGGTGATGGGTTCGTGGAGCTTCGGCTACGACCAGTTGAACCGCCTGACCTCGGCGGCGAACACGGTCCTGCCTGCGCCGGCCACGGTCACGCACTACGTTTTCGGCTGGGGCTATACGTACACCTATACGGTCACCGTGCCGCCTTCAGTGTCCTGGTCCGAGTACTTCTGCTGGGCCTACGACGCCTTCGGCAACCGCCTGCAGCAGGGCAATTCGGATACGGCGTTCACCACGGGCGAAAACGGAGCTTGCAACACGACCGGCACGCTTGCCAACTCGTTCAACACCTGGGCCAGCTACAGCGCGCAGAACCAGGTGACCGGGACGCCGCAGGCTACGGGCGGCTACGCCTACGACGGGGCGGGCGACGTGACCGGCGACGGCGCGAACCAGTACCTCTACGACGCCGAAGGGCGCATCTGCGCGGTGTCGAACGGGTACGGCATGACCGGCTACCTCTACGACGCGGCGGGCAACCGCGTGGCCAAGGGAAGGATCACCAACCCGAACGGCACCTGCGATGTCACCACCAACGGATTTGTGCAGACGGCGGCCTACGTGGTTGGACCGTCAGGTGAGCAGCTGACCGAGGTGGATGGCTCCCGCAACTGGCGTCACACCAACGTCTACGCCGGCGGCAAGCTGATCGGGACGTATGATGGCTATGTGAATTCTCCCACCCTGCACTTCTACTTCGACGACCCGCTGGGGACGCGCCGCGCGCAGACCGACGCCAACGGCATGCTGGAGGCCACCTACCAGAGCCTGCCCTTCGGCGACGGCCTGAACCGGAACCTCATCAGATCAACCGACGACCCCACCGAAAACCACTTCACCGGCAAAGAACGGGACACAGAATCAGGCAATGACTACTTTGGGGCAAGGTATTACAACTCAGCAACCGGTAGATGGCTTAGTCCCGACTGGAGCGCGAGCGTAGAGCCGGTGCCATATGCGAGTTTGGGAAATCCCCAGACGCTCAATCTGTACGGCTACGCCCTAAACAATCCTTTAGGGAATGTTGACGTAGACGGGCACGATGGATGCACGGTTGAAGGTGTTGCGGAGTGCACATTTGCGCTGAATAATGAAAACTCAACCAAAGATCCGAGCGCGGAGGAACAGCAGACCGACAAAATGTTCAACGCGGTGGGCCAACAACAGAACAACGGACAGAAGTTGAAGTACAAAACTGTGTCTGGTGGTCAGCACTCAAGTTCTTGGGAAATAAACTGGAGCTTGACGCACAACACGAAGACGGGCGGCTGGGTCGTTCAGCACATTGTGGCGGATTTCGAAGGTTCTACACAGTGTGGTGGTCACGGACAATGCAATTATTGGGAGGCGTGGCCGGTCGCTCCCAATTCGCACACTCCTTCGATACAGGGTCTGGACGCGAATGGAAACTCTTATAGCGACATGTTCGGAGGTGGGGCAGGAAGCCACATTCACGCAAGTGCAAGCTTCTATGAAGGTCTGACGCTGCCAAGTTCCTTTACTGTGCAGCCAGAAGGTTTTCCATCTGGCATATTGCGCACTACAACGACAAACCCAAACCTTCCGACCGACAATGCCACGGCCCCAAATGTCCGGTGGTGGGGAGCCCCCTGATTCACAGAGAAGGAGAAAGAGAAGATATGAAAATGCGATTTCCCAAACTGTGCTCTGTGGTTCTTTGTTTTGTGTTTTGGGCAGTGGCCGGGACAGCTCAGGCAAGCGGAGGGCCTGCACGTATGGAGCAGATCAAAGCGACTATAGCAAAGGTTCGATCCGACAAGACTGTGGACGCCAGAGCGGAGGCCGCAGAGCATCTCGCAAGCCTCACCAAGAAAATCGGCAGCAACGAAGCCACAGCGACATTGGTGACCGATATAACGTCCCTGCTCGATTCTCCGGATGATTCGGTTCGCTATTGGGTGGCTACGGCCCTAGGAAATATCGGACCTGCCGCAAAGGCGGCGGTTCCTAAGCTGGAAGAAATGTTGCCCAAGGCGGACTGCATCAACGGAGCGATCACGTCGGCAAGTGGAATTCGGTACGCTCTGATTAAGATGGGCGTTAAGCCTCCTCCGCCACCGAAATGTGGACGTATAGCTGGATGACCGAAAACATGGTGTTCTGCACCGGATTTAGGGCGACACCGCGCCAGACGGCACACAAACAGCGGGCTATGCTCAAACGCGTTATTCAGTTCTCCTCTTTAATCACCTTCCTTGCCCTTGCGCTAGTCATACTGCGGAGCACACCCGCTATGTGTCAACAGATTCACAAGGCAGTCAAAGATGATAACGTTCCAGAGGTCAGACAGCTTCTCAAAAACGATCCTGATCTCGTTTTAGCCAAGGATGAGAACGGATTTACTCCCCTACACTTAGCAGCAGCGAATGGCTACAAGGATATGGTGGACTTCCTGCTGACCACCAAAGCCGATGTTAACGCTAGGGACAACTCTGGAAGCACTCCCTTGCATCAAGCGGCAGCAGCTGAAGGTGAGCATACTGACATCGTGGAGCTGCTAATAGCGCATAAGGCCGATGTCAACGCAGCAGACCGGCAGGGGTTGACGCCTCTGCACTACGCGTTACTGGCGGACAACCCGGATGTGGCCAGGTCGCTGCTGAATCACGGAGCAAACCCGAATGTCAAAGACAACAATGCGGGTCACACTCCGCTGATCTTGGCGGCGGCGAAGGGCTATAGGCAGGTGGCAGAACTGCTGCTGATGCATGGAGCTGATGTCAATGCCGCAGACGATAAAGGGACGCCTCTCGCATGGGCGATACGAACGGGTAACGCAGGTGTCGCAGACCTGCTCCGTCAGCATGGCGGTCACGAGTAGGTGGAAGAGCGGCCCAAGTAGGCATCCTCTTGCCTCCGTTCCCCCCGAATCAAAAGCCTTCCATGCTTCGCATCGGGTTGACTATGTCGCGGTAGGGATACGGCTTACGCCGTACCCCCCGCACAGATCCGTACGGGCGGATTTCCCGCATACGGCTCTTGCCTCAGGTGGTGACGCGCAGGCGGCGCGTGGGATAAGGATGGCAGATATGGGCCGGAGGAAGCCAGCGTTGGATGAGCCGTTTCATCCGTTCCCATGGGACGCGTCCCTTCTGGCTTCGCCGTCGCAGGACGTGATGCCAGAGGTTGCTCACCTGGAAACGGAAGTAGGCCAGGGCGTACCGGTTTCCCGGCACTCCGAAGTATCGGATATGCCCGCCCACAACGGACTTCAACCATGCGCCGACTTCAGGGATCGGGTCATGCATGCGCCGCCGCAGTTCGGTCTTCACCGTTTGCAGCTTGGCTTGCAGCCGTTTGCGGATCGTCTGCCGGAGCACGGTGAACCGTCCTCTGCTCGTCTTCCCGCACAGGTGCGTGAAGCCGAGAAAGTCGAAGGTCTCCGGCTTGCCCAGACCGGCACGCTTTCTGTTGGACGCCGCATGGCGTCCGAACTCGATAAGCCGTGTCTTGTCCGGGTGCAGCTCCAGTTGGAACTTCTCCATTCGTTGCTGAAGTTCTTTCCAGAACGTTTCGGCGTCCGACTTGAACTCGAATCCAACCACGATGTCGTCGGCATAGCGCACCACGATCACGTCGCCGTGCGTCCGCTTCCGCCGCCATGTCTGAATCCAGAGATCAAACACGTAATGGAGATAGATGTTCGCCAGCAGGGGCGATGCACTTCCACCTTGTGGCGACCCTTCCTCCATCACCGTCCGTTTTCCCTCTTCCAGCACGCCCGCGCGCAACCATTTCTGGATGAGACGCACAACGCGCCGGTCCGCTATCCGGTGCTGGAGAAACCGGACCAGCCAATCGTGCGACAGCATGTCGAAAAAGCTGCGCACGTCCAGGTCCAGCACCCAGTTCACACGCTTTCCGTAGATTCCGCAGTACAGGGCGTCCAGCGCCTTGTGCTGGCTGCGTCCTGGGCGGAACCCATAGGAGAAGCCGAGAAAGTCGGTCTCGTAGATGGCGTTCAGCACTTCCACCGTCGCTCGTTGGACGATCTTGTCTTCGAGCGCCGTGACGCCGAGCGGCCGCTGCCGCCCATCCGCCTTGGGAATGTAAACTCTACGCACCGGCTTGGCCCGGTACGCTCCGCGCTTCAGCCTATGGGAGAGATTCTGGAGGTTTTCCTCGAGCGCCTCGCCGTAGTGCCGCCATGTCTCCCCGTCCACTCCCGGAGCCGCCTGCCTCTTCAACTGAGAGTAGGCAAACCGCAGGGTGTCGATCCGGTAGATGTGGTGCAGCAGAGCGGTGAACTTCACATCCTTGTTCTCTTTTGCCGCCTGTCGTACCTGCTCCAGCGCACTGGGCGCGTTGCTCCGGCTCTGAGTCCGGGACGCGTTTTGCTGGCTCAGGTTCCCCTTGGCCAGACCCCTTCCCTCCATCTCCTCCGCCGCCGAAACTCCGGCCTTGTTCGGAGACTTCCCCGGTACTATGGGTCTGTCCGACTTCCCGTGTTCGTTCATCATCGGCTTTTATCCTTGGACTTCCCGATGCGTCCCGCGAGCACTGGCTGCTCTCGGGTGAACCCGGGATCTCCCAACTTCCGTGCAAGACATGTCCCTGCGTGCCAGGGTCACAGACCGCGCAGGACTCCAACTCAGCTTGCGATTGCGCTGCGCCGGATGTTGCCTTCCGCCTTGTGTCAGAGCGTCGGCGTCCTGAAGTTCGGGGTATTTCGCGGTTCAATAACCTGGCCCGTAGTTCCTCCTGTCAACGCTTCGTATCTGGCCTTGCGGCCATGCCCGCATGACTCGGAGCCGGTGTGTTTCGCTACGCCTTCACCGTACGACTCTTTCATTCGCTACATCTTGCCGGCTCGATGCTTGCGCATCGGGTTGGCGCTACGACACGTCACCCCAGAATGGGTGCTGTAGAGCAACCTTGGGTATACCGGGGGAACCACTGTAGAATCAGGCAGTTAAAGGGAAAAGTCTCTAAAAGCAAGGCGTTTTCAGGTTGCTATATGGCAACCACTGAAAACAAGCCGGTTAGCGGTCAATTTGCGATCAAGGCGTCTGTGGGCAGTCCAGAAAGGTTCCTGTAGGGGAACCTGCTGAAAACAAAGGATCGAGGCTTGGCGGGGCTGAATCTATCGGTATGCGTCTCTGCGGTGGCGGACGCCGGTGATGGAGATGCCGATCTCTCCGACCTGCTTGAAGAAGACGCGATAGTCTGCGTGGCGGAGACGGAATCCGGTCATGGGGGCTTTGAGTTTCTTCACATCGCCGCTGCGGGTGGCAAGGTAGCGGTCGATGCTGTGGAGGATGTCGAGAGCGGTCTGGCGGTCGATGGCTCTGAGGTTGGCTTGCGCGTCGAGCGACCAGACGATGGAGAGGCGGGCCGGGGTCGTTCGTTCGCTCACAGGCCAAACTCTCGGAGCATCTCTTTGTGAGAGACGCCCTCTCCCCGGTCGAGCGAGGCGCTGGCGCGGTTGAGCGCGGCCATCGTCTCTGGGGTGAGTTCTTCGTCCTCGACTGGAGCCATGGCGAGGGAGCGGGAGAGCGGCTCGACCAGAACTTCGAGGAGGTTATGGACGGCGAAGAGCTTTTCCTCTGGCAGCACGTCGAGCAGCAAGTGGGCCTGCTGACGCTGTTGTACGAGATCGAGTTCCATAGTTGTTCTCCTTCTATCTATCCTGAGCCGCAGCCAGAAAGTGGTCAATGGTGCTGAGTAGCACTCGCTGCTGATAGAGCGGCAAGCCCTCGATCTGTTCCATGCGGCGGACGAGTTTAATGCTCGGCTGCTTCTTGGCCACGAGCGTACTCTTGCTGCCTCGCAGCAGTTCGTCGGCAGAGACATCGAAGAGTTCAGCGAAGCGCAGGATCATATCGGCGTTGAGGCGCAGCTTGTCCAGTTCGTAGTTGGAAACCAACTCCTGGATGAGGCCGGTCTTCTCGGCAATCTGCTTCTGTGTCCATCCGCGTTCCTTGCGTAGGCGGGCGAGGCGTTGTCCGAATGACTCCTCGCCCATATCGACCGGTTTTAGCTTCAACTTGGACTTCGTGGGCATGGCCTGAGTGTAACGGTGGGTTGTCTGCAAAGGGAGCCTCCCGGTTTCCATTGTAGAGTATTATGCTCTATAGTGTCTTACACTGAGAGGGCGTAAAAAAAAGACCGTAACCCTCTTGACAGGTTTTTTGCGAAAGGCTGGAAAATGGCACGAATCCCGGAGGATGAGGTCGAGCGGCTGAAACGGGAGGTATCGGTGCAGCGGTTGGCCGAGGCGCGAGGGATCAAGCTGACGCGGCACGGGGCCGACCTCGTGGGCAAGTGCCCCTTCCACGACGACCGGACTCCATCGCTGGTTATCACTCCGGCGAAGAATCTCTGGCACTGTCTGGGCGCGTGCAATGAGGGCGGGACGGCCATCGACTGGGTAATGAAGGCCAGCGGCATCAGCTTCCGCCATGCGGTCGAACTGCTGCGAGCCGATCATCTTCCCTTAGCCGCCGAGCCGGGCACACCCGAATCTAGGCCGGTCAAACACGGCACAGTGCGCAAGCTCCCGCCGCCCGTGGCGCGGGACGCGGACGACCGGATGCTGCTGTTGCAGGTGATGGACTATTACAACGAGACGCTAAAACAGTCGCCGGAGGCGATGAAGTACCTGTCCTCGCGCGGGCTGCAATCGTCGGAGATCATCGACCGCTTCAAACTGGGCTTCGCCAACCGGACGCTGGGCTACCGGTTGCCGGCGAAGAACCGGGCAGCGGGGGCGGAGATGCGAGGGCGGTTGCAGTCGCTGGGCATCCTGCGCGAGAGCGGACACGAACACTTCAACGGTTCGCTTGTCATCCCGGTGTTGAGCAGCTCCGGCGAAGTGGTCGAGATGTACGGGCGGAAGATCACGGCAAACCTGCGCGAGGGAACGCCAAACCATCTCTATCTTCCCGGCGCACATCGGGGCGTGTGGAATGAGGAGGCGCTCATCGCGTCGAAAGAGATCATCCTCTGCGAGTCGCTGATCGACGCGCTGACCTTCTGGAGTGCGGGCATCCGCAACGTGACGGCGAGTTACGGAGTGAACGGCTTCACAGCCGATCATCGCGCAGCCTTCGAGCGACACGGCACAGAGCGCGTGTACATCGCCTACGACCGCGACGAAGCGGGCGACAGCTCCGCCGCTCAGCTCTCGGAAGAGCTAATCGGCATGGGTATCGAGTGCTTCCGAGTGCAGTTCCCAAAGGGCATGGATGCGAACGAGTACGCCTTGAAGGTGACGCCAGCGGCGAGGAGCTTGGGCGTGTTGCTCAATAAGGCGGAGTGGCTGGGCAAGGGGCAGCGGCCAGAGTCGCGCAGCGTCGAGCCGATGGCCGAGCGAGTCATCGAAGAAGAGCCAGAGCCAGAGCGAGCAGCTAAAGAAAAAATGGTTGAAGAAGAATCCATCTTGGCCGAGATCAACGCCGTCGCCGTCGAAGAAGAGTCGGAGCCAGAGGCATCGCCCGCCGAGATCGAAGACCCAGTTTTTTCCTTAGCCGCCGAGCCGGAGCCGGTTGCGGTAATGGAGCCGGAGTCGGTCACGACAGCGCCCGCGCCAGTTATCGACATCCCAGTCGAGATGCGCGGCGAAGACATCTTCATCATGCAGGGCACCCGCCGCTATCGCATCCGTGGCCTGAATAAAAACATGAGCTACGAGCTGCTAAAGATCAACGTGCTTGTCTCCGGCACGACGCCGCACGGCGCGTCCGCCTTCCACGTCGATACCTTCGACCTGTACTCCGCGCGGCAGCGCGGAGCCTTTACCAAGCAGGCTGGAGAGGAGCTGGGCATCAAGGAAGAGGTTGTGCGCCACGATCTTGGCCAAGTGTTGCTCAAGCTGGAGGAGTTGCAGGACGAGCAGATCAAAGAGGCACTTCGCCCGAAGGAGCAGGCCGTCACGCTCAGCGCGGAAGACCAGGCGGCAGCGATGGAGCTGCTGCGCGATCCGCGCCTGTTGGAGCGCATCGTCGAGGACTTCGCACGGTGCGGCATGGTGGGCGAGGAGACCAACAAGCTCGTCGGCTATCTGGGCGTGGTCTCGCGGCATCTGGATACGCCGCTTGCGGTGATCGTGCAGTCGAGTTCCGCCGCTGGCAAAAGCTCGCTCATGGAGGCGGTGCTCGCGTTCCTGCCCGACGAGCAGCGGGTTCAATACTCCGCGATGACCGGGCAATCTCTCTTCTATATGGGCGAGACCGACCTCAAGAATAAGGTGCTTGCCATCGTCGAAGAGGAGGGCGCGCACTCGGCGTCTTACGCCTTGAAGCTGTTGCAGAGTGAGGGCGTGTTGACTATCGCCAGCACCGGCAAAGACCCGGCGACGGGGCGTCTGACGACGCATCAATACCGCGTCGAAGGCCCGGTGATGATTTTTCTGACGACGACCGCGATCCAGTTGGATGAGGAGCTGTTGAACCGCTGTCTTGTTCTCTCGGTCAATGAAGAGCGCGAGCAGACGCGGGCGATCCACCGGGTACAGCGCGAGGCGCAGACGTTGGAGGGCTTGCTCAAACGCCGCGACCGCAGCACGATCCTTGCGGTCCACCGCAACGCGCAGCGGCTTCTCAAACCCATGTACGTTGCGAATCCTTACGCCCGCGAGCTGACCTTCCACGACAACCAGACGCGGACGCGGCGCGACCACATGAAGTATCTGACTCTCATCCGCACAATCGCTCTGTTGCATCAGCATCAGCGGCCCCGCAAGACGGTCGAGCACAGAGGCCGAACGGTCGAGTACATCGAGGTCGCCATCTCGGACATCGCGGTTGCCAACCGTCTCGCGCACGAGGTGCTGGGCCGTTCGCTCGACGAGCTACCGCCGCAGACGCGGCGGCTGCTCATGGCCGTCGACGAGATGGTTACGGCGGAATGCGAGCGTCAGAAGATGGAACGCTCCGACTACCGCTTCTCGCGCCGCGATGTGCGCGCGTACACCGGCTGGGGCGATACGCAGTTGAAGATCCATCTGCACCGGCTGGAGGAGTTGGAGTACCTGCTCATCCATCGCGGCGGCCGAGGCCAGAGCATCGTCTACGAGCTGATCTTCACGCGCCCGAAGGACGGCGGCAAGCCGGTGCTGGGCGGTCTGATCGACATCGAGAAGCTGGAGAAAAAGTGAGTACGACGAAAAGAAGTCGGGGCAGCGAGGCCAGAAGTCGGGGCCAAGTCGGCCCCAAGTCGGCGGGGTGTCGGAGTCACTAAAATCCCCTCGCAACCAATATCCATGCGGGTTATATACGAATCCGCCAACGAGCGCGAAAAAGCACATATACGGGGAGCGACGAAATCCGCTCCGTCGTAACCCTATCGAGAGGAGGTACAGTCATGGCCCGCATCACGAAGACCCGCAAACCCGAAGCTCTGCCCACAACGCAGCTAGAGTCGATGATGCGCGAGCATCTGCGCGCGCTTGAAGTGCAGAACTACTCCCCGCACACCGTGCGCAATCGCCAAGTCCACATCGGCTTCTTCCTCCAGTGGTGCCGCGAGCGCGGGCTGACCGAGCCGGTCGAGGTCACGCGGCCAGTGTTGGAACGCTATCAGCGGCACTTGTTCCACTACCGCAAGAAGAACGGCGAGCCGCTGAGCTTCCGCTCGCAACACGCCTGTCTGGTTCCGTTGCGCGTCTGGTTCCGATGGATGACGCGGCAGAACTACATCCTGCACAATCCGGCCTCAGAGCTGGAACTGCCCCGTCTGGGCCGCGCCCTGCCCAAGAACATCTTCTCTGCTGCTGAGGTCGAACGCATCATGCAGCTCTGCGACCTGGGCGACACTATCGGCCTACGCGACCGGGCAATACTGGAGGTGCTGTACTCGACCGGAATCCGGCGTCTGGAGGTGATCCGGCTCAAGCTCTACGACCTCTCGCTCGACCGTGGCCTGATCCTGATCCGGCAGGGCAAGGGCGACAAGGACCGTTATGTCCCCATCGGAGAGCGGGCCATCGCATGGCTTGAAAAGTACGTCCGTGAGAGCCGCCCGCAGCTTGCGGTCGAACCCGACGACATGACGGTGTTCCTCACGGCGCAGGGCGAGCCGTTCAGCCGCGATCATCTGACCGCCACGGTCAAAGACCGCATCGACGCGGCAGAGCTGGGCAAAACGGGATCGTGTCACTTGTTCCGCCACACGATGGCCACGTTGATGCACGAGAACGGAGCCGACATCCGCTATATCCAGCAGATGCTCGGCCACGAGGACATCAAAACGACACAGATTTACACGCAAGTCGCTATCCGAACCTTGCAGAAGATCCACGCCGCCACACATCCCGGAGCCATGCTCGAACACAGCGAAAGGGCCGACACAAAAGCCACGAGTCCCGACACAAAAGCCATGGCTCCCGACGCCGAAGCCCTCGGCCCGATGCTCGCAGAGTCCGAAGACAGCCGCAAATAACGCGCGCGCGTTCTTCTTTTAGTAGCTTCTTTTAATAGCTGCTGTTTTTAAAGCTGCTGCTAAAGAGGAACGATCTGGACTCGTAACCGATGCGAGAACCGGCATCGAATCCCCTCAAAAACAGTCGCGCATCTGCGCTTCCAGATCGTACAATCAACAGGAAATGCAACTCGGCCCCAGCTCGTGCGCGAAAATCCCAGACGGCCTTATGGCTGCGATGGCGTTGCTAAGCCAAAAACCGCGTCAGGGGTTTTCGAGTAGAAAACCTGCACTGCATCCGGGCATCGACGAGTGTAACTCCACGGTTGCAATAGGGTTGCGAGCAGGCGAGCGGTGGAATCGTGTCGGATCTCGTTATACCGGCAAAGAACGTGATACCGAA
>Ga0224557_1001948_pt1 | contig 18598 bp, 20 predicted proteins | sample 714S31014metaG_FD_180677 | JGI IMG/M metagenome (GOLD analysis project Ga0224557, IMG submission 180677) | Peat soil microbial communities from Stordalen Mire, Sweden - 717 S3 10-14 | ecosystem: Environmental > Terrestrial > Soil > Wetlands > Peat | place: Sweden: Norrbotten County, Stordalen...
ATCGAGGTCAAGAACCGGTCCGAGCACCTCGCGTACCAGGCCGAGAAGGCACTCAAGGACGCCGGCGACAAGCTCCCCGCCGAGCTCAAGGCCGACATCGAGGCCAAGATCGCCGCGGTCCGCGACGCCATCGCCAAGAACGACGACGCCGCCCTCAAGACGGCGCACGACGCGCTCCAGGCTGAGATCCAGAAGATCGGCGAGGCCGTGTACGCGTCCGGCGGGGGTGGCGGATCGTCCAGCGGGAGCGGCGGTCCGGCACCGGAGCCCGAGGGTGGCAGCGCGCCACCGGAGGCTGGTACCGGCGGGTCTTCGGGCTCTGACGCCTCAGGCGGCGACGACGTGGTCGACGCCGAGTTCAAGGAGGTCTGAGGCCGGAAGGCCCTCGGGCGAGCCGTGGCGGGGCGCAGGTGGCTGCTCCGCTCGGCACGCACGTCCGGCGCCTGTCGGCGCCGGCATGCTCGTGCTCGGCAGCATTGCAGCTGCTGCCTGCGCAAGGCCTCGCTCCTCAGCGCACCTCCACCCGCCGACCGCTGCGAGTCCCGGCTAACGGGAGCGCGAGTCTCGGCGGCGTTGCATCGCCCCTTGCGCAAACCTCGCTCACAGGCGGTGCCCCTCTCCCAGGTCCAGCATGACCCCCGGGTCCCGCCAGGCAGCACCCCCCTCCTCTCCAACCGGTTAAGGACAAGATTTTCCATAACCACTGTGCAGCAGAGGCAGAGCACGTCTCAGTCCACGATCAGGCGCCTTGACGCTCTTGGCGCAATCGTCTACCGCCAATCGAGCCGAGCACCTGGGCAGATCGGGTGCTCATCGCCGCGCTGGCCGGCCTGCACCGGGATCCTCGTCAGCTCGGTGAGCGTCCCCTCGCGCGCCCAGCAGGAGGGTGGCGGCGTTCGCCGTGCTGCGGCTGACCGCCACACCGGCGGGCAGGCGGAGGTCGGTTGCGATCGCGGCGGCCCCACCCACGACGATCGGAACCCTCGCTCGGCGGCGCAGCGCCCTGACCAGCGGCACGAGGGCGCGAGCCGGGGGCGTGGTGGTCACCACCACGCCGACCGCCCACACCGGCTGCAGGCCGGCGACGCAGGCGACGAAGTCCTCGGTCGGCACGTTGGCGCCGAGGTCATGCACCTCGAAGCCCTCGGCCCTCAGCACGTCGGTGAGCAGCGCGCTCGGCAGCGAGTGCATCTCGCCCGCGGGCGCGCCGAGCACGATCCTGCCGCGGCGGCGGCCGCGACGCGTGACCTGTGCCCCTGCTCGACCGACGAGGCGGTGAGCGATGAGGCTCGCCCGATGCTCGTCGGCGACGCTCGCAGCACCTCGCTCCCAGCGCTCCCCGATCTGCTGCATGGCGGCACCGATCAGCTCGATGCTGATGGCGCTCGCGGTCGCCCCGGCGGCCATGGCCTCGCTGATCACGGTCCAGGCGCCCGCCTCGTCGCCGGCCAGCAGCGTGGTCACCAGCCGGCCCACGCGCGGCTCATGCCGTGGGTGGCCTCGCCGTCCGCGCTCCACCGGCGCCTCAGGCTCGCGAGCGAGCGCCTGGAGGTCGCTGCGGCGCACCAGCCACTCGCCGCCCTCGCGACGCGCCGCCAGCTTCCCCGTGCGGACGTAGCGGTAGACGGTCATGTAGTGCAGGCCGAGGACCTCGCTCGCCTCGCGCAGCCCGACCTCCGCGGCGCCGGTCATGTCCGGTTCCCTCCCGTTCCCTCCCGCGGACGAGCGCTCGCCGATCACACCGGGCACCTCCCGGCGGGCGAAAGCTCGCCGTTCACGCAGGGCCCGTATCGGCGAGCGGCGGCTCACCGCTCAACCGATCACACAGCTCCACCAGCCGGCGGCGCTCCGACCGCGTGTCGCTCGCCGCGGTGCGGCGCAGCCGGTGGAGTGGTCGCGGACGCCGATCCAGCCAGAGCGCGCCCTGGGCCAGGGTATCTGGGTCCGCCGTCGCCAGCCACACCATCGTGTCCGCGCCCTCGCCCACCGTGCGGAGGATCGGTGCCGTCAGGCGGTGGAAGGTGGGAAGGCTCGCGGCCATCCCCGGCGTGTATGCCCAACCCGGGTGCATCGCCACCAGGGAGACACCCCGGCGCTTCAGCGCCGGTGCGCAGTGCGCCACCAGGCTCACCTGGGCGCGCTTGGCGCGGGCGTAGGCCGCCGCCCCGCGAAACGTGGACGCGGTCATCTGGAGGTGCCCGACGTCAAGCGGCTGCGTGTACATCCCACCGGAGGTCACCACGATCACCCGCGATCCGGGGACAGCCTCGAGCTGGGGCAGGAGCAGCCGGGTGAGGAGGTAGGGGCCGATGAGGTGGGTTGCGACCGTCGTCTCGATCCCATCCGCGGTCTGGGTGTACGAGGGCAGGAGCGCACCCGCATTGTTGATGAGGGCATGGAGCCGAGGGGCCAGCGCGGCGACCGCCATGGCGGCCCTTCGCACGGAGGCGAGATCGGAGAGGTCCGCCTCGACGACATCCACCGTGGCCCCGTACCGGGCGCGGATCTGGACCGCGACCGCCTCACCGCGCGCTGTGTCCCGCACCAGCAGCAGCAGATGAGCGCCGAGTGCACCGAGCCGCCGGGCGGCCCAGTTGCCAAGGCCCGAGGTGGCACCCGTGATGGCAACGGTCCGACCGTCCAGACGCCGGGCCGAGAGCGGCTCGAATCCCTGGGTGCGGCGCCTCGCCAGGTACCCGATGCGGCTGAAGCTGCCGACGACGCTCGCCTCGAGCGCCCGGTCGAGCAGCTGGGCCCCGCGCCTCATGGTTCCGAGAGGATACGGCGCAGGGAGACGAGCGCCCGGGTGGCGGTCCGCCGAAACGAGGGGGCGAGGAGCGGGCTGAGCGGCCAGGCGATGCCGCGCAAGGTCAGCCGGGCGTCGTAGGCGACCCGGCAGCCGCCGGGCTCCTCGGTCACGGTGATCCGATCACGGGAACAGAGCCACCTCGTCTCCGCGAGGAGCTCGACGCTCACCCCGGTCAGCTCGGTGATGACGTACCGGAGGGCCAGGCGCCGGTCGCCCATGGCGACGGTGAGGTCGAAGGCCGCTCCCAGCCGGGCCGCTCCCGGATCCAGTGACCGCGCCGCGACCACGCTCGGGTCCCACTCCCGCGCGTTGCTGAAGTCGGACATGTAGGCGAATGCCCGCTCCGGCGTCCAGCCGGAGGCGACCGAGGTGACGAACCGTGACATGGATCTTCTCCTTGAGCTCCGTGTGCGCTATATTAGCACTAAATTCATCAAAGGGGCGAAGCAACGCCCGCACCACCACCTGAGGAAGTCATGCGCATCGCCATCGTTGGCAGCGGGGTCTCCGGCCTGGTCAGCGCCCACCTGCTCCATCCCCTCCACGAGATCACCCTCTTCGAGGCCCAGGACCGGCTGGGAGGGCATGTCAACACGGTTCGGGTGCCGGACGCCGACGCGCCCGACCACGCCATCGACACCGGTTTCATCGTCTTCAACGAGGCCAACTACCCGGGATTCACCCGCCTGCTCGCCCAGCTCGGGGTCGCCAGCCAACCGAGCGACATGAGCTTCAGCTTCTCCTGCATGCAGACCGGGCTGGAATACCGCGGCACCGACTTCAACACCCTGTTCGCCCAGCGGCGCAACCTGGTCAACCCCGGATTCCTGCGGATGCTGGTGGACATCACCCGCTTCAACAGGGACGCGCGCCGGCTACTGCAGAGCGAGGACGTCACCACCTCGCTGGATGACTTCCTCGCCGCCGGCCACTACTCCAGCGACTTCGTCGACCGCTATGTGACCCCGCTCGGCTCATCGATCTGGTCGTCCGATCCCTCCCGTTTCGGGGAGTTCCCAGCCGCAGCCCTGGCGCGCTTCTTTGATCGCCACGGACTGCTGCGCCTCCGCGACCGGCCGGAATGGCGAACCGTCCAGGGTGGCGCTTCCAGCTACGTCGACGCGCTGACCGCGCCGATGCGCGACCGCATCCGGCTGGGGGCCCCGGTGCAGCGCATCGTCCGCGACGAGACCGGCGTCAGCATCTGGGCAGGCGACGGCACCGCGGGCGAGCGCTTCGACCGGGTGATCATCGCCGCCCATGCCGACGAGGCGCTGGGCATGCTGGACGCCCCCACCCCTCTGGAGAGGGAGACCCTCGGCGCCTTCCGGTTCCAGCCCAACCGGGCGACTCTCCACACCGACGTCACCATGCTCCCGCGCAACCACCGCGCCTGGGCCAGCTGGAACTACCAGCGCGTCGCCTTCGGCCAGCGCAGCCCCACCCTCACGTACAACGCCAACAGCCTCCAGTCGATCCGGTCGGAGCGGGTGTTCTGCACCACCCTCAATCGCGAGGACGCCATCGACCCCGCCGACGTCATCGCCTCCTTCGACTACGCCCACCCCGTCTTCGACGCCCGCGCCCTTCAGATGCAGGGGCGCCAGTCGCTGCTGAACGGGCAGGAGCACACCCACTACTGCGGCGCCTACTGGGGATACGGTTTCCACGAGGACGGCGTCCAGAGCGCGCTCCGGGTCACCCGCGAGTTCGGGGCCGACCTGTGATCCAGGAGGGGCTGTACGACGGCGTGGTGGTGCACACGCGCCACCGACCCGTCGAGCACAGCTTCTCGCGACGGCTGGCGATGCCCCTCATCCGCCTGGGGGACGGCGGCCACCTGGATCACCTCCGTCCTCTGATGTCGACCCAGCCGGCGCCGCTCTGGCTGCGGCGCGGAGACCACTTCCCGGACGCCCCCGGGCCCCTGGACGTGGCGGTGCGCGACGCGGTCGAGGTCGAGACGGGCCACCGGCCCGAGGGAGCCATCTTCCTGCTGGCTCAGCCGCGGACCTGGGGATGGTGCTTCAACCCGCTCTCGACCTTCTACTGCTGCGATGTGGGCGGTGAGGTTCGAGCGGTCGTGCTCGAGGTCACCAACACCCCGTGGCACGAGCGCCACGCCTACGTCCTCGACGCGCGCGACGGTCTGAGCCAGGGCTTCGTCATGGCCAAGGCATTGCATGTCTCGCCCTTCATGGCGATGGCGACGCGGTACCGCATGCGCCTCGGAGAGCCGGGCGAGCATCTCCGGATGGGCATCAGCGTCAGCGACGACGAGGGGGTCCTCTTCACGGCGGGGATGTCGCTGCGACGCCGCCCGCTGACACGCGCGGAGCTGGGGAGAAGCCTCCGCGAGCACCCGCTGCTCAGTCACCGGGTCTCGGCATCCATCTACACGGAGGCGCTCCGGCTCTGGCACAAGGGTGCCCCGCTGCATGGTCATCCCCAGCCGGGTGCCGCCTGAACTGACGGTGACGTGAGGCGCCGGAGCGGCCCGTGCCGCCACCGCGCGCGGACCGAGGGGGACGAGGTGGCCCGCCGGCACGACGCCGGCGGGCCCGCCAGGTCAATCGATCAGGGCTTCATGCTGTAGCCGGGGTACTTGTCGACCAGCCCGAGCATCCACGCGTACGTCTTCACGCTGAGCCGCAGGACGCCGGTCACGAAACCGTGGCCGCCCTTGGGATAGTGGCCGCTGAACACCACACAGATCTCCATGATCCAGGCCACGATCGACGCGACGAACATCAGGATCCCGAGCCAGATGAACACGGGGATCAGGGCGATGTACCGCGGGATGAAGAAGAGGGCGCCCAGACATCCCAGGCCGCGCGAGTACCTGTCCTGGTGGTCGATGGTCAGGTGCACGAGGTGCGGCATGACCACGGTTCCGCCGGAGGGCACCGGGTAGCCGGGAGGCGGAGCTGGGTAGCCCTGCGGGAGGGGAGCCGGGTATCCGGCTTCGGGCGGCGGCGGCGGCGGCGGCGCGTAGGTCATGGGACTTCACCCTCCGGCGGGAGGCTCTCGGCACAACCGGGGGGTTCCGGCTGCGCTGCCCCCTCGTCGCGGAGGATTGTGCCAGCTTTCGGTGGCCGTCGTGGAGGCGGACTCTGGGTGACTCCGGCTGCGCCAGCGCCACCTGCAGCGCGATCGAGGCCGCATTCCGTGCTGCCGCCCGTATCGAGGCGCCATCGTGCCTCCGCGCCTGTAGACTCTCCGGTCATGGCAGGCGAAAAGACCCGCGGCGCCCCCAAGAAACAGGCCAAGAAACCCAAGGCGCCGTCGACACACAAGGCCCAGCGGCAGGCTGAGGCCAAGAAGGCGCGGCAGCAGCCACCGGTGTAGCGGACTCCGCGGAGCCGCGACCCCGGATCGGCGGCCGTCAGAATCGGCGTATGCCCAGCGTCTTCTCGCTCATCATCGACGGGGAGCTGCCCGCGCGCTTCGTGTGGAAGGACGACCGTTGCGTCGCCTTCCTCAGCCACCGGCCGCTCCGGCCGGGGCACACCCTGGTGGTGCCCCGGCTCGAGATCGACCATTGGGTGGACCTGGAGCCCGCGCTGCTCGGCCACCTGATGGGCGTGTCACACCGCATCGGCCAGGCCCTCCAGCACGGCTTCCACCCGCTCAAGGTGGGGATGATCATCGCCGGCCTGGAGGTCCCCCACGCCCACATCCACCTGGTGCCCTTCCACACCATGGAGCAGCTCAACTTCGCGCAGGTGGATCCGAACCCGCGGCCCGAGGACCTGGAGAAGGCGGCGGAGACGATCAGGACGTCGCTGCGCGAGCTGGGGATCGGGCCGGGCAGCGGCTGACGCCGGGGACGATCAGCGCTGCCGGCCGAACCGGCGCTGCGAGGGCTGGCCCAGCGGTGCGGGCGGTGGAGGTGGAGGCGGCGGTGGGATCGCGGTCGGAAAGGGGTTGGCCTTCAAACCGGCGCCGCGCTTGGGAGAGCGACCGAGCACGCGCTCAAAGATGAACTGAAAGGTGAACGGCACGGCGATGGCGAAGATGCCGGTCAGGAAGGTCATGGCGTTGGGCAGGCTGGCCTCGTTGGCGAGCCCCAGGTAGCAGAAGAGGGCGGTGATGAACGAGACCGCGATGATCACCGCCATGCCGCCGATCAGAACGATGTCCTGGTTGACGTCGGAGACCAGGGCGTTCTCCCGGTAGCGGGCCTGGAAGAGGCGGTAGATCTTGAGCCCCATCCAGCTGTTGAGCATCATTCCGCTGACGAAGGCGAGGATGGTGATCGACCACCGGAAGGCGGCCAGGTGCTTGACGATGAAGACGGCGATGTTGACGACGATCAGCGCCACCGGTGTGACAGCGCCGAGGGCGGGGATCGCCCAGCGCCGGACCCGGCCGGGCCGTTTGGTCGGAGGCCGGGACAGGGCCGGCCGCGAGGGAAGGTCCATCTCCACGTAGCGTAGGACTTCCTCGTGCTCCTCGACCGTCCGAGACGCTGGCACAATCAGGCCGTGTCCGACGCCGAGGCTCTGGACTGGGCCCTGCAGGCCGCGGTGGTGGCCGCGAACCAGGGCACGCCCGCCGACCGGCAGGTCGCCGACCGGCTGGCGCGAGCCGGCACGGCCGCCATCGAGGCCCTGGCGGCCTGCGAGGCCCGGCCGACGTGGTTCCGGCCGGCTGCCGGCGCCCCGGACCCCCAGCTGGTGGCCCGTCATGACGTCCGTGCCGCCGCCCAGGCGGTGCTCGCCCAGCTCGAGTTGATCGGGATCGCGTGGCCCGCGTGGGACGCCGCCACCCGGGGCGAGATGCTCGGCGAGCTGGAGGAGTCCAGCCGCCGGCTCGTCGACCAGGCCGACCACTTCAGCCGCCCGGCGATCTGACCCGGCGCCGCCGCGCGCCGGACCGTCTCAGCGTCGTCTCACGCGATCGCAAGGTCCGGGTTCTAAGCTGATGGTGGGTGATGAGGCATTCCAGACCGGTCACGATCGCCCTGGCGTTGAGCATTGGGCTTCTTTCAGGCTGCGCGTCGGTGCTGATCCCCTCCAACTCCGTGGCCATCGCGTCGGCGGTGGTCAGTCCCCCCGGCGCCATCGAGCTCGCCTACAGCTACCACTCCCAGCAGAACGGCGACTGGTGCGACCCCGCGGACATCGAGATGTGGCTCCAGGCGGACGGGATCGCGCTCCCCTCGGGCGATGACCACGCCGTCCAGCAGACGTTCTGGAGCTATGAGACCTCGCACAACGACGGCTTCACGATCGCTCAGTGGAACGCCTCCCCCTACGCGGTGGCGGTGACCGTCGCCCACTACGGACACCTGAACGGCATCGGCGACGCCCCCCAGCCGACCCTGGCCGCGGCCGGCAGTGTCATCTCCCACAGCATCGCCACCCTCCACCAGCCGGTGATCGTGATGATCTACGGCGCCCTCCACTACGTGCTCATCACCGGCGTGCAGCTCGGTTCCGGGGGCGCCGATGCCCCACCGGTGGCGGTCACCTTCGCCAATCCGCTCGCCTTCGGCGTCAGCGCCACCCCTCCGGCGGAGTCCAACGGCGCCCAGACCATGTCCTGGGCCGACTTCGCGACCTGGTACACGGCCGATTCCCACCACGGCGGCGTCTGGGCCGGTCAGTGGGTGCTGATCGCTTCCGGGATCCCCCTGGTCCGCTGATCAGGCATTGCCGATGTGGTCCGCGGGGACCGTCCCCAGCCTGCCCGCGCGGTAGTCCTCGAAGGCCTGGGCCAGCTCGTCCTGACGGTTCATGACGAACGGGCCATAGGCGGCAACCGGCTCGCGGATGGGCTGCCCGCCGAGGATGAGGGCGTCCAGGGCGGGGGCGCGGCTCTCCTGGCGCTGCGCGGCGGCGAGGGTGACGAAGTCACCCCTCCCCAGCACGGCCAGCTGTCCGGCACGGACCTCCGCCTTCCCCTCCCCCACCGCGCCACTCCCCGAGAGGACGTAGACCAGCGCGTTGAAGCCGGCCGGCCAGGGCAGGTCCAGGACCGCCCCGGGGGTGAGCGTCGCATGCACCATCGCCATGGCCGTGTGGGTCACTCCGGGCCCGCTCTCACCGGCCACGTCGCCGGCGATGACGCGGACGAGGCTGGTGCCGTCGGCCGAGGTGAGCAGGGTCACGCGCTGCGCGCCGATGTCCTGGTACCGCGGCTGGACCCACTTCTTGGCGGCGGGGAGATTGACCCAGAGCTGGATGCCGTGGAAGAGACCACCGCTCGCGATCATCTCCTCGGGCGGGCGCTCGATGTGGAGGATGCCCGCGCCCGCGGTCATCCACTGGGTGGCGCCGTTGGTGATCAGCCCTCCCCCGCCCGTCGAGTCCTGGTGCTGGAACGTCCCGTCGATCATGTAGGTGACCGTCTCGAATCCCCGGTGGGGATGCCAGGGAGTGCCCTTGGGCTCTCCCGGGGCGTATTCGACCTCTCCCATCTGATCCATGTGGACAAAGGGATCGAGGGCGGTGAGATCGACTCCGGCGAAGGCGCGCCGCACCGGGAATCCCTCGCCCTCCAGCCCCCGGGGAGCGGAGGTGACGGAGACGACCGGGCGCGACGCGTCCCGGCTGCGGTCCGGCCGCGGGATCCGCGGCAGGACGAGGAGGTCGGGAACGGTGACGGCGGGCATGGGGGCTCTCCCGGTGTGGGCGTCGGGCGGTACAGCAACCGTATACCCGAATGGTTGATGCGTCAACCATTGCCGAGCCGGGGGCGAGCACTCAGGGCCTCGGAGCGGTCCGTCACCGCCGCGATGGGTCCTCCGCACCGGATGTGATACTCAGCGCGTGATGGCGGACGAGCCCCCGGACACCCCCGCGCCCGGCAGCGTGCGGGAGGGGGTCGTCCAGGGCGACAACCTGGACGTCCTCCGGGCGCTTCCGGACGACTGCGTTGACCTCATCTACATCGACCCGCCCTTTGGCACCGGCCAGACCCGCCGCCTCTCCGCCATCCGCACCGGCGCGGGCACCCGTACCCGGGTCGGCTTCGGCGGCCGGACCTACCGGTGGGAGACGGTTGGCAGCCATGAGTACGAGGACGGGATGGACCTCGACGAGTACCTCGACTTCCTCGCCGTGCGGCTCGCCGAGATGCACCGCGTGCTGACGCCGGGCGGCTCGCTCTACGTGCATCTCGACCACCACGCGGTCCACCACGTCCGGATCCTGCTCGACGAGATCTTCGGGCCGGAGCGCTTCCTCAACGAGATCATCTGGGCCTACGACTACGGCGGCCGTGCCCGGGACCGCTGGCCCCGCAAGCACGACAACATCCTCTGGTACGCACGATCGGCGAACTGGGTCTTCAACCGCGACGCCGTGGACCGCATCCCCTACATGGCGCCGGGTCTGGTCGGTCCCGAGAAGGCGGCGCGCGGCAAGCTCCCCACCGACGTCTGGTGGATGACCATCGTGCCCACGAGCGGCCATGAGCGCACCGGGTATCCCACCCAGAAGCCACTGCGACTGCTGGAGCGGATCGTCCGGGCCTCGAGCAATCCCGGCGACCTGGTCGCCGACTTCTTCGGCGGCTCGGGGACGGCGGCGGTGGCGGCGACGCGCCTGGGGCGCCGGCACCTCATCGTGGACAGCAACCCGGAGGCGATCCGGATCACGCACGCACGGCTCGCCGCGCTGGACGGCTGAGGGCACCGACGGCGACGACCGGATGCCCTGCCGCCGTGAGGCTGTCATCATGGAGAGAGCAGCCCGCGCACGGAGGGCTGATCGATCTCACATGGGGGCGTATGGTTTCGACGGGGTCATGGGTCGTGTGATGGCGGGCCGAGCCCCGGGCTCGTAAAACCGGGAAACATATACGTGCGAACAACGCACCACAGCTTGCCCTCGCCGCCTAAGCGGTAGAGACAGCTAAAAGCTCAGGCTACGGCCTGACGTCGATCATCTCCTCGGCTGCGGGAGCGGAATCCGACGCTAATGTGAGCGGTCTCGCCGGCCGGCGGCGTCACGGCGCCGGTCGGGACGATAGACCGTGACTGGTCGCCGGCGAGCCTGGTCCCAGGGCGCGACGGGGACGAGATCAATACCGGGACTACGCTCGTAGAGGTCACACGGAACCTGGCTTCGAACGCGGGTTCGATCCCCGCCGCCTCCACGTCGCCGACCCTCAGGCGGCGGCCTCCTCCCCCTTCGACTGCGTCACCCTCCGCTGCGGCTCGGCCCGGCGCGTGACGCCGGGGACCAGCAGCCCGGAGAGGCCGGCAGCCAGGGCGATCACGGCGCCGCCGGCGAAGCCGAGCCCGAAGCCGCCGGTGAGGGCGACCGGGACGGCATGCCCGGCCTGGGTCAGGGCGGCCGCGTGGTCGGCGGCCAGCGTGGCCAGGGCGGCCAGGCCCAGCGAGCCTCCGACCTGGCGGCTGGTGTTGACCACGCCGCTGGCAAGCCCCGACTCGGACCGTGGCACCCCCGCCGTCGCCGCCACGGTGATGGCGGGAAACGCCAGCCCGGCTCCGAGGGTGACCAGTGCCCCGGGAAGGAGCACCGACGACCAGATGGCGGGGCCCACCGCGACCTGGGCCATCCAGAGCAGACCGAGCGAGATCAGCAGGGGCCCACCGACGAGGAAGGGGCGCGCCCCCAGTCGGGGCATGAGCCGGGAGCTGATCTGAGCCCCCACCACGATGGCGAGCGTCTGGGGCAGGAAGGTGAGGCCGGTGGCGAGGGGCGTCATCCCGCGCACGCCCTGGAGATACAGCGACTGGAAGTACCAGACCGAGAAGAGCGCCGCGCCCACCCCGAAGGCGACCAGGTTGGAGCCGGTGATCGAGCGCGAGGCGAAGAGCCGGAGCGGCACGAGCGGAGCCCGCGCCCACCGCCCCTCGATGATCGCGAAGGCGATGAGGAGTCCGATCCCGGCGGCGAACGCCGCGAGCACCTCGGGCGACCCCCATCCCGCCGCCTGGCTGCGGACGATCCCCCAGGTGACGGCCACCAGCCCGCCGGTGACGGTGAAGGCACCAGCGAGGTCGAGGTGCCGGCGACCCTCGCGATCACCCACGCCCTCAGCCACGAACAGGCTGGAGGCGATCAGGACGGCGATCCCGATCGGCAGGTTGATGAAGAAGATCCAGCGCCAGGTCAGGAACTGGGTGATGACCCCGCCGAGCAGCGCGCCCGAGGCGCCGCCCGCGGCGGCCACGGCGCTCCAGACGCCGAGCGCCCGGGCCCGAGCCCGCCCCTCGGAATACGTCGCGATGAGGATGGTGAGGGTCGCCGGCGTCAGGACGGCTCCGCCCAGCCCCTGGAGGGCACGGGCGGCGACCAGCTCTCCCTGGGACGTGGCCAGCCCATCGAGGAGGCTCGCCAAGGAGAAGAGGGCGAGGCCGGCCAGCAGCAGCCGGCGGCGTCCGAAAAGATCGGCCGCGCGCCCGAAGAGGAGCAGGAAACCGGCAAAGGCGAGCGCGTAGGCGTTGACCACCCACTGCAGCCCGCTCGCCGAGAAGCCGAGGTCGTGCCGGATGGACGGCAGGGCCACGTTGACCACTGAGACGTCCAGCACGACCATGAACTGGCCGAGGCAGACGAGAAGCAACACCAATCCGGGTGCGGCGGTGAACCGTGCGCCCACCCGCCGAATCTCAGCCGTCACCCTCTCCCCCGCCGCCTGCCCGCTCATTCGCTCTTCACCCTCGTTGGTGCTAAAGTTCGATGCGGATCGTACCATGGAGATTCGATGACTGTCAAACTAACGGCCCCCGAGAACGCCCCGGCCGCCGAGAACGTATACGCCGGACCCGAGGCCGAGCCTCACCTGCGCCAGCACCTCCACCCGGGGGTCGTCGGGGTCCTCGAGGCTCTCGCCGACCCGATGCGGATGGCCATCGTGCGGCGCCTCGCCTCGGGAATCGAGTGTCCTTGCGGCTGGCTCGGACTGCCCATCAGCAAGTCGACGCTCACCCACCACCTCCACGTCCTTCACGCCGCAGGGATCGTGATCAAGCGGGAGGAGGGGACGCGGCGGATGCTCAGCCTGGACCGCGAGGGGATGGAGCGCCGCTACCCGGGATTGCTGGACGCGGTCCTCGCCGCCCCCGAGCCGGAGCCAACCGCCGCGCCCTGAGCCGCCAAACGGCCTCCCCCCGGAGCGCCCGGGCTGTCCCTGACAGCTCTCTTCAGACCCTCTGCTCCCCCGCCGGGACGCTCAGCCGGGATGGACCTCAACCCCGCGCGTGATCTGGGGGACCACCCACAGCAGCCTGGAGCTGATCACCATGTCGGCGGTCGAAATGTTGGTCGCGAGGGGCACGTCGTGGACGTTGCAGATCCGGAGCAGGGTTTGAATGTCGGGGTCGTGGGGGTGCTTGTCGAGGGGGTCGACCATGAAGATGACCCCGTCAATCTTGCCGTCCACGACGCGGGCGGCGATCTGGACGTCGCCGCCGACCGGGCCGGACTGCAGGACCTCCACGTTGAGCCCCACCTTCTCGCGGAGAAGACGTCCGGTGGTGGAGGTGGCGACCAGCCGGCACCGCTGGAGCGTGCCCCGGTTGAAGGTCGCGAAGGCGATCATGTCCGCCTTCTTGCCGTCGTGCGCGATCAGGGCGAGCCGAGGCTTGCGTTTCGGCTCCCGCCCCACCGCCGCGGCGGCGCTGGTCTCCGCCTTGGTATCACTGCTCTTCGCTGCACGTGCCATGGTCTCCACCGCCTTCTCGTATTTCGGCCACTGCCGCAGCCACTATCCGGCATTGACCCACCGCGCCGCCGGGGCATCTCCGTGGCCCACCCCCGGTTCTAGGGTAGGCTGGATCGAATGCCAACCCTGGATGCGCGACGCAAGGCAAATCGCCACACCGGCTCCGCAACCCCCGCGCACCCGGTGGGGGGCGGCACGACACTTGGATCCGGCGCCGATCCGGGCATCGGCCAGAAGCTGCACGACGTGGTCGTGGTCGGCTCCTTCGCCGGCCAGGGCGGTCGGGATCGGGCCGAGGTCCAGCTCGACGAGCTGGAGGAGCTGGCGCGCACCCTCGGCACCCACGTCGTGGAGCGCAGCTCGATCCCGGTGCGTGAGCCCCACCCCGCCACCTTTTACCGCAGCGGGGCCGTCGAGGCCGTCAAGGCGCGCCTCGCCGAGCTCGGCAGTCCGGCGGTGCTGGTCAACGACCAGCTGAGCCCGCGGCAGCAGCGGAACCTGCAGGAGGCGTGGGAGGTCCCGGTGCTGGACCGGACCGAGGTGATCCTGGCCATCTTCGCCCGGCGGGCGGTCACCGCGGAGGGGAAGATCCAGGTGGAGATGGCTCAATTGGGGCATCTCCTCCCCCGTCTCGCCGGCGGCTGGACCCACCTGGAACGGCAGCGCGGCGGCGTGGGGCTGAGGGGCGGGGCCGGTGAGACCCAGATCGAGGTCGACCGCCGCCTGATCCGGCAGCGGATCGCCAAGCTGCGCAAGCGGCTGGAGCTGCTGGAACGCCAGCGGCGCACGCGCCGGCAAGCGCGCAGCGACGTGCCGCTCGCCGCCTGTGCCCTGGTCGGCTACACCAACGCCGGCAAGTCCACGCTGCTCAACCGGCTCACCAACTCCGAGGTGCTCGCCGACAACCTCCTCTTCGCGACCCTCGATCCGACCTCGCGCCTGCTCAACCTCACCTCGGGCCGTCGGGTGATCCTCACCGACACGGTCGGATTCATCCAGGCCCTGCCCACCGAGCTGGTGGAGGCCTTCGCCGCCACCCTGGAGGAGGTCCGCCAGGCCCACCTGCTGGTCCTGGTGGTCGACGTCTGCCACCCCGAGTGCGACGCCCAGCTCCAGACGGTGCTCGACACCCTCGCCGAGATGGGGTGCGACCAGCCCACCCTGCTGGTCGCCAACAAGATCGACCGCCTGGCGCCGGAGGCGCTGGAGGAGGCCGTCGACCGCCTGGAGACCACGGCCAAGTGCCGGGCGCTCCGGGTCTCGGCCAAGACCGGGACCGGCCTGCGCGACCTCCGCACCGCCCTGGACGCCCTCGCCGGTCGCGCCGTCCGCGAGACCCGGACCAACGTGCCGGTACCGACACCGGCCGCCAATGCCGACGACGAAGAGGGCTGGGTCGCCAGCTGAGGCGGTGGTGCTGGCGGGGCACATCGTCTTCGGGGGGACCGGCGTCGGACAGCTCTGCTGTCCGCGCCTCGTGCTCGGCGCGATTACATCTCGCGCCTGCGCATGCCCCCACTGCGACGACGTGCCCCGCCGCCGCCCTCGTGTCGAGAGTCAGCCCCTCAGGGCGTGGGCGGTGGCCCGCTCGACGTCGCGGCGGGCGTCGCGCTCCGCGATCGCCTGGCGCTTGTCCCAGAGCTTCTTGCCGCGCGCGATGGCGATCTCCACCTTGATCCGGTTGTTCTTCAGGTAGAGGCGCAGGGGGATGAGGGTCAGCCCGCCCAGCCGGACCCGGCCGTCCAGGTACTCGATCTCGCGGCGGTGCAGGAGGAGGCGGCGGCGACGCTCGGGCTCGTGGTTCTGCCGGTTGCCCATCTCGTACTGGCCGATGTGGACCTGGATGAGCCAGGCCTCGCCGTTCTCCACCCGGACGTAGCCCTCACGGAGATGGGCGAGACCGGCGCGGAGCGCCTTGACCTCGGTCCCGGTGAGCTGGATGCCGGCCTCGAGGAACTCCAGGAGGTGGTACTCATGGCTAGCCTGGCGGTTGCGGGCAAGGACCGGATCTCCCGGTCGAGGGTTCGGGGACATGGTTGAGGCTATATGCTGACGCGTCGACCGGGTCCCGATCCCGAACGGGGGCCGAGGAGGCATGAATGGAGCCGCTGGAAGTAGCCATCGCCCTCAAGGGCGATAGCCCCGACGCCTTCGAAACGATCCGCGGCGAGCTGAGCCGCGCGGACGTCTTCTGCCTCGGCCAGCCGGCCGGACAGATGGCGACGGCTCAGCAGGGCAGCGAGTCGGATCTGCTCCATTTCACCATCCATGACGCCCAGGGCAGCGAGCGGGTGATGCTGCCCGTCTTCACCCAACCGGAGATCATGCGGGCGGCGCTGGCGCGCAATCCCGACTGGCAGAGTCTCACGGTGCTCCAGGTTCAGGGCGAGGCCCTCCTTGCTCACGTTCACCCGGACGTGATCATCGTCATCAACCCCTGGTCGCGCCTCGAGTACCAGCTCCCCCCGACCGCGCACGCCGGCTGAGGGAGCCGACGTCATCGGCGGCTTCAGGCTCTGCGATCGAGGGGCGTTCGCTCATCTCCGGCCCCTGAGAAAGGCGGCGGCGCTCATGGCGCGGCGGCCCGGTGGCTGGAGGGTGTCCACGCGGTAGAGACCGGCGGCGGTGGCGACGAGGGCAGATTCACCCTCGATGCGAACCACGGAGCCAGGGGTCGCACCGCTCGATGCGAGGGTCTCACCGGCCGGATCGGAGACCGTCCCACCCGAACCGGGGATCGCGACCTCGGTGGCCAGGACGGGCCGCCCGGCGAGGATGCGGACTCCCACCCCGGCCAGGGCGCCGGTGACACCGGGCCAGGGGGTGAGGGCTCGAACCATCCGGTCGACCTCCTCCGCGCTGCGCGCTGACCAGTCGAGGAGACCGTCCTCGCGGGTGAGCCGCGCCGCATATGTCACTCCGTCGTCGAGCTGCGGGGCGGCGACGGCCATCCCGCGGTCCAGGTCGGCGAGCACCGCCACCAGCTCCTCGGCCCCGGCCACGGCGAGGGTCGCGGTCAGGCCGGACGCGGTCACGTCAGCGTCCACGGGCAGCTCCCGGCGCGCGTAGACAGGGCCGGTATCCAGTCCCGCCTCCATCCGCATGATGCAGACACCGGTGGAGGGGTCGCCGGCCAGGATCGCCCGGGCGATCGGTGCCGCCCCACGCCAGCGGGGAAGCAACGAGGCGTGGACGTTGACCCCGCCCAGGCGATGGCCGTCGAGGAGGTTCCGGGGCAGGATCTGGCCATACGCGGCCACCACGAGAACGTCGGCGCCGAGAGCGAGGACCTCCTCGACCGCCGGCCTCGACCGGATGCGCTCCGGCTGGAGAAGGGGGATGCCGAGCTGCCCCGCCGCGTCGGCAACCGGCCGTGGCGCGGGGCGGCCCCGGCTCCCCGGGCGCGCCGGCTGGGTGACGGCGGCCACCACCGCATGGCGCGCATTGCAGGCGCGGAGGCTGGGGACAGCGAACTCGGCGGTGCCGGCAAATACGATGCGCACGGGAGGAGAGCGTATCCGGTTCGGGGCATGTCTCCCATGAGAGGCAGGGAGGCCCAGCGCGGCAGTGTCCGGCCCGTCAGACGGTGACGGCCTCGCCCTCGATGTTGGCGATCTCCTCGTCGCCCATCTCCTCGACCCGGCGCAGCGTGCTCGGGTCGGTGAGCCGGTCGGTGAAGAGGATGCCGTCCAGGTGGTCGATCTCGTGCTGGATGGCGCGGGCCAGCAGGCCGGTGCCCTTGATCCGGACCGCCTTGCCGTGGCGGTTGAGCGCCTTGCAGACCACCTTGTCGGCTCGTGCCACCTCCCCCACCATGCCGGGGATGGAGAGGCAACCCTCGTAGCCGATCTGCTCCCCGTCCGCCTTGATGATCTCGGGGTTGGCGAGGTGGAGGAGCTGGTTGTCCACCTTGATGGTGATGACCCGGATCGAGACGTCGACCTGGGGAGCCGCCAGCCCGACGCCGGGTGCGGCGACCATCGTCTCCATCATGTCGTCCATGAGGCGGCGGATCGAATCGTCGACCTTGCCGACCTTGGGCGCCCTGCGACGGAGGACGGGGTTGTCGTCGGCGACTGTGACGATCTTGAGGATGGACATTTGGTGTGGGTCTCCGGCTCGGTCACATGACCGGGTCGACGTCGATGCTCCAACCCCGACCCCGGGGCAGGTGGGGTAGCGCCCTCTCGATCTCGGCCCCCCGCACCGTGAACTGCCACCGATACTGGCCGCGGAGGCGCTGCAGGAAGGCGGGGGTCGGACCGAGGACGTCGAGCCCGGCACCCGCGCCGAGAATAGCAGAGAGCCGCTCGACGGCCTGCTGAGCCGCGGCCTCGGCGGTGCCGTCCTCGGCGTGGCTGATGGTGCAGGTGACCAGCCGGGTGTATGGCGGGAAGCGGTGGGTCCGCCTCACCCGGATCTCGTCGTGGGCGAAGCCGCGGTAGTCGTGGGTCACGGCGTGGCGGACCGCGTAGTGGTCCGGGCTGTAGGTCTGAAGGATCACCCGAGCCGGCTCGTCACCCCTCCCCGCGCGGCCGGCTACCTGGGTGATCAGGGAGAAGGTCACCTCACCACTTCGATAGTCGGGGAAGTGGAGGGAGGTGTCGGCGTTGACGATCCCGACCAGACGGACCCTCCCCAGGTCCCAGCCCTTGGCGACCATCTGGGTGCCGATGAGGCAGTCCGCCTCTCCGGCCCGGAAACGCTCGTAGATCTCGAAGTAGGCGTCGCGCTTCTGCACGGTGTCGCGGTCCATCCGGAGCAGGCGCAGCCCGGGGAAACGCTCCGCCACCTCCGCCTCCAGCCGCTCCGTCCCCATCCCCAGGCCGCGGATGGCGGTCGAGCCGCAGCCCGGGCAGCGATCCGGCAGCGGGCGGGAGCTGCCGCAGTAGTGGCAGTCGCAGCGGCCGCGCCCGGCGTGGTAGACGAGCGCGACGCTGCAGTTGGGGCAGCCGAGCGGCTCCCCGCAGCCGCGGCAGAGCACGACGGTGGCGGTGCCGCGGCGGTTGAGGTAGAGAATCGACTGGCCGCCGTCGGTGCGGCTCGCCTCCAGGGCCCGGGCCAGGGAGAGCGAGAGCGGGCTCCGGTTGCCGGCGCGCAGCTCCTCGCGGAGGTCGACCACCTCGATGGGCGGGAGCGCCCGGC
>Ga0224557_1001952_pt1 | contig 18578 bp, 11 predicted proteins | sample 714S31014metaG_FD_180677 | JGI IMG/M metagenome (GOLD analysis project Ga0224557, IMG submission 180677) | Peat soil microbial communities from Stordalen Mire, Sweden - 717 S3 10-14 | ecosystem: Environmental > Terrestrial > Soil > Wetlands > Peat | place: Sweden: Norrbotten County, Stordalen...
GCGGTTCGAAGCGGGACGAGGAGTCTTTGGCGTTGGCCGAGGAACGCGGTATGGCAATGGTCGTCACGGGCCGCCGTCATTTTCGGCACTAACGCATCGATCACGGTGAGGCCGTGGCTGGGTAAGAACGCTCTCCCGCAACTCGTAACACCATGCGAGCTTGCTCCGCGCGTCCTTACCCAGCCGCGGCGTCCCCGTCACCTAGGCGACGGCCTTTTGAGTCGTTTGGTCGGGGACTTCCATGAATGAGATGACCGGCAGCTTTCAACCTGAGAAGTGGCCCGCTTTGGCTTTGTTCGTCGGGCTCCTGTTGACGTTCCTGCTGCTGCGCGTGAATACGAGGTTGATCCGCAAAGGCGTGTCGTGGTGGCCGGCCAACATCAGGACTGGACATCTCCACCTACACCATATTGCGATTGGGCTGCCCATCATGTTTGTAACCGGAGCGGTCGAATTCGCAGTGCAGCCCCCCGAACCGTGGGTGTCGATTGTGGCCCTGTTCTTCGGTGGTGCCTCCGCCATCGTCTTCGACGAGTACGCACTGGTGCTGCACCTTCGGGACGTCTACTGGGAGCAGGAGGGGAGAATCTCCATCGTCGCCATCTTCTTCGCCGTCATCGTGTCCGCGTTTCTTATGATCGGGTCGGTGCCCTTGGGCCTGAGTTCGGCATCGGCGCAGGCGTGGGGCCGCTGGGTGTTCTTCGGTTATGTCGTGGTCAATCTCATCCTGGTGGTAATAACTTTCTTGAAGAACAAGTTCTGGACCGGCCTGATCGGCTTTTTCGTGCCGGCTGTGGCCCTCATCGGCGCCGTCCGCCTGGGTCGCCCCGGCTCGCCCTGGGCTCGCTGGTTCTATCACCGGCCGGGCCGGATGGAGCGGGCTCTTTGTTACGCCCATCCAAATTCACGGTGGTCCCGCTGGTGTACCCGCCGGGGCGGCCGTATGGAGAGGGCGGAGCGGCGGGACAGGGGCTTCGACAAGCGCTGGGGCCGCATCAGATCGCGGCTGGCGGACCTGATCGCGGGGGCGCCCAATCGGTGAGGTCCGCCCTCTCGGACATCCGGTCCAAGAGCCCGAACAGTAGATCACGCGCCTCTTCGAACCGGCCTGAAGTCGCCATCAGCGCATCCGCGCTTTGAATCCAGTCGCCCGGCTGCTCCAGCTCGTCTGCGGCATGGTCGATCAGTCCCTGGAGCGACTCCCTGGTCTCTTCCAAGTGGAACTGCAACGCCACCACCCGGCCGCCGCTCAACGAAAAGGCTTGATTGGAGCAGGCCTCCGACGACGCCAGGTGAATCGCCGAGGGCGGAAGCGCAAAGGTATCGCCGTGCCAGTGCAGCGGGGTGAACTCCACCGGGAAGCCTTCCAGGACCCCGAACCGGGAGGCCTCCACTGTGAGTTTCACGGGGAACCAGCCAATCTCCGGCTGATTGTTGCGTGTCACTTTGGCGCCGGCGGCCGCGGCTATCAATTGGGCGCCCAGGCATACTCCCAAGACAAGCTTGTTTGCGCCGATGGTGTCAGAAATGAGTTTGGTCTCATCGCGCAGCCAAGGGTGCCTGTCGAATTGGTAGATATTCATCGGGCCGCCCATCACGACCAGGCACTCGAAATCGTCAAGCGCGGGCAACTCGTGGTGCCAGGCTTCCGTGATCGCCAGGAGGTGCCCCCGCTCGGCAGCCCAGTCCCCGATCGCCGCCGGTCCTTCGAAGGGCACATGCTTGATTACAGATATCCTCACAGTGTCTCCCCATAGGTGTGTTCCGTTGCGAAAGTCTTGTTCCGCGGTCGAGCCTTCAGCCAAACAAACTCGGCCAGCGACGCCCGAGGTTAGCGGCGAACGCCTCCGGTTAGCGGCGTGGCCCTTGCGGGAACAGACGATATGACAGACGCAAGAGTATCGAGATAGCCTCTTCTCTGCCTGTCTTGGCGCACATCGCGTTGACAACTGGGGCGCCTGAAGGCTAAACTCACCCTCCTGTGTGGGCCGTTAGCTCAGTTGGTAGAGCACCGGACTTTTAATCCGAGGGTCGATGGTTCGAGTCCATCACGGCTCATTAAAGCCCCCGCAAAACGGGGGTTTCTTCTTTGAAGGATTGGCGCAAGCGGCTGATCGCCTCTGAAATGAACACCGAAAGTCCACGCGGCACGGGGCGCCCGGACCTGACAGCCCGGACCTGACAACGGGGGGTCTTGTTGCGCGGTGCACGGCGCTCTGGAATTGACAGTGCCGGGAAGACCGTGTGGGGCACATCTATTCTGATTCACCTTTGATCGGGACAAACGCACCTCTCACCATCAAATCGAGGCGAACGAAGGAGGCGTCGGGCTTGGAAAGCCAGGATCTATCAGTGAGGCTACGGGTGCCGATTGCAGCCGAGCCAATAGTCTGTGTTGCCGGTCTACAGTTCCGTGGCTGGCTTCCGGGTCCTTCGGAGTTGATCGAGGTCGAAGATGGGCAGGCAAAGATAACCATATCAGTTGCGAATTCCCATTTGCGTGACGATGCCTCCGGCAACGAGCCTGTCCATGAGCTGGATATTCGATTGAGAGCAACCGTATCAGCGGACGACGTGCGGACACTGAGTGACGCCAGTGCGGCAGACGCAAGGCAGTCTTCCAGCGAACCGCTGAGTAAAGCCCTGGACGCGCTGTCAGATTGGGTCTACAGGTTGGTGGTCAGAAGCGTCAACACTCTCATCAACTATGCCCGGTTCGCCAAAGGCCAGTATTGGCTGGAGACGTATCCTGCAAGTTGTGCGAACCCTTCGGCCTGTCTCAACAAATGGATGGCGGAGTTTCGAGCTGGTCAGGATGGCGAGTGGTTGGCTTGGCCGCGGTCTTCTGTGATCCACCTTACGGGAGTGTGGCACGCGGGATCTTCTCGGCCCCTGTCGCGAGCTGACTGGACTCAGGCTGCCATGTACGTTCGTGGCGACGTCGAAGTGCCTTTCCCGATGGTGTTGCTCGCCGAGGCTGAACGTTTGGCGTCCCGAGGGGAGAGCAGGACCGCTCTCACCGAGGCGGTTGCCGCTCTGGAGGCCGCGTTGACATTGTTCGTGCAAACGCCGGCCGCTGAAGAGTTGTTCCGCGGGAGTTTGGCCGGCAGGATTCCGGCCAAGCGTCTAGCTCGCGCTGTCGGTCACCTCGGCTTTCGCGCCACCTTGGCATTCCTGCTTCCAGTCCTCATCGATGAATCACGGTTGCCCACCGAAGTCGTCCTAGCATGCCTGGAAGCGGTTGACGCACGAGGAAGCGTCGTCCATCAAAGCCAGCGTTCCGTTCCTTTTGAGAAGCTCCGTTTGTATCTTGTCAACGTCCGCAGGATGGCCGAGCTGCTCTCTGGGGTCGAGGGAGGAGTTGCCGGGGATGATGGATTCCCGGAGGCACCGGATTGACGTGTCAATCCGGCCGGCCAAACCCCATCACCATCGCCCGCTAGTGATGCTTCCCTGGTAGTAAGCAAGCGCACCCGATCGATTCTTCCCGCGGGGGGCTTGGCGAGGCGTTCCACGGCCGCGGACTGGGTGCCACTGAACCCTCAGACTCAAGGGCGCATATCTAAGACGTCCGAGACAGTTCAGCGACCAGGAATTACGGCGTCCTCTCCTTTTCGATCTCGTCTTCGCGCGATCGCCCACATTACGAGCACGCTCGCCGACAGTCCGATCATGTCCATGCCGACGTCCCTGATCGATCCCGTGCGTGACGGTAGCGTTGTTTGGTGCAGTTCATCGGCCTAGGCCACAAGCGTGCCCAACGGGATGACAACCACCGTCAGACGTCCTAGCGTGCTTCGGTTGGTTCCGTCCGCATACCTCGGGAACAGGGCTTTGAGCGCTCCTGTCGCGAGCAAGCCAAGCATTCCGTATTCCACTAGATGTGCGGACTTGCGCATGGCATACGAGAGCGCCCCGAAACGGCCGGTCGAAGCATGTCCGTCTAGTGTGCCTGGAGAAAACCGGTGCATGACCCGCGAGAGCCAGACGTTGGTGTGGGCCTGAGACGCGCTGCTCGTAGAGGCGAGAGCGATTACGCCGACCCAAAAGGCGACCGGCAGGCAGAACAAGGCAGCATGCACTGGCCGCCGCGTGAGCGCTCGCGAGGTGGGGGGCGGCTTGGCGGAGGAGTCTGTCATTACTCGTAGTTACCCGAATCCGGCTAAACAAGTCAAGCGGCCGTCTAGCACGGCAGGTCCTGAGGGGCGCGTTTATTCTGATTCGCGCCCCCGATCGGGATGAACGTACCCTTCAGTCTTGGTTTTGCTGCCATGGATCGAGGGTAAGAGGTTACGAGCCGCACTGTGTCGACATTACAGCCGTCAAAAATACAAGGCGGCTGAATCGCGGGGCGAGGAGCATGATCGATGAAGCGAACGCAAGGGACGGGTTTCATCGGCGATGATGCGGCTGCCGGCGCGAGGAACGTTGCACGGTACGCCTGGTGGTAGTCGTCTTTACGCTGTCCCCGCGGGACTACCACGCGGTTCTGTTCGATCTCGACGGGGTGCTGACCAAGACGGCGAGTGTGCATGCCTCGGCCTGGAAGAAGCTGTTCGATAGTTTTCTCGAGCAGCGCGCCACCCACACGGGCGAACCTTTCGTTCCCTTTGATATCGACACCGACTATCCGCGCTACGTTGACGGCAAGCCGCGTTACGACGGTGTGACATCCTTTCTCGAGTCGCGCGGGATCGAATTGCCGCTTGGTGAACCGGAAGATGGTCCCGATGTACAAAGCGTGCGAGCATTGGGCAATCTGAAGGACCGATATTTCCTGGAGCACCTACAGGAGCACGGCGTCGAGCCCTATGAAGCCTCGATCGCGCTGGTGAACAAACTCCGGGAGCAGGGGTTCAAGACCGCCGTCGTCTCCTCCAGCAACAACTGCTCGGCGGTGCTCGAGGCAGCAGGCATCACGCACCTGTTCGATGCGCAAGTGGACGGGACCGATATAACCCGCCTCGAGCTCAAGGGCAAGCCCGAACCGGACGCTTTTCTGGAGGCGGCACGACGCGTCGGAGCAATACCCGCGAAGGCCGTAGTTGTGGAGGACGCTATCGCCGGGGTGGAAGCCGGACGGGCCGGTCGATTCGGCTATGTCATCGGTGTCGATCGTCGTGGGCAGGCGCAGGCTCTGCGCGAAGCCGGTGCCGACGTCGTGGTGACCAATATGGGCCAGATCCGGGTGGCGGCGGAATCGCCTTCCGAGTGGTCACTGGTGTTTGAAGGTCTTGACCCGGCACGAGAGGGTATTCGCGAAAGCTTGTGCACCCTGGGAAATGGCTTTTTCGCGACACGTGGCGCTGCCGCCGAAGCGGTGGCGGATGGCACTCACTATCCGGGAACCTACCTGGCCGGCGGCTACAACCGGTTGCGCACCGACATCGCCGGCCGCGGGGTGGAGAACGAGGATCTGGTGAATCTCCCCAACTGGATCGCACTTCAGTTTCGCGTCGGCGAGCAGGACTGGTTCGATGCGCGAACGGTGGAGCTCCTCTCGTACCGCCAGGAACTCGATCTGCGACGGGGCATGTTGGTGCGGAACATCAGGTTCGAGGACGGCCAAGGGCGACGCAGCACGCTTGTTGAGCGCCGGCTGGTCTCCATGAGCGACATGCATCTGTGCGCGCTAGACGTGGCGTTGACCGCCGAAAACTGGTCAGCTAGCGTCACGGTGCGTTCGGTCATCGACGGACGCGTCGTCAACTCGGGCGCGAAGCTGTACAGCAAGTTCAACAACAAACACCTGGAGCCGCTCGCGGGCGAAATCATTGGCGAGGATGGCGTGCACCTGCTGGTGCGCACTTGCCAGTCGAATATTCACGTCGCCCAGTCGGCGCGAACCCAGGCGTTTCTCCGCGGGCAGCCTCTCGAGGTTTGCCGCCGCACCATCGAGGAACCGGGATACATAGGGCAGGAGTTCGAAGCCGACGTCAAGCAAGGCGAGACGTTGGTGCTGGAGAAGGTGGCCTCCCTCTACACCTCGCGCGATCATGCCATTTCGGAGTGTGGGCTGGAAGCACGCAGGGCGATCGCGCGCGCCGGTCGCTTCGACGCCGTGATGGCTGATCATGTCTTCGCGTGGAAACACCTGTGGCGCCGCTTCGACGTACATATTCAGCCGACTGATCACGGATTCAAGTTCAACGAGCCAATGCTGCTTCGGTTGAACATGTTTCACCTGCTGCAGGCTGTATCGCCCAAGTCCGTCGGGCTGGACATCGGTGTGCCCGCACGGGGTTGGACTGGGGAGGCGTATCAGGGCCACATATTCTGGGACGAGCTGTTCATCTTCCCGCTCTTCAACTATCGGATGCCCGAAATCACCCGCTCGCTTCTGATGTACCGTTACCGGCGGCTGGGCGAAGCGCGCGCGGCCGCCGCCGCGGCTGGGCACAAAGGGGCGATGTTCCCGTGGCAGAGCGGAAGTGACGGCGAGGAGGAGACCCAGGCGCTCAACCTGAACCCGCGTTCCCAGCGGTGGGTGCCCGACAACTCCTACCTGCAGCGCCACGTTGGAAGTGCCATCGCCCTAAACGTCTGGCAGTACTTCCAGGTGACTCATGACGTGGAGTTTCTGGATTCCTACGGCGCGGAAATCATTCTTGAGATCGCCCGCTTCTGGTCGAGCATCGCGAGCTTCGATGACAAGCGCGGGCGCTATGAGATCCGTGGTGTGGTGGGTCCCGACGAGTTTCATGACGGCTATTCGGATTCAGCAACGCCTGGCCTTAACAACAACGCCTATACCAACATCATGGCCGTGTGGGTGCTTTGTCGGGCGCTGGAGGTAGTCGACCTGCTGTCCGACGTACGTCGCGCGGAGCTCACCTCGCGGCTGGGCTTGTCGGCAAAGGAGATAGCACGCTGGAGCGATATCAGTCGCAGGATGTATGTACCGTTTCATGACGACGGAATCATAAGCCAGTTTGAGGGCTACGAAGAGCTCCGTGAACTCGATTGGGAAGACTACCGGAAGCGGTACGGCAATATTCAGCGTCTCGATCTGATCCTCGAGGCGGAGAACGACAGCACAAACCGCTACAAGCTCTCGAAGCAGCCGGACGTTCTGATGTTGTTCTACTTGTTCTCCGCCGAAGAAATAGGCGAATTGTTCGAGCGTCTGGGCTATCCGTTCGAATACGAGACCATTCCGCGAAACGTCGCCTACTATGTCGCACGCTCGTCTCAGGGTTCCACGTTGTCCCGCGTTGTATATGCGTGGATCTTGGCGCGCTCCGACAGGCCGCGGGCGATGGACTTCTTCGCGCAGGCGCTGCAAAGTGATGAGAGCGATATCCAGCAAGGTACCACCGCGGAGGGCGTCCACCTCGGCGCTATGGCGGGATCGGTCGATCAGGTGCAACGCGTATCGACAGGTCTCGAAGTCAGAGGCGATGTTCTGTGGCTCAACCCAGAATTGCCGCGGGAGATGGAGCGCCTCGGAATGCGAATCCGCTACCGCGGGCATGCGCTCGATCTGAGACTGACGCGCGCTTCGCTCACTATCAGCAGTCGTAAGGGAGTGGCGCCTCCGATTAGCGTGAGCGTTAACGGTCAGGCGCACGAATTCGTCAGCGGCACTACCCATGCCTTTCGATTGAACGGCGAGGCAACGGAGGAGGCAGTTGCCAACAAGGGCCCAGCGGATGGACGCGAGAGACATGATGACCACCCAGGTGGTCAGGTCCTCGACCCTAGCTAGAAAAGAGGAGAACTGAACCATGGAGACAAAGACTCTTACCCCGGAACTACTTCACAAAATGGACGCTTACTGGCGTGCCGCCAACTACCTCTCTGTCGGCCAGATCTACCTGTATGACAATCCACTGCTGAAGCGGCCTCTGGAACTGTCGGACGTCAAGCCGCTTGTGGTCGGACACTGGGGCACTACTCCGGGACAGAACTTCATCTATGTGCACTTAAACCGGGCCATAAAGAAGTACGACCTGGATATGTTCTATATCGCCGGTCCCGGCCACGGTGGCCCCGCAATAGTGGGCAACGTTTACCTCGAAGGCACATGGAGCGAAGTCTATCCGGACGTTACTCAAGACGAGGAGGGACTCAAGAAGCTCTTCAAACAGTTCTCGTTTCCCGGGGGCATTTCCAGTCATGTGGCGCCGACGACACCGGGCTCGATTCACGAAGGTGGCGAGCTGGGGTACTCGCTCAGTCATGCTTTTGGGGCGGCATTTGACAATCCCGATCTCGTCGTCGCCTGCGTCATTGGCGACGGCGAAGCGGAAACGGCTTCCTTGGCGACCTCTTGGCAGTCCAATAAGTTTCTCGACCCGATTGCTGATGGAGCTGTTCTACCGATCCTGCACCTCAACGGCTACAAGATCAGCAACCCCACCGTCCTTGCCCGCATCGAGCATGAGGAATTGGAGCAGTTCCTGAGAGGCTGCGGCTGGACGCCGTACTTTGTGGAAGGTGATGAGCCGGAAGAGATGCACGAGCTCATGGCCGGCACTCTGGACAAGGCCATGGAGGAGATACGGCAAATTCAGAAGAACGCACGAAAGAACAATGACACTACTCGGCCCCGCTGGCCGGTGGTCGTCCTTAGGTCACCCAAGGGCTGGACTGGGCCAAAAGTCGTTGATGGCCTGCAAGTCGAGGGCACTTTCCGATCGCACCAGGTGCCGCTGCTGGTGGATTCCGAACATCCTGATCACCTTGGGCAGCTTGAAAGTTGGATGAAGAGCTACAAGCCAGAAGAACTGTTCGATGAGGATGGCCGCCTTCTGCCGGAACTAGCTGAGCTGGCGCCGAACGGCGACCAGCGGATGGGCGCGAATCCCCACGCCAACGGCGGCCTCCTACTGCGCGATCTGCGCATGCCTGACTTCCACGTCCACGCGGTCAGTGTGCCTTCGCCCGGTGCCGTGGATGGCCAGGATACGCTCGTGCTGGGTGCATTCTTACGTGATGTGGCCAAGCTGAACGAGGATCAGCGCAATTTCCGCATCTTCGGTCCCGATGAGACTCTCTCCAATCTTTTGGGCGCGGTATTTGAAACAACCGATCGCCAGTGGGACGCCCGAACAGTGAAGAACGATGAATTCCTCGCGCCCGCCGGACGAGTGCTGGACTCGATGCTGAGCGAGAACCAATGCGAGGGCTGGTTGGAGGGGTATCTGCTCACCGGACGGCACGGGCTGTTTAACAGCTATGAGGCTTTCATTCGCATCATCGACTCGATGTTCAGCCAGCACGCCAAGTGGCTGAAGGTCACGTCGGAGCTGCCCTGGCGACGGAAGATCGCTTCGCTCAACTACCTGCTCGCCTCCCATGTCTGGCAGCAAGACCACAACGGCTTCACACATCAGGATCCAGGCTTTATCGACCACGTTGTCAACAAGAAGGCCGACATCGTCCGCGTCTACCTACCGCCTGATGCCAACTGCCTACTCTCGGTGTTTGATCATTGCCTGCGTAGCCGACACTACGTGAACGTGGTGGTTGCGGGAAAACACGCGTTGCCCCAATGGCTGACGATGGAAGAGGCGGTCACGCATTGCACGGAAGGGATCGGCATTTGGCAGTGGGCCAGCAATGACCAAGGCGCCGAGCCGGACGTGGTCATGGCCTGCTGCGGAGACACTCCCACGCTGGAGGTATTGGCCGCCGTTTCCATCCTTCGCACGCATCTGCCCGATCTGAAGATCCGGGTGGTCAACGTGGTTGATCTCATGAAGCTGCAATCTGCAAGCGAGCACCCCCACGGCCTGAGCGACACGGACTATGACGCGCTCTTTACCAAAGACAAGCACATCATCTTTGCCTTTCATGGGTATCCATGGCTCATCCACCGGCTGACCTACCGTCGCGCCAACCACAACCTCCACGTGCGCGGCTACAAGGAGGAGGGCACGATCACGACGGCCTTCGACATCAGGGTCCAAAACGACCTGGATCGGTTCCACTTGGTGATGGACACCATCGACCGTCTGCCGCAGTTGGGCAATAAGGGCGCCTACCTCAAGCAGATGATGCAGGACAAGCTTATTGAGCACAAGCAGTACATCGACAAACACGGCCAGGACTTGCCAGAGGTCCGGAACTGGAAATGGGCATGAAAGATAATCCCGTGAGGCAATTGGGAGCGCTCGGCCAGTCGATTTGGCTCGACTACATCCGACGCGATCTGATCACGAGCGGCGAGCTCCGGCGCCTTATAGAGGAGGACGGACTGCGGGGGATGACCTCGAATCCATCCATCTTCGAGAAGGCGATCGCGGGCAGCCAGGACTACGATGAGGATGTTCGTGTCATGGCGCTTGAGGGAAAGAGCGTCAAGTCGATCTATGAGGCTCTCAGTCAGCGAGACGTTCAGAGCGCCGCGGACGAGTTTGGCCCCCTATATGACGAGACCCAAGGAGCAGACGGGTACGTCAGTCTAGAGGTCAATCCCCACCTGGCGCACGACACCGAGGGCACCGTGGAGGAGGCGCGTCGGCTATGGATTGCCTTGGACCGGCCCAACGTCCTCATCAAGGTGCCGGCGACGGTCGAGGGGCTGCCCGCCATCCAGCAACTCATCAGCGAGGGCATTAACGTCAACGTGACATTGCTCTTTGGGATCCCCCGCTACCAGCAGGTCGTGGAGGCTTACCTTGTGGGCCTCGAAGCGCGGGCCGCGCAGGCGGAGCCGGTAAAGAACGTGGCCTCGGTAGCCAGCTTCTTCGTGAGCCGCATTGACACGCTGGTGGATCCGCTCCTGGAAAACCTCATGGCCCGAGGCGGTGAGCACGCGGACTCAGCGCGGATGGGGCATGGTCAGGTGGCTATCGCCAGTGCGAAGGTAGCCCATCAAATCTACAAGGGAGTCTTTGACAGCGACCGTTACGCGAAATTGGCCGCCAAGGGCGCTCGCACCCAGCGTTTGCTGTGGGCCAGTACCAGCACAAAGAACCCGGAGTACAGCGACGTGAAATACGTCGAAGCGCTTATCGGACGGGACACCATCGACACGGTCACGGTCGAAACCCTTGACGAGTATCGCGGCCACGGCGAACCGAAAGAACGTATCGAACAAGAGGTCGTGAAGGCCCGCGGGGTACTAGATCGACTGCCGGAGATGGGCATCAACATCGACGCAGTGACGCAACAGCTTGAGGATGAAGGCGTTGCAAAATTCAGCGAATCCTTTGACAAGTTGATGGAGACCCTCGAGAACGCGGTGCAAAAGCGAAGCGTACCCCAGTGAACGCGCGAGAGCTCATAGATACCGCCAGGGCGCTCCTCGGCGGCGGCAAAGGCCTACTGGCGATGGACGAGAGCAATCCAACGTGCAACAAGCGATTTGCGGCGCTTGGCATCCCTCAGACGGAGGAGGTTCGACGGGCCTATCGGGAGTTGATCGTGACCACGCCTGGGCTCAGTGAGTGCATCAGCGGCGCGATCCTTTACGACGAAACGATCCGCCAACACACTAGGGAGGGCACTCCCTTCATCAAGGTCCTCACCGATGCGGGGATTATTCCCGGCATCAAGATCGACACTGGGGCCAAGGATATGGCCGGTCATCCCGGAGAAAAGATAACCGAGGGTCTCGACGGATTGCGCGACCGCCTGGCCGAGTACTCCCGAATGGGCGCCCGTTTCGCCAAATGGCGGGCAGTGATCACCATCGGCGACGGCACTCCCAGCCGGGGTTGCGTGGAGGCCAATGCGCAGGCGCTGGCTCGCTATGCCGCCTTGTGCCAGGAAGCCGGACTAGTTCCTGTCGTCGAACCGGAGGTGCTCATGGACGGCGAGCACACCCTGGAGCGGTGTTCCCAAGTGACCGAGGAAGTTCTGCAGACGGTCTTTCACCAGCTTCACACTCAACGGGTGATGCTGGAAGGCATGCTCCTGAAGCCCAACATGGTGCTTCCGGGGTTGAAGTGCCCCAAGCAGGAGACCGTGGATGAGGTGGCCGACGCCACAGTCACGTGTCTCTTGCGAGCCGTCCCGGCAGCTGTCCCCGGGATCGTGTTCTTGTCGGGCGGCCAACCCAGTGAACTAGCCTCGGCCCGCTTGAACGCCATGAACGTGAGATTCAAGTCGCGACGACCCTGGGCATTGGCGTTTTCCTTTGCCCGTGCCATCCAGCAACCGGCTCTGGAAATCTGGCATGGCCAGGAGGCTAACGTGGGCGCTGCACAACGAGCTCTTCTGCATCGAGCTAGGTGCAACCGTGCCGCACGCCGGGGTGAATACACCGCCGCGATGGAGACGGAATGGTCGGGACAGTGAGTCGCGACCGAAAACCGCAGGGGGAGCAACCCATGACAGCAATCGCATCACCCATCACGGGCCCGGCGTGGAAGGCCCTCGAGGGCCATTATCAGAAGGCCCGAGATCTGCATCTCCGGCAGCTCTTCGCGGACGATCCGAGGCGCGGGGAGCGGATGGCCGTCGAGGCTGTCGGCATCTACTTTGACTATTCGAAGCACCGCATCACCGACGAGACACTCACGCTGCTTTTACAATTGGCGGAGGAGTCCGGGCTCCGGGCTCGCATCGATGCCATGTTCCGAGGCGAGAAGATCAACGTCACAGAGAGGCGGTCTGTCTTGCACGTGGCCCTGCGTGCTTCTCAGGGTGAGTCCATCGTCGTGGACGGCGAGGACGTCGTGCCTCAGGTTCACGCCGTGCTCGACAAGATGGCTGACTTCTCTGCCCGGGTGCGCAGCGGGGAGTGGAAGGGCCACACAGGCAAGCCGATCCGCAACGTCGTCAATGTCGGTATCGGTGGTTCTGACCTAGGACCGGTGATGGCGTACGAGGCCTTGCGGCACTACAGCCAGCGCGATCTGACCTTGCGCTTTGTCTCCAACATCGACGGCACCGACTTCGCCGAGGCTACCCGCGACCTCGACCCCGAAGAGACACTGTTCATCATCTCGTCGAAGACCTTTACGACCCTCGAGACGATGACCAACGCGCATACGGCGCGCGACTGGGCCCTCAAGACTCTGAAACATCCTGCTGCCGTTGCTAGGCATTTCGTCGCGGTCTCGACCAACGCGGAGGAGGTAGCTAAGTTCGGCATCGACACGACGAATATGTTCGAGTTTTGGGATTGGGTCGGCGGTCGGTACTCGATGGACTCGGCGATCGGGCTCTCGACGATGATCGCCATCGGCCCCGAACATTTCCGCGCGATGCTCGATGGTTTCCACCAGATGGACGAGCATTTTCGTACCGCCCCGTTCGAGCGCAACCTGCCGGTGCTGATGGGGCTCCTGGGCCTTTGGTACAACAACTTCTTCGGTGCCCAGACGGTGGCGGTTCTTCCCTATGAACAATACTTGAAGCGCTTTCCGGCTTACCTCCAGCAGTTGACGATGGAGAGCAATGGCAAGCACGTGACGCTTGATGGGACAGAGGTCGCCTGCCAAACCGGGCCTATTTACTGGGGAGAGCCGGGCACCAATGGCCAGCATTCCTTCTACCAGCTGATTCATCAGGGGACCAAGCTCATCCCCTGTGACTTCATCGGGTTTCTTCAGCCACTCAACCCTCTCGGCCGCCACCACGACTTGCTCCTGGCCAACATGTTGGCTCAGGCGGAAGCGCTGGCGTTTGGCAAAACGCGGCAGGAAGTCCTAGCTGAGGGCACACCCGCATGGCTGGCGCCGCACAAAGTCTTTGAGGGAAACCGCCCGTCCAGCACTATCCTGCTGGAACGACTGACTCCAGCGGCCCTTGGGAAGCTCGTCGCCCTGTACGAGCACAGTGTTTTCACTCAAGGGGCCATTTGGGGTATCGATTCATTTGACCAGTGGGGGGTGGAACTGGGGAAGGCGCTTGCCGCGCGCATCATCCCCGAACTTGAGACCGGCTCCGAGGGCCAACTCAACCACGATAGCTCCACCAACACTCTGATCCGGCGTTACCGGAACTCCAAGGAGTTGTTGTCTGGACAATAGAGCCAGTCCCCGAGACTGCCAGCGCGTTGGTCTCGGCGCGGCATCGTCATTCAGGGTCGATGAAGGAACCACAGAAACACGAGAAGAGGCCCCGATGAAAGAGCAGGAGCACTCCGGCAAGAACCCGCCCGAAGCTAAGCCGGGGTCCAAGCCCGATCCCAAGGACGATCTGAAGGCCCTTCCCATGCCGAAGTTTGAGGCAAAGTTGGGGTCATCGCCGGAGGGTCTTACTCAAGCTGAGGCGCAGAAGCGGCTGACCCAATATGGGCCCAACGAGATCGAGGAAAAGAAGAATAATCCATTCCTGCAGTTCCTCACGTACTTTTGGGGTCCCATCCCGTGGATGATTGAAGCAGCCGTGATCCTTTCGGCGGTAGCCCGGCATTGGCCGGATTTTGGCATCATTCTCGTTCTGCTGCTTGCCAACGCCGTGGTCGGGTTCTGGGAAGAACATCAAGCGGGCAATGCCATCGCTGCGTTGAAGGCCAAGCTGGCGGTCACCACCAGGGTGAAGCGTGACGGGAAGTGGACCACCCCGGCACCGCGCGAGTTGGTGCCGGGCGACGTTATCCGCTTGCGTTTGGGCGACATCGTGCCGGCCGATGCGCGCTTGCTAGAGGGCGACTCGGTGGAGGTGGATCAGTCCGCGTTGACGGGCGAATCGCTGCCCGCTACGCGCAAGCCCGGGGAGGCGGTGTTCTCCGGATCGATCATCCGCCAGGGCGAGATCGACGGCATGGTTTACGCGACGGGTGCGAACACCTATTTCGGCAAGACGGCGCAACTGGTGCAGGAAGCGCACACCGTCAGCCATTTCCAGCGTGCCGTGCTCAAGATCGGTGACTACCTCATCATCTTGGCGGTGACTCTGGTGGTGGTGATCATCATCGTCGGGCTCTTCCGCGGGGACCCCATTCTCACCACGCTTCAGTTCGCCCTAGTGCTTACGGTGGCCGCCATTCCCGTGGCCATGCCCACGGTGCTCTCGGTGACCATGGCGGTCGGCGCCCGCCTGCTGGCCAAAAAAGAGGCCATTGTGACCCGACTTGCGGCCATCGAGGAGTTGGCGGGCGTGGATGTGCTCTGCTCCGACAAGACCGGCACCCTCACCCAGAACAAGCTTACCTTGGGTGACCCCTTCAGTGTGAATGACATCCCGGCTGACCAAGTCATCCTCTGTGCCGCACTAGCTTCGCGAGCCGAAGACAAAGACACCATCGATATGGCCGTACTGGCGGGCTTGAAGGATGACCAGGTCTTGAAGGACTATCCGGTGCTCCACTTCCAACCGTTCGACCCGGTGCATAAGCGCACCGAGGCCGCCGTCAAGGCCGCGGATGGACACGAGTTCAAAGTGACCAAGGGTGCGCCGCAGGTGATTTTGGAGTTGTCGGTCGATGCCGGACAGGTCAAGGGCGCCGTCGAGGAAGCCATCAACGAGTTTGCGACGCGCGGTTTCCGCTCGCTCGGTGTGGCCCGGGCGGAGGGACAGGGCCCGTGGCAGTTTCTCGGTGTGCTGCCGCTTTTCGACCCGCCCCGCGAAGAGGCCAAGGCGACCATCGCGACCGCCCGCCAGATGGGAGTCGACGTCAAGATGGTCACGGGCGATCAAGTGGCTATCGCCCGGGAAACCGCCGAGAAATTGGGGATGGGCGCCAATATCCTCGATGCCAGCGGCTTCGGCGACACCAAGCATCACGAGACTGCGCGACTGGCCGAGTCCATCGAGGAAGCGGACGGGTTTGCTCAGGTGTTTCCCGAACATAAGTTCCACATCGTGGATGTACTGCAACAACGCGGCCACATCGTCGGCATGACCGGCGACGGGGTTAACGACGCCCCCGCGCTCAAAAAGGCCGACTGCGGCATCGCTGTTTCGGGTGCGACCGACGCGGCGCGGGCGGCGGCGTCCATTGTGTTGCTTACCTCCGGCCTGTCGGTGATCATAGACGCGATCAAAGAGAGCCGGAAGATCTTCCAGCGCATGAACAGCTATGCCATGTACCGCATCGCCGAGTCGCTGCGCGTGCTGTTCTTTATGGCGCTCGCGATCCTGGTATTCAATTTCTATCCTCTGACCGCAGTGATGATTGTGATGCTGGCTTTGCTCAACGACGGGGCAATCCTGTCCATCGCCTATGACAACGTTCATTACAGGGATAAGCCCGAGGCCTGGAACATGCGCCTGGTGTTGGGGGTATCCACGGTTATGGGCGTCATCGGGGTTGTCTCGGCTTTCGGCTTGTTCTATCTAGGTGAGCGCGTCTTTCATTTCGACCATGCGCACATTCAGACTTTGATGTATTTAAAACTGTCCGTGGCCGGCCATCTGACCGTCTTCCTCACGCGTACACGTGGCCCGTTCTGGTCCATACGCCCGGCGCGAATCCTATTGATGGCGGTTTTCGGCACGCAGATGGTGGCGACGCTGATCGCGGTTTATGGACTGTTCATGACACCCCTTGGCTGGGGTTGGGCACTGTTCGTTTGGGGCTATGCGCTCGCCTGGTTCCTCGTGAATGACCGGGTGAAACTGCTCGCCTACCGGATCTTCGACCCGACCAAGGCGCCACTGTTGGCCAAAAAGTCACGGGATCTTTGACTGCAGATCGCTGCGCGGGCCTATGAACTCTACGAAGGGCGAGGCCGGCGCGGAGGCGTAGCAAGTCGAGACTGGTTCCAAGCGGAGCGCGAGATTCGGAAAGATGACTCCACCAAGTGAACCGACGGGAACTGTGCGGCGGGCATCGTGCCTGAATCGCCCCGGGTGCAAGAGCCCGAAGGGTACGTTTATTCTAATTCACGCCGTAGTCCGATGGTACTCATTGATCAACTCTCCGAGCTTGGCCACGCGCACTACCTTGCCCGCAGCGAGCTTTGCGCCAGGTTGGGTTCTTGGGTTTCAAGACGCAGTCCCCGGTGTGGACGCTCCTTATTGTGTGCGCCGGGATAAACCGGCATGGAGAAGGAGAGGAGGAAGCTCTACATCGAAGGAGCAGCGATCCACGGTGGCCCCGAGTCATGAGCGCCCAGGGAGCGGTGGGCCCTTGCACATGTCTGATTCAATGTTCCGCGTTGGGGGTACTGAGTCCGACGGAACCAATTCAAGGAGGAAGAATGTTTTCAAGACGCGAAGACCACGAAAGGGCGCTTCAGCATACGAAGTACAATGAATCAGAGCTCAAGGCCAGCGAGAATTGCGGATGCGTGGCATGTGGCCAAGTCTTCCCGTCTGGCCAAGTCAGGAAATGGATTGACATCGACGAGGTCGACGGGCAGCGTGCGCAAACCCCTGATCCCGAGGTCGATGGTCCCCTTATTGAGCTCGCTGAAGGCAACCAAGTGGACCGCACAGCCATCTGCCCCCATTGTGGCGAGTCGATGCTCATAGGCGACAAGGGTGGATTTGAAGTGACCCCCGAGTTTATCGAATCCATTCGCTTTTCAGGCCACTGAGTTCTCAAGAGTCAGTGCGTCGAGCGCCGCAATCTCAAGTAGGCGCTGGATGTCAGGAACACTTCGCAGCCCCTCAAGGTCATAGGCCCGGGCAAGCGTCTTTTCTTTGCGGCGCCTGAGTCCACGCAGCCGTCTTGTCTCTGCGGCTTCCTGTTTGTGATCCGGGCTGTGAAACAGGCAGCACTCTTCGCCTCGAAGTGCAAAGGAGCGGCAGAGGCGGCCGTCCGGCATGACGAACTTGCATCCGCGATTGTTCACCATCGTCCACCTCTGCTGGAGGAGGGGTCTAGCTGGACCATTTGGGCTTCACCCTTTCTGCAGTCTTCCCGGTAAATGCTCCCACCGGGCGATCACCATCACACAATCGTGTTCCCCGGGCGTGGGCCGCAGGGCCGTCTTTGTATAGAGTGACTCCACTTGCTTTACCCGCACACAAGAGCGTCAATGGACCCCATGAAGGCATCGGATAATCGCTTCCTCGTCTAGGCTAAGAGAGCCAACCGGCATGCGCGGTCACATAAAGAAACGCTCCACCTGGCAGTTCACCATCGATCTCGGCCTCCAAGCGCTGCAGCGATGTCCTTCCTGCCGCAAACGCTACTGGACCAAAGACGGCCGCCTCAAACGCTGTCCCAAATGCCAGGGCCCCTTGGAAGACGACCTTGCCCGCCGGCAGGAGTTTCACTCCGGTTTCAAAACCAAACGCGAAGCAGAACTAGAGCTAGCGAGAGTCACAGGGGCAATGGCCTCCGGCACCCACATTGCAGTCTCCCGGCTTCTCCTGGACGACTTCCTGCGCGAGAAGTGGCTACCCGCCATCTTGCCCACCATAAGGCCGACTACTTACCTCTCCTATGAGGGTCACATCAATGGCCACATCTCGCCCCACCTCGGACGCACGCCCCTGCAGCAACTATCCCCTGCCGACATCAACGCCTTCTACGCCAAGCTCCTCACCGAGCCCAGGCCCTCAAGAGCACTCCCTGAAAACCGCAAAGAGGATGAAGAGCTGAAGCCGCTCTCTCCAGCATCCGTACGCCGCATCCACGCAACCCTTCACCGGGCCCTTCGTGACGCCGTGCGTTGGAACCTCCTCGGACGAAATCCTGCCGATGCTGCGGATCCTCCCCGGGCCGCAGGGTGTACTGGTGCCCGGGTGGGCGCCTGGAGTGTCTCTGATCTACGGACCTTCCT
>Ga0224557_1001953_pt1 | contig 18576 bp, 27 predicted proteins | sample 714S31014metaG_FD_180677 | JGI IMG/M metagenome (GOLD analysis project Ga0224557, IMG submission 180677) | Peat soil microbial communities from Stordalen Mire, Sweden - 717 S3 10-14 | ecosystem: Environmental > Terrestrial > Soil > Wetlands > Peat | place: Sweden: Norrbotten County, Stordalen...
GTCGTGGTCGTCCTGGTCGTCGTCGTAGCGGTTGGCACAGGAGCGGTATATGTCGCCTGCGCGAGCAGCGGTTCCGCGCCGGTAGGTCCAAACCAGTACATGCAGAGATCGAAGTCGCTGGGGGCATCGTAGGTGTCCAGAGATATCGCCTGAACGTCGGTTCCGCTGCTCGTTTCGAGATCGCCGTCGCCCACGATGGCCTCGGTGTCCATGTCCGTCGCGCAGCCGACGGTAGTCGGCTCAAGGGTGATTTCCACGGAGCTCTCGCAGTCGGTGCCGAGGTAGCAATCGCTGGACGTGGTGGTCACGGAGACGTTCGCGGTGAAGCCCGCCGTACCGTTACCGGAGATCGTCATCGACCCTGTGGCCGCCGCTGCTGACGCTGCGAACGTCAGCAGCGCGACTACAGCCACCGCGGCTGCCAGGGCTTGAGGGGCCAGTCGTCGCATCAGCGGATCATCCTCCATCGGGTGATAGTCGCACTCTTGCGGCCGTTTTTCTCTCAGGCCGTCGTCGGATATCCCGGGGCGAGCGCGATGCTCGTTGCGATTCTCATCAAGCTTTCCGACGAGACCGGGAGCGCGTATCTCGCAGCGCACGAAGAGGTGGAAAGCGCGACGCTAACGACTCGTCGTAGGTGGATGGATCTCGCACGAGCCCTGTCACCAATCACTTGCAGTCGGTCCGCTAGTTCGGAGATGATGCGCACATGGGATTCCTGCGCAAAACGATCCTCATCGGGACCGGCGGCCTCGCGCCGATCAAGGCCAACTCTTACCGGGAGCGCACCGCGAAGGCAGCAGAGAAGCAAGTCAAGCTGCTCAGCCAGCAGCAAGCGGCGGCTCCGGCTTCGGCAACAACGCTGCCGTCAGCAGCGACGACGGGCGGCGTCGAAGTGATCTTAACCGCGTCCGGTGAGAAGAAGATCGCCATCATCAAGATCATCATGGAGGCCACGGGTTTTGGCCTACGAGAGGCCAAGCAGCTGGTCGACCATCCGCCCGCGGTCGTACTCGCCGGAGTCAGCGAAGAGGTTGCCGCAGCCCTGAAGACCCGGATTGAACAACAGAGAGGCCAAGCTGAGTTGCGGGGCATCCCCGAGCAGGACGGCCCTGCCGTAGATCTCCGGGCCGCTGACGAAGCTACCTCTCTCGCGAGCGAGCTAGAGCGGTTCGCCAGCCTGCACGATCGCGGCGCGCTTACAGACGAAGAGTTCACCGAGGCTAAGAAGCGGGCGCTCGGTTAGCGTGTCCACGCCTCAGCGTGACGTGAACGAGCCGAACGAGATCCAGAGGGCCGCGCAGCTCGCGTTCAAGAAAGGGAAAGCTGCCGAGTCGGTGAGCGAACACGCCGACCTGGTGCAGTCCGTCGTGGACGCAGTACGCGAGGAACCGGGAACACCAGGGCGGGACGACCGCATTTTCGATGCGTTCGGTGCCCTCGGTGCCGCCATATTCCTTGATGGCTTCGACGCGGGGATGGTCGAGGCCGCCGCGCAGGTCGGAGCCCAGATCAACAAGCCGGCGCCCGAGGCCTGACGGCGCGCCGTGCGGGGTTGACCTGAGGTCATGATCGCTGACGCGGTCATGTGCCCTTCAGTTGCGGCTTGCCCGCCTCTTTGAGCTTCGCGTTGATCGCGTCACGTTGGGCTTGCCGCCGCGCTGGTCGCACGAAGTAGAAGTCGAGCAACTCCTCGAGCACATCGATTAGTGCCTCAGCCTCGCCGGGCTCGACGTCGACTACCTCGCCGCTGTTGGTGCTCTTGATCGGGTGCGCGCCGAAGTTCCCGATGGTGCGGATCATGTCGAGATCATCTGCGAGGTCGGCAGACAGGTTGCCGTGTTTGATGATTTCGACGATCTCATCGTTCAGGGTCGCCTTCTTGATCCCGCCCTTCTGCCGGATGACGTGCTGCAGTAGGCGTCGACTGACCGCGGCGCTGGCTTTCGGGCTGAGGTTCAGCACGAGGAGGGCCTCGCGGAAGTCCTGCTCGTACTCACCGGTGATTGCGGGGTCGATGGGGCGGATGCTCGGGCCAGGTGGATAGATCTGGAAGTCAGGGGACGTACGCGGGTCCCCCGACGATGCGTCTTCCACCCATCGAGCCATGACGATGAGATTGCTGCACTCCGTGCAGTTGCCCGGAGATGTGACCAGGAACCGGTCACGCTCGGGCTCGCCGCCGCTCTTCCGGTGCTCGAAGTTCGGGCTGGTTCCGATTCCGCAATGCGGACAGATCATTTAGCGCCCCCTCTTTTGATGCGGAGAACCTAACGCAAGCTAGGCAAATGAATCAACTCCATCGGGCGGCCCGTGGCCCAGCCGGCGTTGGTCAAAGCTCTCGCACTTGTATTGGGCGTTCGCCCTGAAAACGGTTCTGTCCGGCAGGTGGGTGTATCCTCATCGAAGTTCATAGCTTCGCAGTACCGCAAGTACCGCAAGCGCCCTAACAGCCCGCGGCCATTAGGCGAGGGGCATCCTGCCACCGAGAATCTCGGGAGGATGCCCGTTGCCCGTCGCGGCCCCCAAGAACGACAAGTTAATACAGGCTCTGGTCCCACGGGACCTGGCCACAGAGGTTGAACAGCGCGCCCGTCGCGCCGACCGATCTGTCAGTGCGGAAGTGCGTCACGCGCTTCGTCTCCATGTAAACGAAAGCGGGGCCGCCGGTCAGGGCGACCCCGCATACACACGCATGACGGTGCGTGGCGATGTCTCTCCATCGTAACCCGCAAGCGGACAACCCCCGTCCGCGATCGTGTCGCTGCCCGACGGCCGCATCTACGAAGGCACGGCCACGATCCAGGGCAACTGGGTCCACTTCGCCGGTCAACGGCGCATAAATCAGTCCACGGGCGTCCGGTACTGCGACCAGGGAGAGAAGACCTGGCCGGGTGCGGAGCGTCAGTGAGATCCAGTGGCTCGGAGGCGAGTCCTGACGACCGCGAACCCACATATCGCGGGTGCGGCGTCTGAAGGCGCCCCCGTTTACGAGAAACGTAAGCACCGACGCGGCGCAGGCCGCGGGCGTAAGCGTGACATCCCGGCCGAGATCCAAGCGACCGCCCGCGCTCGTCAGCGCGCATGGGCTGATCGCGACGGACGTGCACACGCTCCCCGCGGCCTAGCCGCAGCTGTCGAGGGTCACAAGCAAACGCTCGACGAGCTCTACGCAGACAAGCGCAAGACGGATGACTAGCTCACTCGAGACCGTGACCGCCGCCCAGATCACACCACAGACGCCCAAGTGGGCATGGGCAGGACGCGTGCCACTGGGTGAGATCACGATCGTCGCCGGCCCTCCCGGGCAGGGCAAGACGCAGCTGATGCTCGGCATGTGCGCCCAGGCGACCCGCGGAAAGCTGTCCGGCGATCTCACAGGGCCCGTCGACGCCTTGTATGTCAGCGCGGAGGACTCGATCGAGCACACGCTCACGCCGCGCACGATCGCCGCGCAGGCCGTCCTGGAGCGCGTCCACTTCCTGAGAGGCACGAACCACAACATCCGTCAGTGTGACGAGCTGGCACCAGGCATCGCCATACCCAAGGACGTGCCCGCACTCGACCAATGGCTCAGTACCCACCGGGCCCGGATCGTCGTGCTCGACCCGATCGTGGCGATGATCCCAACGACCCTGAACACGCACCGCGACCAGGACGTAAGGCAGGCGCTGTCACCACTCGCTCGCGTTGCCCAGAAGCACGGCGCCGCGATCGTCGTCGTGATGCACCTGAACAAGAACATCGAGGCTGATGCGCTCAACCGCTTGAGCGGCAGCATCGGCTTCGGTGGTGCAGCCCGCAGCGTTCTTCTCTTCGCAGCTGACCCAGACGACCCAGATGGCGAAGCGGGCAACCGCCGCATCCTGGCGCACGTCAAATGCAACGTCGGCGCTAAGCAGCCGTCGATCTCCTACCGGATCGAGCCGCGCACCCTCAGCACGTCCAACGGCGAGGTGCACACCAGCATCGCAATGCGAGACGGCAACACTCACGCCAGCGCCAACGACCTACTCGCCAAGCCGACCAGCGCCGGTGAAGCGACCGCACGCACGGAAGCACGGGAATTCCTAGAGGCAGAGCTAGCTGATGGGCCGGTCCCGACCATCGACCTAAAGACCCGAGCCGAAGACGCCGGCCTGAACTGGCGCACCGTCGAGCGCGCCAAGCAACAGATGGGCATCCGCGCACGAAAGAAGGGTGCCGGCTGGGTCTGGGAGCTACTAATCCCTAACAACCCCCCTGTCGGTCTTGTCGTTGTTGACGGTCTTGAAGGGAAGGCCGACAAGGCCGACAAGGCCGCGGGTAGTAACGGCGTGGCGGACTTGGACCCAGACGAACTCTTCGCCCGACACCGAGGCGCAGCAGCATGAGCCACGCCGCCGCCCCCGGCGCCGTTGCGCAAAAGGAAGGCGCGCTCGCTGCCCTTCCCAAGCCGTCGTTGGCGCCTGTCCCGCGGCTCGCGCTCGACGTCACCGAGGCCTGCGCAGCCGTGGGCGTGTCCTGGGACACCTGGCGTGCTCACATTGAGCCGGAGGTGCGGCTGGTGCGGATCGGGCGTCGGAAGCTCGTTCCTGTAGCCGAGCTTGAGCGCTGGCTAGCCGATCACGCCGAGACCACGTTGGAGCGCAGATGACGGCCATCGGGGCACCGCTCAAAATCCCTGTAAATAGGTGGGTGCGCGCCAGCCGTGCGCCAGTTCTGCAGCAGGATGCTCGCGACCGTTACGAGGATCTGCGCAGGGTCGCCAGGCGTCTTTGGGCTGACCGCGACGACGCGCGTGTGCTCTCTGAGTTGATCGTCGTCCTCCGCGAGATGAACGCCATGGAGCAGCAGTTCAGCTCGCTCAGATTACGCGGGTTTGGGTCCCATCGCGAGGCCGGGGCGCCTGTCAGGAGGTTTGTGTGATGGCCAGAAAGACCGTTGCAACAGACCCGCAGCGCAAGGCCCAAGCGTTGCAGCTCGCCAAAGAGTTCGGGGCAGCTGAGGCAAGTCGCCGAACGGGCATTCCAGCAGGCACGATTCGTTCCTGGGGCAGTCGCCCGCCCCGCGGCTCAGCGGACACTGTTGAGCCCTCCGGGACGATCAATCCGGGCCGTGGCGCACAGAAGAGCTGGCAGGTAGGGGAGGCGGCCACACGCAAGGCGCTCGAGCTGATCGAGAAGGGGGACATGCTCGGCGCTCAGCGAGCGATGGTCACCGCCGGAATCGCAGCCGACAAGACTGGCCAGCTTCAGGAGGCGGCAGGTCGACTCGAGGATCACCGCGACGTGCTCCTGCAGCGGTTCGCCCAGAACATTGCCGACCTGCTCAGGCTCTACAACAGCGCCATCGGCCTGCCGGGCGGGTCGGAGTTCCCGGGCATCGACGTGCTCGAGGAGCTTCTCAGGAGCATCTCCTTGACCGGAGCGTTGGCCGTGTCACCTGCGACCGCGGAACGGGCAGCCGCAGCCACTCTCGACCATTTCCGCAAGCAGGTCCGCGGCGAGCTCGAGGCAGAGATCCGTGCGGAGATCCTGGTCGAGCAGAAGCCAGAGTTGCCGCAGTTGTCGGCGCCATCGGGCGAGGGGGGCTCCTCAGAATTACAAGCGAATGGGTCCCATCCGCAGGGCGGGGGCGCGCCCGAGCCTCCTGAAATTTTTTCTGGGGAGTTTCCGGAAGGTGTTGAGGAGGTCGACGCGGTGGTTGTTGTGGAGCCGCGGCGTGTGCGGGTCGGTGCGGTTGATCACGGCCCGGAGCTGGCGCCGCGTCAGCCTTCGAAGTGGCGTTTCTGATGGTTGAACTACTGGAAAGGACAAAGGACGTGAGTGTTCTGATTGGGGATCTTGATATCGGTGCGGTCCAGGCTGATGCTCAGGCAAAGCTTGAGGCTTTGGCTGAGCAGGCAGCTCGGTTGACGCCAGAGGCGCTCGGAGGTGACCAGGACGCGATCCGGGAGCTGGATGACATCGAGTCTGAGCGCCAGTCGGCCGAACGGATGCTTGAGCGTGCTGACGCGGCCGTGAGGGAGTTGCAGCGGCGGTCGGATCAGGCTGCGGCGGACGCGAAGGCGGAGCGTCTTGAGGCTGCTCGGGTGCGGTCCGGTGAGCTTGAGCTTGAGCGTCGCAAGCTGGCCGCGAAGGCGGACAAGTCGGCTAAGGCGTTCGCTGAGGCGGTAGCCGAGTGGTACAGGGTCACGCTCGAGCAGAAGAGTGCAGTCGTTGAGGCGGGGTGGAGCAGCGGCAACTCGTTGGCCGTGGTGCCGCGGGCATTCACCATTGAAAACTGCCTGCGCCATTGGTTGCGGGTGGCTGGCGTGCCGGACAAGTTGCTCCGGTTCGATGTCCCGCGGCTCGGCGGGGGTGTGGTTGGACCGCTAGCGGCTCTCGATGCGCGGGTCGTTCCAACAGCAGAGGGGGAGCGATGAAAGCGCTGCATTCCCTCAGCAATTTGGATGTGCGGTTTGTCTCACTTGTTAACCGCTCGGCTGTGCGCGACCCGAGCGACCCGTTGCAGCCCCAACGTTTTCTCTTGACCAAGGGAGAGCAGCCGGTCATGGACATGACCAAGTCGGCGAGCACGAATCCGGACCGTCATCCGAAGCGTGGGAAGCGGAAGGGCAGCGGCAAGAAGGGCGAGCGGACGTTCGCGGGCGAGCCGGTGACGGAGCAGGAGCTTGCCGAGATGCACGAGCGGGTCACCAATGGCCGGCGGAATGAAGACAACGAGAACCACAAGGGAGTTGAGATGTCAAAGCAGGCAACAGATATGATCGGCGAGTTCGAGTCCACCGTTGCGGAGCTGCGCAAGAGCCAGGGGCTGTCGGATTGGAACGCGAGACGTGAAGCGGTCCGAAAGCACGACGTGTCCGCGCTGCAGGACGCGTACGCACGGAGGGCGTCCGTGACTGCGCTCGCGAAGGCGGAGCAGGCGGAGCAGTATGCGACCCCGGACGCCAGTGGCGGTGGCGACGTTGGGAAGGTCCGCAAGCAGGCCGCAGAGCTGCGTAAGGCCGATCCGGACCTGTCCCCGTATGACGCGATGAAGCAGGCGCTTCGCGCCAACCCGGAGCTGCTCCTGGCGGACAGGGCTGCGTGATGCCTGTCCAGTTCGCCAAGGTCTTGGCCGAATTCCCGCACCTAGCTGGCGACAACCCGCAGGGACTCGCTCACACTCTCGAGGTAGCTCGAGGGGCGTGGTCTAACGACGACTACGCAGCGCTCGAGGCGCACTACCAGGATCTCGAGGCGCGGGTGGCGCGAGCTCAGCGGATCATCGCCAGCTACGGTGCCAACATGCCGGGGTCGGAGCGGCTCTGGGAGACCGTGCGAGCGCTCGGAGTCGAGTACCGGGGCTACGACGAGCCGACCTCGGACGCAGACCGATGACCGAACTCGTGTATCGCTACTACTCGCTGCTGAATCAGGGTGGGGGCTGCTCGATGATCCTTTTCAAAGCGTCCGCGCGGAGCGTGATCGGCCTCCGCTCCGCGCGGTCGACCCTCCCTCTCGGGGTGGGTTCCGATGGGCCCGGCGCCGTCTTAACCTTTCTGCGGCGCCGGGCCCTGGGTTGGGCAGCAGACCAGAAGCGGACCGGGCAGCAGCGGCGCTTGGCGATGGGAGACGCGACATGAGCCCAGACGACATGCTCGATTTCGCCACGCAGGCCGCGCTTCTCCGAATTCGGGCGATGCCTGAGAGGCCGGCGGGCAATCCGCTGTTTGGGCCGAACCCGCGTCGCGGGCTAGTCACCGAAGCCATGTCCCAACGGGTGGCCAAGGACAACCTGAGCATGCGGGCGCTCGCGCTTGAGCACGTCGCTGGGAACCGGGACGCGGCTGAGGCGCTGCTGCGCAACGGGCAGCCTTCGACACGGGAACTCGCCGACGGAAGCGTGGGGCACTACACACGACCGAACCGGGCGGACGACTGCTTCGCCGCCGCGCTCGCGACGTGTCTTCAGGTCCCTCTCGACGAGGTTCCCGACCCAAACATAGACGTGCGTCTCGCGGCTGGCGACTCACCCGATGTCATTGAGGCCGACACATGGGACACGCTTGAGTGGTGGCTCGGTAAGCGCGGGCTCCGACTGGTCGCTCACTGTAGCCCCGCGTTCGAGCTCAACCGATGGATCGGGGTTGTGCAGCACCCCCAGCGCTTCCAGTCGCACCGCATCGTGATGCGGTGCCGGGAAGTTCTTTTCGACCCGGTCAACTCAGCGCTTTATGAGCGTCCCGTCCGGCAGTACCACGCTGGCGACATCACGTCCGGCGTTAGCTTCGAATCAACATCACAGGAGGCATAGCAACATGGCCCAAGCAACCGGCGTCGCGGCGCCAACCGTTCCGACCACTGCCGGGACGACCTCAACCGGTGTAGGGATCACAGCCCCGCAGGCGAGTGCGGCAGCAAGCAGCGGCCTGAAACTGGCTGGCCGCACCCATTTCGCGGATGAACCGTGGCCGGCCGGGGATCCCGGCGAGACCACGCGCGACGAGCCCGTTGACTCCGACCGCGACGAGGCGTAGGCTGCGCCGCACAAATCAAGTGGGGCCGCGCCGCGTGAACGGCCGACCCCGTGGCACCGAAGCAGCAACTTCGGCGCGCCAGGCAAGCTACCGGATCGGGTGGCTGCCTTCCTCGCTCAAGGGTTCTCGCTTTCGGTTCCGCAACCGAGAGGAGCAACGAATGGCTGATGGAATCTGCGAAAACTGCGGACGAGAGACAGAGCGCCTGTATGACGACGGCGGTTGCTGTGCCGTCTGTCGCCACTACTACCTCAGCGCGAGCGAAGAGGGGACGGCAACGTGCCAGAGGATGCTGCACGCATTCATCGGAAACCTGGTGCAGCATGAGGGCGTGAGCCTCGATGACATTGTCCAGACGGTCGATGAGGTCATCAAAACCCTGCGACGCCTAGGTCTGGGAGGGAACGATCACTTTCGGGAGATCAGCGCCCAGCGTCAGGACCTTGGGACAGTGCTCTGCGCTGAGGTGGCGTAATGCTCAGCTTGGAGATCACCAACCTACCCGAGCGGATCGTCCTCCGCCGGGCGTTGTGGCGCGCCGCGGCTCACGCACTCGACGACCATCTGGATGACCTGGTCTACGAGCCGCGATCCTCAGACGACGAAGGGTTGATCGATCAGCGCATCTCCGCCTTCCTCGCGGTCCGCGCGTCGATCAGCACACTTGATGACATGGAGGGCAAGTCGGGGCCTCTGCCGTTCACGTGGACGACGGACCTAACGGTCGACGTGGTGAGGCAGGATCTAGGAAGCGTCGGGCGATCGATAGCCGAGGACGAGAGCTTCTGGCGCCAGTCGCCCGAGGACAGAGTGACGATCATGGCCGAGCATGACGCCGCCGAGGTTCTGATTGACCGGTTGCAGGCGGTGGCGTGATGGATGCTGCTCTAGAAGCCTGGGACGCACACGCTGAGTTCGACGTCGGTGTTCTCATCTGCCAGTACCTCGAGCGCCATCCCGCTCCTCCTGGCTCGGAGATGGCTCAGCGTCTTCGCGATTGCGGAGAAGGCTTTCGAGATCTCGGACAGCGTCATCTCGCTCGGATCGGCGTGCGTCGCCTCACGGGAGTGGTGGCGTAATGGCTACGGTGCTGACACTGCACCAGGGAGACGCCAAGGCCGAGTACGTCGAGCATCCGATCGAGGTCGCCAGGAAGGCGCTCAAGGCTGCGGCGGAGGTTGAGCTTGCTTCCGGCACCGAAATTGGCGAGGAATGGTCTGAGCTCTGCAAGCGGTTCGCTCGCACCCTTCCGCGTCGAGGTCCGGTTCGGAAGGTAGGAGAGTGATGGAGCGCGCGACCGTTCTCACCGAGGAGCTCCACGAGATCATGATGGAGCCCGTCACGCCGTGGGCTGAGATTCACGACAAGGCAGAGCAGGCTGCGGGACATCGCCGCGAGCCATCTGCGCAACTTACGACTGAAGGAGGACTGATGGCTGACGGAGAGATTGATTTCACGGCTTTCGGCGTGGAGATCATGCAGGACCTTGTCACCGAGATGCGGGGCCGCTTTGTCGGATTTGAAAGCCTTCCCCAGCAGGATCGCGATGCGATTGTCACCGCAATCGGGAAGGCATCATGGCGGGGCATCCTTCGGGGTGCCGCGCTGTATGGGCAAGAGTTCAACGAGGCGGTCCAGGCGTTGCGGGCCGAAGATCCGGACTTCCCTGACGTCAAGGTGAATACCCGTCTGGAGATCACTGGCAACAGAGAGCCTGATCTCTGGGCCGACAAGTACGGAGAGTCCGGCTGATGGCTGCTGGCGTCAGACAACGACACGGCCGCGGCTGCGGCCAAACGGGTCGCTGCCAGTGCCCTTACGAGGCCGCGGTGTATTCGAAGCGGGATGGCAAGAAGATCCGCAAGACGTTCACCACCCTCGCGGCGGCGAAGGCATGGCGCGATGACGCGTCAGGCCAGGTCCGTAGGCAGCAGATGCGGGCGCCCGTGCCGACGACGCTGGCGGAAGCGGCAGAGCAGTGGCTGGACGGCGCCCGCAAGGGTGTGATCCGGACCCGCTCGGGCACTGAGTACAAGCCGAGCGCGATCCGTGGTTACGAGGCCGCGCTGCGGCTCAGGGTCCTGCCAGAGTTCGGCCGAGTGAAGCTAGCGACCCTCACTCGGACCGATCTACAGGACTTGGTCGACGCACTCGTGGCATCTGGCCTGAACGCCAGCACCATCGGCGTCACGTTGCTGCCGTTGCGAGCGATCTACAAGCGTGCGGTGACTCGCGGCGAGATCACGGTCAACCCAACCGCTGATCTGCAGATGCCCGCAGTCCGTGGTGGCCGCGACCGGATCGCGGCACCGGATGAGTGCGAGCGCCTACTGGCGGCAATGGCGCCCGAGGACCGGCCGCTTTGGGCCACAGCGATGTATGCGGGGCTCAGGCGCGGCGAGCTGATGGCGCTCAGGATCGAGGACGTCGACCTGGCTACCGGCGTAATCAATGTGCGTCGCGGCTGGGATCACTTCGCCGGGGAGATCCTGCCGAAGTCCGGGAAGGGCCGGCGGGTTCCGATCGCGGCGGTACTACGGGATCACCTGCTCGAGCATCGGGCTGGACAGGCTTGGCAGGACGGCCTCATGTTTGGCCTGAGCGCATCGCAGCCGTTCCTGCCTACCTCAGTGCGGGCGCGAGCTTTGGTCGCGTGGGGCTGGAAGCGGACAAGTGCCGACGGGGAACGGGCTTGGGAGAAGGCAAGCGATGCCGCGCTCGACCCGATCTCGATCCATGAGTGCCGGCACACGTTCGCAAGCCTGATGATCGCGGCCGGCGTCAACGCCAAGGCGCTGTCTACCTACATGGGGCACGCGAACATCTCGATCACGCTGGACCGTTACGGGCACCTGATGCCAGGCAACGAGGACCAGGCTGCGGCGCTGCTCGATGCCTTCCTGGCGCGCGCCACAGAGGAGGCAGCTCGCGCCAGTCTCGCGCCAGTCGTGTCCTGATTCGACCGGATTCCATCGGACTCCATCGGAGTCATTTTCCCGTGGTTACTGGAATCCCCTGTATCTATAGGCTGTCTGAGCGATGTACTTCATCTAGAACCGCGTCTGAGAACGGCGCTGGGTGGGTGGGGAGGCGGGAAGCGCTCCCAGCGCCCGAACGACAGGCCCGCACGGCGCATGCCCAGTGATTCAACTAAGTTGGTGTAGATGCCCGAGATTCCGACAAACATCGCTGCGCTGGTCGGCAACACGCCAGTGCTGCAGCTGACGCGTCTGGCGCGCGCTGACAGTCACGCTCAGATCTTCGCCAAGCTTGAGGCGTTCAATCCGGGCGGCAGCGTCAAGGACCGCATCGGTGTGGCGATGATCGAGGCGGCTGAACGCGAGGGCCGCATCGAACCTGGCCGCACGACGATCGTCGAGGCGACCAGCGGTAACACCGGCATCGCGCTCGCTTTCGTCTGTGCCGCCAAGGGCTACGAGCTGGTGCTGACGCTGCCGCAGGGCATGAGCCGCGAGCGCGAGCGACTGCTCGCGCTGTACGGCGCGCGCTTCGAGATCACGGAGTCGCTCGGCGGTATGAACGAGGCGGTGGACGCGGCACGCGCGATGGCCACACGTGACGACGTCTTCCTGCCCGATCAGTTCTCGAACCCCGCCAACCCGGAGGCGCACCGCCGCTCGACTGGGCCCGAGCTGTGGGCAGCGCTCGACGGAAAGATCGACGTTTTCGTTGCGGGCGTCGGCACCGGCGGCACGATCACCGGGGTGGGGGAGTATCTGAAACAGAGGAACCCGCGCTGCCAAGTGATCGCGGTCGAGCCGGCCAGCTCGCCGGTGCTCTCCGGAGGCAGACCTGGGCCACACCGGATTCAGGGCATCGGTGCAGGCTTCGTGCCCTCGGTGCTCAACCGCGATGTGATCGACGAAGTGCTGAAGGTCACCGACGACAACGCCGTGGCGGTTGCACAGCAGCTCGCTCAGCGCGAGGGCGTACTGGCCGGTATCTCCGGTGGTGCGGCGGTGTCGGCTGCACTCGCGGTCGCGAAGCGCCCCGAGTTTGCGCGCGCCCGGATAGCCGTGATCGTGCCTGATTCAGGCGAGCGCTACGTGTCGCTGCCGTGGTTCGCGCCGGCAGTACGCTCAACCGATGCTCGGTAACCAGCCGTTGGTGACAGCGTGATCCGTGCCACCCTGGCCGAGATCAGGCGAGACGTCGCCGCTGCCCACGACCGTGATCCCGCCGCCGCCGGCGTCAAACGGTTGGAGATCTTGCTCGCCTGGCCGGGTGTGCAGGCGCTGCTGGCTCACCGCGTCGCCCACGTTCTGTTTGAGGCGGACGTGCCACTGCTTCCGCGCCTGATCGCCGCAGCCGCACGGTCGCTCACCGGCATCGAGATTCATCCCGCCGCCCAGATCGGTCCGGGGCTGTTCGTGGATCACGGCATGGGCGTCGTGATCGGGGAGACAGCCAAGCTCGGAGCTGACGTCACGATCTATCAGGGAGTCACGCTCGGCGGCACCGGCTTCGCCACCGGCAAGCGTCATCCCACGGTCGAGGACAACGTCACGATCGGCTCCGGCGCCAAGCTGCTCGGACCGATCGTCGTCGGCCACGGTTCAAAGATCGGCGCCAACACCGTCGTGATCCACGACGTGCCGCCGAACTCGACGGTGGTCGGCAACCCCGGGCATCCCGTGCGCGTCGAGGGCCGGCGCCCGGAGGGTCCAGACGCCGACTGGGTGCATCTACCGGATCCGATCGCCGATGCGATCAAGGGTCTCGCGCGCAGGATCGACGCGCTGGAGCAGGGCGACGCCCCGCCGTTCGAGATCGACGTCCGCAGGTCAACCGGGCCGAACCCCGCGGGCGGTTAGCCGGGGTGCCACAGGTCGGTCAGCGGGTCACGACCCTCCGGCCGGCTAGCCGGCGGGTCGCTCAGAAGATCTTCAGGAGCGGAATCCCGTTGGAGAGGTAGGTGGTGACGGTCATCAACGTCGCGACGCCAGTCATCCAGAGCGAGGCTCTCCACAGGCGCCGGCTGCTCGTGAGGCCCACCAGCGGCAGTAGCCACGACACGTACCACGGCAACAGTGAACCGGCCGTCACCAGCATCATGAACGTCGCCCAGCCGGCTCCTTCGAGCCAGTCCATACGCCCGTGCCACACCCGCCAGAGCAGCCACAGGCAGACGCCGGCGAAGATCAGCCCCAGCACCGATGTGATCGTGTGACTCTCACTGTTGCCGGTGAGGTTGAGGAAGAACCCGGGCACGCTCTGCCATATACCCTGGCTCTGGACGTCCCGGAGCGTGCTCGGGAGTTTGAACAGTCCGCCCCCGAAGAGGAGGAAGCTAGGGATCGCGATCACGATCGCGGCCGCCGCTGCTCCGAGCAGGATGTTGCGGTGCCGCCGGCCCATGTCATCCGGATGCGTGCGGTCCGCCATCGCAAACGGCAGCAGCACGCCCCCGGTCAGCTTGGTCGCAGCGCTGATGATGATCGATGCGCCGCCGACGACGTTCCTGCGTGACAACAGCGCATAGATCGACGCCGTGGTGAACAGCAGCATCAGCAGGTCGTTGTGACCGCCACCTACGCCGTACAGCGTTACGAGCGGGTTGAGGCCGAACAACGCGATCGCTCGGGTTGGGTTCAAGTTGCGTAGGCGCGCGCAACGCCAGATCAGGAACAGCGTCCCGCAGCTCGCGAGTGCCGCGACGAGCTTGAATACGAACTCACTCGCCGTGATCGATGCCCCCGCAAGCGCGGCGCTCGCGAGCGTGAACAGTGGGCCGTAGACGCTGGGTGTGCTGATCCACTTGGCGCCGATGTACGGGTACAGGCTGTCAAGCGAGGCTGCGGACGGTCCGTGCGTGTAGGGATTGAGGTGGTACGACGCGAACAGCCGCGCGTACATCTGGTAGCTGAAGACGTCGGTCGAGAACAGCGGCGGGCCGAGCAGCACGATGACGTTGAACGCGATCACCGCGATCAGCACCGTCCGCGGCGGAACTCGTTCCGCGACCACAACCGCGACCACGTACGCGGCGAAGAGCAGCAGCATCATCCCGATCGCCACGCCTGTCGGGGTGTCGAATCCCACGTAGCGCAGCGGACCGGCCATCCACGAAGGCACCGGTCGATCCGCCTGTGGCACCAGCACGTTGGTGCGGGTCGCGGCCATACAGATCAGCAGCCCCAGCAACGGGACTGCGGCGACCACGCCAATGCGAAGCCACGCGCGAACATCGATCCGCGCGCGAATGTCGCCCCCGTCCGGCGTGTCGGGCAGGACAGGCGGGGCGGCGTCGAGAGCTGCCGCCTCTACAGCCACAGCTATGAGGGTGTCAGATGACGCGGCCGCTCGCGTCGAAGCGTGGGCACAAGCGTCATCGCTTCGAGCGCGATTTTCCATGACATCTTGCTATGGCCCACCGCCCTGTCGGTGAACACGATCGGGATCTCGGCGACTTGGAAGCCGCCACGGACCGCCAGGTATGTGACTTCGATCTGGAAGACATAGCCGTCGGCGCGCAGCGTCGTCAGGTCGATCGCCTCGAGTACCGAGCGGCGGATGCACTTGAAGCCACCGGTCAGGTCGCGCACTTTGATGCCGAGGACCCTGCGGGCGTAGGCGCTGCCGCCCCGGCTGATGAGCTTGCGCATGGCTCCCCAGTTGCGCACGGCGCCGCCCGGCACGTAGCGAGAGCCGAGCACAAGGTCAGCGTCTTCGGCCGCTGCGAGCAGATCACCGAGATGACGCGGGTCGTGCGAGAAGTCGGCGTCCATCTCAATAATGAGCTCGGCGCCGTTATCAAGCGCGCGCGTGAAACCGGCGATGTAGGCACGGCCGAGCCCGTCCTTGGTCGTTCGGTGCAGGACTTCAAGGACGTCAAGTTCCTGGGCGAGCCGATCCGCGATTTCGCCGGTGCCGTCCGGCGAGCCGTCGTCGACGATCAGGATGCGGTGCTCTCCGGGGGCGATCTTCGCCATCTCCGAGGCCACCGCACGGATGATTGGTTCGACGTTATCCGACTCGTTGTACGTGGGTATGACAAGCCAGATGCGCGCACTCATGACGGTGAGCGTAGTCGGTATTTGGGTGGGTTGCGTGGTAGTCAACGCGCGCATGATTGCACGGTACTAGCGGCTTATTCGCGCTTTATTGATCGCCTGCGTCGGGCGACGGAGACACGCCGGGATCACGCCGGAGCGCACCTGCTCAGCGTCGCACGTAAGCGACGCGACCCCAACTGGGCTCAGGCGCGAGCTCGATAGGTTCGCCACCACGGTCCGGCTGGATGTAAACAAAGGCGCCCGAATCCTCATCAAAGATCACGTCGAGCTCGCCTTCCTTGACGCGCTGGTCAAGCCAGGCACTGCGGAAGATCAGCCGCCGCAGCCAGTGGACGAGCGATCGATCCGACGGGCCGACCAGTTCGGGCCAGCACTCGTTGACATGTTCACCCAGGGCGGAGGCGGGGTCAGTGACCTCACCGTTGACCACGAGGTTGATCAGATCCTCAGCCTCGTCGTCCGCCACCGAGTCTCCGATGAATCCCAGACGCCGTGCGGCCTGCTCGCACCGCTCACCGAAGTCGCGTTCGTTGAACGTGAAGCGCAGGTCCCCATATTCGAGTACGAAGTCCTCGCCTGAGGAGTAGTTTCCGCGCCGGTACATGCCGTCGCCATCTTATGAGGGAATCCTGCCTCCGCGCAGCACCTGAACGCGATGTTGCAGTCAGCGTTTTGTGCTATCGGCCTCGTGTCGGATTGTCGCAGCCGGGGGGTGAAAGTGCGACCCCTGAGACCTCTCTTGAGATATGGATTGCATTCCGCCGGCCGGGCCCCGTCGCTTCGCGTGGGGCTGCCGCGCACGGCTCCTGCGTCCTTGCCCTGCATCCCCAGCGACCCTGTCGGCGGAGGACCACTCATGACTCAGACCAGTAACGCCACCATCCTCGTCGTTGATGACGATCGGAGCTCACGCTCATTCTTGGCCGACAATCTCACCGCCGACGGCTACGAGGTGCTGGAGGCAGGGACCATGGCCGCAGCGCAGCGGCTGCTCAGCTCAAGCTCGCTGGACCTTGCAATCGTCGACCTGGGTCTGCCCGACGGCGACGGACTCGGGTTGCTGGCGCTTGTGCGCGACTCAAGCCAGCTGCTGGCACGGATCGACGCGACCCTGCCGATGATCGTGATCTCCGGGAGGGACACCACGGTTGACCGGGTCCGCGGTTTTGAACGTGGCTGCGACGACTACGTGACAAGGCCGTACTCATACCCGGAGCTGCGAGCCCGAGTCGCGGCGCTGCTGCGCCGCCGCATGCCGACACCGACCATGTCGCGTCTGCGCGTTGGGCCGCTGGAGGTGGACGCGCTCGCCCGCCAGGCCTGGCTCGACGGTGAGCTGCTGACTCTGTCCAGCAAGGAGTTCGGGTTGTTGCGCGCGCTGGTCAGTGAACCGGAGCGCGTCTTCACGCGCGAGGAGCTGTTGCGCGTGGTCTGGGGCTGGGACGAGGCGACCGTCGCCGGCGCCTACACGCGAACCCTCGACTCCCACGCCTCGCGCCTGCGCCGCAAGCTGGCAGTGGACGGCGCGCGGTTCGTGATCAACGTGTGGGGCGTGGGCTACCGCCTGGTCGACGGCGTCCCGACGTCAATGAGCGCCCGCCACCTGGCAATCCCCGCCGCCCGCCACTAGCCGCCCACGCCACCAGCGGTCCACGGCCCTTGCGGTCCGCCCATCCGCACAGCCTCTCTCCATCCGCACAGCCGGAAGTAAGGGACGTTAGGCCTCAGATCTGAGGCCTAACGTCCCTTACTTCCGTGCGCAGCGGCGTGACGGCTACATCCCGAAAGCCCCACCACAACGACGCGAATCGACCCAAATGTGGACCCCGAATATGGAAGTGGGGGAGAAAACCTGAATCGGGTTGCAAAGTGGGAAAGAGTGGGTTATTGTGGGGACCGCATGCAGGGACCCGGGTGGCAGGGCTCCTCCCACCCAGCCACCCGGGTTTCAACTTTCGGCCAGGCGAACGAGAACCCTTGATCTTCCGCGGCACCTTCGAATACGCGCTCGACGCGAAGCACCGGCTCACGGTGCCGGCGAAGTACCGTGCCGCACTGGCTGGTGGAGTCGTCCTGGCCTTCTCACCGGAGACCGAGACCGGCAGTGCACGCTCGCTCTCGGTCTGGCGGACCGAGGACTACGACGAGTACGCGCAGGCGGCGCTCACCGGTGTCAACCCGCTGCTGCCACGCGCACGGGAGATGCAGCGCCTGCTCAACAACAACTCCTTCGACCTCGAGCTCGACTCGGCCAACCGGGTGATGATCCCCGCCAGCGCGATGAACTTCGCCGGGCTGAGCAAGGACGTGGTCATCACCGGCTCGGGCCCGTGTCTGGAGGTCTGGGATCGCGCCACCTACGAGAGCTACAACGAGGCCGCTCTGGCCCGTTTCCCCGAGATCGCAGCGAGCTTTGACCACACTGATTGACATGACTACTCCGCACGTACCGGTGCTCGCGGGTGAACTGATCGCATCGCTCGATCCGACACCCGGGATGGTCGCGGTCGACTGCACGGTCGGCGGCGCCGGTCACGCGCGCCTGGTCGCAGAACGGCTCGGCACACACGGACTGCTGATCGGTCTCGATCGCGATCCGATCGCTGAGACGCGCTTCGCCGAGATGGCGGCTGAGGTTGAGTGCGACACCCGCTTCATCCGCGGCGACTTTGTCGCCGGCCTGACACAACTTCGCGACGAGGGCACGACCGTCGACCTGGTCTACATGGACCTCGGCATGTCGTCGATGCAGATCGACACCTGGGAGCGCGGCTTCTCCTACTCGTATGACGCGCCGCTCGACATGCGCATGGACCCCGATCAGGAACTGACCGCCGCCGAGATCGTCAACGGCTGGGACGAACGCCAGATCGCCCGCCTGCTGCGCGAATACGGCGAGGAGCGCTTCGCGTCCCAGATCGCCCGCGCAATTGGGCGCGCGCGCATGCGCGCCCAAATCGACTCCACCCAAGAGCTGGTCGACGTGATCAAGTCCGCGGTCCCGGTACCCGCTCAGTTTGCCGGCGGCCATCC
>Ga0224557_1001959_pt1 | contig 18522 bp, 18 predicted proteins | sample 714S31014metaG_FD_180677 | JGI IMG/M metagenome (GOLD analysis project Ga0224557, IMG submission 180677) | Peat soil microbial communities from Stordalen Mire, Sweden - 717 S3 10-14 | ecosystem: Environmental > Terrestrial > Soil > Wetlands > Peat | place: Sweden: Norrbotten County, Stordalen...
CGCGTGCCTTGTCATAGGGCATGTTGCCGAAGGGGGTGATGAGCGTGATCTCGGTGAAGGACGACGCCTTCTGAGCGTCACCGATACGCTCGATCAGCTGATCGGGGGTCCCGATCAGGAAGTTCGACTGATCGTAGGCCGGCATTGCCTTCTTTTCGCCGGCACCGTCGTTGCCCGTCAGGCGACGACGGAGTTCCTCGGGTGTGGCGGCGGCGGTCGCGCCTCCCAGCCGGGCGGCGTACGTCTCGTAGCCCTTAACCCCTTTGAAGTTGGAGGGATCGTTGAGGCCGTACGCGTTCATCACGTCGACGTTCGCTCGCTCAAGCCACTCAACGGCCTCCTTGGCTGCGTCCCTGGTGGGTGCGCAGTAGGTGAACATGAGGTTTCGCGGCTGGCAGGGGCCAAAGCCCATCTCCTGTCGGATGGTATTGACCTTCTGCACATCCTTGGCAGCTTCGGCCAGTGGCTTGTTGCCGATCAGCAGCGGCTTGAGACCGCGGCGCGAGATGAGCTCCAGCGTGGGGCCGGTGGCAGAGCCGCCGTATAGACGATCGAAGAGGTCGGTGCTCACTGGCTTCGGTCGTAGTGACGTCTCGGGGATCTTGAAGATCTCGCCTTCATATGAGAAGCGGTTCTGGGTGAAGGCGAGCTCCAGAATGTCGATAGTCTCGACAAGCCGCTGAGTGCTCTCCTCCCGCGGGACGCCGAGCGAGTCGAATTCACTCTTTGCGACGCCGCGTCCCAACCCGATGGTCGTGTAGCGGCCGTTCGACATGATGTCGAGGAACGCGATCTGATGCGCAAGCCTGATCGGATTCCACCACGGAACGATGACGAGCATGGTGCCCAGGTTGACGTGCTCGGTGCAGCCGGCGAAGTACGCGAGCGCCTGCAGCGGGTTGGGCGACATTCCGTAGGGCGTGCCGAAGTGCTCGGCGGCCCAAACCCCGTCGTAGCCCAGGGATTCGGCCAGGCGCGCGTTTGAGAACGCGTCCTGCACCATCTTCCAGTCAGGGACCTTCGGCTGGCTGTCCCAATCCTTGGCCTGAACGCGCTCCCAATCGTCTGAGTTCCCGGCCACAAGACCGACGTTGACTTTCAACTTCATTTCTCAATCCTCCTAACAGTTCTTCGCAATTCGATCGCCTGAACCCCGGCAGTCGGCTTCGTGCAAGCTGGTCATGAGCTGTAGCCGCGCAGGACGCAGGCGCGAACAATCACACCAGTAGCCACAGCCGCAACCAGATCCCCGGTTACCACTGTCGCCACTGAGTTTTAACGCCTGATCTCAGTACCTCGATCCGTCCCTGACTGCGGCCTAACTCTCGCGTCCGAGTCTAACACCGAGACGCCTGTATGTGCAAATCATTTAGATGCTATGGCGGTGACGGCTCGCTCTGATCTCGGGCGCTCGAGCCCCGCTCAGTCCGCGTCTTCGAGCTCCGCGGTGACGCCATTGACCGCCTGGTGATAGCGCAGCCGCGACCATCTTCCGGCCGCGGTCGGGTTGCCGGCTACCGGTTGGATGATCTCGATCATGTTGCCTTCAGGGTCTTCGAAGATCGCGAAGAGGACGTTGTGCGAAGGGAGCTCATCCTTCGCGTGCGTGATCTTCGCCCCGGCCGCCTCCAGGCGCACGAGCGCGGCGTCCAGATCGCTGACCAGGAAGCCCCAATGCAGATACCCCTGGTCGAGCACCGCCGCCGTCGGGTCGGTGTGGCCGCCTGAGTGGCGAACCGAGCCGGTGCGCGAGAGGATCTCCAGGCGAAAGCCGTTGGGGCCCATCAAAAGCGAGCCCTTGATCCCGACGGCCGGGATGTCGAGTCTGTCGGCAACGTCCTCTTGGAGGCCGAAGGTCTCCTTGTACCACTGCGTCATGCCTTCGAAGTCCGCCACCGAGATGGCCATGTGGTCAGCGGGGCCGGCCACCAGGGAATCCGTCATTTTTCTCCCTCCGTCGTTTACTAAGAGTCAGCCGCTTGCCTGCTCGCGGCGCGTGTTGCTTCAGCTGCGCGTCGCCTGGTCGTGGCGCATCCGTGACAGCGTGCCGGGCTTGGGATCGTGCCCAACGACAGGGATCGCCTGCACCAGCTCCAGTCGGTTGCCCTCGGGGTCGGCGACGAAGGCGATCCGCGCGCCGATGTGCGGATAGTCACCCCTGAACCCCAGCACCTTGGCGCCGGCGGCCTCGAGCTGCGCTAGGGCGGCGTCGAGGTCCTCCACGCGCAGGGTCCAGTGGTGGAAGCCCTGGTCTTGCGTCCCCTCGAGCGGGCCATCGCCGCTGCTCGCTGGCCGCGCCGAGCCCGGCCGGTCGAAGATCTCGATGCAGAGGCCGTTGTCGGAGCTCATCAGCAGCGCTGATTGCGTGTACGGCTCTTCCGTGTAGATCCGTTCGCCCTCGCCCTCGTGCATGCCGAACGCCTGCTTGTACCAGGCGACCTGCGCCTCGAAGTCGTCGACGCAGAACGCCACGTGGTCCAGGTATCCGATCGGCTTCGATTCGCTCATCTATCTCTCCCTCGGCGGCGTTCGCGACGCAGTCGCTCGATCGTGCCCGGTTAGCTATAAATCATATAGTTGCTTACCGCTGGCCGAGTTTAGTCATGGGCTTCGCGCGGGGTCAAGCGGGTGCTTGCAAATCGCCGTTGACAGCAGACATATTCCTCTGATACGTTCTAATTGGTTATATGTATTAGATGTAACCGTAGGGAGGAGCGAAAGACGGAAGAGAAGTAGGCGTTCGCGCGAGCGGGCGCCTGAGATGGCCTTCTCGAAAACACAGGTGACCGCAAGCTGCCAATGGCAGGGATGACGGTTGGCTGATCACTTTGGCTTTGGACACGTCGTCGCCTATCCGAACGGTCGCGGGGCTATCTCACCCGGGGTTGGATGGACACGGTGTGCAATTTGTTTAAGTCGCTAGGAGGAGTGTTTGCTGTGCAGCATGTAACGAGGCATATGAGATGGACGGCGATGGCCCTGGTTGTGGCACTCGCAACGGCATTCTTGGGTACGGCAGGTGCATCGGCCGCTACCAAGCAGGCGCACAGTTCCCGATTCAAGGGGACCGTGACGATTGGGTTGATCGCCGACTTCACGGGAGATCTTGAGGTCGCATCCAACACGCAGGGGGCGTTGGCGTTCATCAAGCATGTGAACTCCACCGGCGGCGTTGACGGCTACAAGCTGGTCGCGAAGGAGTTCGACGCGCAGTCGTCTCCGACCGCTGCGGTGCAGGCCGTTCGTCAGGCGATTGCGGCAAAGCCAGCCGGAATCATCGGGGCGAGCTTTGTGATCACCCCGGGGCTGCCGACGCTTGCGGCGACCGGTATCCCCACGGTCGGCGACGGGTTCGTCGGCGGATGGACAAAGAACAAGTCGCTGTTCCCCGTGAACGGTGACTTTGCCACCCATGAGAGCGTCGTCGATCTCGACATCGCCAAGAAGTTCGGCAAGTCGACGAAGGTCGCGTTCCTCGGATCTGCGATCGACGCCCCGCAGCAGAAGGTGTTGTTGGCGCACGGGGCATCGGCGGGCATCACCTTCGTATTGAAGGACTTCACCGAGCCGCTGGTCCCAACCTCGCCCCAGTACCTCTCAATGGCTGAGGAGGTCAAGGCCAGCGGGGCCGGGGTAGTGGTCGAGTTCGGCATTGAGGACATGGTGCCGCTGCAAACCGACCTGAATCAGCTTGGCGCGTCGAACGTGCACGTGATCGGCAGTGACGAGCCGCCGCCCACCGCCGCTGCGAACGGGCTCCTGACCGGGCTCCCCTGGGCGTCAGGTTTCGTCACGGGCGACCCCGGCGTCACTGCGTACATCGCCGCGATGAAGGCCGATGGCTTTGGCTCCCAGATCGCCACGGCGGCTTACGCGCCGATGCGCTGGGCGCAGGCTGCCCTTTTGGTCCAGGGCCTCGAGGCTGCGGGACCGCCCTTCAAGCACGCCGCGGTCGTCAAGGCGCTGTCCCACATCAAGGACTTCACGGCGAATGGAATCATCGCGCCGGCGTCGTTCCCGCTTTACCAGGACAGTGGCGGTAAGTGCGACAACGTCAATGAGATCGTGAATGGAAAGTGGAAGTCGGTGATCAACGGCCCGCTGCCGTTCATCTGTGCACCGACGTCGTTCGCTCTATAGCTGAGCAGCCTGTTGTGAATCCGGTAGGGAGGCGTCATCTGACACCTCCCTACCGGTCGTTAACGACCCCCCGCAGCTCCGCTACCCGGCGGGCTGTCGCCAGAAGTCAAGGAGAAGACCGTGTCGGACGCGATTGATCTGGTGAAGCGGTACGCCGCGGCGGCGACCGAGAGCATGCCCGACGATGGCGCCGGGAGCAACGCCGAACAGCGACTGGCACGGCTCCTGGACCTGCTTGATCCAGACGTCCGTTTCTCGGTGGCGCCGTCACTGCCCTACGGCGGTGAATACGTCGGCCATGCTGGCTTCTTGGCACTCGGCGAGCAGTTCGGCAAGACCTGGCAGGTCATCGACAACGGGGCCGGGGGCTACGCCGACATCGGCGAGAACCGCGTCGTCGGGTTCTACAACCCAACCTTCAAATCGGTGGCGACCGGGCGCACGGTGTCGTTCGGTGTGGTCGAGATCATCACCGTCAGGGACGGGAGGATCGCGGAGCTCATTCCGTATTACTCGGACACCGTCGAGCTGGTCAAAGCCGTAACCCCCTGAGGACTAGAGCTTCACGCAGACGTTCTTCGTCTGCGTGTACGAGTTGAGGCCCTCGAAGCCCTTCTCGCGGCCGAAGCCGCTCTTGCCGAACCCTCCGAACGGCAGCTCGGCGCCGCCGCCGACGCCGTAGGTATTGACGTACACCTGGCCGGCGCGGATCGCGTGGGCGAAGCCGTGTGCACGCGAGAGATCGTGGGTCCAGACTGATGCGACGAGGCCGTAGCCGGTCCCGTTCGCGATCTTCACCGCCTGCTCGTCGTCATCGAAGGTCAGCAGGACCATGACCGGCCCGAATACCTCTTCGCGCGCAATCGTCATCTCGGGGCTGGCGTCGGTGATCAGTGTGGCCTCGTAGAAACAGCCGCCCTCGAGGTTCGAGCCGGTCGCTCGCTTGCCACCGACTACGACGTTCGCGCCGGCGCTCCGCGCGTCGGCGACCATGCCCTCGACTCTCGCCAGCTGCTTCGTGGAGATCAGCGGACCCAGGTCGGGGTCGTCGATTCCGGCCCCGAAGGTGGTCGACTTGAAGCGTTCGCAGAGTCGCCCGACGACCTCGTCCTTGAGGGAGCTGTGGCAGACAACCAGTGTTGCCGCTGAGCAGGCCTGGCCGGCGTTCTGCATCACAGCTGTCGCGAGGGTCGGCAATGCCACGTCAAGGTCGGCGTCCTGACAGAGGATCGAGGGTGACTTCCCGCCGAGCTCCAGCGTCACCGGCACCACGTTGTGCGCCGCGGCCTGCATGACCAGCGTCCCCACGGCCACCGAGCCGGTGAACGTCATCTGGTCTATCCCGGGGTGGCCGGCCAGGGCGGCGCCGACCTCTGTGCCCAACCCCGTCACGACGTTGATCACGCCGGCCGGCACCCCGGCCTCGTGCGCCAGACGCCCGAGCGCGAGCAGCGAGAGCGGTGCTTCCTCGGCGGGCTTCACGACAATCGCGTTGCCGGTGACCAGCGCCGGGGCGATGCCGCGCGCGCCAAGCTGCAGCGGGTAGTTCCATGAGGCGATCTGGGCAGAAACGCCCACGGGTTCACGCGTCGTGAAGTCAACAAACCCGGGGCCGAGCGGGATCGAGGTGCCGAGCATCTTGTCGGCGAAACCGGCGTAGTACTCGAAGTAACGGGCTGCCACCTGAACGTCAGCCTTCGCCTGACGCAGCGGTTTGCCGGTATCGAGGCTCTCGAGGTTTGAGAGCTCATGCGCCCGCTCCTGGATCAGCCTTGCGATCTTGGCCAGCACGCGGCCGCGCTCCGGCGGCGGAACCGCGCCCCACGCAGGCTGGGCGTGACGCGCAGCACCGACGGCGGCGTCGACGTCGGCCGCTGCGGCGGCGGGGAACTCGGCAAGCGGTTCACCGTTCGCCGGGTCAAACGTCTGCATCGTCCCGTGATCAACCGCGGGGAGGTTCTCCCCGCCGATCAGAAGCAGTGGTTCTGACAGGGCATCGCCAACCGAGCCTGCGCGCGCCACGTTGCCACTGCGCGATCTAGTGTCCATGAAACGCTCGCCTCTCCCGTGCTCTATTAGCTTTCAATCATATAGCCTCTTGAGCTGGCGAGAGCACCAACCAGGCACGAGGAGACGTTTATGGATTTGGAGTTGAAAGGCCGCACAGTGCTGGTGACGGGGGGAAGCCTCGGTATCGGCAAGGCCATCGCACTGCGCTTTGCGCGGGAGGGCGCGAACCTCGTTCTCTGTGCACGTAACGAGGGTCCGCTGCTTGCCGCAAAGCAGGAGATCGAAGCCGCGGGAGCGAGCGCCGTGGCGGTGGCCTGCGACGTGACCGATCCGGCGGCCCCCGAGCATGTGCTCGAGGCGGCGCGTGAGCGCTTCTCGGGAATCGACATCTTGATCAACAACGCCGGCACCGCCAAGCCAGTCCAGCTGCTGGACACGACCGACGCCGACTGGCAAGACCTCTTTGAGCTGAACTTCTTCAGCACGGTCCGCTTCACAAAGGCGTGCCTGCCCTGGATGATTGAGCAGGGGTGGGGTCGGATCGTGCACATCGCCTCCACCACGGCCAAGCTCGCCGAGCCGGCGCATCCCATCTACGGGGCGACCAAGGCAGCGATGCTGAGCTTCTCAAAGACCGTTTCAATCACGCACGCGAAGGATGGAATCCGCAGCAACGCGGTGCTGCCGGGGATCACCTACACAGAGCTGGTGGAGGGCAACATCGCCGCTGCGGTCGAAGCACGGGGCGTGAGCCGCGAGCAGATCATCGCGGGGGCAATGGCACGCTGGCCGGTCCCGACCGGGAGGTTCGGTGAGCCGCATGAGGTGGCTGACGCCGTCGTCTTCCTGGCGTCGCCGCTCGCGGACTGGATAACCGGAGCCAGTCTCCCGATCGATGGCGGGACGATCCCGGTCGTCGGAGCCTGAGAGGGAGCGCAGCACGGACGTGGTTGCGGCTTGCGGCTGCGCCAAATCTGTTATATGAATTAGATGACATACGCGCGCACTACGAGGAGTGATTCGCCATGCCACGCCCGCCGCAGCAGCCTCGCCGTGAGGATGTTCCGTCAGAAGAACTCGAGGCCTACGACGCCGTAGTTGAACGCGTCCGCAGGCGGTACCAGGCTGGTGGTGCCGCGGATGGCAACGTCGATGCCGGCGGTTACTTCGGGCCGATGCTCAGCAGCCCGCCGATGTGTCACCTCGTCTCGCAGATGGGTGCGTTCATGGTCACGAGGGGTGAGCAGCCGCACAGTTATTCGCATGCGGATCGCGAGTTCGCCGAGCAGGTGCTGTGCGCCACCTGGAAGCTCAACATCGGCCTGGACTTCCACATCGTCGATGCGGTCGGCGCCGGCGTGCGCGTCGAGGCGATCGAGGCGCTCCGCGCTGGCCGTGAGGAGGAGCTCGACGATGGCGAGCGCCTAGCAGCGACTTACATCCGTCAGGTGATTGGCGGAACGGTCACCGATGAAAGCTACGGCGCGATGGAAGAGCGCCTCGGAACCCGTGGTCTCATGGAGTACACCGCCCTGATCCTCTGGCTGCAATGGACGATCCGGATGGAGCAATGGGTTCAGTTTCCGGCCCCGACCGATGCTCGGCTCGACGAGCTGATCGAGGGTCTGCGTGGCGGCCGGGTCAGCGGCGAGGACTACACCAGCCGCATCGCCTGACGGGCTGGGCACGATCGTGGATTCCGGACTGAGCGTAAGGGCGAGCCAGCGCACCATCGGCCGCGCGCTGGCCAGCTCCGTCGCGCGGCGTGGCGCGGTGATCGCGGTGCAGCACGGCGCACGAGTCGGGACGTTTGACGAGCTCAACACAGCAAGCAATCGGTTGGCGAACGCGCTCAGCGAAAGAGGTCTTGGCCGAGGCGATCGGATCTGCGTGCTCTCGGAGAACCGTCACGAGTACGCGTTTATCTTCTACGCCGCCGCGAAACTCGGCATCGCGGTGAGCCCGCCGAACTGGCGTCTCGCGGCTGCTGAACTGGCCCCCGCCTGCCGCCAAGCCCGATTCGCCGGCTGAGCTTGACCGGCAGCTTGGCGAGGTCATCGCGACTCGCGTACTCCAGGATTGGCTGGAGGTCTTTGAACGCGAGCGAGTTCCGGCCACTCCCGTCAGCATCGTCGCGGAGGTCCTGGCTGACCCGAGTGTCCGGGCACGGGGGCTGGTCCGCTCCGTGCAACACGACTCGGGCGGGAGCTACGACGTGCTGGGCTGGCACACCGGACTTACGACCGACGCCACCGTGGATACCGCGGCACCCGAGATTGGCGCCGACGCCGCCGAGATTCTGGCGCAGGTTGGGGTGGACCCGGACGAGTTGGCGGCGCTGCGGGAGGCCGGCGTCGTCGCCTGAGCTACCCGCGGACTCCGCGTGAGCCGAGGTCGACGGTGTCGGCCGTCAGTCCCTCTTCGCGCAACTGAGCCTTCTGCACCTTCAGCGTGTCGGTCCGGGGAAGCTCCGCGACCGCCCGTACATACCGAGGCACGGCGTAGTAAGGGAGATGCGCTGCCGAGTCACTGACGATCGCCGGGAGGTCAGCATCCGGACGGGATAGGACGACTGCCACCATCACCTCTTCGTCTGACTCGTCCGACCAGATTCCGTACACGGCGCTCTCCTGGACGTCTTGGTGACGGTTGATGATCGCCTCGACCTCCCAGGCCGAAATGTTCTCTCCGCGGCGACGGATCGCGTCCTTGGCGCGCTCTTCGAAGTACAACTCGCCGTTCGCCGCCAGCGACCCGCGATCACCCGTGTGAAACCACAGGTTGCTGGTGGCCCGCAGCGTCTCGGCCTCCTTGCCGTAGTAGCCGGTCATGAAACCGTGTGCGCCCTTTGGCCGCACCGCTATCTCGCCGACCTCGCCCGGGGCAGCCGGAGAGTCGCCGGCATCGAGCACCTGCACCTCGAACAACTCTCCGCCGCTTCCCGCCGAGCCGAGCGACGCGCGGTGCCGCGGGGTACTGATCGTCACCATCGGCGCTTCAGTCAGCCCGTATGCCTCATACAGTTGCACGCCGAACCGGTCCTGGAACTCTTCCCAGATGCCCCGGGGGGCGCCGGCCCCGTAGGCCTTGCGGACCTGATGGTCACGCGCAGCCTGCTCATCGAGCTTTCTAGAAGCCCCCAGAATCATGGTGAGCACCGAGCCGAGATAGTTGAATGCCGTGATCCCGTTGGCGCGGCACATCGACCAGAACTCACTCGTGCTCAGGCGGCTGTCGAGTTGGAGACGCGCACCGGCTGCGATCGTCGTACCGACGCCCGAATAGCGCGCGTTCTGGTGGTACAGCGGGAAGAAATTCAGCAGCGCATCCTCAGTGATGTACTCCATCGAACGCGCGGTGTAGTCGCAGAGCGCGATCGTCGAGGCCTGGCTGTGGACCACGCCTTTCGACGGGCCAGTGGTGCCCGAGGTGTAGAGCACCACACGTCCTCGATCGGAGCGCGGCGAGGGCACCGGTGCGGCAGGCTGGTAGAGCTCTGAGAGCACGCGGAACTGCAGTCCTGCGTGATTGGGCGCGGGCGCTGGGTCATCGGTATTCACGATGACCAGGCGCACGCGGGTGTCGCTCAACGGCAGTGCCAGCAGCGTCGGGAGATGGGCAGCGTCGCAGATGATCACGGTCGCTTCGCAGTCGGTCACCAGGTACCGCAACAGCTCGCCGCGGTACTTGGTGTTGATCGGGATCTCAGTGCATCCGACCACTGACGCGGCAAACCAAGCGTCGATCGCCTGAATCGATGTGTCCATCATCAGCACGACGTGATCGTCTGAAGTGACTCCGGCCTCGCCGAGGCCGGAGGCGAGGGCCAGCATCGAGTGCATCAGCTCCGGGTAGGAGCGCGCGGCACCGTCGACGCGGACGACCTCCCTGTCTCCGTAGACCGACTCACGTGAGGTGAGGAAGTCCAGGAATGCCGTCATCGCTTGGCACTGCTCCGCTCGGCAAACGCACGGATTCGAGACTGTGCGTCCTCGCCCAGCATCGTCACGTGCGCTTCGTACATGCCTGACAGCGGCCGGGTCTCATTCAGGGCCGCCTTGTAAAGACTGATCGCGTTGGCAGATGCCGCCTTCAGCTTCTTGAGGATCGCCTCGGTTTCGGTCTGCAGCTCGTCTGACTCCACCACCTTGGTCAGGAGTCCGACCGAGTGTGCTTCCGAGGCTGAGAAAGAGGCGCCGGTATACAGCCAGTAGCGCAGGATCGCCGGTGGCACACGGTCGCGCAGCAAGCGCGGCAGGTGTCCGTCAACGATTCCCACCTTGGACTCCGGCATCGCGAAGGACGAGGTGGACGACGCAACCGCCATGTCGCACATCAGCGCCAGCGTGAGGCCGCCACCGAGGCAGAGGCCGTCTACGACGGCGATCGTCGGCTTCGGCAGGCTGCGCAACGCCTCGAACGGCAGGTAGTCCTCGTAGTTGAGCAGCAGCGAGGGATCATCTCCGTCCATGGTTGCGAGCATCTCCTTGAGATCGCCGCCCACCGCAAACGAGCCCTCGCTGCCCTGGATGACGAGGGCGTAGAGCGAGTCGTCCACCCAGACCTTGCGGCAGGTATCGCGGATCGCGGCGTAGAGGGCCTTGGTCAGCGCGTTGCGAGTCTCCGGCCGGTGCAAGGTCAACCAGCCCACGCCGTCACGGCGCTCGAATGTCATTCCCTCAGTGCTCATGGTGTCTGCAGCCTCCCAGGCTCGCGTCGGTTTTCATGGCGTGACCCAACGGACGTGCTCAGCCGACGACCGGGATCGTGCCGCCGTCGACCGGCATGCTGATCCCGGTGATCCAATTCGCTCTCTCCGATGCGAGGAACAAGATCGCGTCTGCGATCTCCTCGGGCTCGGCGAAGCGGTCCACGGGGATTGGCCACTTGTCGGTCATCGCGCTCATGATCTCGTCCGCCGTCTTGCCGGTCTTGGCGGCCGCCGACTGGATGTTCTGATCTATCAGCGGGGTGAGAGTGATACCCGGCAGGATGCTGTTGCAGAGGACTCCGTCGGTCGCGAACGCATTCGACACCGTCTTTGTGAGGTTGAGCATCGCGGCCTTGGTGGCGCCGTAGATCGCGTAGTACGGATCCGCCAGTTTGGACGTCGTGGACGAGACATTGATGATCCGGCCCCATTTCCTCTCCACCATCCCAGGGAGGCATGCCTGCGTGAAGCGGACCGCGCTGAGGAAGTTGAGCTCAATCCCGTTGCTCCAATCCTCTGCGGTCGTGGCCAGGAACCTCCGGGGGGTGGCGCGGCCAGCGTTGTTGACGAGGATGTCGACTCCGGAGAAGCGCTCCAGCGCCGCCTCAAGGACCTTAGTGTGGGCGGCATGATCGGTGACGTCACAGCTGACACCGACTATCGCGCCGCCAGCGTCTTCAATCTCGTCAACCAACGCCTGCAGTACGTCCTCGCGGCGTGCACAGGCAACCACGTTGGCGCCCTCCTGCGCAAAGCGCAGTGCGGTAGCCCTGCCGATGCCCTCGCTCGCGCCAGTGATAAGAGCCGTGCGCCCTTTCAGCCCCAGGTCCATTTCGCGTCCTCTCTCTCGATGCGTTCCGCTGGAAAGATATCAATGATTACACTGAGAAGCTGAGGCCGGATGCGGCGGTCGATCTGATACCTTGCAATCATTAATAACTAGTGATGACTTCTCTGATGACAGAAAGTGATGCGCGGCTGCGGGCGCTTGAGGACCGGCTGGACAACCTGGAGGCTCAGCAGCAGGTCCGTGATGTCTTCGCTCGGTTCTGCTTCGCGCTGGACAGCGGCGATGCCGATGCGGCTGCGTCACTGTTTGCCTCCGATGCGGTGACAACGGTCGATCAGGGACGGCTCGTGTTCCGAGGTCAGGACGGCATCCGGCAGATGGTCCGCGGCTCGGAACACCAGTCGATCCTGCCTGGCTCGAGCCACACGATCGGCCCAGTGGTGGTGGAGGTTGACGGGGATCAGGCGCTCGTCATCGGCTACTCGCGCGCCGACTACTCCGAAGACCATCGCACCAGCCCGATTCGCAGCGCCGTCGATCTCTGGAAACTGGTACGCCGGGACGGCGACTGGCTGATATCCGAGCGCCAAAGCCAATTCCTTGGCACGAGCGTGGGGCAGAGGCTGCTGCGGCAGGGCCTCCAGCCACGGTCGTGACCAACGTAGGCCTCTGGTTCGACGTTCGCAACCCGCCTCAATGGCGGCAGCCTTGGAACCGCCTGTACGGCGAGGTCCTTGAGCTCTGTGAGGAAGCCGATCACCTGGGCGCACATTCGGTCTGGCTCTCCGAGCATCACCTGTTCGAGGACGGGTACCTGACGCAACCCTTCACGCTCGCGGCCGCGATCGCCGCCCGCACCAGGTCGATCCGGATCGGCACCGCGGTCGTGCTCGCACCGCTGCGCACCGCCGCAGAGCTGGCCGAGCAGTCGGCCCTGGTCGATGTGCTCTCCGATGGACGCTTCGAGCTGGGGCTCGGCACTGGTTACCGAGTCCCCGAGTTTGAGCTGTTCGACGCCAGCATGGAGCGGCGCTACGCGACGACCGACCAGCGTGTGCGAGATGTGCGCCGGCTATGGCAGGACCCGGCCATGCTGCCGCCGCCGGTGCAGGAGCGTCCTTCAATCTGGCTCGGCTACCAAGGCCCCCAGGGAGCTCGCCGAGCCGGGCTGCTGGGTGAAAGCCTGCTTACCGTGAACCCTGAGTCAGTGGCGCCATATCTCGCCGGCCTTGCGGAGGGTGGCCACGACACAGCTTCCGCGCGCATCGCCGGCGGCATCAACGCCTGGATCAGCGACGATCCCGAGGCCGACTGGCCGGTGGTCTCAGAGCGACTGGCCTACCAGTGGGACAGCTATCGGCGCCACGGCGTCGAGGGGACTGACAAGCCGATTCCGGCTCCGGTCGATCCCGAGCGCTACCGTGCCCGCGGTCTCGGCGCCGGTCTTGGTCACTTCCTACTGGCGACGCCGCAGGACGCCGCCGCGCGGATCTCCGATTACTTGGCCGGCGCTCCAGCCGAGACGATCTTCATCTGGGTGTCGATCGCGGGAATGCCGCACGACCTGGCGCAGCGGCACATGCGCAGCATCGTCTGTGACTTGGCGCCGCTCCTCAGGGAGTTGGATGGCACGGCTTGACCAGCGGGTGATCATCGTTACCGGCGGCAGCCGAGGCCTAGGTGACGCCATGGGTCGGTTGTTCGCCGAGGAGGGCGCCCAGGTGATTCTGTGCGACATCCGCGACGAGCTTGGTGAGGCGGTCGCCGCCTCGATCACCGACGCTGGCGGTCTTGCGCTCTACCGGCATCTCGATGTCAGCCGAACCGACGACTGGGAAGTTGTCGTCGCAGAGGTCGAGCGCAGCTTCGGCAAGCTCGACGGGCTCGTCAACAACGCCGCCGTGCTCGGCGGCGGCCCGATCCTCGATCACACGCTCGAGGCGTGGGAGCGCGTGATCGCCGTCAACCAGACCGGCACGTTCCTCGGCATGAAGCACTGCCTGCCCGCCTTCCAGCGCAACGGCGGCGGCGCGATCGTGAGCATCTCCTCCTGCGCGGGGATCAAGCCCACCCCTGGCGCCGGACCTTCGTACGCCGCAACCAAGGCGGCGGTGCGGTTGATGACCAAGAGCATCGCGATCGACTTTGCGAAGCAGAACATCCGTGCCAACTCGGTCCACCCAGGCCGCTTTCAGACCGACATGTCGGTGGAGATCGGCGACGCGATTTCAGATGCGGTCACCGAGGCGACGCCGATGGGACGCGCCGCGAGCCCACGTGAGGTCGCGTACGCGGCGCTCTGGCTGCTCTCGGACGAAGCGTCGTTCGTGACCGGGGCGGAGCTGTGTGTCGACGGTGGTCTGACCGCCGTATGAGCCATCGATCGAACGGAGAAGCTGGTGGTCACACTCGAAGACATTGAGGAGATCAAGCAACTCAAGGCGCGTTACTGCCGCTGCGTCGATCTGAAACTGTGGGCCGAGTTCCGGCAGATCTTCAGCGACGACTGTCGCTACGTGGGTAGCGCTGCCGCGGCACCAGGGCCTGACGAGTTCGTGGAACGGGTGGCAGCTTCGCTGGTGGAGCTGAAGAGCGTGCACCACGTCCACAACCCGGAGATCAGGCCGGTCGGCGACGACACGGCGCGGGGATCTTGGAGCCTGCAGGACTATCTCTTCTGGGAGAAGGGGGCACGCGTGCCGCCGTGGCTCAAGGGCAGTGAGGAACAGTTGAGCGTCGTCGGCTTCGGGCTCTACGAGGAGGAGTACAAGCGTACGAGCGACGGCTGGAAGATCGATCGAATGCGCCTATCCAGGCTCGCGCTGATCCCGTTGTTCGAGCAGGGGCCGATGTTCACGGGCGCGGCGACACTACAGCAGGTTTGGGGCGACCCTGACCCGGAGTGGATCGCCGGCGGTGGCTTCAAGGCCGGCGCGCATTGAGCCGCGTGACATCGACCAGTCAGGGCGTCATAGCGCACCAAACTGGTGCGCCGTCTTGAGCTATATGATCCGAATACAATGGAGATAAGCCGATGATCGAGCGAGCCGCCGTACTCCCGCCACGCCTACCGCGGATGGCCGAGCTGGTGGCCTCAAACCTGCGCCGGCGGATCATCGTCGGCGACCTGCCGGATGGAGCTGAGCTGCCACGGGAAGCCGAGTTGCTCGCTGAGTTCGGCGTCAGCCGTCCAAGTCTGCGGGAGGCACTGCGGATCCTTGAGACAGAGGGCCTGATCAGAATCCGCCGCGGCAAGGTCGGCGGTGGCGTTGTGCAGGTCCCGACGGCGCAGAGCACGGCTTACCACTTGGGCCTCACACTGCAGTCGCGCGGTGCGACGCTCAGGGACATCGCGCAGGCGCGCGTGGTACTGGAGCCGGCGTGTGCCGGTCTTGCCGCCGGTCAGGATGCGCGCACGCGCAAGACCGTGGTCGCCAAGCTGAACAAGCTGATCGATGAGAACGAGGCCTGTGTCGGTGAGTCCTACGCCTTTACTGAGAAGGCCCTCGAGTTTCACGCGGCGATCGTCGAGTTCTCCGGAAATACGACCGTGGCGCTGCTAGCTGGTGTTGTCGAGGCCGTTTGGAGCTCTCAGGAACGCCACTGGGCTCAACGCGTCGCCAGCGACGGTGACTATCCCGTCACGAAGTACCAGAACGATGTGATCGCGGCGCACCGTGCCGTCGTCGAGGCGATCAGTAAGGGTGACGCGGAGACCGCGACTCACCTGATGAAGCGCCATCTCGGCAAGTCACAGCCGTACGTCAGCCACGACGAGCAACCGCTTGACGTGCTGGCCGCTGAGCCCGGCGCTCGCGCCGCGCAGTGGCTCTAGCCGCGCGGCTGTTCCGCTCTCACCTCTCCTGATACCCGCACTAGCAGGCTGTCTCGGACACCTGCGCTCGTGCATCAGCGGTAACTGAACGAGACTTATCATTGTTATGATATAAACCGCTGCTGCAGCCTTTCTGGCGAGGCCATGGCGCTTCTAGCCAAGCCCCAGTTGCGCGGCTGCTGACGTATTAACTGGAGAGAGGAGCAGGGTTTACATGCCTTTTCAGCGGATAGATGGAACCGCTCAGGGATCGCTCGCGGCCGTATCGCCGGCGAGGAGCCGGAGCCTGCGCGTCGGCATCGTTCTGGCGGCTGCGCTTTTGCTCAGCCTGCTGGTCGCCGCGTGGAACTCAAGCAGCAGTAGCGCGAGCGTCGCCCGCAGTTCGGCATCGAGTGCGCCGATCAAGATCGGTTTCTTCTCGATCTTGACCGGGGCGGACGAGCTTTACCCCGACGCCCAGGCTGGCGCCAAGGCTGCCGTTCGCGGCATCAACGCGCGGGGTGGCATCAACGGCCACAAGGTCGTGCTTGAGACCTGTGACGTGCAGAGCAACGTTGACATCGCCGAGCAGTGTGCTCGGACATTCGTCTCTGACCACGTGGTCGCATCGGTCGGCAACCTCGACAACTACGGTCCCGAGGAAACGCCGATCCTGCAGGCGGCGAAGATCCCGATCGTCGGCGATGAGAGCCTCGACTCGTCGACTCAGTACAACTCGCCGGTCGAGTTCCCCTACAGCTCCGGCTTTGTGGGTGAGTTCGCCGCTGGTAGTTACTACGGGCTGAAGGTGCTTAAGCCCGCGCAGAAGTCGTACGCGTTCGTCGGCCTTCAGATCCCGGTCGTCGGTGCCCTCGAGGCCTCGGTCGAGTCGACGGTCAAGAAGCAGGGCGGCACCTGGGATGGCTTCATCTCGATGCCTGAGACCACCACCGCGTTTGCGCCGTACGTCGCAGCCGTGATGGCGAAGCATCCGCAGATCGTGTACCTCGGCATGTCAGGTGCGCAGGGGGCGGAGTTCGCGCTGGCGGCAGAGGCCGCAGGTGCGAAGTTCCGCATCTTCCACACCGCTCAGGCATATCCGCCGGCCACGCTCGCGAGCCTCGGTCCGAAGACCGCGTTTGCCAAGTCGATCCTGTTCGATTCGGACGTTCCGGCCGCCTCGGCGACCTCCGAGTTCCCAGCACTGAAGACGTTCAATTCAGATATCGCGGCGGAGTACAAGGCCGGCGACTCGTACGCCGGGCCTAAGTACCGCTCGATCGCTCAAGAAGAGGTCTGGTACTCGTTCCACGCCGCGTTCGCGGTTGCAGCCAACATCAAGGGACAGATCACCGCTGCTTCGATGCTCGCGGAACTGCGCACTGCCAAGAACCTCAACATCGGTCTGCAGTCACCGTGGACCCCCAACGCAAGTGGGCCGAAGGGCTACACGCGGGTGAGCAACTGGCAGGAGTACATGCTGAAGGAGTCGGGCGGCACTTTCGGGCTTGCTTCTGCCAAGTCGTTCAGTGTCGAATCGTTCGTAACAGGCCAGTGATTGCTGCTGCCCTGAAGAAGTTTGAAGTGCTCGCCATGGGGCGCCGCCACACACTGTCTGGCGGCGCCTTGGGCGCGCGGCTCAACCGTGGCGTCGAATGCGCCGCCCCGGCGGCGGTCCGCTGAGGATCTGGAATGCACACAGTGATCAGCTTTGCGGTACTCGGCCTCGGGGTCGGCGGCGTCTACGGGCTGCTCGGCAACGGGCTGGTGCTGATCTACCGCGGCTCGGGTCTAGTCAACTTCGCACACGGCGCGATGGCGATGACCGCGGCCTACACGTTCTACGAGCTTGACCTCGTCAAGGGCTGGTCCGCGGCGCCCGCGTTCATCGTGAGTGTCCTGCTGTTGGCCCTGGTCGGCGTGCTCACTCAGGTCGTCCTGATGCGGCGCCTGCGCGACGCCTCGCCGATCGCGCGGCTGATCGCGACGCTCGGAATCCTGGCGTTGTTGGACGGCCTCTTCAACAAGTGGTTCGGCAACGGCACCGACACGGTGATCCCGCCGATCCTGCCGCACGGCTCGTTCCACATCGGCTCGTACATGTTCGACGAGCAGGCTCTCTCTCTGCTCGCTATCGGAGCGATCATCTGCGGCGCGCTGCACTACTGGAGCAAGCTCTCGGCGCGCGGGTTGGCGATGAGCGCTGTGGCCGAGAGTCCCGACGCGGCATCGACACTCGGCTGGTCGCCGCAGGCTGTCGCCACATTCACATGGGCGCTCGGTGCCGCGCTCGCCGGCGCCGCGGGAATCTTGATCGCACCCACGACCGGCCTGGTCGTGACCAACATGTCGCTGATCGTGATCGATGCTCTGGCGGCGGCGCTGCTCGGCGGCTTCGCCTCCTTCCCGATCGTGTTCGGCGCGGGTCTTGGCATCGGCATCGCGCAGTCTGAGATGGCCCGCTACATCAGCGCGCCGGGCTGGTCTGACTCGCTCCCGTTCCTGGTGATCACCGCTGCACTGGTTTTGCGCGGCCGCGGGTTGCCGGTCCGCGGACATGTGATGGAACAGCTCCCGAAGCTCGGCTCCGGGATCGTGCCGCTGAGAGTCGTGTTGCCCGTGACGGCGCTCATCTGCGTTGGCGTTGAGACGCTCTTCTCGCAGAACCTCACCACTGCGCTGTCGGTTCAGGTCGCGGTCACGCTGGTACTGCTCTCGATCGTCGTTGTCACGGGCTACGCCGGGCAGCTGTCGTTGGCGCAGTACTCGCTGGCCGGCGTCGGTGCGTTCGTCGCAGGCCGGCTGGCGGCCACGCAGGGCTGGCCCTTTCTGCTCTGTCTTCTGGCAGGCGTGCTCGGCGCCGCGGCCGCAGGCGCGGCCTTCGGCGCTCCGGCCCTGCGAACGCGAGGCGTGAACCTGGCGATCATCACGCTCGGTCTCGGCGTGGCTGTTGAAGACCTCGTCTTCCTCAACCCCAACTACACGGGCGGGTTTGGCGGCACGACCGTGCCCGCGCCGAGTCTCTTCGGCTACTCGATAAATCCGATCACAACGCCG
>Ga0224557_1001960_pt1 | contig 18485 bp, 16 predicted proteins | sample 714S31014metaG_FD_180677 | JGI IMG/M metagenome (GOLD analysis project Ga0224557, IMG submission 180677) | Peat soil microbial communities from Stordalen Mire, Sweden - 717 S3 10-14 | ecosystem: Environmental > Terrestrial > Soil > Wetlands > Peat | place: Sweden: Norrbotten County, Stordalen...
TCCAACCCGCTTATTCCCCGCCACCAAATCGAAATGGCGATCGCGGCTCAGCAGCGGAAGCGAATGCTGCCGGCAGAGCGCTGCGATCCAGATGTCGTTGGTTGGAATCGCTCCAGGACTGCACAGTCCTCGACATCACCGAGCCCACCACCCACAGTTACGCAGAAATCGTTCTCGAATTAAAGCGCAAAGGCAAACCGGCACCGGCAAGAGTCACTTGGCGCAAGCCATCGGCCATGCCGCCATCCAACAAGGCTACCGCGTGCTCTATCGCGAGACCCACGCCTTGCTTGATGATCTCGCTGAAGCCACGCTCGACGGCACCCGCAAAGAGCACATGGAGTTCTTGGTCACCGTGCCCCTGCTCATCCTCGACGATCTGGGGATGCGCAAGCTGCCCCTCACCGCCGCCGAAGAACTGCTGGAAATCATCATGCGCCGCTACGAGCGGGCCAGCACCATGCTCACCTCGAACCGCCCGGTGGAAGACTGGGGCAAACTGCTGGGAGACGCGGCCGCCGTGAGCGCCATGCTCGACCGCTTACTGCACCATGGTCACGTGCTCAAGTGCGGCCCGCGAAGCTGGCGCACCAAAACCGACTTGCCACCACAGGAGGCGGTAGGGTAGAACATTCTCAGTCTTGGACGGCCAATCCCGTTGGCCGGTTTTGAAGTGATAACCGTTGGCCGCTTTTGAAGTGATCACTGAGGAAGGATAACCCATGTTCCCATCGTTCATACTTTTGGCTCTCTCGCTGACAAGCGGAAACTGTGTACTCACTGAAGGAGTGGGAGCCGATTTTGGAAGAGTGGGCGTTACTCGACAGGAGAAAGCGGGGCTACCACCGCACGGCGTGAGATTGGAGTACAAAGACCATACACTGGCCCAGATTTTCGTATACGAAGGAAACTGTCAGACCTCGCGGGGCGTTAGGGTCGGAGATTCCCAAAGCAAGGTACAAAAGCTCTACGGCAACGGGAAGAAAACGACTGTGGAAATCAAGAAGGGAGAGGGCGACTCCCTTGGCAAGCTAGGAGATTTTGTTCTCGAATATCCCGGAGTGGCATTTGTCATTTCAAAGGGTAGAGTGGCCGCACTGTTCATCACAGCGAATGCTGCTGAAGGGGTCGAAAGCAGGCACTGAATCTGTCGAGAACCGGGTGCACTCGTCCCGCACTCTGCGATGAGTGGGTTTTGGGCGGGTAGCCACACCTCCAGAATCGCCTGGCCTTAATCCTTCCCAACCTCAGGTGCCCCAAGGCCTGCCTTTGAGCGAAATCGAAGGGAGGGACCACGCAACCCGCCATAGCACACCCTGTCAAGCCCCGTTTGACCTCCCAGCAATCCACGAACCCCTTTCGTTTGTTGTCACTGCACAGATTGTACGTACATAGTTGTATTCCAAAAATTATTTTCTTCGGCGGGTGGCCCACATCTGGCTCACTGTAGCTTGTCGTCGATACTATAACAACTGGGGGTGCCCCACCTTTCGCGCTTTTCGAAAGGTGGGCCTCCCGACCGCAAGGCGCTTGTTGATCTACTTCGAAGGAACCGACGTCCTAGGCGCGGGCGTGCCTCGCAGCAATCCTTCAGTGCTCAGATCCTCGTCGATGTCGGGCCAATGAATTCCGTAGCCGCTGCCGGCAATTTTCCAGTTCTTGCGCTGCGTCGCGGTGGCGTCGAGCAGCCGCGGATACCAGACGAGCGGCATGGTGATGACGCGGCCGTCGCGCAGGCTCACGCTGATGGCGTCGTCGGTGAATTGGACTTCCAACATGCGCTCGTCCGCGAGTTTCACCATCCAACCCGCTTATTCCCCGCCACCAAATCGAAATGGCGATCGCGGCTCAGCAGCGGAAGCGAATGCTGCCGGCAGAGCGCTGCGATCCAGATGTCGTTGGTTGGAATCGGTTTGCCTTTGCGCTTTAATTCGAGAACGATTTCTGCGTAACTGTGGGTAGTGGGCTCGGTGATGTCGAGGACTGTGCAGTCCTGGAGTAATCCCGCCAGCCAGTTCTCGTAGGCGGCGCGATTTCGCGACTGCGCGATTCCGTGGCGATACTCACCCAGCACAATGACCGGAATCGCCATCTCGTCGGCGCGAGCGAGCTGAGCAATCACCCCAGGATCGTCGTCGGCCGCGGCTGACAGCGCGTTGGTATCGAGAATCATTCTTTTCTCGAATCAGTCTTATCTCGAAGCCCAGACTTCCGGATCGATCCGCTCGAAGGCTTCCTCGACCCGCTTCTCGATTTGCTTCCTCTCTTTGTGCAGGGGTTTGAGCTTCCCGAGATGCTTCATCCAGGGCCTTTCCCGCGAGGTCGTTTTCAATTTCTCCTGCACCGCTTCGGTGACCAACTGTCGAAGGGGAATGCCCCGTTCGGCCGCTACCGACTTAGCGCGGCGGAACAAAAAATCGGGAATCTCAAGAGTGGTCTTCATCGGTCCCATATTACCATATTTATGGTGATTGCCTCGCGCCAGCTCTTGATTTTGCTGGTATCGATCATCGGAGTCTGTGATGTCCGCTGCCGCGAATCCCTCACCCTCGATGTGTATCTCGCGCAGTCTTCTATCGCATGCCGTTCGCCACCGAAATTTATTGACTTACAACCCAGCAAGCCCGACAATAGAGATCTGATTGGGGCAGTTTCGAGATGTGTCCGTCCACCGAGACGCACCTCGAAGCTGCCCCAAAACCATTTTCAGCGCCCTTTGACGAGCTAAGTCCTTATTTATGAAGATTTTGACAATAAGTCCTTTAGGTTGAAGATTTTGGCAGGAAAAATCACCTAAATCTATGATTCTAATAGATCGGGAGGGGGGGGGTACCAAACCCACGAGAATCCGATCAGCGATACTCCCCGCTTTTCATCGTCGCCTGATACATGGCGTTGAGCAGATCTTGGGAGTGGCCGTTCGTAGCGCAAGATTGAAGGACACAATCAAGATCAAAGTCAAAGGCGGCGGACAGAGCCTGCCCTGACCGAAGTCGAAGGGAGTGTCCGCCCTACAGTGAGTAGTAACTTGGGGGGGCCGATACCACGGTAACCTCGCCTTACAATGCCGTCGCAACTAATCTTGCAGGCGGGGGTTTCTATCCACATGAACAACACATTCACCAAGTCGCTGTTAGCCCTGGCAGTCGGGGGACTTATGCTCGCGGGTTCCGCCTCTGCTCAAACCTCAACCACTTCGGGAGCGGGCCCTGGCGTTGTCGATCCCGGCCATCCGCGCGTGAATGAAGTGAATCAGCGCGAAGAAAACCAACAGCAGCGCATTGGCAATGGCGTCAAGAACGGAGAACTGAACGCGCATCAGACGGCCAATCTGGAAAAGCGTGAAGCCAACGTGCAGAACCGCGAACAGAGAGATATGGCGAAGAACGGCGGCCATCTGACCAAGGCCGAGCAGCGCGGGATCAATCGCCAGCAGAACCGGATCAGCAAGAGCATCTACAAAGATAAGCACGAGTAATCAGCGAGAAGCGCGAGATACTAAGCCGAGGACAGCCGCAGACCTGCTGCGGCTTTTCTTTTTCCCAGATCGTTTTCTGAGGTCGTTTTCCGAGGCCATTCGCTTTCGGTCGTTAATGTGCGAGATCGGTGCAGCGCGGAACTTATTGCTTCAGCGAGCGGATGTATTTTACGACTTCGCGGATCTGCTCCTTGGAGAGTTTGTTGTCGTAGCGCGGCATTTTGTTCTTGCCTTTGCCGGTGATGGCAATGAGTTGATCGTCCGATTGGTCTTGCACTTCGCTGGAACCGAGCGAGCGCAGCTTCAGGTTTCTGCCCAGCATGGTGTCACCCGCTCCCTTCGCGCCGTGGCAAGCAGAACAGTGAGCCTTGTAGGTTTCCGCGCCGCTCTCGGCGAGCGCGGGAGCGGAAAGCAGCGCGGCCAGCGCAATCGCGGCGAGGACTGCCTTAGCAGAGGCCAATCGCCCACGCACCGCAGATCCCTCCCCTTCGACGGGCTCAGGGTCGAGCTGGCAAATTCCTAGTTCGCTCCGCACCGGTTCTCGCACGCTCCGATTCTACCAGTTCAGTTTCAGCGCAAACTGGAACTGGCGCGGATCGTAGGCGGCCGTGGCCTGGCCGGCGCTGGTGAAGAGCGGGTTGACGGCCGCGACGTTGTACACGTTGGCAAGGTTGAACATGTCGGCGATGAAATCCATGTTGTAGCGCTCGCCGAACGAGATGCGTTTCGCGATGCGCAGGTCGTTGAACACCGTCCAGGGTTGAATCCCGCCATTGCGCGGGAAGTTGCCGTCAAGAAACAGCAGGGCGTTGGGCGAAGCCAGCTGGGCCGGTGTCACGTCGGCGAAGCAGGGCTCCTGGAAAAAGCCTGTAGGCGAAACCTTGGAGGCAACCGTCGGATACCCGCACCCGTTGGTGGGCGTGCCCGAGGGCACGACGTTGGGCCGGCCTCCGCTGGTCACGAATTGAAAGTTATCGCTGCTGCCGGTGGTGAGATTGAACGGCCGGCCAGAGGACATTTCGATGATGGGGGCAAAAGTCCAGTCGCTGAGAACCTTGCCGGCGAAACCGTGGCCGATCGAATGACCGCTCTGGTAAACGCCGCTAAGGACGAAGCGATGACGCTGGTCAAAGAGCGAGTTGGACCGCTCCAAGCCTGGGTAAAAGCTATCTTGGGGCGCGAGCGGCGACTCTAGGTCGGTGGAATCGTCAATGGCGTGCGACCAGGTGTAGGACGCGAGGAATTCGTAGTGGCGGTTGAAGCGCTTGCGCAGGTTGGCGCTAAGGCCATGGTAAACGGAGCTGCCGTTCGAGTAATTGGCATCCATGTCGCTGAAGGGCACGCAGCCAGTTAGCCCGGACGCGCCGGGGTTGCACGCGGCGTTGAGCCCTGTGGCCTGTAGATCGGCCAGCGCCAAGGGAACACATGGAGTGAAGGGACCACCGGCCAAGGAAGGATTGAGTCCGGAGGGACGGAAGAAGCTGACGAGCGCGGAGGGAACATAGTATGGAAGCGGCGATCCTGGAATCGGGTTCACCCCGCAACCGGCTACCGAAAGCGGATCAGTAGAGAGCTGCGCTGCTCCGGCCGCCACCGCCGCCTGCCAATTTGCCGTCAACAAGTCGCCGCGCACCGGGTTGGCGTTGATCGGCCGATTCAGATGGCGTCCGCCGTTGAAGTTGTAGGCCAGGTTCAGAGAAAAGCCATCGCCCAAGTCGCGTTCGATGGAGAGGTTGGCTTGCTCCGCATAGGCGTACACGAAGTTCTTTGCCTGTGGATAGCCGAACGGCTGTTGAATCAGCGGAAATCCAGTGGCAGGCGACAGATAGCCCTGGTTGAGGAACGGAGAATTCGGAAAACACGGATCGAAGCGCTGGAGGTTCGCCTCGCCGTGGCAAGCCGACGACTGCGGCGAAGTGGCCTGGTATCCGAGCGCTCCCGCCAGTCCAGGCGGCAGGCAATCGGGAGTTGCAAGGATGCCCTGGAAGAGATTGGTGGCGCTGATATTGAGCGGGCTGATGCCGGATGCGCTGGTGCCGCACGGCGAGGTTCCGAAGAACAACAACTGGCCGCTCTTGAAGCCATCGGAAGCATCGCCGAGAAAGTAGAGGCCCAGCAGCGGGTGATCAAAGAACATTCCGAAGGAGGCGCGGATCACCGTCTTGCCGTCGCCCTTGGGATCGAACGCCACGCCGATGCGAGGCTGAATGTTCTTCTTGTCCGTCTGAATCCCTTTTTGCAGACCCAACTGGTTGTATCCGGCCAGAGCCAGTCCAGTGGGCGCTGCCAACTGGGGCGGGAACTCTAGGTCATAACGAACGCCGTAGTTCAGAGTAAGGTTTGGGCGCACTCTCCAGGAGTCCTGCCAGAACAGGCCGATGGGCTTGTTGGAGAACGAATCCAGCGGATTTCCGATGCCTTGTGTGGAGGCTTGCGGGAGTCCCAGACCATAGGCCTGTACGGCGTTGAACTGGGGGAAGCTTGAAGGAAAGCCAAACGACGAGGCTGACAGGCCGGAGAAGCTATACACGCCGCCATAGTTGACGGTGAAGGTAGCCTTCAGGGGAATGTAATTGAAGTCGGCGCCGAACTTGGTAGCGTGACGGCCCAGAGTCCAGGAGTAGTTGTCGGTAAATTGGTAGCGTTGTTCTACGCGCTGAACGTAGGAATAGGGTTCGCGGCCGATGTAGGCGAAGCCCGTGATGTCGGAACCTACGTCAGAGCCACCTGGCGCACTGGAATAAAAATAGGCAAGGCCGCGGCGGGCATACTGGAATCGGAATTCGTTGATCCGGTTGTTGCCGATGGTCCACGTGTCTTGAAACATGCCGGCCGCGTCGCGATAGGTCTGCTGCGACGTTCGCGAAAAGGCGTTCTGCCCAAAGACCTGGTTTTCGCCATTGACCTCGATTCCAGTCACCGTGCTCGGACTCACATTCGCGCGCAAAGTGAGGCGATTGTTATTGGTCAGGTTGTGGTCGAGACGGAGCGAGTAGAGACTCGTTCCTTCGAACACCGGGAAATTCCCCCCTTGTGAGTTGAGCGACAGGAATGAGCTGGGCAATCCATTGCAGAGCGTGTTAAGAGAGTTGCAAGAACTGGGGAATTGCGTAAGGGGGCTGGTGCCATTGGAAGGCGTTGGGATCGCGCCCGCTTCCGCCAGCAACCCGAACGACGCCGGGTACGCTCCGGCCAATGCGATGCCCGATGCCCCACCCGCCAGAAAAGCATACTGCTGTGCCACGGCATTGGGCAGGCCCGGAGTCTGGAGGAACGCCGCTTGCTGCGGCGTCACGTCGATGGTGAACGTTCCCGGAGGGGCCGCAGGATCGAAGATGCTGGTGGCGTCAAAAGGCTGCAGCTGATAGTAAGACAATCCTCCGTCGCCAATGCTGGAGAATCCCGTTTCGTGACGCCGGGTGACTTCATAGGAAGCGTAATAGTATGTTTTGTCTTTCTTGATCGCGCCCCCGAAAGCGGCGCCAGCCTGCACGCGGGTGTAGGCCGGGTTGGAGCAAGGCGGCGCGGCGCAGGTCGCGAAGGGGTTAACGGCCTGGAAGTCGCGGTTGCGCAGGTATCCGTAGACGTCGCCGTGGAAGTCGTTCGATCCCGAACGGGTGATGATGTTGACGACGCCGCCGGCGGCGCGTCCATATTCGGCGGCGTAACTGTTGGTGATGATCTGGAATTCCTGCACGGCTTCTTGCGAAACGGTGGAGCGCACGCCATTGGTGGAATTGTCGGTGGCGTCGGCGCCATCGACATTGACCAGGTTGGAACGGCCGCGTTGTCCGCTCATGTTGAGGCCGGAGGTGGGCGCGGCTCCGGTGTTGGGCGCGTTGTCGCGGACGACTTGGGAATCGGTGAGGGTGAAGTTGATGTAATTGCGGCCGTTGATGGGGAGATTGTCAATGCGGCGCTGTCCAACGGTGTCGGTAGTGGAGCTGCGTGAAGTTTCCACCAGCTCGGCTTGCGAGGTGACTTCAACCACTTCCTTGCCGCCGGCGACCGAGAGCGTGACGGGTAGTTCCGTCATCCCGCCGACCGTGATGGCGACTTCGGCGGCTTCCGCTTTGGCGAAGCCCGATGCATCCACGGTGACGGAATACGTGCCGGGAGCCAACTGACGCACGCTGTATCCGCCCTGGCCGTCGCTGCTGCCGGTGCGCTCCAGACCCTTGGCGACATCGCGCACGGTGACGATGGCGTTCGTCACAACGCTGCCTTTGGGATCCTTCACGCTGACGTGGAGATCGCCGGTGGCGGCGCCCTGGGCAAAGGCAGACTGGCGGACGAGGAAGAACACGATCGCAAAACAGAACAGACGCAACGTCGCTGACGTTTTCATAAGGCTCCTGGAAGCTTCCGCGTCATTGAAACTAAGCGGAAAGCGAAAATCAGACTGTGCGGTTTATGGCGAAATGGCTGAACTGCGTGCACGTCGATGAGAAGAGATACCGCTGATATGTACATCACGCGAGGGGGCTAAGGCAAGCGGCAAGGTGGATTACCGACCCTTGCCGCCAGCCTTTGCGTCGACTTCCGGGCGTTGGGTTGGCGCCGGCATTGCGTTTGCGGCTGCCTTTCTTTAGATTCTGGGAGCGAGAGATTGCTGGAGCGGGGCGTTGGGCGCGCGAATGTCTCGCCTTCTACATGGGTGTTGAATATGGGTGTTGAAAATCTCAACGATTGTTCTTCCGCTGGTCCTTCCTTCAACGGTCATTCGTTGACTGGAGAATTACTGCGGGTGATGGTGTGTCCGCCAGCCAATGCTGGGTGGGGCGACTCGCGGAAAGCATCCGCTTGGCGCGAGCTTGGGTTTCAACGTGCTCCTGAATTTGCCACGGCAGAGCGGCAGCACGAGACTCTGTGCCGGTTGCTGCGCGATAGCGGCGCGGAGATTGTCAGTTTGCCGGCGGCGGATTCGCTGACACTCGACGCCGTATACGCGCACGATGCGTCGCTCGCCACCGATTACGGCTTGCTGCTGATGAATCCGGGAAAGAAGAATCGTGTGGCGGAGGTGCGGGCGCACGCCGACTTTTGCGGAGGGCTCGGAATCCCGGTGTTTGGCGAAGTTGGGTTGCCGGGGACTTCGGAGGCTGGCGACATCGTGTGGCTCGACTCGCGGACTTTGCTGATCGGCGAGGGCTATCGGACCAACAAGGCGGGGATCGAGCAGATGCGGACCTTGTTATCGGCGAAGGGTGTTGAGGTTTTGTCGGCTCCGCTGCCTTACGGAGCGGGGCCATCGGCGTGTCTGCATTTGATGTCGCTGATGAGCATGCTGGATGAGCGGACGATGCTGGTCGATCTGCCCTGGCTGGCGGTGGAGACGGTGGAACTGCTGAAGGGGCGCGGATTTCGGCTGATTGAGATTGAGTACTCCGAGCGGGAAACGCTGGCTTGCAATGTGCTGGCGTTGGGCAAAGGCCGCTTGGTCGCGATTGAAGAAAACTCGAAGACAAATCAGCGCATGCGCGACGCGGGGTTCGACGTGCGCACATTTCCGGGTTCGGAGATTTGCATCAACGGGGCGGGCGGTCCGACTTGTTTGACGCGCCCGCTGCTGCGCGGATAGTTGGTTCACTTCGCAGACAGATCCGGTTCTTGCCGCTACCCGAGTCTGCCTTGGTAGAATCAAAGAGAAATGCTTTTGCCCTTCGTCCGCGAAATTTTCGCGGAGGTGGAACTCTTACCTGCTTTCACGCGTGCGGCCTCCCATCTGCGGGAGAGCGCGGGGCGGATTCGTGTCACTGGACTTTCTCCGGCAGCCAGAGCGTTGATTGTGGTTTTGTTGCGGCGGACGGTGGAGCGTCCGTTTGTGCTGGTGGTGGCCGACAATCGCGCCGCGGAAGAATTGCTGCCGGTGTTGCGCGCGTTCTGCGAGTTGACGGGCGCAGCCGATCCGGATTCGGTCGTCAGCTTACCGGCGCGTGATGTGCTTCCCTTTCAGAATTTGTCGCCGCATCCGGAAATTCAGGAAGAACGCGCCACGGCGTTGTGGAAGATCGCCACCGGGCGGGCGGCGATTGTGGTTTCTCCGGTGACGGCGACGACCATTCTGCTTCGACCTGCCGAATACTATGCGGACCTGGCGCGCGTCCTGCGGCGGGGTGAAACCTTCGATCTCGAAAAGTTGCTCGAGCATTTGAACACAGTCGGCTATAGCTCGACCGATGTGGTGGAAATGCCAGGGCAGTATGCGGCGCGGGGCGGCATTCTCGATGTGTACTCGCCGGAATCGGATCGCCCGGTGCGGGTCGAATTTTTCGGCGATGAGATCGAGTCGATGCGGAAGTTCGATCCGGCGAGCCAGCGGTCGTCGAACCCGGTGGATGAGGCGCTGCTGCTGCCGCTGACGGAGACTCCCGTCACCGAAGAACTGTTGGGTTCGATCAATGCGCGGCTTTCGGGGAAACGCATTACGGGATCGCCGGAAGCGGTGGAGCAGGCGATGCGCGACTCGGGCGCGGGAGTTTTTCCGGGGTGGGAGTTCTACGCTCCGGTGGCGGGCGCCGACCGCAGCGTTTTCGGGTTGCTTCCCGACGCGCGGGTGATTCTGGATGAGCCCGAAGCGCTGGCGCTGGAACTGGACAAAGTTTGGGCGCGCATTGAAGAGGCGCACGAACGGAGCGAGGTCGGGAACTTGGTTCGTCCGGCGGATCTTTACTTGACGCCGGAGAGTTGGCGGGAAAAGACGGCGGCGTTGGCGGGGGCGGACCTCGAGTATCTGGCTTTGGCGCGCGAGGGGGAGACGGAAGCAGCGTTCCTTTCGCAGCCGGCGACGCGCTTTCATGGCGCGGTGCCCGCGATGATCGAGGAAGTGCAGAAGATGGTGGGCGGCGGCACGCAGGTGGTTCTGGCCGTGCCGAATACGGGAGAAGTTGAGCGCCTCGCCGATATGTTCACCGAGTACAACGCTTCCTATCGCCTGGGCAGCCGCACGCGCAGCGGGGAAAGCTATGCTGACGAGACTTCGTACTTTGCCGGCGATGTGCTGACTACGACGCTGCTGAAGGCTTACCTTCCCGACGGTTTTGTTTTGCCGGAAGCGCATCTGGCGATTTTTGGGGCGCGCGACCTGTTTGACGAGTCGGACCTGGTGGCGGCGCGTCCGCAACGATCGAAGTCGAAGGTGTCGGCGTTTCTTTCGGACTTCCGCGATTTGCAGGTGGGCGACTATGTGGTCCACGTCGAGCATGGGATCGGGCAATACCACGGCTTAAAGGAGATTAACCAGGGCGACGGCGTTGCGGAATTCATGGTGCTGGAATATGCGGACGCGGCGCGGCTCTATGTTCCGCTGACTCGGCTTGATCTGGTGCAGAAATATCGCTCGGCAGAGGGCGCGAAGCCAGTTCTGAATCACCTCGGCTCGCAAGCTTGGGGAAAGACCAAGGCGCGTGTGCGCAAGGCGATGAAGGACATGACCGACGAACTGGTCAAACTTTATGCGCAGCGCCAGGCCGCACGCGGGCACGTTTTTCCAGCCGATACCGAATGGATGAAGGAGTTTGAGGACTCGTTCGAATACAACGAGACCGGTGACCAAGCGCAGGCCATCGCCGACGTGAAGCGCGACATGGAATCGCAGCTTCCGATGGATCGGCTGCTGTGCGGCGACGTTGGTTACGGCAAAACGGAAGTGGCGATGCGCGCGGCTTTCAAGGCGCTGAGCGACAACAAGCAGGTCGCGGTGCTGGCGCCGACTACGGTGCTCGCGTTCCAGCATTACGAGACTTTTAAGCAGCGGTTTGCACCCTTCCCGCTGACGGTGGAAATGATCAGCCGCTTCCGTACGCCTAAGCAGGTCAAGGAAATATTGGGGCGCGTGGCCGTGGGTAAGGTCGACATTCTGATCGGCACGCACCGGCTGCTCTCGAAAGATGTGATCTTCGCCGATCTCGGTTTGCTGGTGGTGGATGAGGAACAGCGCTTCGGCGTGCGGCATAAGGAACGCATCAAGCAGATGCGCACGTCGGTGGATGTGCTGACGATGTCGGCGACGCCGATTCCGCGCACGCTGCATATGTCGATGGTGGGACTGCGCGACATGAGCGTGATTGAGACTCCGCCGAAGGACCGCATGGCGATCCAGACGGTGGTGGCGAACTGGGATGAAAAGCTCATCCAGTCGGCGATTGAGCAGGAACTGGACCGCGGCGGGCAGGTTTATTTCGTGCACAACCGCATCGATACGATCTGGGAGATTGCAGCGAAGATTCAAACGATGGCTCCAAAGGCGCGCGTCGCTGTGGGCCACGGGCAAATGGGCGAAGGCGAGTTGGAAAAAGTGATGCTGAAATTCATGCATCACGAAGCCGATATTCTGGTCTCGACCACGATTATCGAGAACGGGCTCGACATTCCGCTGTGCAATACGATCCTGATCAATCGGGCCGACCGGCTGGGCTTGTCGGAGCTTTATCAGTTGCGCGGGCGAGTGGGGCGGTCGAACCGGCGCGCTTATGCATACTTACTTTTGCCGTCGGAGATTGAGTTGACTCCGATTGCGCGGCGGAGGCTGGCGGCTTTGAAAGAATTCTCCGACTTGGGCGCTGGCTTTAAGATTGCGGCGCTTGATCTCGAGCTGCGCGGAGCGGGAAATCTTTTGGGCGGCGAGCAGAGCGGTCACATCGAAGCCGTGGGATTCGAGCTTTACACGCAGATGCTGGAACGCGCCGTGCGTGAGATGAAAGGCGAGGCGGGCGTTGAGGTCACGGAGATCCAGCTCAATCTCGGGCTGAATATTCGTATTCCGTCCGACTATATAAAGGAAGAAAACCAGCGGCTGCGGATGTACAAGCGCGTCGCTGGCGTCGAGACCGAATCGCAATTGCACGACGTTCGATCAGAGCTGATCGATCGCTATGGCGAAACGCCTCGCGCAGTTCGCAACCTGCTGGAGTATGCTGCGCTGAAGCTGCAGGCGATGCGCGTCGGAGCGAACGCCATTGAGCGCAAGCGCGAGTTCGTGAGCATCAAATTCAGCCAAACGGCTGCGATTGACGCGGAGAAGCTGGCGCGTTTTGTAGCGTCGCAAAAGGGGACGCAGTTTACTCCGGATGGCACGCTGAAGTTTACGATCAAGATCGACAGTGCCGAAGGGATATTGCAAACGTTGCGGGACTTGTTGGAAGAGTTGGAAACGCGCGAGATTCCGGCGTCACAGATATCCTAAGGCAGATGGGTCGGGAGCGGGCCAGGCAATCCGCAGTTTAGAATGATTCTGCAATGAAACCGACGAACGAACGACGAACGAAGGGCGAGCGCCGCAAGAACCGGATCGTCCGCAAAGCCATATTCCCTGCTGCCGGATTAGGCACGCGCTTTCTCCCAGCCACCAAAGCTCAGCCAAAAGAAATGCTGCCGCTGGTCGACAAACCCATCATTCAGTACGGCGTGGAGGAAGCCGTCGCGGCCGGTTGCGACCAGATCATTATTATTACCGGGCGCGGCAAGAGCGCCATCGAAGATCATTTCGACGTCAGCTACGAACTGGAGAAGATGCTCGAGGAAAAGGGCAAGCACGACCTGTTAAAGATCGTGCGCCAGATTTCCGACATGATTTATGTGTCGTATGTCCGGCAGAAAGAAGCGCTGGGCCTGGGACACGCGGTGCTCACGGCGCGCGAACTGATTGGCGACGAACCTTTCGCCACGCTGCTGGCCGACGACGTCATCGATGCAAAAGTGCCGGTGCTCAAGCAGATGATGAAGGTGTTCGAGGAGAAACAGTGTTCCGTGATTGCGACGCAGATCGTCGAGGGGCCGGCGATTTCTTCGTACGGCGTGCTGAAGGCGAAGCCGGTTGCGGGATCGGGTGGAAAGCTCTTCGAAGTTCTCGACCTGGTGGAAAAGCCGAAGCTCGCGGATGCGCCTTCCAACCTGGCCGTCATTGGCCGCTACATTCTGACGCCGACGGTTTTCGAAACGCTTGCGAATACCAAGCCGGGCGCGGGCGGCGAGTTGCAACTCACCGATGGGCTGCGCGGACTTTTGCGGCGCGAAAAAATCTACGCCTATGTCTACGAGGGCCGCCGCTTCGATGCCGGAGACAAGCTCGGATTCCTCAAAGCCACAGTTGACTTTGCGCTGAAACGCAAAGATCTGGGCGGAGAGTTTCGGGAATACTTGAAAGGCCTGAAGCTCTAACCCCACGCGGGAACATGTTTTTGCCGGGCTTGCCATCCATTACTGGTACTGGGCTTGCCTCTTTACTCGCCCGTTATCCCTTTCCTCGGCTTGTCATCCCGAACGAAGTGAGGGATCTGCTCGCCTTACCTCTGATCTGCCGCCTTGAGTTTCTTTGACTTTTCTTCCACGCCCTTTGCCAGTTTCTCCTTGTAAGCGTCCAGTTTTTTCGCGATCGACGCGTCCGCCACGCCAAGAATTTGTGCCGCGAGGATTCCGGCGTTGGTTGCGCCGGGCTTGCCGATGGCAACGGTCGCGACTGGAATGCCCGCCGGCATCTGCACAATCGCGAGCAGAGAATCCATGCCTTGCAAGGACGTGGAAGGGATGGGCACGCCGATGACGGGCAGGGTTGTGTGCGCCGCGATTACACCTGCCAGATGCGCCGCTCCGCCCGCGCCGGCGATGATCACGCGAATGCCGCGATGCGCAGCCTTGCGCGCGTAGTCGGCGGTGCGATCGGGCGAACGATGCGCCGAGGTTACATCCATTTCATACGGAATCCCGAATTCATCGAGAGCTTTCCCGGCCTCGCGCATGATTTCCAGGTCGGAGTCGCTGCCCATCACGATCGAAACTAGCGGCTTGCTCATAATTGTCTTGCACCCGTTGGCTGTAGATTTGAAATCTCCAGCTATTATCCTTCTATAAAGGCGGCCCAACTGTCTACAGGTTCCGGTGTCAGCATTCCAACGCGGATTCAGCCTCGCGCGTCCCGAATTCTTCCGGCCCGCAATCCCTAGCTTACAATCATCGGATGGCAAACCTGACTTTGGTGTATGGTCTGCGCCTGCTGCCGTCGGAAGAGGTCGCCGAGGTTGGAGCAGCCGCGATCAAACTGAAAAATGGGCGGGATGCGCATGTCACCATGCACATTCTCGAGGGCAGCAAGGACGAGATCGAAAAGCAGTTGAAGACGAGTCTCGCGGCCTTTTTCGACATCTATCCGGAAATCTGAAGTCCAGAGGTCGGACGGCATGAAGATATGACGATCGCGGCGGCGTCGAATCATCAAGCGGCGAATCAGGCGAGGGGATGAGACTGATCTCTCTGGAACTCGAGAGCAAGCTGCGTGACAAAGGCCTTTGGCCGCAGAGTTGGGTCGCGTGGGCGGCGCTCTACGTGCTCGCGCTCGACTTGCTTCTATTTGCGCTACAGTCGCTGACTCGCCATGCTCGTCCATCCATTTCCGACAGTCTAGAGGGATGGGTCACCTTTCTCAGCGGGCTCGCGATTGTTCTGCTCGCAATCTCCGCCTACCGGTGGCTGCGGGCAAACCTGCTGTGGCGGCTGCGGAATCGCCTCATCGTTACCTATGTCTTCATCGGAGTGATTCCCGTCTTTCTGTTGGTCGTGATCTCGCTCCTCACGCTTTATCTTTTCGCCGGGCAGTTTGCCAGCTTCGTTGTGACTTCCGACATCACGACTCATCTGCGCGGCATGGAGTCCGCGAACCGGATCATCGCGCACCATCTATCCACTCACATTTCGGCGGGCGAGAAACTCAATGCGGAACTTGTCGGAGAATTTCGATCGCGTCGCCCAGAGTGGGGACGGCGGCAGCTGTGTGTCTGGCATGGCAGCCAGCCGCAGCCGTTTTGTTCCGGTCCGGAAGGCGCGGCAGCGTTCAGCGCTCCCGCCTTCGTGAAAGACGGTTTTCGCGAGATCGTCCGCGACCACGGCGCTCTCTACCTACGCACCGCGACGGTAGTTGGGGCGGAGCCTGAGTCTTTGCGAGTGATTTCGAGCGAACCGCTCGACAAGGGGCTGCTTGAGAAGATCGCCGCGGAGCTCGGGGAAATCACGCTGCTGCAGCCGAAGGCCTCCGCTGCCGCGTCGGGCGCGGAAGATAAAAGTACGCAAGGAATCCTCATCAGTTCGGGCGCACCGGTCTCCTCGGACGGGCGGCAATTCGAACCGACATTCACCGCAGGGGCGATTCCGGCCGCGAGCAATGCAGCGGACCGCGAGATCATTTTCGGTGCGCAGCTCCTGATTGTGGATTGGGCCTCGGCGACCGGGCAGCCTCAGCGCACCGGAGCCTTGGGCGTGCACACCCGTCCATCCGTGCTTTACGCAAGGCTGTTTGCGGCGCTCGGAAGTTATGCCCAAGTCCTCGAGACCCTTCTGCTGATCGTAGCGATTGTGTTCGCAATCATCGAACTGTTGGCATTGTTCATTGGTACCAAACTCACGCGCAGCATCACTGGAGCGGTCGGCCAGCTCTACGAAGCCACCCAACACGTGAATCGCGGCGACTTCAGCCATCGCATCACGGTGAAGTCGGCGGACCAGTTGGCGACACTGGCGAACTCCTTCAACTCCATGACTACTTCGATCGAGAAGCTGGTGCAGGAGCAGAAAGAAAAGCAGCGGCTCGAAGGCGAACTGGCGATCGCGCAGGAAGTTCAGGCCCAGCTTTATCCGAAGCTGATCACGCAGCTCGATACGCTGGAGGTGCACGGATTCTGCCGTCCGGCGCGGACGGTGAGCGGGGACTACTACGATTTTCTCGCGCTGAGTTCCGACCGGCTGATGCTGGCCGTCGGCGATATCAGCGGCAAGGGAATTTCGGCGGCGCTGCTGATGGCGACGATCCATTCGGCGGTGCGGGCATACAGCTTCGAGGGCATGCCTGAGCCGGTTGCGGTGGGCGCGGCGGGAGGCTCGGAACTGATGCTGGCTTCGGAATTTCGCGGGTCGGGCTCGTCTCCGGCGGCGCTGCTGACTTTGCTCAACCATCAGCTTTATGAGAGCACTCCGGCGGCGAAGTACATGACTTTATTTTTGGGCATTTATGACGGAGCGACGCGACGGCTCACCTACTCCAACGGTGGTCACCTGCAACCGATTTTGATTTCTGAAGATGGGTCGTCGCAGTTGCTGGAATGCGGTGGAACCGTGGTCGGACTGTTCGACAATTTGAGTTTTCCGGAAGCGACGGTGCAGTTTCGTCCAGGCGATGTGCTGGTCGCTTACAGCGACGGAGTGACCGAACCGGAAAACGATTATGGCGAATTCGGCGAGGAGCGGTTGATCCAACTGGTGCGCGCCAATCGCCATTTGCCGCTGGAGCGCATCACGGAAATTGTGATCGCGGCTGTGCTCGATTGGATCGGCGACAACGAACAGCCGGACGATGTGACGCTGGTGCTGGCGCGGGCACGGTAGCGGAGAGGCTTTAGAATTGCGGACCGTGGCACCTTCTTGAGGGCTGGTCCGCAACAAGCAACGAGCAGCGAGGAGACAATCAATGAACCGAAAGATAGCCAAGACCTTCGCATTAGGAAGCTACGCTATGGTTGTCGTGCTGGGCGTTTGGTCGCATGCGCAAGCACAGGACGCAAAGACTCCCTACCCCAGCATGGCGCCGCTTGACCAATACTTGATGGAGCGGAATGCCGAGATCGCTTTGGCGCGGAGCGCGGCCCCGGAGGCCATCTCGCGCGATGCCGAGGTCCTGGTTTTGGGACGGCATGGCTATGAAACCGCGGTCAAAGGAAAGAATGGTTTCGTATGCGTTGTGGAGCGAGGGTGGATGTCCCCATTCGATGGTGATGGTTCTGCTGGTTTTTGGAACCCTAAACTCCGAGGCCCGGTCTGCTTCAATCCGCCGGCTGCCCGCTCCATCCTGCCGATGACTTACAAGAGGACGGAGATGGTATTGGCCGGGGAATCCAAAGCTCAAATCATCGACGGCATCAAAATGTTCATGAAGCAAGAACTGCCGCCGCTGGAGCCTGGAGCGATGAGCTACATGATGTCGAAAGAACAGTACCTAAGCGATGAGGGGAACCATCACTGGATGGCTCACCTGATGTTTTACACTCCGCTCATGGACGGAGCGGTTTGGGGCGCGGATCTGCCCAAGTCTCCCGTCATGTTGAACCCACAGTTCAGAGGCGCTCCGGAACCGATCGACGTATTCATGGTTCCGGCGGGCTGGTGGTCGGATGGGACGCCGGATCTGCACGGGGCCATGTAGGGGCAGGCCACGTGTCAAAACGGCAGAACCTCGGACCGAAGTTCGGGAATGCCGATTAGATCGTCTCGATTTTCAGGGTTGGAAACGCCGCTCGGTACAGATGTACGTCGCCAGTCATGAGCTGATAATCGTGCTCTGCGGCGTGAGCTCCGATCAGGAAGTCGGCAAGAATGCGGCGCGCGCCCAAGTCGCGATGTTTCCGGCGCCGTTCCGCGTAACTTCGGAAGGCGTTGCCTGCGGCTCGCCACACCCGCTCACCCAGTTCCCAATCAATCGCGATCCCAGTGTCTTCAAAGAACGTATTCACGAACTTTTCCGTGCGTCCAGGGGCGGCGATCAGTTCGGCGAAGACCGGGGCGGCCACGATGAGATTTCCGTGACGGTAAGCCGCTTCGAGCGCGGTGCGAGCGGCCGCAGTTGTCGCTAGGTCCGCGTCCCACAAGGCAACAAAGACGTTCGTGTCGATTGCAGTTGTCATTTCAGGTCAATGCCGCAGGTCAGTGCCGGTCGATGCCCGTCAACGTCAGTCGTTGTGGCCGCGCACTTCGCGCAGCCACCGATTGATGGCCTTCTTGCCGGAGGGGATGCCGGGATTGCCGATGCCCGCGTATTTGGCGAATGCGCTTTCCTTGTCGTTGCGAACGGGCCGGATATGTACGCCGTTGCTGTCGCTCTCGAAAAGCAGGCGGTCGCCTGCTCGAACGCCCAGGAGCCGGCGGACTTCGATGGGCACGGTGATCTGTCCTTTGCTCGTGATCTTAGATTGCTTTTGCATGGCGATTTGCGATTCCTTACTTTATCATAAAATTCCTTACCCTGGGGTTC
>Ga0224557_1001961_pt1 | contig 18480 bp, 23 predicted proteins | sample 714S31014metaG_FD_180677 | JGI IMG/M metagenome (GOLD analysis project Ga0224557, IMG submission 180677) | Peat soil microbial communities from Stordalen Mire, Sweden - 717 S3 10-14 | ecosystem: Environmental > Terrestrial > Soil > Wetlands > Peat | place: Sweden: Norrbotten County, Stordalen...
TGGACCGCCGGGACGACCGCGGGGGTGAGCGTGGCAGCGAGCTCACCGAGAAGATCGTCTCGCTGAACCGGGTGGCCAAGGTGGTCAAGGGTGGCCGCCGCTTCTCCTTCAGCGCGCTGGTCGTGGTGGGTGACGGCCAGGGCCGCGTCGGGGCCGGGCTGGGCAAGGCCGGCGAGGTGCCGGACGCCATCCGCAAGGGTGTCGAGGACGCCAAGAAGCACATGATCACCGTGCCCATGGTGGGCCGGACCATCCCGCACGACCTCCGCTACAAGCTCGGGGCCGCCCGGGTCCTGCTCCGTCCCGCCGTGCCGGGTACCGGGGTCATCTCGGGTGGGGCGATGCGGGCCGTCGTCGAGGCGGCGGGCATCCACGACATCCTCACCAAGTCGCTCGGCAGCAACAACCCGATCAACGTGGTCCGGGCGACAGTGGCCGCGCTCGCCAGCATGCGGACCCTTGCCGAGGTGTCGGCGCTCCGCGGGCTCCCGCCCGAGAGGATCGTCGGGCGCAAGCGCGCCGCCCAGATCCTGGGTGAGACCGCCGCGGCGGCGGAGGCGGTATGACCGACTCCTCCGCCACCCAGACCGCGGGTGAGCCGGTGACCGAGACCGGCCCCGCCCTCGTGCGGGTCACCTACCGCAAGAGCTCCATCGGGTATGCCCACGACCAGAAGGCGACCGTCGCCGCGCTCGGCCTGCGCCGGCTCCGCCAGACCGTCGAGCACCCGGACACGCCGGCGCTCCGCGGGATGGTGCAGAAGGTGCGCCACCTGGTCAGCGTGGACGGGGTCCCCGCCGACAGTGTCGAGCTCGCGGCCAGGCTCGCTGCAGGCGGGCCCCTCGGCGCCGGCGCCGAGACTGCGCCGCTCCGGAGGGAGTCATGAAACTTCACGAGCTGCGCCCCGCTCCGGGGAGCCGCCACGCGCGCAAGCGGATCGGCCGGGGCATCTCGGCCGGGCAGGGCAAGACCTCGGGTCGTGGCCAGAAGGGCGCCGGTGCCCGCGCGGGATCCAAGGTGCCGCGCGCTTTCGAGGGTGGCCAGATGCCCATCACCATGCGGCTGCCCAAGCTGCGTGGCTTCGCCAATCGCTGGCGGGTGGACTACACGGTGGTCAATCTGAGCAAGCTCAACCGCTTTGCGAGCGGCGCCATCGTCGACGGAGCCGCGCTGCTCCAGCACGGGCTGGTGCGCAGTGCCGGTGAGCGGGTCAAGCTGCTCGCGGCCGGCAGGGTCCGGGTGCCCGTGACCGTCCGTGTCCACCGCGCCTCGGAGGCCGCCCGGCGGGCGGTCGAGGCTGCCGGCGGCAGGGTGGAGCTCCTCGAGGAGCGGGTGACCCCGGCGCAACCGGTCGTCGCCGTGGTCGTTGAGGGCGGCGCGGTGGAGGCGGAGCCCGAGGAGTGAACCTTCTCCAGGCCCTCGCTCAGGCGCTCCGGATCCCCGAGCTTCGCAAGAAGCTCGTCTTCACCGTGCTTCTGCTGCTCGCCTTCCGGATCCTGGCGTCGATCTCCATCCCCGGGGCCAGCCCGACGGCGCTGGCCAACCTCTTCGGCAAGAACACCCTGCTCGGTTTGCTCAATCTCTTCAGTGGCAACGGGCTGGCCAAGTTCACCATCGTGGGCCTCGGGCTCAACCCCTACATCAACGCCACCATCATCATGCAGCTGATGACCGTGGTGTCGGTCCGGCTGAAGGAGCTGTCCAAGGAAGGCGAGACGGGCCGCAAGCGGATCACCCGCTACACGCGCTGGCTCACCGTCCCGCTCGCGGCTCTCCAGGCCTTCGGCTTCATGGCCCTCTTCACCAACCCGCAGGTTGCGATCCTGGTCAACCCGAGCGTGACCGAGACGCTGACGATCATCGTCACCCTGACCGCGGGGACGATCATCGCCATGTGGCTCGGCGAGCTGATCACCGAATACGGGGTGGGCAACGGGGTTTCCCTGATCATCTTCACCGGCATCATCGCCCAGCTCCCGGGTGCCCTCTTCAGCTACGGCTCTGAGGGCGCGGGCAACATCTTCCACATCTTCGAGATGGCGGTGATCGCCCTGGTGGCGGCGGCCGGGATCATCGAGGTCCAGCAGGCCCAGCGCAAGGTCCCGATGCAATCGGCCCAGCGCGTGCTCAACCCGCGCACCGGCATGGCGTCGGCGGGCGGGCGACGCAACTTCCTGCCGCTCCGGGTCAACACCGCGGGCGTCATCCCGATCATCTTCGCCATCTCGATCATGGCCTTCCCGACCATCTTCGCCAACCTCTTCGGCTCCGCCTCTGGCTTCATCGGCAACCTGGCAACCTGGATCCGGGACAACTGGCAGCCCAACGGCGGCACCGTCTTGCTCGACCTCCTCTACAACGGCTTCGAGTTCGTGTTAATCCTTGGGTTCACCTACTTCTACACCGCGGTCGTCTTCGATCCCAACGACGTGGCCGACAACCTCAAGAAGTCGTCCACGTTCATCCCCGGGATCAGGCCCGGGCGCCAGACCGCGGAGTACCTGGGCAGGGTCATGAGCCGGATCACCCTTGCCGGGGCGCTGTTCCTGGCCGGCGTGACCGTCGTCCTGCCGCTCGCCACCAGCTTCCTGACCGGGGTGTCGACCACCCAGTTCCTCCTCGGTGGTACGGCGATCCTGATCGTCGTCGGCGTGGCACTCGACACCATGAAGCAGATCGAGACCCAGTTGCTGATGCGCCAATACAAGGGCTTCATCCGATGATCGTCATCCTCTTCGGCGCGCCCGGGAGCGGCAAGGGCACTCAGGCCCAGCGCGTGGCGACCACCACGGACACGCCGCACGTCTCCACCGGGGCGATCCTCCGGGGCGAGGTGGCTCGGGGGTCGGAGCTGGGCCGCGAGGCGAAGCCGATCATGGAGAGCGGGGCCCTGGTGCCCGACGAGCTGATGGTCCGCATGATCGAGAGCCGGCTGGCCGAGCCCGACGCCGAGCGAGGCGTCATCCTGGACGGCTTCCCCCGCACCGTGCCCCAGGCGGAGGCACTCGACCGGATGCTGGCCCGCAACCAGCGCGGGGTCGGGCTGGTCCTCTACCTTGAGGTGGACCCGGATCTCATCCGCGAGCGGATCCTGCGCCGAGCCGCCATCGACGGGCGGAGTGACGACAACCCGGACGCGCTCGCCGAGCGGATGAGGGTCTACCAGCGCGACACCGCACCCGTGGTGGAGTACTACGAGCGGGCGGGCACCCGGATCGAGCGCATCGACGGGTCCCCTGCGATCGACCAGGTGACCGAGCAGATCCTGGCGGTACTCGGGGCGGAGCCCGCCCGGTGATGAGGCGGCTGCGATGAAGATCGAGGGCTTTCGGCTCAAACGGCCGGACGAGATCGAGAAGATGCGGGCCGCGGGGCGGGTTCTCGGGGCCTGCCTGGCTCACCTGGGCGCGACGACGCGGCCGGGGCTCCGGGTCATCGATCTCGACCGCGAGGCGGAGACCTTCATCCGGGATCACCACTGCATTCCCGGTTTCATCGGCTACAACGGGTTCCCCAACTCCCTCTGTGTCTCCATCAACGAGCAGGTGGTGCACGGCATCCCGGGTGAGAGGGTCATCGCAGACGGCGACCTGGTGTCGCTCGACTGCGGTCTGACCCTGGACGGCTGGTGGGCGGATTCCGGCCTGTCGCTCTGCGCCGGGTCTCCCGATCCGGAGGTGGCCAAGCTGCTCGAGGTGACCGACGAGGCGCTCCGCCGGGGCATCGACGCGGCCCGGCCCGGGGGCTTCATCGGGGACATCGGCCATGCCGTCCAGAGCTACGTCGAGAGCTGCGGCTTCTCGGTGGTTCGCCAGTACGTCGGTCACGGGATCGGCCGCAACATGCACGAATCCCCCCAGGTGCCCAACTTCGGGAAGCCGGGGACGGGCAATCTCATCAAGCCCGGCCTGGTCATCGCCATCGAGCCGATGGTCAACGCCGGCCGGCCGGAGACCCGGGTTCTGGCCGACGACTGGACCGTGGTCACCGCCGACGGGCGGCGCTCCTGCTACTTCGAGCACACCGTCGCCATCACCGCCGCCGGCCCGGAGATCCTGACCCTGCGGCCTGAGATGCCCCGGGTGGAGGCATGACGGATGGGGATGGCGCGGCGTTTGCCCGGGGAGGCACCCTGGTATACTCAGCGGCCGTGGCTGCCCGGCAGCCCGATTCGGCACGCCCGATGACGCGGGCTGACGAGCCGCTCGTAGGGCGAGTGATCGAACCGCTCCCGGACGCGCTCTACCGGGTCGAGTTGGCGGACGGGCACAAGGTTCTCTGCCATCCGGCCGGAAAGGCCCGCCTCCAGGCGGTCCGGATCCTCCCGGGCGACAGGGTCCAGGTCGAACTTTCCACCGCCGATCCCGGTCGGGGGCGGATCATCCAGCGCCTTGCCTGACCGGCGGAGCCGGCGGGCGGGACCAATTCCAATCAGAGAGAGATGAAAGAGAGACGAATCGACGGCCGGGCCGGTCTGGCGGGCAGCGCTCCTGTGTCGCCATGCCACCCCCAGGGGAGTTGGGCATGAAGGTCCGCGCCTCGGTGAAGCGTATGTGCGAGCGCTGCAAGATCATCAAACGCCGCGGGGCCGTCCGCGTGATCTGCGAAAACCCCAAGCACAAGCAGCGGCAGGGGTAGGGGAGAAACGTGGCACGCATCGCCGGCGTCGACGTCCCGCGGGAAAAGCGGATCGAGATCGCCCTCACCTACATCTACGGGATCGGTCCCTCCACCGCCAAGCGCGTGCTGAGCCTGGCCCAGGTCTCGCCCGACATCCGGGCTCGAGACCTCACCGACGCTCAGGTGGGGCGGCTCCGGGACGTCATCTCCAAGCAGCTCCAGGGTCGGGTCGAGGGAGACCTGCGGCGCCAGATCGCCCTCAATATCAAGCGGCTCATGGAGATCGGGACCTACCGCGGTCTCCGCCACCGCCGGGGCCTCCCGGTCCGGGGCCAGCGCACCCGCACCAACGCACGGACCCGCCGGGGGCCGAAGAAGACCGTGGGCGTCCGCCGCGCCAAGGCGAAGAAGTAAATGGGCAAGAAGAAGAAGGTCGTCCGCACCCGGCGCCGCGAGCGCAAGAACATCGCGGTCGGGCACGCGCACGTCCTCTCGACGTTCAACAACACCATCGTCAGCCTCACCGATCCTCAGGGCAACGTCATCGCCTGGGGTTCCGCGGGCGGCCAGGGCTTCAAGGGATCGCGCAAGTCGACCCCCTACGCGGCCCAGGTGACCGCCGAGGCCACCGCCCGGCGCGCCATGGAGCACGGTCTCAAGACCGTGGAGATCTTCGTCAAGGGGCCGGGAGCGGGCCGCGAGGCCGCCATCCGCAGTCTGCAGGCCTCGGGCCTGGAGGTCACCGCCATCACCGACATCACCCCGATCCCCCACAACGGCTGCCGCCCGCCCAAGCGGCGGCGGGTCTAGGGAGGGCAGGAGATGGCCAACTACACGGGTCCCGTGTGCCGGCTCTGCCGCCGTGAGGGCGTCAAGCTCTACCTCAAGGGTGCCAAGTGCGTGAGCAACTGCACCTTTGACAAGCGCAACGCGCTGCTCCCGGGGCAGCACGGCATGGCGCGCCGGCGCAAGGTCAGCGATTACGGCATCCAGCTCCGAGCCAAGCAAAGGGCGCGGCGCATGTACGGGGTGCTCGAGACCCAGTTCCGTCACTACTTCGAGCGCGCCGAGAGCGCCACCGGGGTGACCGGCACGGTCCTGCTCCAGCAGCTGGAGCGGCGCCTCGACAACGTGGTCTACCGGCTCGGTCTGGCGGCATCCCGCAAGGAGGCGCGCCAGCTGGTCAACCACCGCCACTTCACCGTCAACGGACGGGTGCAGAGCATACCGTCGGCCCAGATCCGGCCCGGCGATGTGGTGGCGGTGAGGGAGAAGAGCCGCACCCTCGAACCCATCCAGAACGCCCTCTCGCTGCTTCCCAACCGCAGCGTGCCCGACTGGCTCACGCTGGACGCCGACCAGTTGCGGGGCACCGTGCTGCGCCTTCCCGACCGCCAAGAGATGGAGCTGGTCATCGACGAGCAGCTCATCGTGGAGTACTACAGCCGATGACGCTCAGATCCGTCCGGCTCAGCGTCATCGCCGGTTGCGTGGAGACCCTATGATCGACACCCTTGCAGTTCCCGTCGTCCACGAGCTCGACAGCAACCCCAACTACGGCAAGTTCGAGGTGGAGCCGCTCGAGCCTGGCTTCGGGACGACCCTCGGCAACTCGCTGCGGCGCGTCCTGCTCTCGTCGCTGCCCGGTGCCGCGGTCACGTCGGTGGCCATCGACGGGGTCAGCCACGAGTTCAGCTCCATCCCGCATGTCAAGGAGGATGTCATCGAGATCCTCCTCAACCTCAAGGAGCTCTGCGTCGTCTCGCACAGCTCGACGCCGGTTCGCTGCACCCTGGACGTGCGGGGCTCACGGGCGGTGACCGCCGGTGACATCGAGTGCCCGAGCGATGTGGAGATCAAGAATCCGGAGCTCCACATCTGCACCCTGGATGGGCCCAAGGCCCAGCTCCGCATGGATCTCATGGTCGAGCAGGGCAAGGGTTACGTCACCGCCGAGAGAAACAAGAAAGAGGGGCAGCCCATCGGGGTCATCCCGCTGGACGCCATCTTCACCCCGGTCCGCAAGGCCAACTTCACGGTCGAGAAGACCCGTGTCGGCCAGGAGACCGAGTGGGACAAGCTGATCGTCGAGGTCTGGACCAACGGCACCATCCAGCCGGTCGAGGCGGTCAGCCAGGCGGCTGCCCTCTTCACCCAGCACCTGGAGCTGTTCGTGCGCTTCGGCGACAATCTGGCTGCTCCGGCCGTGCGTCAGCAGCGTGGCAACGACATGCCGAGCCGTCTCGCCGACGTGCCCATCGAGGAGCTGGAGCTCTCCGTCCGGGCGCTCAACTGCCTCAAGGCCAACGACGTGACCCGAGTCGGTCAGCTCGTCGCGATGCGCCAGGAGGAGCTGCTCACCCTGCGCAACTTCGGGCAGAAGTCCCTGGACGAGATCAAGGAGAAGCTGGTCGAGCGCAACTTCGTCACCGCCGAGGAGCTGGAGACCCTTTTCCAGCCGTCGACCCGGTGAGCATGGCCAGTTGAGAGATGCGTCACCGTAAAGCCGGCCGCAAGTTCGGCCGATCCGCCGCCCACCGCCAGGCGATGACCCGCAACCAGGTCACCGAGCTGCTCCGGCATGGCCGCATCACGACCACCGAGGCCAAGGCCAAGGAGCTGCGGCGCTGGGTCGAGCGGGTCGTGACCGATTCGCGGGGCAATGACCTCACCGCGCGCCGCAAGATCGCGATCTGGGTGACCGACCGCGAGGTCAGCAACCGGCTCTTCACCGTCTACCGAGAGCGCTATTTCGATGGCCCGACGCCGCGTCAGGGCGGATACACGCGGGTCATCAAGCTGGCTCCGCGTACCGGCGACGCTTCCCCGATGGCGATCATCGAGATGGTGGGGGCTGAGGCCTGAATCGTGGCCACCTTCCGCCTCACCCTCGAATATGACGGCAGCGACTTCCATGGCTGGCAGCGCCAGCCCGGGATGCGCACCGTCGAGGGCGAGTTGCGCGCGGCCCTGGCCCGCCTCGGCGATGCCGATGTGGACCTGACCGCAGCCGGGCGCACCGACGCGGGTGCCCACGCCCACGGCCAGGTGGTTGGGCTTCGCATCGACCGGAACTGGGAACCGGAATCGCTCCGGCGCGCGCTGGTGGCGGTCCTGCCCCGCGACGTGACCGTGAGCGCTGCCGCGCCGGCCGTCGCCGGTTTCCATGCCCGGCGTCACGCCGTTTCCCGCACCTACCGGTATCTCGTGGTGTCGCGGCGCGCCCCGGTGGCGCGGCGCTTCGCCTGGGAGATCTCTGGCGAGGTCGACTTCGAGGGCATGCACAGCGCGGCGGAGATCCTGCGGGGTCGCCATGACTTCGGCGCCTTTGGTCGCTCCCCGAAGCCCGGGGGAGGCACGGTGCGCACCGTTCACGACATCTCGGTCCGGCGGGCCACCTCCATCTGCGGGGGAGAGCACCTTCCCGTCGTCGTCATCGAGGTCACCGCCGACGCCTTCCTCTACGGGATGATGCGGGCCATCGCCGGGGCGCTGGTGGCGGTTGCCACCGGGCGGCTCAGCCGCGCGCAGCTCGCCGCGGCGCTGGCGGATCCCGGCTCCCGTCCGGAGCGGGTCACGGTGGCCCCGGCCCGAGGACTGCATCAGTGGGCCGTCTCCTATGGTCCGGCCGCCGGAGGTGATTCATGACGACCCAGACAAGCCAGAGGACCTACATGGCCAAGGCGGGCGAGGTCCCGTCGCGGTGGTTCCTGGTCGATGCGCGCGGCCAGACCTTGGGGCGCCTGTCGGTCAACATCGCCCGGGTGCTGCGGGGCAAACACCGTCCCCAGTTCACGCCTCACCTCAACACCGGCGATCACATCGTCGTCGTGAACGCTGCCGACATCGTGGTCACGGGCGGTAAGGCGCGCAAGAAGCTCTACGACCGCTACTCCGGGTATCCGGGAGGCCGCCGCACCCGGTCCTTCGAGGTCGCCCTGGAACGCGATCCCACCTTCCCCATCCGCCACGCGGTCAAGGGGATGCTCCAGCACAACAGCCTGGGCGCCGACATGCTCACCCGGCTCCGCATCTATCCGGGCGCCGAGCACCGCCACGAGGCCCAGCAGCCCACGCCCATCACCTTCGGCCCACTCGGGGAGATCATCGTTGCCAGCAACTGAGCAGCACTATTACTACGCGACCGGCCGGCGCAAGTCCGCGGTGGCGCGGGTGCGCCTCGTCCTCGGAGACGGGGTCCTGCTCATCAACGGGCACCCCCCGAGTGAGTACTTCGGACGCCGCGACCTCGAGACCGTGGTCACCCAGCCGCTCCGCATCACCGACACGGTCGACCGTTTCGCGGGAACCGTCAAGGTGCTGGGCGGCGGCGTCGCCGGCCAGGCCGGGGCCGTGTGCCACGGGATCGCCCGCGCCCTGGTGGTCGCCGACCCCGAGTTGCGCGCGGTGCTCAAGAAGGCCGGTCTCCTCTCCCGCGACCCCAGGGAGAAGGAGCGCAAGAAGCCCGGCCTGAAGCGCGCGCGCAAGGCTCCTCAGTACACCAAGCGCTAGCGGCGGGCCCCCGGACCTGTCCATCCGCCTCGGCGGAGGGCCAGATCCCCCATCATCTCCGTCCATGCCACGCATAGCCCTCGTCCACGATTGGCTCAACAGGCCCATCGGCGGCGGTGAGCGTGTGCTCCTCGAGCTGGCCCGGCTGTATCCCGAGGCACCCGTCTACACCCTGCTCTTCGACGCGCGGCCGTATGCGGGGGAGCTCGACCCCGCGCGGATCCGGACATCCTGGCTCCAGCGGCTGCCAGAGCAGGTGCGCTCCCATCCGCGCTACCTCCTGCCCCTCATCCCCGCGGCGGTCGCGGCCTGGGATCTCTCGGGGTTCGACGTCGTCCTCTCCAGCTCGGTGGCCTTCGTCAAGAACGTCGCCACGCCGGCGTCGACCCTGCACATCTGTTATTGCCACTCTCCGATGCGCTTCGCCTGGGACTACTGGCCCCGCTACGTCGAGGAGATGCACGTGGGGCCCCTCCGGCGGCTCGCGGTCACCGCCATGGTGGCGCGCGCCCGCCGCTGGGACCTGGCAGGGGTCTCGGGGGTCGATGCCTGGCTCGCCAACTCGGAGACGACCGCCGCCCGGCTGCGCCGCTATTACCAGGTGAGCGATGTCACCGTGATCCCGCCGCCGGTCGACGTCGACGGGCTCCGGGCGCTGGCCGCCACCCCCAAGGGCGAGCACTGGGTGACCCTCGGCACCCTCACCGAGTACAAGCGGATCGACCTGGCGGTCCAGGCCTTCACCGCTTCGGGGCGCTCTCTGATCGTGATCGGCGACGGTCCGGATCGCCGCCGCCTCGAGGGTCTGGCCGGGCCCTCGGTCCGCTTCGCGGGGCACCTCGGCGACGCCGCCCGGGGCGACCTGCTGGCCAGCGCCCGTGGGCTGGTCTTCCCGAGCGAGGAGGACTTCGGCATCGCCGCAGTCGAGGCCCTCGCCTGCGGCACCCCGGTGGTCGGCTACGGCCGCGGTGGGCTCACGGAGATCGTCGAGGCCGGCCGCACCGGCGTCTTCTTCGACGAGCAGTCGGTGCCGGCGCTCAACGCCGCGGTGGAGGCTCTCGCCGAGCTCCCCATTCGCCGGGACCAGCTGGTCTCCGCGGCGGCCCGGTTCACAGCGTCGCGCTTCGGGGAGAGTGTGCGCGGCTTCGTCGACGGTGCGGTCGCCGCTCGGACCGCGGGTGTCCGCGAACCTGCTTCCGGCCGACCAGGAGCCGCCGCGCCCGCGCGACCGCGCGTCCTCGGGGTCGCGGTCGATCCGCTGACCGTCGCCGAGGCGGTCGACCGGATCGTGGAGCGTGCGGCCGATCCGCAGAGCCCTCCCGCCTACGTGGTCAAGCCCTACGTCGAGTTCTTCGGCCCGCGTGCCACGCCGGCGGTCCGGGCGATCTTCGAGGACGCCTGGCTGAGGCTCGCCGACGGTGTCGCCGTCCAGTGGGCTGCCGCCTACGGCCGTCGGCCCGGCCACCGCACCCTCGACCTCTTTCGGTCGCTGGCCGCCATCGCGCTCCGGCCGCGGTCGGTCACGACCGTCATCCCGGAGCGGGTGGCCGGAGCCACCCTCACCCTCACCCTCCTTGACGCCTGCCGCGATCGCGGGCTCGCGGTGTTTCTGATCGGGTCGCCCAAGCACAACTCGATCATCCATACGGCTCGGTATCTGGAGAGCGCGTTGCCCGGGCTCCGGGTGGTGGGGACGGCCCCGGGCCGGGTCGATCCCGCCGGCGACCCCGCCCTGCTCGCCGAGCTCCGCCGCTGCCGGCCCGACCTGATCCTGGTCGGGGTCGGGTTCCCGGCCCAGGAGCGGTTGATGGCGCGCCTCTCCTCCGAGCTCGGCCACGGTGTCCTGATCGGGGAGGGTGGCAGCTTCGACTTCCGCGAGATGGGCGGTGGCATCCGCCGCGCCCCGGGGCCCCTGCGCCGGCTCGGCCTGGAGTGGCTCTGGCGCCTCGTTCGCGAGCCGCGCCGGCTGGGCCGCCAGCTCGCCATCCCTCGATTCGTGCTGGCCGTGCAGCGCGAGGCGCACCGCCGCGATCGAACCTCCCCAATGTGACCCCGGCCATGGCAGAGTCCCGCCAATGCTGAGCGTCATCGTTCCCGCCTTCAACGAGGCGCGGCGTCTGCCCGCGACCCTGCAGGCACTCCGGGTGTACCTCGACGGCGGCGGAGAGGAGTACGAGGAGTACGAGGTCATCGTCGTCGACGACGGGTCGCATGACGGTACCGCCCAACTGGCCGAGCAGACCGCGGCCGGCTGGAAGCAGCTCCAGGTGGTCAGGCTTCCCCAGAACCGGGGCAAGGGCGCCGCGGTCCGCGCTGGGATGCTGGCCGCCAGGGGCCAGCTCCGCCTCTTCACCGACGCCGACCTGAGCACCCCCATCTCCGAGCTGGCCAAGCTGCGAGAGCTGATCGAGGGGACGACCGCCATCGCCATCGGCTCCCGCGCCCTCGCCGACTCGGAGGTCGAGGTTCACCAGCCCCTTGCCCGGGAGATCATGGGCCGCTCCTACAACCGGATGCTGCAGCTGCTCGTGCTCCCTGGGCTCCATGACACCCAGTGCGGCTTCAAGCTCTTCACCGCCGAGGCCGCCATCGCCTGCTTCACCCCGCTGCGGACACCGGGATTCGGTTTCGACGCCGAGGTGCTGCTTCGGGCCCGGCGCCTCGGCTGGCGCGTTGCCGAGGTCGGTGTGGTGTGGCGGCACGCGGAGAACTCGAGGGTCAGCCCGATCCGCGACTCGCTCGGCACCCTGGTCGATCTCATCCGGTTGCGCCTGCGCCGCGATTGATCCGCCTGACCCGTCGGTGCCATCTGGGGTACCCCACCGCCGGGACGGGAGCCCCCCTGGAGGGGGCCTTCCAGCGGACCACCGGGGGAGGCTGCTAGCCTAGCCGTGCTGTGGTCATGGCGTCTGACGGGATCAGGGTGGGGGTGCTTGGCTCGTCACCTCTACGGGACCTCTCCCATGCCCTGGAGGAGCGGGCGCAGGAGCTGGAGACACTGATCGCGGGCCTCGATGAGGTGATCGCGGAGCAGTTCGCCGAACGCACCCGGGTGCGTCTCGCCCTGGCTCAGGCCGAGGCGGTGCGCGCTCAGATCATGGAGCACCGTCGCCTGGTGCGCCCGGAGGTGCTCGCCGGCGCCCTCCGGCGCAGCGGCGAGCTCTACGCGCGCATGCGCTCCCTGGACACCCGCCTCGAGGGGCTCGAGGAGCGGCGTGCTGGGATGCAGTCGGAGCGCGACCAGCTCGGTCAGATCCGCCCGCTGGCGGCGGAGCTGAGAGCCGACCCGAGCGCGCAGTCGGTGACCGCCGACGACGCGCAGGTGGTCTGCCGGCGAGCCGAGCGGCAGCTTCAGCGCCTGGTCTCCCAGGACCATCAGGCGATCAGCGACATGATCATGTCAGGACCGCTCGAGGACCTCGCCGACGTGGTCCTGGCCGCCGAGCTGATTGGACGCCGGGTCGGGCGGGCTCCCGCCCTGACCGTCACCTCCGAGGTCATCCAGTGCAGGGAGGTCACCCGCCGAGCCATGGCGCGGATGGACCGCCTGCTCTTCCAGATCAGCCCCCAGGGCCTGGAGGAGGAGGGCCTGGTCACCTCGGTGCGCCGGGCCGGGGCCGACCTCCTCGGCATGGTGACCGTCCGGGTGCAGGTGATCGGCGAGGAGCGGCACCTCGCCACCCCGGTCGGCCTGGCCGCCTTCCGGGTGGTGGTCGAGGCGATCGAGAATGCTTACCGGCACGGCCGCGCCGAGGAGGTGGAGGTGGTGGTCGCCTTCCTGCCGGGCCGGCTCCAGATCGTCGTCGCGGACCGTGGGGAGGGCTTCGACGTCGGCGCCACGGAGGCGAGGCTCGGGCGGACGCGGTCACTCGGCCTGATCAGCATGCGCGAGCGCGTCGAGAATGTCGGCGGCTCTTTCGAGATCCGCAGTGCGCTCGGAGCGGGCACCGAGGTCAGGGCAATCTTCGGCACCCCCGCCGCGGTCAGGCGGTGACGGCGCCCCCAGCCTCGTAGCGGCCGATGCGGGGCCGCTGGGTGCGCTCCCGCTTCAGCTCGTAGAAGTGCTCGGCGGTGAGCAGCCACGAGACCCGGTCCCACAGCTCGCCGGCGGCCTCCCCGGTGATCCGTGCGTCCACACACGGGCCGAAGGTGGGCGGGGCGTCTCCGAGGACCAGGGTGGGGACCCCGAAGGCCCCACGCGCCGCGATGGCGCGATGCTCGGCCAGCATCTCCTCCTTGGTGCTCGGGTCCGCGGTCGCGGCCTCGACGAGAGCCGGGTCGAGGCCGCTGGCTACGAGGGCCCGGCGCAGCACCGCGTCGTCGTCGAGGGGCGCGCCGTGCTCGTGGTGGGCGTCGCCGAGCTCCGTGAAGACGCGGGCCAGCGCGGCGTCGCCGCCGGCCCGCCGCGCCGCGACCATGACCCGCATCGCGGTCTCGCTGGCGCGGTGGAAACGGAGGCGGCGCTCGTCCGGCTCGGTTTCCCGGTTGATCTCGGCGAGGACGAAGAGGCGGGTGGTGACCCGGATGGGGCGGACCTTCTCGACCTCGACGAGCCAGCGGGAGGTCAGCCATGCCCAGGGGCAGGCGGGGTCGATGTGAAGGGTGAGATCGGTCAGGTTCGTCATCCTCACACCATACGCGGCGCGTCTTCCGCGGCTACCATGCGGTCGTGGTGACCGCTTCCCTCCGCCTGGAGACCGCCGACGGCACCGTCGTCGCCGAGCACTGCGCGGTGGCCACCACCTTTCTCGCCAGGTTCCGCGGCCTGATGTGGCGCCGCGAGCTGCCGGTTGGGGAGGGGCTCTGCATCCAGAAATGCGGCTCCATCCACATGTTCTTCATGCGCTTCGCTCTGGACGTCGCCTTCGTGGACGGGGACGGCCGGATCCTCCACGCCTGCCACACGATCCGGCCCTGGCGGATCTCCCGTGTGGTCTTCGGTTCCAAAGCCGCCCTCGAGCTGCCCGCCGGCACACTCCGCAAGCTCGGGATCGACCGGGGCTCGGTCCTCAAGCTCGTCTGAGGAGAGCTATGCGCGTCTCCATCGTCACCGGCCACCACGTCCCGCCCGATGCCCGCGCCTACGCCGAGGCGAAGCTGCGCCGCCTGGAGCACTACGCCCACCTCGAGGAGGTCAGCCTCACCGTGGAGCGGGAGACGGCCCTGCTCCCGGAAGCCTCCGCCGAGATCGTCCTTCACGTGCGCCGCACTCGGCTCTCCGCCCGCCAGGAGGCGGCGAGTGTTCGCGAGGCGATCGATGGCGTCATCGACAAGGCGGACGAGCAGGTGCGCCGCCACCACGACCGGGTCACCGACCGCAAGGGCAGGATCCGGGCCGACGCCGAGCCGCCCCGACCCTGAGCCGCCTGGCCCCGAGCCGCCCCGTTCCTGGGTCAGCCCGGGGGGCCTCCGTCCCCGGGATGGACCGCCCCTTCCCGGGTGCGAACTCCATGCCTCGAGGAGGGTTGGGCCGGCCGGCTGGCTGGTACGATCCAGCTCGGCACGGAGCCGCCAGGCCCGCTCGGAGCGGTGACGGGCGCTCCGGCCGCGTCATCATGGAAGCTCGCGTTCAAGCTCGGGACCCTCAGGTTCCCGCTAGGAAGTAAGTCTCATGTCCCTGCTCAGCAAGGTGCTCGGTGATCCCCACAAGCGGGAGATCTCCCGCCACCTGAGGGTGGTCGCGGAGATCAATGCCCTCGAGGGGGAGATGCGCGCGCTCTCCGATGACGAGCTCCGCCACCGGACCGAGGAGCTCCGGGAGCGGATCGGCTATGAGGGGCCCGACATCAGCTTCGGCCAGTCCTACGCCGAGGACCTCGACGTCCTGGGTGAGACCGCCGCCAAGGCGGAGGCCGAGTTCGCGAGCGGGAACGTGAGCGCGGAGAGCGAGGCGGAGATCGACCGGCAGTTTGCCCGACGTGAGAAGAAGGAGCGCGAGGAGGAGCAGAAGGAGCTGCTCGACGAGATCCTTCCCGAGGCTTTCGCCGTGGTGCGCGAGGCCTCACGCCGCGTCCTTGGGATGCGCCATTTCGACGTCCAGCTGGTCGGCGGTATCGTGCTCCACGACGGCAAGATCGCCGAGATGAAGACCGGCGAGGGCAAGACCCTGGTGGCGACCCTCCCCCTCTACCTGAACGCGCTGGTGGGCAAGGGCGGTCACCTGGTCACCGTCAACGACTACCTGGCCCGCCGTGACGCGGGATGGAACGCCCCCGTCTACCACTTCCTGGGCATGAGCATCGGGGTCATCTCCGGCCAGAACCTCTCCTTCATCTACGACCCCGACTTCCTCGACGAGAGCCACCCCGACTCCCGCCTGCAGCATCTCCGCCCCTGCACCCGTCGCGAGGCCTACGCCTGCGACATCACCTATGCGACCAACAACGAGCTTGGCTTCGACTACCTCCGGGACAACATGGCGATGACCGTGGAGCAATGCGTCCAGCGCCGGCTCCATTACGCGATCGTCGACGAGGTCGACTCCATCCTCATCGACGAGGCCCGCACACCGCTGATCATCAGCGGCCAGGGCAGCGAGCCCACCGAGAAGTACTACACCTACTCCCGCTTGATCAAGAATCTGGTCGCCGACGAGGATTACACCAGCGACGAGAAGACCAAGTCGGTGACGCTCACCGACGACGGCGTCGCCAAGATCGAGAAGTGGACCGGCATCTCCAACATCTTCGACATCGAGCATGCCGTGGAGGCTCATCAGGTCAACCAGGCACTCCGGGCGTTGGTGCATTACCAGCTCGATCGGGAGTACATCATCCGCGACGGCGAGGTGGTGATCGTCGACGAGTTCACCGGCCGGACCATGCCGGGACGGCGCTGGAGCGACGGGCTGCACCAGGCGGTCGAGGCCAAGGAGGGGGTGCAGGTCCAGCAGGAGAACATCACCCTCGCGACGATCACCTTCCAGAACTTCTTCCGCCTCTACCACAAGCTGGCCGGGATGACCGGCACGGCCATCACCGAGGCGGAGGAGTTCGACAAGATCTACAAGCTCGAGGTGGTGCCGATCCCCACCAACCAGCCGATGGTCCGCCGTGATGAGCCCGACCTTGTCTACATGACCGAGCCCGCCAAGTTCAAGGCGGTCGTGGACGACATCGTCGATCGCCACCAGGCCGGACAGCCGGTGCTGGTGGGCACGACCAGCATCGAGAAGTCGGAGCGGCTCTCCCGCATGCTCGAGAAGCAGGGGGTCATCCACAACGTGCTCAACGCCAAGCAGCACGAGCGCGAGGCGGTGATCATCACCGAGGCCGGCCATCAGGGCGCTGTGACCATCGCCACCAACATGGCCGGACGCGGCACCGACATCGTGCTCGGCGACGGGGTGCCCGACCTCGGAGGCCTCTACATCATCGGCACCGAGCGCCACGAGTCCCGCCGGATCGACAACCAGCTGCGCGGCCGTGCCGGGCGCCAGGGAGACCCTGGCGAGACCCGCTTCTTCCTCTCCTTCGACGACGACGTGATGCGCGTATTCGGCGGAGAGCGCGTCCAGGGGATGCTGAGCCGCCTGCATGTCGAAGAGGACGTTGCCCTCGAGTCGAAGATGTTCAGCAAGCAGATCGAGAGCTCCCAGGCCCGGGTCGAGGGGTACCACTTCGACACTCGCCGCCACGTCGTCGAGTACGACGACGTGATGAACAAGCAGCGCGAGATCATCTATGGCGAGCGCCGCAAGATCCTCGAGGGTGTTGACACCCGGGCCAACTTCCTCCGCATGCTGGAGCACGTCGTCGCCGAGGAGACACCCACCTTCTGCGAGGGCCGGCATCGCGACACCTGGGAGCTGGAGCAGCTGTGGGAGCGGATGCGCCAGTTCGCCGGTCCGCTGCTGCCCGCGGTCGCCGACGTCGACCTCGCCTCACTCGGGGAGAGCATTCCCGAGGTGATCGAGACCATGGTCGGCGAGCTGACCTCGCTCTATGAGGAGTTGGAGACCAAACACGGCGAGGAGCTGATGCGACGCGCTGAGCAGCTGGTGATGCTGAGCGTCATCGACGAGAAGTGGCGCGCCTATCTGACCCAGATGGAGCACCTCCGTGACCAGATCGGCTTCCACGGTTACGGTCAGATGGACCCGCTCGTCGAGTACAAGCAGGAGGCGTACCACTCCTTCCAGGACCTGATGGCGGAGATCCAGCGGGACATCGTCCGCTTCCTCTTCACCATCAAGTTCGAGGCCCTGCAGCCGCCTCAGGAACCGCCGCCGTCCGAGGCCGCGGCGGGGGAGACCGCTTCACCCTCTCCGCGTGCCGACCAGCCCGGCTCTGGCCGGCAGGGGGAGGCCCCCCCGACGGCTGGTGCTGACGGCGCCGGCCCGGTAGCGCCGGGGGATGCCGGCTCTGCGGCACCGCCCGCTCGACCGGCGGCGGCGGCGGCCAGCGGATCCCTGGCGCGAGCCACGGTGAAGGGAGGCGGGCCAGTGCCGGCGCCCGCTCGTGTGCCTGCTCCTGCTGCGGTGCCCGAACCCCTCGCCGCATCCCAGCCGGCGGGAGGCAGTCCAGTTCGGGTGGGCGCCCCGGTGCGTCCCCCGCTCGCCATCCCGGGCGTGGCGGGGATGCTGCCCCGTACGCGGGTCACCAACGTCGTGGAGAGCTCGGCCGAGGGCACCCGGCGCACTGATGTGCCGGGCACGGCAGCCAAGGGCGGTGCCAATGGCGCCGGATCGCCGCGCAAGATGGGGCGCAACGAGCGCTGCTGGTGCGGTAGCGGAAAGAAGTACAAGTTTTGCCACGGCGCCTAGCTGAGATCGGAAGGCAGCAGCTATCCAGCTGCCTCAACATGCGGTGCCCGGGGCGTAGCTCCCTATGCCCTCTGGTCTGGGCTCAGACAGCCACCACCGCCGCGACCACCAGGAGGGCCGGGAGCAGGAGGCAGGCCACGGCCAGGTTGAACAGCCTCTCCGTCGCGATGGCCCGGCGCCATTCGCAGGAGAAGCCCGTGACCGCTACCAGCACCAGCGCCAGGGTGAGCCCGAAGGCGACCACGCTCCCGGGATAGACGCCGCCCTGCCAGGCCGGTCCCGCGAGCATCGCTGAAAGCTGAAGTACGGCGAACGCGCCGTCCAGTACGAGCGCCGATGCGAAACAGACGAGCGTCGTGCTGTGTCGGTGCCGGCGGCTCCCCCGTTGGCGAGCTGCGGGCGCGTGCATCTCCACAGCTTGCGGGGGAGAGATCGCGGGGGTGGAGACGGCGTCCGATCAGGCCGCCACGTGCGGGCGCGGCTGTGCCCGAGTCAGCTCAGGCTCCCGCGGCGACCTCGCGGAGATGCTGCCAGAGCAACTCCACGGCGGGAGTGTGTACGCCCTCGCGGCGGGCGGCGGTGAA